>Ga0247736_10000407_pt1 | contig 14756 bp, 14 predicted proteins | sample UWRJL193509B2_FD_180935 | JGI IMG/M metagenome (GOLD analysis project Ga0247736, IMG submission 180935) | Plant litter microbial communities from Arlington Agricultural Research Station in Wisconsin, United States - UWRJ-L193-509B-2 | ecosystem: Environmental > Terrestrial > Plant litter >...
GGCTTGTTTGCCTTTAGGACCATCAGTCACGTCAAAACTAACGCGATCATTTTCTTTCAAGCTTTTGTAGCCGCTGTCTACGATAGCTGAGAAGTGAGCGAATAAATCGTCACCACCTGCATCTGGAGTAATAAAGCCGAAGCCTTTAGAGTCATTAAACCATTTTACAATACCTGTTGCCATAATCTTACTTTCATACTTTAAAAAAGGGAGGCACCCTAAAAGTTTGGGTTTTTAAAATATTACTAGTCTCGAAAACTCAACAAATTAAAAATTCAAACGCCTAAAGTGCTTTTTACGTACATGTAGAGAATCTGTCAAGCATTATTTCAAACTATTTTTAAGTTGCATAAAAATACCACACTCACATAATCGCTTTTTTGGTCTATTTGATTGATTGTTTTAGCTATATTTATTGCTAATTTAGTTAGGCAAGACTATACTGCGCGTGCATAAAAGTGGTGGTAGCGCAAATATTTTGTTGTTAATTCGCCACTTTTTTCAAAACTTGTCCCAAAACTTGTCTTAAAATTTGCAGTAAATTTGCAAGTACAGTTTAATGCTTTATATGGTCTTAAATGTACGGATCTTAAGTTATTGGTCACAATGTTGGTCGCAAATTTTATTGGAGTGTATGTTTGGCTAAAGAAGAATTAATTGAAATGAATGGTGTGGTAGATGAAATTCTACCTGACTCACGTTATCGCGTAACACTGGAAAATGGTCATAAGCTTATTGCTTATACTGGCGGCAAAATGCGCAAAAATCATATCCGCATTTTGGCGGGAGATAAAGTAGTGCTAGAACTTTCACCTTATGATATTAATAATGGTCGTATTACATTTAGACATATTGAGTCAAAACAAGCTTACAGCCCACCTAAAAGACGTACTTATTAATTTCGTAATTAATTGAAATGTTTGAATTCGAAAGCCAGTTATTCTGGCTTTTTTATCGTTAACTGTCTGCTCGCATACATTTGCCATCACAACGCTATCTAAACCATTTATGACGCCAGTAAAAACCGTGAAACCAGTAGAAACCGATGTTTTGCTAGTAGGCGGCGGCATCATGAGCGCCACTCTGGGCACGTTACTGCAACAGCTTGATCCGTCGCTCAGCATTACGATGGTAGAACAGTTGGACGATGTGGCGTTAGAAAGCTCTGATGCACTCAATAACGCAGGAACAGGTCACGCAGGTTATTGCGAGTTGAATTACACACCGCAGGCAGCTGATGGTTCTATAGCCATTAAACGCGCGTTAGAAATTAACGCCGCTTTTGAAGTTTCTTTGCAACTTTGGTCCTATTTAGTTGAAACCAACGCGCTGCCCTCGCCCAATCAATTTATCAATAAAACTCCGCATTTAAGTTTTGTCACGCGTGATGAAAACGTCAACTTTTTAAAACAGCGTTTTAACTTATTAAATCAACATCATTTATTTGCAGATATGCAATACAGCGAAGATAGAGACCAGCTTAATAGTTGGATGCCGCTAATGATGGCCAGTCGAAATCCAAACGAAAAAGTAGCAGCAACTTATGTTGCACATGGCTCTGATATCGATTTTGGCGCTTTAACGCGACATTTGGTTGCTAAACTAAAAACTGCAAATAATTTTAGTTTATTGAATAATACTTGCGTAAAAAAACTCAAAAAAATTAATGATCAAAAAAGTATTTATAAGTGGCATGTGGGGCTGTTAAATAAATCTACCAAACACGCACAGACCATCCATGCAAAATTTGTATTTTTAGGTGCGGGCGGTGGCGCCTTGCCTTTGTTGCAAAAAGCGAACATAACCGAAAGCATTGGTTATGGCGGATTCCCAGTGAGCGGACAATGGCTTATTTGTAGCAATCCAGAGGTGATTAAACAACACCAAGTAAAAGTCTATGGCAAAGCCGCTGTAGGCGCGCCGCCAATGTCTGTTCCACATTTAGATACGCGGACGATTAATGGTAAGTTAGCACTACTTTTTGGCCCATTTGCTGGTTTTACTACCAAATTTCTCAAACAAGGTTCAAGGCTTGATTTAGCCAAATCAGTTAAACAAAATAACCTAAAATCCATGCTGGGCGCGGGCAAGCATAATATGGCTCTGACTAAATATTTAGTCGGCGAAGTATTTCAAACACATGAGCAACGCATGCGCGCTTTACGCGAATTTTTGCCTCAAGCTAAAACTGAAGATTGGCAGTTAGCCAATGCTGGTCAGCGTGTGCAAATCATCAAAAAATGCGATGAGAAAATGGGTAAATTAGAATTTGGCACTGAAATTGTTGCTGCCCAAGACGGCTCACTTGCGGCTTTACTTGGCGCATCGCCTGGCGCTTCTGTCAGCGTTCAAGCAATGATTGATGTGCTTGAGCGTTGTTTTGCCGCTCAATTAAAATCGCCTGATTGGCAACAAAAAATGCGGCAACTTGTGCCGAGTTATGGTGAGTCTTTAATTGAAAATGCAGAATTATTAAAAAGCATACGCAAAAGAACTTTAAGTACACTTAAATTAGCTTAAGTGTACTTAATTTTAGTTTGGTTTTTGACATTGTTTTAGACTGTTATGGCTTGCAAACTGCGCTGACGGCGAACCTCATACAAGCAAATGCCGCTCGCTACACTGACATTTAAGCTTTCTACGCTACCGAACATAGGAATAGTCACTAAGGCATCACATGTTTCGGCAGTTAAACGACGAATGCCATCGCCTTCTGCACCCAACACTAATGCAATCGGCCCATCTAACTTAGTATTAAGCAAATTCGTTGGCGCATCCATGCCTTTCGGCGCTTCCATCGCGGTGCCCACTATAAAAACGCCTGCATCTTTCAGTTCCCGCAAAGTACGCGCTAGATTAGTCACCGCAATAAAAGGCACTGTTTCAGCCGCACCGCAGGCGACTTTACGTACGGTTGCATTTAAACCAACAGCACGGTCTTTTGGCGCGATTACTGCGTGTACACCCATTGCATCTGCCACACGTAAACAAGCGCCCAAATTATGCGGATCTTCCACGCCATCTAACACCAAAAAGAATGGTGCTTCCGTTAAGTCTGATTCTAAAATATCGTGAATATCTTTGTAAGGAATGGGCGTATCAACCACACGTGCAATCACGCCTTGGTGGCGGCCATTCATACCGGCCAAGCCGTCTAAGCGGTTACGATCAACCTGCATAGTACGCACATTGGACGCTTCTGCCATTTTAAGCAGATCCTTCATTCGCGCGTCAATACGATCGCGATCAATTAAAATCTCTTCGATACTGGTCGCATGCTGGCGCATACGGCTGAGAACGGCATGAAAGCCAAATAAAATACGTGAATCTGACATTGCTATCGCTTACCTTTATTTTGTATGTTTCTATTTTTAGAAGTTGTTTTTGAACTGGATTTTGATGCGGGTTTAGAACCAGCTTTAGAGCCTGACTTAACACCAGATTTAGGCGAAGATTTAATGGCTTTTTTTGCACCAGAGCGGTCTTTTTTCGCTTTCTCAAGTGCACGTGTGCTCATTGGTTTAAAGCTAACTTCATCTGTAGACTGTGATTTTTTAACGCCTAACGGTTTACTAAAATCTGCGTTTTGCTTGTTGTCATTGATAGAGCCGCCTGCTTTTCCAACTCTTGAAGTGCCAGCAATAGTTTTATTAGCACTCGTTTTTCCATCAGTCGTCACCAAGGTAAAGTCGATTTTTGTGGTCTCTAAATCTACCCTTGCGACTTTGACAGTCAGCCTGTCACCTAATCTATATCTAGCACCCGTGCGTTCACCCAGCATTTCATGACGCGCTTTATCATAATTAAAATAATCGTTACCCAGTTCAGTCACGTGCACCAAACCTTCAACATATACGCCATCTAATGCGACAAACAATCCAAAACTAGTCACTCCCGCCACTGTACCTTCATACACTTCACCTATTTTATCTTGCATGTAATAGCATTTCAGCCAATTGGTCACATCGCGGGTCGCTTCATCTGCGCGACGCTCGGTCATTGAGCAGTGAACACCTAGCGCATTCCAGTCTTTCGCTTTGTATTTCTCGCCTTTTACAACTGCTTTAATCGCACGATGAATCAGCAAGTCAGGATAGCGCCTGATGGGCGAAGTGAAATGCGCATACGCCTCATATGCCAAACCAAAATGGCCGACATTATCTGGGCTGTAAACCGCTTGCTGCATGGATCTTAACAAGACCGTTTGCAGCAATTGCGCGTCTGGACGTTGCTTAATCAGATTCATCAGCTTGCCGTAATCTTTGGCATGTGGTTTGTCGCCACCCGTCACGCCAAACCCAACTTCCGCCATAAAAGTGCGTAATGCTTCTAGTTTTTCGGGTGTTGGGCCTTCGTGAATGCGATATAGCGCAGATTGTTCATTCTTATGTAAGAAATCCGCCGCACAGACGTTGGCGGCCAGCATACATTCTTCAATCAATTTATGCGCATCATTTCTGCCAGTTGGCACGATGCGTTCAATTTTGCCATTATCATCAAAAACCATCATGGTTTCAGTCGATTCAAACTCAATCGCACCGCGTTTTTCACGCTGATTCAGCATTAACTTGAACAAGCTGTACAGATTCTGCACATGCTGCATGATATGGCTATATTCCTTAGCCACATCGACTTCTGGATTTTGCAGCATTTCAGCGACTTTGGTATAAGTCATACGCGCTTTTGAACGCATCACGGATGGATAAAACTGGTATTTTTGTACCACGCCATCGGTATCGATTTGCATATCGCAAATCATACAAAGCCGCTCAACATCTGGATTTAGTGAACACAAGCCATTTGAAAGTGCTTCAGGCAACATAGGAATAACACGGCGTGGGAAATACACTGAATTGCCGCGCTCGAATGCGTCTTTATCCAAAGCATCATCTGGCTTCACATAAAAACTCACGTCAGCAATTGCGACGACCAAACGCCAGCCCAGACTTGGTTTATCTGCATTTAATGGTTCTGCAAACACAGCATCATCAAAATCACGTGCGGTTTCGCCATCAATGGTAATTAAAGCTAACTCACGCAAATCAATACGGTCTTTGTAATCGGCGGCTTGTACTAGTTTTGGAATGCGTTCTGCTTGGTTTAAAGCCGCTGGCGAAAACTCATGCGGTAGCTTATGTTTTCTTAATGCGATCTCAATTTCCATGCCGCTATCGGCATAGTTACCTAAAATCTGCACCACTTTACCCATTGGATGCGCGTGCGAGCTGGGTTGTTCTGTCAATTCCACCATCACCACTTGTCCAGGTTTTGCGCCCATGTCCAGATGATAAGGAATCAGAATATCTTGGTTGATGCGCTTATCTTCCGCCGCAACAATCGTCACGCCTGTGCCGCGCACAATGCGGCCGACCAAAGTTTTAGTGCTGCGTTCCAGCACTTCGACAATCTTGCCTTCTGGCCGCCCTTTTCTATCTAAGCCAGCCATACGCACCATCGCGCGGTCGCCGTGCATCACCTGCGCCATTTCGCGCGGACCTAAAAACAAGTCTTCAGGGTGTTTAGTTTTATCGTCCGGTATCAAAAAACCAAAACCGTCTTGGTGACCAAGCACCTTGCCTGCAATCAAATGAATCTTATCTGCCAGACACAGCGCACCTTTACGGTTGCGCATAATTTGGCCTTCACGTTCCATCGCATTCAAACGGCGATTAAAATTATCACGTTCGCTTTCATCAATATCCAGCAAGATGTAAATCTGCTCGTTACTTAGCGGAACACCTTGATCGGACAATACTTGTAAAACCAGTTCGCGGCTTGGTAACGGCGTTTCATACTGCGCAGCCTCTCGGCTTGCATGTGGATCATTACCACGCTGGCTAGATGTTTTTTTTGATGAAGTGTCGTTTTTGTTAATTGACAAGTTAGTTGCTTCCTATAAAATTTGGCGCATTATTTAGCGTTAAGTAAATAAGCCCAGATGGCGGAATTGGTAGACGCGCAGGTTTCAGATACCTGTATCGAAAGATGTGGAGGTTCGAGTCCTCTTTTGGGCACCACTTAAATGTCTTTAATCCTTTGTATATCAAGGAATTAAGCATAATCATATATTCCATTGGTGGTACTTTTGTGGTACTTTACTATGAAATTATCCATTGGAAGCATTATAAGCGTGTCCATCCGTTATATCTACCCACGAAACGACACCTTCTACTATCAACGTAAAATCCCTAAAGATTTAATCGAGCGATACAACGGTGTAAGAACAGTCAAACTCAATCTGAAGACTCAGGATTTAACTATTATCAGTAAAAAGGTTCATGAGTTAAATAGACATTACGAGTCAACTTGGGATTCCATGAGGAATAACTCAAGCATTACACCATCAACCATAAGAGAGTCTGCAATAAAACTCTTAAATCAATATGGATTAAAACCACTTCCAGCTTCAAACCCCGAAATAAATATAGAGCACTTCTATGACTTAATTGTGGAGAGCAAGCGCTATAAAATCGCGGACGGTGATGATGATGTTTACAGGAATATAAGCCCTCAAGAGTATCTAACACCCGTAGAAGCTGAAGCTTATAAACTACTTTTAGCTGCTCCAAAGTTACTTTTAAGTGAAGCACTAGACATATATTTAAATGGTCATCAAAAGAAAAATAACTCTACCTTTAGAACCTACACTGAAAGAGTGTGGAAGAAACTAATTGAGGTACTCGGAGATGTTGTATTTGAGTCGGTTACAAGAGCTAATGCTAATGAATTTGTAGAAAACCTCTTAGCTAATGGTAATAAAACTACTACAGTTCAACGAGTTTTGAGCACCATCAAGGCAGTGTTCAATGTAGTAATTATTGAAATGGAATTAGGCAAACCGAATCCTTTTCTAAAGTTAAGAATTGCTGGCTTAGGTACAGACTCTGTTAGAAGAAATCCTTTTAGTGATGCCGAACTTAAACTTCTTAGTCAAGCATGTATTGAAGCGGATGATGATATGCGGTGGTTACTTGCTCTTCAAATGGATTTAGGTAGCCGCTTAGGTGAAATTGCAGGATTAGCTCTTGATGACTTGAAACTCGATGCTGAAACACCACACGTAGTAATCAAGCCTCATAGCTGGAGAAGTTTAAAAACGCTTAGCTCTGAAAGAAATGTACCGTTGGTTGGAATGTCAATGTGGGCTGCAAATAGAATTGTAGCTCATGCTACGAGAGGTCAAATCTATGCCTTCCCTAGATATAATGATGGTAAATCAACAAGAGCTACAGCAGCTTCAGGAGCACTTAATAGCTGGATAAAATCCCAAAATGTACAAACTACAACTCATGGCTTTAGACATGCGATGAGAGATAGACTACGTAATGTAGGTGCTCCTTTAGATATTCAGGATGCTGTTGGCGGATGGGGTAAAAAAAGCACTGGTGAGAAATACGGTCATGGATACGGATTGAAAACTGTAAAGAGATGGTTAAGCAAAGTTGTATTTTAAACGCTGGAGTATCTCAAGTAGTCACTGCAGATATCGTGGGACATGAAAAGAAAATCATGACTTATGGTTTGTACTCTGGTGGTAATAGCACGGCAGTTAAAAGAGAAGCTATTAACAATGTTGTTTACATCTTTGATAAAGAACCGCTAAGTTAATTGTGGACGCTTCATGTATATCTAATTAATTTATATCAAGCAGCCCTTGCCCATGACTCAGCATCACTAAAAGTAATAATGTTAGCACTCTGTGAAAGAAGAGTGGCAGCTCTCCCATAATCAAGCTGAGGTGCATTGTCTTCAAAAATCACAAGTCTTTCATTGTTAGTATCAGCTTGTTTTACATCCGATAGCTTGCCATGAATTTGGTATATATGTCCCCAATCAACCTTCTCATTAGCAAGTGCAACAGGTTCAATAAATAATAATGAGCCTTGTTTCATTTTAATAGCAAATGGGAACTCAACTACATGACCACTCATTCCTTGAACTTTATAAGGCTTAATTATGCGAGTATTATCAATTGTTGAATATAGTAATTTCTGTACCATAGCCTTAAACCGAAGCTGGTCTAACTTAGGCATCCACTTTGCACTACTAAATGACAGTGACATCACTAATTTAGCTGAGTCCCACAGACCATTCTGAGCATCTGATATGTGACCTTGTGAGACTATTGAGCCATCTTTCTGGAATTTAGCGTGTTTTACCCCGAAAGTATTGTTTAAACTTTCAAGCTTAGACTTTGACATTTGAACACCAAGAGACATAGCTTGCATCAATGATTCACCTGCATCTGTAATGAAGTACGAGTCCTCATCTGTTTGTGCTATATAAAAAGCCGCATGTTCACCATCATCACCTAAGGTAAAAGGCGATATTGCACGGACAGCATTTTGTCCAGCTGGATAACAATCCCAACCTGTTAATAAAGATAGTTGTGCGCAGTTCATAGTAGTGAAAGAGTTTGGTTTTTAAGAGGGTGATGAAACCCACCTGTTAAGTTAATATTTGCTCTAATTAAAAAAGCTTTTAACATCGTTTCATAATCAGGAAATGAAGGCTCAATAGGTTCGGCATATCCATAACCTTCAGAAGTCCAAATATGATGATGCGTTCTTGCAGTAATCTTTTCACCATAATAAGGTAAACCAAAACCAATATTTTTTTTATTTGTATGTGGTTTATCATTTGTATCATAGCCAATAATTCTGTGACAACCTACTAATAAAGCTGCGGTGTATTGTTCAGGAATAATTATGCTGGCAGTTCCTACCTCTAATATCCTTGCTTGGCGATATTGAGTAATGAATAAGATGTCTTCTCTAATTTCACTGTTAATTCGACAAGAGGTTTGATAGTTAAGCCAGGGCATTTCTACAGAATCAATTTTAGCAACCCATTCAATTGGCTTGACTGTATCTTTATTCTCTTTAATGATTGCATTTGCTTCATCTAAAGATAATAGATTGTCGTTTTTGTTTGGCATAATTGAAAGTTCTTATTTGTGTCAACTATATACTAACAGTAAAAAAAGTGACAAAAATGTGAGTGGGTTACTTATACGTGGGACGTTGAAACTTCCCCCTCCTACCCCATTGATTTTAATCTCCTGGCAACCTAGCGAATACTCCACTTACAAACCAAAGCTTAAATCCAATTGGTAACTTGGAATTTATCTCATCCTGAAGCCGCACTCTGATAGTCACTAGCAACCTCTACGAATACGCTAGTGGATAAAGGAAAGCCCTCAAGGTAATCTCAAGGGCTTCGCTAGTTTCTATTCAAGCTATCGCTAATTCATTCTATGAATATTCCACGGATTGGGTAGTTAGTTTTGCTGATGTAGATAAGAAACTTTCCAATTTGCAACTCTCGCTCAGTATCAGATTCTTTTAAGTATCTAAATGATGAGTGCCAAACTTCTTCAATTGCTATTTCGTAAGAGAAAGCCTTGATATATCTAAAGTACATTTCAGTATCCTAAGTGAATCTCTAAGGGAGTCTAAGAGTTGTCGCTAGATTATCAACATTTAATTGCTAATGCAAGAAAATATCCTTATAAATCAGTATCTTCGAAGAAACTATCTCCTAAATAGGTAGGTTTAATTATGGGTTTATTTACTGTTTATTTGTATTGATTACTGAAAATGCAATCGAGCTACAAGCCCTTAATTAATCACTAGCCACGTAAGGATATTGATTAGTAATCTTAAGAGCTTATAGAGGGCTTTGCAGAGACCTTAAGATGGAGCTAACACACGCTGTACAGTGCTTGTACCGATGCTTAACTGTTTTGCTATCTTCAACATGCCTAAGCCTTCTGCCCTAAGTTTTCTGATGTAAGGCTCAGGGTTAGCTAAGTTAGCGGGTCTTCCATGAGGCTTACCTGATTTAGTACCCTTGATTCTACTTCTGGCGATTCCACTATTGATACGCTCAATTGTGATAGCTCGTTCAAACTCAGCAAATACCCCGCACATTTGAAACATGGCTTTACCTGTAGGGGTGTCAGTATCTAAACCTTGCTGATGAAGATATAAACCAACTTTACTAGCCTGAATATCGCCTAGAAAATTCACTAAGTCTTGAAGACTACGCCCTAATCTATCAACCGACCATGCAGCAACTGTATGGAACTCTTTACGTGTTGCATCTTTAATCATCTTATCAAAGGCTGGACGCTTGTCTCTACCTTTACTACCACTGATAGCTTCATCAACATATTCATTAACAACTACCCATCCAGCCCTTTCTACAAAGGCTCTTAACTCTAGCATTTGATTGTCTGACATTTGCTTGTCTTTACTCACTCGTGCGTATAAAGCGACCCTTTTAGGCTTGATAACTGAAGGCATGATTAATCCTCTAAACAATGATAATGAACACATACTAAATCAATTGTTTTGGTATAGTCAAGTAGCATAGATTATGGGCTAGGTTTTATGCGACTTCTAGAGGGTTAGTTTTAAGGGGTTTTAGTATGGGGTGATTTGGTCAGTCTTTATGAACAATCAATTACTTACAGTTTGAATGGCACACCTTAGTAAAGACAGTCATAAATGAGCTTTTACAATGGCTTACAGACTGAACTGTACATCTTAGTAATACCCCCTCAATTTTTAATCAAATCTGTACAAGGAAATAATGCAAAACACTAATGAAATAAAGGTTATAAGAAGCTTCTCACTACCGCTGGTCACTTTCGAATATCTAAAGAAATTCCAGCGAGAATACCTAGAGACTCACCGAGCATCGATTAATAATAGCCAGGCGATAGCAGTACTGCTTTCTGAGCATGAACTGTTGGTTACGCGGAGTAAGTAAGAATGGCTGCTAAGACGACTAAAGATACTATGGGCTGGTTTAAGTTAAACGTTGGTATGTTCACAAATGAGATAGTTGGGTGGAGCGATACCCATGTAGCTATCTATATTAAGCTCCTCACACTTTACTGGTCTTCAGGGAATAAGTTACCTGAAATAAATAGCAGCCTCTATAGAAGGCTTGGCATTATTGATTCAGGTGGAGAAGTTGCACTAGCCTCAGTACTTAATGAGTTCTTTCCTCGTGATAGTGAAGATAAATATTTTCATATTGAGTTGGATAGACAGTTAAATGAAACCATTGAGTCTGCTCGCTTACAATCGGAGAGAGCCAGTAAATCCCGTGGAAGCCGTATTAAAGATGAAGATAAACCTGATTTTTAATTATTCACTAGCCAACATTAGCCACTGCTAACCGATGCTAACCACTACTAGCCTATAGATAGATAAATAAATAGATACATAGATAGAAAGATACATAGATAGAAATATAGAGAGATATATATAAAAATACATAACTAACTTACTCACACAATTGTTATTTGTATAACTATCACTCTCTAATAACTCAAGTACACAGTTACTAACCTCTAAGGGTAATTCTTGAATTTACTAACTGTTATCTTGAGATAACCATTAGTTACTTACATCATTATTACTGTGTATATATATCTATGTCAGTTAACTTTAAGTCACCTATAAGTATTACTAGATACAAGTATTAAACCTTCAATACTCTTAAAGGTATTCACTTGTTTCAAGTGATACTTATAGTCAATCTTAAGTAATTCTATCTCCTTCACACCAACACTCTAATATGAAAATTTAAATGAATAATAATCCTCAAACATTACCTTGCCCTCTATGTAGTAACTCTCACCTTGTACCCGTCTCACGTAACCGTTCTAAATGTAAGAGCTGTAAAACATGGCTTCAAATCAATGATAGTGGCGATGCATTACAAGACTTCTTTGCAGCTAAAGGTAAAGCTTATCTGAAAAAGAAAGGCTTCTAATGTGCCTCCCTGTCGAACCTAAAACAGGTCTTCAAGTACCAGTTAACTATGAATACCGAGACCTGAATGTAGACAGTAAAGGAACAGGTGTACAGTTAGCCTCAAGCATTGATAGACGTACAGGAATGCGCTTTGTTCTTAATGATGAAGGTCACGCAATGCGGGGCTTCAAAGGAACGGGTGCTCAGATTGTTGATAACGATGAGGGGAATGACATTCCAGGACTTAGAGGCACAGGAGCACAAAGTATTTCCACTAATGAATCACGTGACCTGGGTAATACACGCGGTACAGGCGTACAAATTGCATCAGGCAAGAAATAGCAGATAAACAATAGATTTCACTTCTAGTCATCCTAAAGAGTCTTCATGATTCTTTAGGGTCGCTATGTATGTGCATCTATTTTTTTTATTGAACGAAGGTTTTAATAAGCCGACAATGACCTATCAATGAATGAAGGAGATAAATATGTCAAAGGTTATTGATGATGCTTATGAGAGTTGCAAAATAGGAAGTACAGTTTGGATTAAGCCTGATTATGATATAGGACAGACTTTAGAGATGTTTCAAATTGATGTAAATCATGCTGAAGAATTAGAGAGAAAGGGCTATATCAAAATATTGCATATCCACATAGAGTCCGAAACCAGCCTTAGTTATACTGACCTGATACAATTTGTAAAACTGAAGTAAGTTCTTCAGGAAACTCTAGGGGAAGCGTAACGGGTAAATCATTCGAGTCAGTGGTGTAGTTAGGACTTTTAATCTTACATTTCCAAAGATTTCTTAATGCCTTATAAGTACAGCTTAATAGTGTTGTTATCTGACTAAAGCGTGGCTGGAGCTGAAGTAATTTATATATTTATTGTAATTAATATTAGGTCAATTCAATGTGCGCTGGCTTGAGATACACAGAACCAACAGGTAAAGAATGGAGCATTTACTTCCCTAATCCTAAAGCTGCACTTCCAGTAGCCAAGAGTGACGGTAGTATCGAATGGGTTAAATGGGGAAGACGTAAAGAAGAACAAGCTCCCTTTGTGCAAGGAGGATGGGCTAGGTTTGACTCTATTGAGTTAGGTAAATGGGAACGTTACAGCCTTACCCTTGTTCATTTAGCGGCTCATAGTTTTATGGAGAAGGATGCTGAGAAGGTATCACATTGGATTGAAGTGCCTCAGGGGAAATCTATAGAGGCTCTAATAGTTAAGCATAATGATGAACAGCGTGTCTATGTGGTCACTGAAGATACTCCTCAAGAGTTCGCTTGGGTTCACGACAGATGGCCTCGACTTGTTACGTTTCATGCATAATGGCTTTATACCCAAGTTAACTAAAAATAATACGAATAATTCTTAACATGCTTCTACTCGATTCACTTTTTCTAATTATATTAATGCTATTACCTTTGGGCTTGGTAGTTGTATTCATTACTTACAATAAAAAACGCTTACATAACCTTCGTAAAAATCCTATCAACTCCGATTTACTTAGAAGCCCAGGTGAATCACTGTGGGAAAAAATTGAAGAATTAAAGCTTGATATAGACAGTTATTTGACAATCCTACCCGTAGCCCCTCTCCTTCTGTATATAACCTATTTGAAAAGCAGTCAATCAACTTTAGTATCATCACTACTTCTTTTGTTAGGAATACTAATAACAGGCATCGCAACATATAAGTTAAGTAATTTAGTGAATACCAAACATAAGCTAGCACTGGGATATGATGCTGAATTGTCTGTTGGGCAAGAGCTTAATACCTTAATGAGAGAAGGCTATTATGTGTACCATGATTTCCCTTTTGACAACTTCAACATCGACCATATAGTAGTTGGTGAAACAGGGATTTTTGCTGTAGAGACTAAAGGTCGTTCCAAGCCAATACTAAGTAAAGGCAAAGCTGAGTACAAGTTAAAATATGACGGAAAACAACTCATATTTCCCAATTGGACTGAAACAAAGCCATTGGAGCAGACTACCCGACAAGCCATTACATTACAGAAATGGTTGAGCAGTGCTATTGGCGAGACTATTCAAGTTACTCCAGTTTTAGCAATTCCTGGATGGTATATCGAGCGCACTTATAGCCAAGGGATACTTGTAATCAATGGGAAAAACCCCCTCAACGTTATTGGGAAAAATACCAGCAACGTATTGAACAAGAAAATAATTGCACAAATTATTCATCAGTTAGAGCAACGATGCCGAACAGTTAAACCTCAGGCAAAATAACGATTTTCCTATAGTGATTACTGAGGGTATGCAATTTAGTATTGTGGGGGTAGTGACAGGTACAGCCCGTAAGTTTAAGTGATTGCTCAATACATTTGGTTACTGAAGATAGACCTGAAGAGTTCGCTTGAGTCCGTACTTAGACCACAACTATTTTGAGTACGACAACGTACCAAATAATGAATCTTTAAGCGTATACTCAGACCACTGCGATTTAAAATCTAACTGCACAAGTTTAATTGAGGTTAATTTGACCCATGGACTTTTACATGAATTGTGAAACTCCATGCATCTTTACACCAACCAAGCACCTGAAGAGGTCATTCGTCTAGAGGTTATTCGTAAACTCAAGATATTAGACTCACCTTATGAGTCATTGTTTAATTTAATCACACGTTCAGTCAGTGAAGTATGCAAAACTCCTATAGCACTTATTTCATTCATCGAGGAAGACCGCCATTGGTTTAAACCTAAGATTGGATTGTTGGGTATTCCTGAGATACCTATTGAACTAACTTTTTGTTGGCACTCAATGCTGACTCCTGGGATATTTGAGGTGGAAGATGCTTTACTAGATGCTCGTTTCAGCAATAATCCCTTAGTGACAGGACAGCCAAATCTCCGATACTTTGCGGGAGCATCTATAACGTTACCATTAGGGGAAGCTATAGGCTCACTTTGTGTAATAGATACTGAACCGAATAAATTGAGCGACAATCAAAAGGCTGCCCTT
>Ga0247736_10000408_pt1 | contig 14755 bp, 13 predicted proteins | sample UWRJL193509B2_FD_180935 | JGI IMG/M metagenome (GOLD analysis project Ga0247736, IMG submission 180935) | Plant litter microbial communities from Arlington Agricultural Research Station in Wisconsin, United States - UWRJ-L193-509B-2 | ecosystem: Environmental > Terrestrial > Plant litter >...
ACCTGGATGTCGGACGTCGTGGGCTTCCTGCCCGGGCTGGTGACTCCCGCAGCCCTGCTCGTCTCGGTGGTGCAGATGGTGACGACAGCATTCGCCGGCACCGCCGGACCGGAAGACCTCTCAGTCGACACCGCCGCTCCGGCGGCTCGCGGTGTGCTCGAGAAACTCGCCACGATCCCCGAGGTCGGAAGCGGCGACCTGCTCGAGACTGTCGTTCCGTTGCTGCGCACCTACGCGACAGCACTGGAGGGCGGGCAGTGGCCCGTCGCGGTCACGATCCCGCGCGGCGAAGACCTCGGGCTCGGCGAATGGCCGACCGCGTTGCTCCACGTCATGCGGGCTGCCACCTCAGACAATTCGGGCGCGATCACCGAGCTCGGCGAGGCATCAGCGCTTGGCGTCGAGCAGTTCGAGAGGATCGGTGATCCGTGGGGGCTCGCCCTCGCCCGGCAGATGCGCTCGAACTGGCTCAACGTCGTCGGGCGGCTGGACGAGGCCCTGGTCATGACCGACGCCTCGACCGCCGGCCTGCGCGACATCACCTCACCGCACGACCTCATGCAGCAGCAGGCCCTGGCCGTGGCGATCCTGCACCGCATGGGCCGACCCGCGGATGCCGAGACCCGGGCAGCAGAGCTGGTCGAGTTCGCCGAATCCAGTGGCACCTCGCGGGCGCTGCTGCAGGCCTGGTTCACCGCCGGGAACCTCGCTGCGTCGCTGGGCAAGATCGACGAGGCCACCCGGTTCCTCGGGCAGATCGACGAGATCCGGAGCGAGCCGGGACTTCCACTGCAGATCGTCGCCATGATCGAGGTGCTGCGGGGCCGTACCTGCGGACTGCGCGGTGAGCGGGAGGGGGCGCGGTCCGCCCTGCAGGCCGCACTCGAGGCATCCGCTCGCAGCAACGACCAACCGGTGATCGCATTCGTCGGCTATTCCCTGGCCGAGTGGGCGCTGCGCTTCGGCGATGGTGCTGCCGCACGGAGTTGCCTCGAGCTCGCGGTCATCGTGCGCGGCCGGGTCGACGCGTTCGACCCGCAGTTGCTCGGAGTGCTCGCCGGCACCGGCGGGACCCCGGACGATCTCGAGGCGACAGTGGCAGCAGCAGCCCTGCCGGTGCCCGAAGCGATCGCCCGTCTCACGACCTTCATTGCCGCCTGACCTGATCCCGATCTGCCCAAAAACGCCCCCTTTCCGTCTTGGAAAAGCGGGCGTTTATGGGCAAATCGAATTGTGGGGTCAGATCTTGCGGCGGTAGGCCCAGGTTGCGAGCGGGAAAAAGACGCCGACCAGCACGACGCATGAGCCGAGTACCCAGACCAGTTCGCCGCCGAGGGTGGAGCCCGCGGCCATGTACGACGGACCGGAGAGTAGTCCGCGCATGACCTCGATCACGTGGGTGACCGGGTTGATGGCGACCCAGCCCTGCAGCCAGTCCGGCAGGGTGCTCGCCGGCACGAAGGTCGACGACCCGAAGGTGAGCGGGAAGACGATGAGGAACGAGAGTCCCTGCACCGAACCCGAGCTGCGCGCGAGCATCCCGATCAGCACCGATACCCAGCACAGGCTCACCGCGAACAGGATCATCAGAGCGACGGCGGCGAGCACGGAATACCAGCCGGTCGTGAACGGGAAGCCGAGCAGAGCACCGAATGCGAGGGTGACGGTGATCGCGATCGCGTGCCGCACGATGTCACCGGTTACGGCGCCGAGCAGGGGAGCGGAGCGCGAGATCGGCAGCGAGCGGAACCGGTCGAAGACGCCCTTCTGGATATCGGTGTTGAGGTTCACGCCGATGGTGAGCGAGGTGAACATGATCGTCTGCACGATGATGCCGGGCAGCACAAACGGAAGGTATGACGACGAGTCGCCGGAGACCGCTCCACCGAAGATGAAGACGAACAGCACGGTCATGATGATCGGCTGCAGTGTCACATCGATGAACTGTTCCGGGTTGCGCACCATCTTGGTGATGTTGCGTTTGGCGAGAATGAACGAGTCGCGGAGCATTAAGCTGCCACCTCCGGGGTATCGGCCGGCGCGGGGGTGCCGGTGAGTGAATAGAAGACCTCGTCGAGGCTCGGAAAGCGAAGCGACAGCTCGGAGACCGCGATCCGTTCGGCCGCGAGGGCTGCGACTACCGCGGTGAGGGCGAGGTCATCGGCGACGGGCACCGACAACTGGTCGACGCTCGGCCGCTCCGGAGCACGAGTTCCGACCCGGGCGAGTAATTCCTCGACCCGGTCGAGGTCGGCGACGGCTGCCGGGCGCACCTCGAGGGTCTGCCCGCCGACCTGCCGCTTGAGTCCCAGAGCCGTGTCGTGTGCGATCACCCGGCCGTGGTCGATCACGGTGATCTCGTTGGCAAGGGCGTCGGCTTCTTCGAGGTACTGGGTGGTGAGGAGCACGGTGGTTCCCTGGCGCACGAGCGAACGGATCATGTCCCACACGTCGTCGCGCTTGGCCGGGTCGAGGCCCGTCGTCGGCTCGTCGAGGAACACGACGTTGGGGCGTCCGATGAGCGAGGCGGCGAGGTCGAGGCGACGGCGCATTCCACCGGAGTACGTCTTCGCCAGGCGGCGGCCGGCATCCGTGAGGTCGAACTCGGCGAGCAGTTCGATCGCCCGGGCCCGCGCGTTTTTCGTCGACAGGTCGAGCAGCTGGCCGATCATCACCAGGTTCTCGAACCCGGTGAGATCTTCGTCGACACTCGCGTACTGCCCGGTCAGCCCGATCGAGCGCCGCACCTCTTTCGACTGGTGGACGACGTCGAATCCCGAGACGACTGCGGTTCCGGCATCCGGTCGCAGCAGCGTGGCGAGGATCCGCACCGCCGTGGTCTTGCCGGCGCCGTTCGGCCCGAGCACCCCCAGGACAGTGCCCTGCGGCACCTCGAGGTCGATGCCGTCCAGTGCTCTCGTGGATCCGTATGACTTGGTGAGACCGTGGGCCTCGATAGCGTTTGCCATTACTTCCTCCCTTTCGACACGAGTCTCGCCGGGGGCGCTGTCGTGGCACTGTCGAGCGCTGTCGCGGCCGCGACAGTGCTGTCGCGGGCGCGAAGGCGGGAGTGCTACCCTGAAATCGTGTTGTTCGGTCTGCTTCTCCTTAGCTGCCGCGACGAGTCCTAACCCAGGCCTCACTCGTCGCGGAGTTCGTCGTTGGCTGACCACTTACTAAGCGAGAGACTCAAGACATGAAGAACACCCAGTCGGCTTCTGGAATGCCGATTCACAAGTACCGCCCGTACCACGAGCAGTTGAACGTCGACCTGCCCGACCGCACCTGGCCGTCGAAGCGCATCACCGAGGCGCCCCGCTGGTGCGCCGTCGACCTGCGTGACGGAAACCAGGCACTCATCGACCCGATGAGCCCCGAGCGCAAGCGCATCATGTTCGACCTGCTCGTGAAGATGGGCTACAAAGAAATCGAGGTCGGGTTCCCCTCGGCTTCGCAGACCGACTTCGACTTCGTGCGCAGCCTGATCGAAGAGAACCTGATTCCGGATGACGTGACCATCCAGGTGCTCACGCAGGCTCGTGAGACCCTCATCAACCGCACCTATGAGTCGATCGCGGGAGCCAAGCGCGCGATCGTGCACCTCTATAACTCGACGAGCGTGCTGCAGCGCGACGTGGTCTTCCGCACCGACAAGCAGGGCATCATCGACATCGCGCTCGAGGGCGCCCGCCTCTGCCGCGAGGCCGAGAAAACGGTTCCTGAGGTCGACGTGCACTACGAGTACTCGCCCGAGAGCTACACCGGCACTGAGCTCGAGTTCGCCGTAGACATCTGCAACCAGGTCGTCGACGCCCTGGGCGGAACCCCCGAGCGCCAGGTCATCATCAACCTGCCCGCGACCGTCGAGATGGCGACCCCGAATGTCTATGCCGACTCGATCGAGTGGATGTCACGCAACCTCGCCCGCCGCGACAGCATCATCCTGTCCCTGCACCCGCACAACGACCGCGGAACCGCCATCGCCGCTGCCGAGCTCGGCTACCTGGCCGGAGCGGACCGCATCGAGGGCTGCCTGTTCGGTAACGGTGAGCGCACCGGCAACGTCGACCTCGTCGCCCTCGGCATCAACCTGTTCACGCAGGGCATCGATCCGCAGATCGACTTCAGCGACCTCGACGAAGTCAAGCGCACCGCCGAGTACTGCAACCAGCTTCCCGTTCCCGAGCGCAGCCCGTGGGCCGGCGACCTCGTCTACACGGCCTTCAGCGGCTCGCACCAGGATGCCATCAAGAAGGGCTTCGAGGCCATGGCCGCCGAAGCCGAGGCCAAGGGTGTCTCGATCGACGACCTGGTCTGGGGCATCCCGTACCTGCCGGTCGACCCGAAAGACCTCGGCCGCAGCTACGAAGCTGTCATCCGGGTCAACTCGCAGTCCGGCAAGGGTGGCGTCGCCTACCTGCTCAAGACCGACCACGCCCTCGACCTGCCGCGCAAGCTGCAGATCGAGTTCAGCGGTGTCGTCCAGGCCAAGACGGATGCCGAGGGCGGCGAGGTCACAAGTGACCAGATCTGGCACATCTTCCAGGACGAGTACCTGCCCGCGCCGGTCACCCGCCCCGAAGACAAGTGGGGTCGCTTCGAGCTGACCCGCACCCGCACAGCGAGCGACCTCGGCGGGGAGGTCTCCCTCGAGACCCTGCTGCGGGTCGGCGACGACGTGATCGACGCCCGAGCGACCGGTAACGGCCCGATCGCGGCGTTCCTCGGGATCATGGCCGAGCAGGGTATCGACGTCACTCTCTACGACTACGTCGAGCACGCGCTCAGCGCCGGCGGCGATGCCCTCGCGGCAGCGTACGTCGAGCTCAACGTCAATGGGACGCGCCTGTGGGGCGTCGGCATCGACGCCGACATCTCGACGGCATCCCTCAAGGCAGTCGTTTCCGCGGTGAACCGCGCGGTCCGTGCGACCTCCGACGACCAGGTGCTGGCTGCCGTCTAACCTGCCTCACCTGTAGAACTCAGGAGTTTTTCGAAACCCCGGTAGTGAAGTCCCGTAGTTCCCGGGCTTCACTGCCGGGGTGAGGTCTTTTCTCTTGAGGTGTGCAAGAGCGCCGCTACTTTCTGCCGGGGTACCGGAGTTTCGGATACCGGATGCGCGGCAGCTGCCGGATCGGCCGCTGCTCGGGCAGGCTCCAGTTGAACAGCACTGCCAGCACGCGCACCCCGAAAGTGACGGCCACCCCGACGATCGCGGCGACGAGCGCGTTCACATCGAGCGAGACCAGGATCACCAGGGTGGTCGACCCGGCGACGGCGGCGATGGCATAGAGCGAGCCGACCTGCATGATCGCGATCGGCAGGTTCAGCAGCAGGTCGCGCAGGATCGAGCCGCCGACAGCGGAGACCGCACCGAGGAAGATCGCGGGCACGACCTCGACACCCATCGAGAGAGCCTTGGTAGTTCCGATGGCCCCGAACAGGCCGATGGTCAGGGCGTCGAGTACCGTGATGAATTTCGTGACCCGGTTGAACACCCGCTCGAGCAGCATGCCGAGGAGTGCGGCGACCAGGGTGACCGGCAGGTACCAGTTGTTCTCGAAGGCGGCTGGCATCCGGGCCAGCAGAACGTCGCGCAGGAGTCCGCCGCCGAACCCGGTAGCGATACCGACGATGGCGACGCCGAGCAGGTCGAGGCGGCGGTCGCGGAACTGGGCGGCGAACAACGCCCCCTGCAGCGCGCCGATACCGACGGCGAGCAGGTCGGCCCAGAGGGGTATCACGAATTGTGCGTTGTTCACAGTTCATTCTTGCAGCGCGCGCGTGGCCCTGACGTGGGGCGCGCCCCCAGCAGATCCCCACGCTGACGATGGATACTGGGGTGTGCCTGTTTACCGTGACGAAGCCGTTGTGCTGCGCACCCACAAGCTGGGTGAAGCCGACCGCATCGTCACCATGCTCAGCCGGCAGAACGGCAAGATCCGCGCGGTCGCCAAAGGGGTTCGGCGCACGGCGTCGAAGTTCGGTGCGCGCCTCGAGCCGTTCATGGTCGTCGATGTGCAGCTCTACAAGGGCCGCAGCCTCGACATCGTCAACCAGGCCGAGTCGCTCGGCTCGTATGGCGCTGATATCGCCGACGACTACGGCCGCTACACCGCCGCGAGCGTCATGGTCGAGACCGCGGACAAGATCACGGATGACGACGGTTCGCTCCAGCAATACCTGCTGTTGGTCGGCGCGTTGCGTTCGCTCTCTCGCCGTGAGCACCCGCCCGGGCTGACCCTCGACTCGTACCTGCTGCGATCGCTCTCGATCGCCGGCTGGGCGCCGAGTTTCGTCGATTGCGCCGTCACCGGTGCCCCCGGGCCGCACTCCGCTTTTGTCGTGCAGCTCGGTGGAGTCGTCGCCGACGAGGTTGCCCCGCCCGGCGCACCCCGACTCGACAAAGACACCCTCGACCTGCTCGGTTCCCTGCTCGCGGGGGAGTGGGCGGCGGCCGAGGCCGCCTCCGAACGCACCAGCGCCCAGGCGAGCGGCATCATCGCCGCCTATGCCCAATTCCATCTCGAACGCACGCTGCGTTCCCTCGAACACGTGGACCGCACCGCATGAGCCCTCGATCCCCGTTCTCGCGCACCCCGGTGGCCCGATTCGGACCAGGCAAGACCCACAAGGATGCCGTCGATTTCAAGCCCGTCGACTGGACCAGCCAGTACCCGCCGGCCTTCGAGCGCGGGTCCGTTCCCGAGCACGTCGCGATAGTCATGGATGGCAACGGGCGCTGGGCGAACGGCAAGGGACTCACCCGCATCGAAGGTCACAAAGCCGGCGAAGCGGCGCTACTCGACGTCGTGGCCGGTGCCATCCAGGCCGGGGTCAAGCATCTCAGCGTCTACGCGTTCTCGACCGAGAACTGGAAGCGCTCGCCCGAAGAGGTGAAGTTCCTCATGGGATTCAACCGCGACGTGCTGCACCGCCGCCGTGACCAGCTCAACGACTGGGGCGTGCGGGTGCGCTGGGCCGGTCGCAAGCCCCGGCTCTGGGCATCCGTCATCAACGAGCTGCAGTTCGCTGAACGCCTGACCGCGGGCAATGACGTGCTCACCCTCACCATGTGCGTCAACTACGGCGGTCGCACCGAGATCGCGGATGCCGTGCGCTCGCTCGCCGAAGACGTCGCGGCCGGTCGCCTGAAACCGTCGGGGATCACCGAGAAGGCGATCCAGCGCAAGCTCTACACGCCGGAGCTTCCCGATGTCGACCTGTTCGTACGGAGCTCGGGCGAGCAACGCACGAGCAATTTCATGCTCTGGCAGAGCGCCTACGCTGAGATGGTGTTCCTCGATACTCTCTGGCCGGACTTCGGGCGCACCCAGCTCTGGGAAGCGATCACCCTCTACGCCAACCGCAACCGCCGCTTCGGCGGTGCGGTCGACGCACCAACACCCACCACGGAGGCTTCGGCATGAGCGACGGCACCAACGACCAGGGATTCTTCGAACGCTTGCGCGGAGTGGTCGGCAATGCGCCGGTCGAGGGGCGCAAGAAGGGGATCGCCGGGTTCCGCCCGGCACCCGGGCCCTTCGATTCGCCGCCCGAAGAACCTGTCGTGCTCGACGGCGACCTGCCGTGGGAACTACGTGACGAGCCGGACGCCACGCGCTCCTGACCGCCCGCGAAAACGGCAGGTCAGAGTGTGACTTGCGGCGCGGACCGGCGCACATTCGACCGTTCGCTAGTCTTGCCTGATGTCTGAATCCACCACCATTCGCACAGGACTGATCGGGTACGGCCTATCCGGCCGCGTGTTCCACGCCCCGTTCATCGCCACCAACCCCGCCTTCTCGCTCGAGGTCATCGCCACCGGCAACCCCGACCGCCAGGCCGACGCGCGTGCAACGCATCCGGGAGCCGACATCGTCGCGAGCCCAGAAGAACTACTGGAGCGCGCCGCCGACCTCGATCTGGTCATTCTCGCGAGCCCGCCCGGGGCGCATCTCACCCAGGGCCTCGCGGCCCTCGACGCCGGCGCAGCCGTGGTCATCGACAAGCCGTTCGTACCGACGGTCCTCGACGCCAAGAAGCTCATCGCGAAGTCCGAGGCCGTCGGTAAGGGACTCTTCGTCTTTCAGAACCGTCGCTGGGACGGCGACTTCCTGACCATCAAGAAGCTCGTCGCCGAAGGCGCGCTCGGCACCGTGCACCGGTTCGAGTCGACCTTCGAGCGCTGGGGCAGCCCGAAGACCGGCCTCTGGCAGGAGACCACGGCTATCGACGCCGGCGCGGGAATCACTTTCGACCTCGGCAGCCACCTCATCGACCAGGCTCTGCACCTGTTCGGCCCGGCGACCGTCGAGCAGGCCGAACTCGTGCGTGTGCGCGAGGGGGCGAGCGAAGACGACTCGTTCATCTCGCTGCTGCACACCAGCGGTGTGCGATCGCACCTCACCATGAGCCGTGCCGCCGCCCAGAGCGGGCCGCGCTTTCGCGTGCTCGGCGATAAGAGCGGCTACAGCGTGCACGGCCTCGACAACCAGGAGCCCGCCCTCAAGCAGAAGCAGTGGCCCGGCTCCGAAGGCTACGGTGTGACGCCCGAGGCCGAGTGGGGACTCCTCGGTATCGACGGTTCGCCCGAGGGCCTCACCCCGTACCCGACCGAGCCCGGTGCCTACCCGGAGTTCTACGCCGGGGTCGCGGCGTCCATCCTGCACGGCGCACCGTCGCCGGTCGACCCGAGAGACTCGCTCGAGGTCGTGCGGATCATCGAGCGCGCCCACGAGATCGCCACGAAGACCCAGCAGCTCGAGTAGCCCGATCCCTCGCGTGTGGCGCCGAGTCTTGCGCATTGCGCGAGGATTCGGTCAGGCGGGGGTGAGGTCCCAGGCGGCGCCGTCGAGTTCGTGCAGCGCCGAGCTTGCGGCGGCGAGGGTCGGCACGCGCCGGGCTCCATCGGTCGCCAGCACGTGGATGCTGCGCTTGCTCTCGGGGGAGTGCGGGCGGATGACCGCCCCGGCGGGCAGCGTCGCCGTCGCGAGTGCGAGGCGGGGGAGCATCGCCACCCCGAGCCCGCTCGCCACCATGTTCAGCACCGCACTCGCGTTGTCGGTCTCGAACGAGATGGCCGGTGCGAAGCCCGCCGCCTCGCAGACCGCAAGCAGGTGACCCCGGCAACGCGGGCATCCGGCGATCCAGTGTTCCCGCGCCAGGCTCTGCACGTCGGCCACAGGCCCGGCCGCCTGCGGGTGATCCGCCGGCAGCACCAGCACCGTCTCTTCGGTGTACAGGGTCTCGCTCACGAGTCCCGCGGTGCTCGCCCGGTGCGGGTCGGCGCGGTCGCCCGGGTAGCTGAAGGTGATCGCCAGGTCGATGACGCCGTCGCGCAGCATCGCGACGGCCTCGGGTGGCTGGGCCTCGATGTAGGTGATGCGGATGCCGGGGTGCTGCGCATTCATCCGCGCGAGCAGGCGGGGCACGATGGTCGACGATGCTGTCGGAAAGGCCGCGAGTCGCACGGTGCCCGTGCGCAGTCCGGCGAGGTCGGCGAGTTCGCCCTCGGCAGCGTCGAGGGCGGACGTGATCGTGAGGGCATGGCGGGCGAGCAGGGCCCCGGCCTCGGTGAGGCGCACCGAGCGGCCGACGCGGGTCACCAGGGTCATTCCGAGCCTCGCTTCGGTGCGCTGCAGGTGCTGGCTGACCGCCGGCTGGCTGTAGCCGAGTGCCCGGGCGGCGCCGGTGATGGTTCCGGTCTCGGCGATCGCCCGGACTATGCGCACGGACTGCAGGTCGAGCCGGGAGTCGGCGGGCGTGAGCGCAGAAAGGTTACTCATAGGATCAGGTTATCGTTCGCATCCGAAGTATGCCCTTGTTGCATGGATGACCCGCGCGCATGCTAGACGCATGTCGACAACCACCACTGTCTCAGCCGGTCTCCAGCGCGCGATCGAGAGCTACGAAGCGCCGCGACTGTTCCTGGCTGCCGCATCGATCGGGCTGCCCACGCGCGAGACCGTCGACGCGCAGAAGGCCGACCTCGACCTGTGGTCAGCCGCGCGCCGTGACCCGATGGACTACGACGGCATCATCGACCGCACCCGCGCGTCGTACGCGAAGCTGGTCGGCGTGGGCATCGACCGCGTTGCCACCGGCTCGCAGACCTCGGTCATCACGAGCGTGCTCGCTGCCGCCGTTCCCGAGGGAGCCGAAGTGCTCTGCGTGGCCGGCGACTTCTCGTCGATCGTGTTCCCGTTCCTGCAGCGCGCCGGCATCCGGGTGCGTTCCGTTCCGTTGGCCGACTTCGCGGCGTCGATTACCGCCGACACCTGGCTCGCTGTGTTCTCGCACGTGCAGTCGGCGACCGGGCAAGTCGCGGATGTGACGGCCATCACGGCCGCTGCTGCGAACCACGGCACCTACACGATGTGCGACACCACCCAGTCTGCCGGGGTGCACCCGGTCGACGCCTCGCTCTTCGATGCCACCGTCTGCCATGCCTACAAGTGGTTGTGCTCGCCGCGCGGGGTCGCCTTCCTCACCCTCAGCACGCGGTTCGAGCGCGAGCTCACGCCGATCCAGGCGGGTTGGTATGCCGGCGACGCCGTCTGGCAGTCCTGCTACGGCCCGGTCATGGATCTCGCACCGGATGCCCGCCGCTTCGACGTCTCGCCGGCGTGGCCCGCATGGGTGGGTGCCGAGCCCGCCATCCGCATGTTCTCCGAACTCGACCTCGACGAGGTCTGGGCGCGCACGACCGGGCTCGGGGACTCGCTCTGCGATGCCCTCGGCATCGAGCAGCAGCACCAGGCGATCGTGACCTGGGCCGACCCCGACGGGCATGACCTCGAGCGCCTGGTCGCGGGTGGCATCAAGGCTTCCGGGCGTGCCGGGCGCCTGCGCGCGGCATTCCACCTCTGGAACGACGAGTCCGACGTCGCAGCCGTCGTCGCAGCCCTCCGTTCCTGACCCCGGGTTTGTAGAACTCAGGACTCATGCGCTCCTCGCCCTCTCGGTCGATCAAGAGGGCGTTGGTAGTGCCCTTTTCCTGAGTTCCAAAAGTGGTTACGGAGGAATGCGTCGCTTTAGGTCGGAATGACCGTAACTGCTAGAATTAGTTCAGGTCACAATGACTTTAACTAAGGTGGCAGCGCATGAACGAGCAGGTGACGGCAGTGTCCCTCGCCGTGTCTACAGTCATCTTCGCCCTGCGCGATGACGATGACAACGGGCGGTCGTCGCTGCGGATCCCGCTTGTGCGCCGCATTCGCGAGCCCTTCGCCGGCCGCTGGGCACTGCCCGGCGGGCCGATCGAGGCGGCCGAGAGCCTTGGCGAAGCCGCCGGGCGCAACCTGCTCGAGACAACCGGGCTCGAACCGACCTACCTCGAGCAGCTCTACGCCTTCGGCGATGTCGAACGTTCGGCGGGGGAGCGCGTCGTCTCGATCGTCTACTGGGCGCTGGTGCGTCCGGCCGAGGCCGACCGGGCGACAGTCGGGGACAACGTGCGCTGGTTCCCGGCCGACGAGCTGCCCGAGCTCGCCTTCGACCACAACGAGATAGTCGCCTACGCACTCTGGCGCCTGCGCACCAAGCTCGAGTACAGCCGCATCGCCCACGCCTTCATCGGCGAGACCTTCACCATCGCCGAACTGCGCGGAGTACACGAGGCGATCCTGCAACGCGAACTCGATCCCGCGAACTTCCGTCGGCAGATCGAGTCGTCGAAAGCGATCATCGACACCGGTGAGCGGGTCACCGGCGCGCGGCACCGCCCGCCCAAGCTCTACCGCTACGACAGCTCGGTGTCGCTCACCGAGAACGGCCCGCTCAGTCGGCCCTAGCCCCATCCCTCCGCACGACAGCACGACAGCACGAAAGGCACCCGATGTCCTCAGTCGACACCACCATCCAGTTGATCCGAACCGGGCAGGCGGATGGCGCGACCTGCGCTCCCGAACTCGCCGATGGCCCGTGGATCTTCGACAGCTCTCCGCTGCCCTCCTATGGCCCGGGAGCCTCGATGGGCGACGTGATCCCCACCGGATCGCCGCGGCAGGGCCAGCTGCCGACCGAGTACCAGCGCGCCTCGAACGACGAACTGCACGTTCGCATCCGTGCCGCCAAAGCCACGCTCGGTGACCGTGCCGTGATCCTCGGGCACTTCTACCAGCGTGACGAGGTCGTGCAGCACGCCGATTTTCTCGGGGACTCGTTCCAGCTGGCGCGCGCCGCGCAGACCGCGCCGAACGCCGAAGCGATCATCTTCTGCGGGGTGCACTTCATGGCCGAGACCGCAGACATCCTGGCCCGCGACGACCAGGCGGTGATCCTGCCGAACCTCGCCGCCGGCTGCTCGATGGCCGACATGGCCGACATCGATTCGGTGACGGCGTGTTGGGAGCAACTCGAAGCCCTGTACGGAACCGAGCCGGATGCCGAGGGCCGTGTGCCCGTCATCCCGGTCACCTACATGAACTCGTCAGCGGCGCTCAAGGGTTTCTGCGGGGACCACGGGGGCATCGTCTGCACCTCGTCGAACGCGGCGACGGTTCTCGAGTGGGCGTTCCAGCGCGGGCAGCGGGTGCTGTTCTTTCCCGACCAGCACCTCGGTCGCAACACGGCGAAGGCGATGGGCGTGCCGGTCGAGCTGATGCCGATGTGGAACCCGCGCAAGCCGCTCGGCGGCAACACGGCCGACGACCTCGACGCGAGCAAGGTCATTCTCTGGCACGGCTTCTGCAGCGTGCACAAGCGATTCACCGTCGACCAGATCGACCGCGCGCGGGCCGAATTCCCCGGCGTTCGCGTGATCGTGCACCCGGAGTGCCCGATGCCGGTGGTCGATGCCGCCGACGAGTACGGCTCGACCGACTACATCCAGAAGGCCGTCGCCGCGGCGACCGAACCGTCGACCTTCGCCATCGGCACCGAAATCAACATGGTGAACCGGCTCGCCGCCGAGTACCCGCAGCACCGCATCTTCTGCCTCGATGACGTCGTCTGCCCGTGCTCGACGATGTACCGCATCCATCCCGGCTACCTCGCCTGGGTGCTCGAAGCCCTCGTGCGCGGCGAAGTTCTCAACCAGATCACGGTTCCGCAGGATGTCGCGGTGCCGGCGAGAATCGCCCTCGAGCGGATGCTGGCGGCGCGGCCGTGACCACCGTCACCCCGTTCCGGCTTGTCGTCGTCGGCAGCGGCATCGCCGGGCTGACGGCGGCTCTCGCCGCGGTCAAGCGTGAGGTCGACGGTCGTCCGGTCGCCGTGACGATCCTCACCAAGGCTGCTCTCGCCGAGAGCAACACGCGCTACGCGCAGGGTGGCATCGCCGCGGTGATGTTCGACGACGACAGCGTCGGGGCGCACATCAACGACACCCTCGCCGCCGGTGCCGGGCTCGCCGACCGTGACGCCGTCGAGGTGCTCTGCGCCGAGGGGCCCGACCGGGTACGCGAACTGATCGCTCTCGGAGTCGAGTTCGACCGCTCCGGCGGCGAACTGGCCCGTGGCCTCGAAGCTGCCCACTCGCACCCGCGGGTGCTGCACGCGGGTGGGGACGCGACCGGGGCCGCCGTCGAGGCGGCTCTCGTCGCAGCGGTGCGGGGCAGCGGCATCCGCACTCTCGAGAACCACTTTCTCGCCGACCTGGTCGTCGACAGCTCGGGCGTGACCGGCGTGCGCTTCATCGCCCCCGACGGTTCTGACGGCACCCTCGCCGCGGACGCTGTCATGATCGCGAGCGGAGGGGCCGGCCAGCTCTTTCGGCACACCACCAACCCGGCCGTCGCGACCGGTGACGGAGTCGCCGCCGCGCTGCGTGCCGGCGCCGAGCTGCGCGATGTCGAGTTCTACCAGTTCCACCCGACAGCACTCGCAGTGCCTGGCAACTTCCTCGTCTCCGAGGCAGTGCGCGGCGAAGGTGCCGTGCTGCGGGGGATCGACGGCTCTCGCTTCATGACAGCGCTCGATCCCCGGGCAGAACTCGCCCCGCGGGACGTCGTCGCGCGGGGGATCGCCGCGCAGATGGCCGCGCAGGGTGGCGCACCGGTGCTGCTCGATGCGACGGCCCTCGGTGCCGGGTTCCTCGCCGCACGGTTCCCCTCGATCACCCGCGCCTGCGTCGACCTCGGTCTCGACTGGGCAACCGAGCCGGTTCCGGTGACGCCGGCCGCCCACTACTGGATGGGCGGTATTCGCACCGACCTCTGGGGCCGCACGAGCGTGCCGGGGCTCTTCGCCATCGGTGAAGCCGCCTGCACCGGCGTGCACGGGGCGAACCGGCTCGCCTCCAACTCTCTGCTCGAGGCCCTGGTCTTCGGGTCGCGTGCTGTCCGCGCCCTGGGGGAGCGGGTCGCCACCGGCCACACCGCGACCCCGGCGGCAACTCCCGGCGGCACTGCCGCTTTCTCCCGAGCAGACCTGCAGGAACTGATGTGGAGTGCGGTGGGGCTCAGCCGTGATCGCGCCGGGCTGCAGCGGGCGGCATCCGTGCTCGCCGGCTGGAGTATCTCGCCCGTGAGCATCCGCGACCGCGAGACGGCGAACCTGCTCGACCTCGCACGCGTCATCGTCCAGGCGGCGCTGGCCCGCGAGGAATCACGGGGCGCGCACTTCCGCACCGACTTTCCTTCCACCGACCCCACCCTGACGAAAGAAGCAGTGCTCGCATGCTGACCACCCGAAACATCACCGACGTCGTTCGCCTTGCCCTGGCCGAGGATGCGCCGTGGGGTGATGTGACATCGGCAGCGTTCATCCCCGAGGGCACGATGGCGACAGCGGCCCTTGTCGCCCGGGAGCC
>Ga0247736_10000409_pt1 | contig 14749 bp, 16 predicted proteins | sample UWRJL193509B2_FD_180935 | JGI IMG/M metagenome (GOLD analysis project Ga0247736, IMG submission 180935) | Plant litter microbial communities from Arlington Agricultural Research Station in Wisconsin, United States - UWRJ-L193-509B-2 | ecosystem: Environmental > Terrestrial > Plant litter >...
CGCACCGCGCTGCTCGACGTCGCGCGCAATTCGCGTGGTCCGGATGACGCCCCCCAGCTCTCGGTCGGATCCACGTCTGAACTGAGCTGGTTGCTCGGCGCCCTCGCCCGCGGCGAGGTCGTCGACTCGATGACCAGCCAGCGCGTGATGGGCTGGCTGTCGCTCAACACCGACCTGTCGATGGTCGCGAGCGCGTTCGGTCTCGACCCTCTCGCGCACCGCCGTGCCGACCACGATGTACTTCTCATCAACAAGACCGGGAGCGACCGCGGGGTGCGCGCTGAAGCCGGCGCCCTGCGCGGTCCGCGCACGGCGGTGTCGTATGCGGTGACCGTGCAGTTCACCGACGAGAACCTCGAGGCGCGACTGCGCGTGCTCGACGCCATGCGCACTATCGGCAACGACCTGCTGGACTACGTGCACTGAGCCCCGCACAGGCGCTCGTTTAACCCGTTTCAAGGAGATCCTGTAACTCGGGGTGCACAACACTGGCCAGGTCGAGCACGCCGACAAAATGTCCGTGAAACGGGTTAACAACCCGACGGATGCGTCGGGCGCGAACTACTTCAGCAGGTCCTGGTGGTGCACCGCGGCGACGTTCGGGTGCGCGCGCAGGCGGTAGCGCAGCGCGTTGTCGCCGTAGGTCTCGAGGATGGGGCTGTTGGTCGGGTCGACCGAGAGCCCGCGTGCTTCGGCGGCGAGTTCGGGATCGAGCTCGAGTTTGGGCATCGTGGCATCCAGCGCCGGGTTGAAGAAGAACGGGATCGAGATGCGGTCCGTGCCCTTGAGCGGGGAAATGACGCGGTGCAGCGTCGCCTTGAGGTAGCCGCTGGTCGCGAGCTCGAGCATCTCGCCGATGTTCACGACGAACGAACCGGGAACCGACGGTGCGTCGATCCACTCGCCGTTGTACTCGACCTGCAGTCCGCCCTTGCCCGGCTCGACGAGCAGCAGGGTCAGCACTCCGCCGTCGCGGTGGGCGCCGACGCCCTGCTTCGGCTCGGGGTTCGACTCACCGGGGTAGCGCACGATCTTGATGAATGCCGAGGGGCGTTCGGCGAACGCGGCGTCGAAGACGTTCTCCGGTGCACCGAGCGAGACGGCGAGGGCGCGCAGGATGCGCAGCGATGCGGTGTTGAGCTCGTCGTTCCAGCGCTCGACCACGCCGCGCATCTCGGGAAGGGCCTCCGGCCACAGGTTCGGGCCCTCGAGGCGCCAGTAGTCGGCGACTCCCTCACCGGGCGCAACGGTGTCACGGTCGACACCGATGTCGATCTGCTCCCGCCAGTCGATGTCTCCGTGGGTGAGTTCCTTGCCGACGCGCGTGTATCCGCGGAACTGCGGGCTCTTCACGTTCTCGATCGACAGCTTCTCATCGACGGTGAGGTCGAAGAACCGGCGCGAGATCTCGAGCATCTCGTCGATGAGCGGCTGCGGAACGCCGTGGCCGGTCAGGTAGAAGAACCCGACCTCGTGCATGACGGTGCGCAGGTCTGCGCGGAACGCCCCGGCTTCTGCGTCACCGGCGTCGAGCCGGGAGAGGTCGAGGATGGGAAGGGATTCGAGCGCGGCCATTGCGTAGGTCCTTGTGATCGGATTCAGGACTCGAGGCTTCGATATGTCCTGCGAGAAACAACCTAGGGACAGGACCGGTCATTCCGGAAATCCGGGGAATCCCTGTGGCTCAGGCGATGTCGGCTGCGTCGTCGTCCCGGGCGGTGCCGAGAACCGTGCGGATGCCGTACACGGCGTCGAGGCCGCTCGCGAAATCGACGGCGCGGCCGTCCCTCGCGAGCTCGCGCGCGCGAACTGACGGTGCGTGCAGCAGCACGCCGGCGAGGTGGCGCAGCGCGGCCTCGGTCTCTTCGCTCGCTCCGCGGGATCGTGCGCGGGTGATCTCGGCTTCGAGCACGCCGAAGACGTGTTCGCGCAGGGCGGCGATCGCGGGACCGACAGCAGTCGACGCGGTGAACTCGGCGGCGGCATCCGTCACGATCGCGCGGGCATCGTCGTGGGCGCTCAGCTCTTCGAGCGGGGCGTGCAGGCGGATGATCTCGAGGTCGAGCAGTTCGGCACCGGGAACCCTGGCGACCAGCGGGTCGACGTTGCGCGGCAGGCCGAGGTCGATGACCAGGCGGCGGTCGGCGTTGGTGAAGTGTTCCGGCCCGACCGCGAGCACCGCGGTGCAGGTGATCACGACGTCGGCTTCGGCGATCGCCTCGACGAGCGAACGCTCGGCGCGCAGGCCGTTCTTGAGGGCGAAGGCAGGCGCACGGCCGCTCGGCGAGAAGACGCGGATGTCGGTCGCCCCACGGTCACGGAGTGCGGCGATCGTGGTTCCCGCGTAGTTCCCCGTTCCGACGACCAGCACGCGTGACGCGGCCCAGTCGGTGATCCGGCTCGAGGCGAGCTCGAGGGCGAGGCGCACGAGGGAGCGTCCGGCGCCGCCGATAGCTGTGCGGTTCTTCACCCCGCGCGAGGTGTGCGAGGCGCGCTGGAACAGGCGCTCGAGGTTCGAGGTGGTGGTTCCGTTGACCCGGGCGGCGTCGAGCGCGCGGCTGACCTGGCCCGAGATCTCGTCTTCGCCGACGACGACCGACTCGAGTCCCGAGGTCACGGCGAACAGGTGGCCGGGCACGTCGTCGTCGGTCAGCACCGTGATCTGGGCGCGCAGCGACTCGACGTCGACACCGCTCGCATCGCTCAGGGCGGCGAAAGTAGCTTCGACCGCGGTTGTACGGGCGGCGGTCAGGGGCTCGTCGATGTCGAGGTAGGCCTCGAAGCGATTGCAGGTCGCAAGCACCACCGCGCCGGTGACGATGTCACCGTTTTCGACGAGAGTCGTCGACGCGGAGGGAGCACCAGTGGAGAGCCGTTCGAGCAGGTCGAAGCTGGCATTCTGGTGGTTTGCGGAAAGGCACAGGAGCACGTAACTAATGTTAACTCCGTGCCACTGCCTTTCGCTCACCCGCTCGTCGACGGACGTACCTCCGATTCAGCCCTCATCAGCGCCTACCGGGGGGTCAGACCCGCACAAACACCGGTCTGGTTCATGCGGCAGGCCGGTCGCTCGCTGCCCGAATACCGGGAACTGAGAGTTGGCACGAAGATGCTGGACGTCTGCCTGACGCCCGAGCTCTCGAGCGAGATCACGCTGCAGCCGGTTCGCCGCCACGGCGTCGACGCCGCCATCTTCTTCAGCGACATCGTCATTCCGCTCAAGCTCGCGGGCGTCGGCGTCGAGATCGTTCCCGGTCGCGGCCCGGTGCTCGAGAACCCCATCCGCAGCGCCGCAGATGTCAACGCGCTCCGCCCGCTCGACCCCGCAGCACTGCAGCCGATCATCGACGGGGTAGCCGCGACGGTCGCCCAGCTCGGCAACACCCCGCTCATCGGGTTCGCGGGTGCGCCGTTCACCCTCGCTTCCTACCTCGTCGAGGGCGGCCCGTCGAAAGACCAGTTGCGCGCCCGGGCCATGATGTACTCCGACCCGCAGAGCTGGGCGACACTGCTCAACTGGTGTGCGGATGTCACCGGCGAGTTCCTGAAAGCGCAGATCCTGGCCGGCGCGTCGGCGGCCCAGCTCTTCGACTCCTGGGTCGGGTCGCTCAGCGAGCGCGACTACGTGCGCCGGGTCGCCCCGCACTCTAAGCGTGCACTGTCAGCCCTGCGCGGGCTCGACGTGCCCAAGGTGCACTTCGGTGTCGGCAGCGGTGAAGTGCTCCGTGCCATGCACGCGATAGGCGCCGATGTCATGGGAGTCGACTGGCGCATCCCGCTCGACGAGGCCAGCCGACGCCTCGGCGGCGGTGTTCCGCTGCAGGGAAACCTCGACCCCGCGCTGCTGAGCGCACCCTGGAAGACCCTCGAGTCGCACGTGCGCGAGGTCGTCGACCTCGGTCGCGACGCCCCGGCGCACGTCGTCAACCTCGGGCACGGTGTTCCGCCCGAGACCGACCCCGACGTGCTCACGCGCATCGTGGAACTGGTGCACTCGCTCTGATGAACGCGCCATACATCGTCGTCGGAGGTGGGGTGGCCGGGCTGGTCACCGCCCGGGAACTCGCCATCGGCGGTGCTGAGGTGATCCTGCTTGAAGCCTCGAACCGCCTCGGCGGAACCGTCAGCGGGCACACGGTCGGCGGCATCATCCTCGATGCCGGCGCCGAGAGCTTCGCCACCCGTGGCGGCACGGTCGCCGCGCTCGCCGAAGAGATCGGCCTCGGCCCCGAGATCGTCACGCCTGCCCCGGATGGCGCCTGGCTGCAGCGCGCGGAAGGCGCGGTTCCGCTGCCGGCGACGAGCCTTCTGGGCATTCCCGGCTGGCCGGTGGCCGAAGACGTCATAGCCGTCGTCGGTACCGGCACCGCCCTGCGCGCCTACCTCGAGACCCTGCTGCCCGCCGCGTACGGCCTGAAATCGAAGACGCTCGGCGAGCTCGTGCGCAAGCGCATGGGCCAGGCGATGCTCGACAAGCTCGTCACGCCGGTGGTGCAGGGAGTGCACTCGAAGCATCCGGACGACCTCGATCTCGACCGTGTCGCCCCGGGGCTCCGCCGCGCGATCCGCCGTGAGCGTTCGCTCGCGCGGGCCGTGCGTGAGCTGCGGGCGAGTGCACCGGCCGGAGCTGCGGTCGCCGGCATTCGTGGGGGAGTGCACCGCATAGTCACCGAGCTCGAGGTCGACCTCGAGCGCCTCGGAGTCGACGTGCGTCTCGATCAGCGGGTTCTGCGGGTGACCCCCGGCAGCGTGCAGACGGCCACCGAGACCCTCGGCGGAATCGTCGTCGTCGCGGCACCGGATGTTCCCGGTGCGGCCGAACCGTCGACCGGTACCCCCACCCGCGTCGCACTCGCGACGCTGGTTCTCGATGCCCCAGAGCTCGACGCGTTCCCGCGCGGAAGCGGCCTGCTCGTCGCCGAGGGTGTGCCCGGCATCCGGGCGCGTGCGCTCACCCACTCGACCGCCAAGTGGCCCTGGCTCGCCGAGCGCGCCGAGGGCAAGCACGTCGTGCGCCTCTCCTATGACCCGGCGAACACGAGCGACCTGCCCGAGACCGCGCGGGCGGATGCCGCAAAGCTGTTGGGCGTGGAGCTCCCGGCATCGTCGGTTCTCGACTTCGCCCGCGTCGACTGGAGCCGCCCCGCGCCGCAGGGCGCCGCCCTCGACCAGGTCACCCTGGTCGGCGAAGCCACTTCCGGCACCGGCCTCGCGAGTGTCATCGCGCAGGCGAAGGCCGCGGCAGCCACGCTGCTCGAGGCGGAACTGGCGGCGCTGCCCGACCCCGACGCCGACGACTAGCCACGGCGTCGGTTCAAGTACCCGCGCTGATAGCAAACCCTGCAGTTGCCACCAACCTGACAAACACGGGTGAGTGCCCGCGCTCGCCGCAACGGGCTGGACTGCGCGGATGCCGCATCCCTACGGTGGAGGGATGTCCTCGAACGCCAGCTCGACCGTCCACTCGACAGCCTCCCGACTCGCGAACAGCCCGGTTCTGCGCGGCCTCGCCCGTGCGGGGTACGCGGTCAACGGCATCCTTCACCTCATCATCGGGTTCATCGCGCTCGGTGTCGCTTTCGGTGGCGGCGGCGAAGCCGACCAGGCCGGAGCCCTTGGTGAGCTCGCGTCGAAGCCCGGCGGCCAGGCTCTGCTTTGGGTGATGACGATCGGGCTGTTCGGGCTCGGCCTGTTCCAACTCGTGATTGCTGCCCTCGTGCGCGGCACTGACAAGGATGCCTGGGCCGACCGAGCGAAGGAGGGCGGCAAGGGAGTCGCCTACATCGCCGTCGGAGTCACGGCGCTGACCTTCGCCCTCGGCGGATCGAGCGACAGCTCGAGCCAGACCCAGAGCCTTTCGGCGCAGCTGCTGAAAACCCCGGGCGGAGTCGTGCTGCTGCTCGTGCTCGCCGCAGCGGTGATCGCGATCGGCGTGTACTTCGTGGTCAAGGGCGTGAAGAAGAAGTTCGTCGAAGACATCACGGTTCCCGCTGGCACAACCGGCAAGGCGATCATATCAACCGGCATGGCCGGTTACATCGCCAAGGGCATCGCGGTCGCGATAGTCGGCGTGCTGTTCGCGGTCGCAGCCTTCCAGTCTGACGCGAGCGAGGCATCCGGTCTCGACGGGGCACTGACCTCGCTCGCCGAACTGCCATTCGGCCAGGTGATCCTCGTGCTGGTCGCGCTCGGTTTTGTCGCCTATGCGGCCTACTGCTTCCTGCGGGCGCGCTACGCAAAGCTGTAGAGAAGCAGGGCTGTAGACGCTAGAGCCGCTTGATCATCTCGATCTCGTTGGTCGACCGGTCGAGCACGTACGGCGAGACCAGGCCGGTCTCGATGTAACCGAGGCGCCCGTAGAAGGCGCGGGCACGAGGATTGGCCTCGTGCACGTGCAACCGCAGTGTGTTGCCGATCGTTCCCGCCCACCGCTCGACCTCGGCGAGGAGCGCCTCGGCGACGCCGTTCCGGTGTCCGCGGTGACTGGGCGTGACGTAGACCCCGACGAGCATCGCGTGCCCGTTCTCGATGAACCCGCCCATCGTGCCGACCCAGCGGCTGGTGGTCTCATCGATTGCGACCAGGAAGGTTCCGGTGCTGCCCGTGCCGCGCGCACCGCGCAACCGCCAGGTGGCTTCGGAGTGCTGGAGTGCCGACTCGAGCTTCTCGCCGAACGCGAGCGGAGTGTCGCGCAGCATCTCGAGGCGCAGGTCGCGCACCTGCTCCCAGTCGTCCTCGGTCGTCGGCCGGATCCGGAAACTCGCTGCACTCACTCCCACACCCTACTTAACCCGTTTCAAGGAGATACTGCGCTTTCGCGAGCAAACCAGCGGCAGGATCGGGCATCCGTGCAAAAAGTCCTTGAAACGGGTTAAAAACGAGGCGCGGGGGCGGATGCGCTGGGCAAGCGTGCAGGCAAGGGCTGGCTGATTAGACGCGCGGGCACGCGGGAGGGAGGATAGATACATGACTATTAGCGCCACAAGCGCAGAAACCCCCGAACTCGGTTACACCCTCTGGTCGGTCCTCCGCCGCAACCCCGACAAGGCGATTGCAGGAAACGGAATCGATGAGGCCGTCGCAGCTGTCGAAGCAGCCGGCGTGACCATCCGGGGCTTCTACGACGTATCGTCCGTTCGTGCGGATGCCGACCTCATGATCTGGCTGCACGGTGCAAGCCCCGAGAAGCTGCAGTGGGCCCTTCGCGAGCTGCGCCGCAGCGAACTGCTCGTCACCCTCCTGCCGACCTGGAACGCCCTTGGCGTGCACCGCGACGCGGAATTCACCAGCAACCACCTGCCCGCCTTCATGCGCGGCAAGGAGCCGGCCGAGTGGCTAACCGTCTACCCCTTCGTGCGCAGCTACGAGTGGTACCTGCTGCCCGAAGGCGAGCGCCGCGCCATGCTGGGAAACCACGGGCGCAAGGGCTCCGAATACCCGCAGGTGCTTGCAAACACCGTTGCTTCGTTCGCGCTCGGTGACTACGAGTGGATCCTCGCCCTCGAAGCCCCGGAACTGGTCGACCTGGTCGACCTCATGCGCCACCTGCGCCAGACGGATGCCCGCATGCACGTGCGTGAGGAAGTCCCGTTCTACACCGGGCGCCGCATCCAGGTTTCCGAAATCCCAGAGGTACTGTCATGACCATCACCAACGGTGAACTCCCTGCAACGCCGGTAGTCCGCGCCGCGGCATCCGCCCAGGCGTCGTCAGGCGCCGAGCACGTCACCGAGCCGGTCGCCTACGACGCGATCCTGCTCGCGAGCTTCGGCGGACCGGAGGGCCAGGACGACGTCATCCCGTTCCTGCGTAACGTCACCCGCGGCCGCGGGATCCCCGAAGAGCGCCTCGAAGAGGTCGCGCACCACTACCGCGCGTTCGGCGGCGTGAGCCCCATCAACGACCAGAACCGCGAGCTCAAGGCCGCCCTCGAAGCAGAGCTCGAGCGTCGCGGCATCGACCTTCCGGTCATCTGGGGCAACCGCAACTGGACCCCGTACCTGCGCGACGCACTGAACGAGGCCAACGAACGCGGGTTCAGCAAGCTCATCGCGATCGGCACGAGCGCCTACAGCTCGTACTCCAGCTGCCGCCAGTACCGCGAGGACTACGCGATGGCCCTCGACGAGACCGGCCTCGACGGCCAGATCCAGATCGACAAGGTGCGCCAGTTCTTCGACCACCCGGGCTTCGTGCAGCCGTTCATCGACGGCGTGCGCCAGGGCCTCGCGGATGTCGCTGCCAAGGGCATTGCGCCCGAGAACACCCACGTTCTCTTCTCGACCCACTCGATCCCGTCAACGGATGCCGCGAAGAGCGGCCCCGCCTCACGCGGGTTCGGCCCCGACGGCGCCTATGCGGCCCAGCACCTCGCGGTCGCCGAGGTCGTCATGCACGAGGCATCCGACGGACAGGACTGGAGCCTCGTCTACCAGTCGCGTTCCGGCCCGCCGAGCATGCCGTGGCTCGAACCCGACATCAACGATTCGATCGAAGAGCTGGCCACGAAGGGCGTCAAGGCCGTAGTCATCGTGCCGCTCGGCTTTGTCAGCGACCACATGGAAGTCAAGTGGGACCTCGACACCGAGGCCATGGAGACCTCGGCCGAGCACGACATCTTCGCTGTGCGCGTGCCGACCCCCGGCGTGCACGCCGCCTACGTCGGTGGCCTCATCGACCTGGTTCTCGAGCGGGTCAATGGAACGCCCACCGAGGAGCGCCCCGCGCTCACCGAGCTCGGCCCCTGGTACGACGTCTGCCGCCCCGGCTGCTGCGAGAACGTGCGCCTCGGCTTCAAACCCGCGCTGGCAGGGATCCTTCCCTGATGCCCTCCACCATCCGTATCGGAACCCGCGGCAGCGCCCTCGCTCTCGCGCAGACCCAGACCATCGCCAACTCACTCGCCGCGAAGACCGGCGCCACGATCGAGATCATCACGGTCTCGACCCACGGCGACCGGTCGACCGAGTCGCTCTCGACCATCGGTGGCACCGGCGTCTTCGCCAGCGCGCTGCGTGAGGCACTGCTGCGCGGTGAGTGCGATGTCGTCGTCCACTCGCTCAAAGACCTGCCGACGGATGCCTACCCCGGCCTCTCGATTGCGGCGATGCCCAAGCGCGCCGATGCCCGCGATGCTCTCTGCGCAAGTGATGGGCTCACGCTCGACACTCTCGCGGTCGGCGCACGCGTCGGCACCGGTTCGCCGCGGCGGGCCGCCCAGTTGCTCGCTCGACGCGCGGATCTCGAGGTCGTCGACATCCGGGGCAACGTCGACACCCGGCTCGGCAAGCTCGGCGACGGCGGCCTCTCAGCCGTCGTACTCGCTGCTGCGGGGCTCGAACGCCTCGGCCGGCTCGAAGCCGTGACCGAGTTCCTCGGCATCGACGGCTGGCCGACGGCCCCGGGCCAGGGTTCCCTCGCCCTCGAGGTGCGCACAGGCGAAGAGAAGCTCGTGAGCGTTCTCGACCACAAGCCGACCCGCACGATCGTCGACGCCGAACGTGCCGTGCTCGCCATTCTCGAGGCCGGCTGTGCCGCACCGATCGCCGCCCACGGCGTGATCGACGACGGCCTGCTGTTCCTCACCGCGACCGTGTACCGCCCCGACGGCACCGAACGCCTGACCGCGTCGCACGCCGCCTACGTCGCCGATTCGCCGACCCCCGGCCTCGATGTCGCCGGTCGCGTTGCCGCTGAATTGATCGCGAACGGCGCTGCCGATCTCGCACCCCTCGGCCCGGACTCCAGCTCCAGCCTCTAAGGACCCCGAATGTTCCCTGCAGTCCGCCCACGCCGCCTGCGTTCTACCCCGGCTATGCGCCGGCTCACCGCCGAGACCCGCCTGACCGCGGCAGACCTCGTGCTGCCGATGTTCGTGCGCGAGGGGGCGACCGAGCCGGTGGCGATCAGCTCGATGCCCGGCGTCGAGCAGCACAGCCTCGACAGCTTCCGGCGCGCGCTGAACGAAGCGGCCGACGCGGGCATCGGCGGCGTAATGCTGTTCGGTGTTCCCGAGCACAAAGATGCGACCGGCTCCGGAGCGACCGACGAGAACGGCATCCTCAACGTCGCGACCCGCGTCGCGATCGAAGAGGTCGGCGACGCCCTCGTCGTGCAGACCGACCTCTGCCTCGACGAATTCACCGACCACGGCCACTGCGGTGTGCTGGATGCCGAGGGCTACGTCGACAACGACGCCACCCTCGAGCGCTATCGGGCGATGGGCGTTGCACAGGCGGCCTCCGGCTCGCACCTGCTGGGCCTGAGCGGAATGATGGACGGCCAGGTCGCCGCCGTTCGCGACGCTCTCGACAGCAACACCTTCTCGGCCGTGCCGATCCTCGCCTACTCGGCCAAGTACTCGTCCGCCTTCTATGGGCCGTTCCGCGAGGCTGTACAGTCGTCGCTCGTCGGTGACCGCCGCAGCTACCAGCTCGACTCCGGCAACCGCCGCGAGGGCATGCGCGAGGCACTCCTCGACATCGGCGAAGGCGCCGACATCGTCATGGTGAAGCCGGCCGGAAGCTACCTCGACGTGCTCGCAGAGGTCGCGGCCGAGAGCGAGGTTCCCGTCTGGGCGTACCAGGTCTCCGGCGAGTACTCGATGATCGAGGCCGCTGCGGCGAACGGCTGGATCGATCGCGAGCGCGCCATCGACGAATCCGTTCTCGGCATCCGTCGCGCGGGCGCCGACGTCGTCCTCACCTACTGGGCCGTCGAGCTCGCGAACAGGATCAACAAGTGAACACGCACGCAGCACTGACCAACGAGGCGGCTTTCAGCCGCGCCAAGGAATCGATCCCCGGTGGTGTGAACTCGCCCGTCCGGGCTTTCGGGTCGGTCGGCGGCACCCCGCGTTTCTTCGTGAAGGCGAAGGGCGCGTACGTCACGGATGTCGAGGGTCGCGACTACGTCGACCTCGTGAACTCGTGGGGTCCGGCCGTACTCGGCCACGCGCATCCGTCGGTCATCGAGGCCGTGCAGGCCGCGGCTGCCCGCGGACTCGGCTTCGGTTCGTCGACGCCCGGTGAGACCGAGCTCGCCGAACTCATCCGCACCCGCACCACCCACGTCTTCGCCGCCGACAACCACGCCGACAGCGCGGGCTGGGTTCCGACCTCGCCCGTCGAGCGGGTGCGCCTGGTCTCGACCGGCACCGAAGCCACCATGACGGCCATCCGCCTCGCCCGCGGGGCAACCGGCCGCGACCTGCTCGTGAAGTTCGCCGGGCACTACCACGGCCACTCCGACGGGCTGCTCGCCGAAGCCGGCTCCGGGCTCGCCACCCTGGCCATGCCCGGCTCGGCTGGCGTGACGGCGGCGACCGCGGGCCAGACCCTGGTCATCCCCTACAACGACAAGGACGCCGTTCGCGCGGTCTTCGAGACCCACGGCGAGAACATCGCCGGCATCATCTTCGAGGCCGCGGCCGCGAACATGGGCGTGCTGGCACCCGAACCCGGCTTCAACGAGTTCGTCTGCGAGGTCGCCCGCGCCAACGGCACGATCGTGATCTCGGATGAGGTGCTCACCGGATTCCGCGTGCACTCCGCCGGCTGGTGGGGCCTCGACGCGTCGACCCACCTCGCGGGTCCCGCCTGGGCACCCGACCTGGTCACCTTCGGCAAGATCGTCGGCGGTGGGCTGCCGCTCGCCGCAATCGGCGGCCCGGCGTGGCTGATGGAGAAGCTCGCTCCGCTCGGTCCGGTGTACCAGGCCGGAACCCTGAGCGGTAACCCCGTCGCTGTCGCCGCCGGTCTCGCGACTCTGAAGGCCGCGGATGCCGCGGTCTACGCACGGCTCGACGATGCGGCATCCGTCATCTCCACGGCGACCAGCGCGGCCCTCTCGGCCGAGGGAGTCGAGCACGTCGTGCAGCATGCTGGCAACCTCTTCTCGTTCGCCTTCACCGACGAGGCTCCCCGCACCTACGACGACGTGAGGGCGCAGCAGGCGTTCCGCTACCCGCCGTTCTTCCACGCGATGCTCGACGCCGGAGTCTCGTTGCCGCCGTCGGTGTTCGAGGCCTGGTTCGTCTCGGCCGCCTACGACGATGCGGCGATCGACCGCATCCTGACGGCCCTGCCCACCGCGGCCAAAGCCGCAGCTGCCGCAACCCACTAGTCACCCGCCGCGACCGGTGTGAGCCGCCGGCTCACGTGAACTTGAGTGGGGTGCGTGCAGCGGTTCACGGCGCGCTCTCATCTTCCGTAGGCGTTTCCTGTGAAGACCCGGGGCGCCTCTTCGGGGGGCACTACGCTTAAAGCTCGCGAGATCGTCGCATTTTCGTCGGTCTTGCAAGACACATTCTTATGAGGAGGCCCCCGTGAAAGGCAAGATTCTGCTGGTCACCGGACTGGCTGTGGGTTACGTACTCGGAACCCGCGCTGGCAAGGAACGCTACGAACAGATCAAGAAGACCGCGGGCGAGTTCTGGAACAGCCCCCGCGTGCAGCGCCAGGTAGGCCAGGCCGAGGACTTCGTCAAGGACAAGGCCCCCGAGGTTGCCGAATTCGTCGCTGACGGCGTGAAGAAGGTCGCCGGCCAGGTATCTGGCAAGAAGACCACGACCGCGAGCCGCACGCGTAAGCCGTCGGCGTCAGCCTGATCGTCATGCCTGACACTGAACCCAAAGAAAAGCGCTCGCTTTTTCGACTGATCGGCGATCTTCCCGGTCTTGTCGGCGACCTTATCCGCGCCGAGATCGAGTCGATCAAGAAAGAGATCGTCACGAAGCTCGCTGCCCTCGGCATCGGAATCGGACTTCTCGCGGCTGCGGCATTCGTGCTGTTCTTCGTGCTCGCCACGCTCATTGCGGCCGCAGTGCTCGGCATCGCCACGGCTCTGCCGGCGTGGCTCGCGGCGCTCATCGTCGCGGCTGGACTACTCATCATCGCCCTGGTGCTAGGCCTAATCGGCGTGGGCAAGTTGAAGAGTGGCGTGCCCCCGGCGCCCACCGAGTCGATCAAAAGCATTAAAAAAGACGTCAACGCCATCAAGGGAACAGGAAAGCGAGACTAACCATGTCCTCAGAAACCCCCGACATCCGTCCGGCCACGCGCGCCGACCTCGAAGAGACCCTCGACGCGATCGAGGACAAGCTCAACGTTCCGAAGCAGGCCAGCCGCCTCGCTGACAAGGCGAAGTCGTCGTATGACGAGAATCCTGTGCCGTGGATCATCGGTGCGACCGCCGCCGCAATCGTCGTGGTTGGCGTTGTCGCCTGGGCGTTATTGAGCGACGATTAGCGGCTCGCGCTCTCGCGAGGCAGGATAGAGGGCATGAGCCCGACTGCCAAACCCCTCTCGGGCTGGCGTGTGCTGGTGCCGCGAGGCGGAAAATGGGGCGATGGAGTTGCCGCGACCCTGCGCGGTTACGGTGCAGTTCCTGTCATCGCCCCCATGATCAACTTCGCGAGCACTGAAGACGCGGCCGGCCTGACCGACGCTTTGGCGCGCCTCGAATCCGGATCCTTCGACTGGCTGGTGATCACGAGCGCGACCACGGTCGACGTCCTCGTGAGCCAGCGCACGGTGATTCCCGAGTCGACCCGGGTCGCTGCTGTGGGAGAAACGACTGCCGCTGCCCTGACCCTCGCGGGTTACCGTGTCGATTTCGTACCCGAGAAAGACAACTCCGCCCGCGGTCTGGTCAAGGAATGGTCGGCCGGTGACACCGGCCGGGTTCTCATCCCGCACTCCGACCTTGCTGAGCCGACCCTCGTCGCGGGTCTCGCCAAGCGTGGGCTCGAGGTCGAGTACGTCGCCGCTTATCGCACCGTCGGTGTCACCGTTGCCGAGACCGTGCGTGCGGATGTCGCGAGCGGACGCATCGGCGCGCTGCTCGTCACCTCGGGCAGCGTCGCGCGCCAGGTCGCGGCACAGCTCGCGCCCCTTCCCGCCGACACGATCGTCGCCTGCATCGGGCCACGCACGGCTTTCGATGCCCGTGACGCCGGACTCACGGTGCACGTGATCGCCGAGTCTCGCTCGGCAGCTGCCCTCGTCGACGCACTCGTCGAGCACGTCACAGCCGGGCAGTAACTTGCGCGGGCCCTCGAGCCCGGAAGAGTCCTACGCCGTGAAGAGCGCGAGGGCGAGAAAGACGATCGCCACGAGCGGAGCCGCACCCTGGGTGACGGCTGCTCGCGCGAGCTTCGGGTTCGAGATGATGAGCACAGTTGCCGCGAGCACCATGCTGAGCGTGGAATACAGCGCGAGCGCCAGCCCTGCCTGCTGCACTGCCGGCAGCTGGATGAGGATGAGACCGAGAATGGCCGCCAGCGCGAGGAACGCGTTGTAGTAGCCCTGGTTCAGCGCCATCGGCTTCACGACATCGGCATCCTGCTGTGACTCGAGCCCGAATCGCTTCCAGGTGACGGGCTTGCTCCAGGCGACGCTCTCGAAGTAGAAGATCACGACGTGGATCAACGCCGCGATGCCGACGAAGATCGAACCGATAACAAGGAAGACGTTGCTCATGCGCCCAGTCTGGCAGGTTCAGTGAGACAGGTCGACGACCGTGCGTCCGCGCACCCCGCCGTTCATGATCCGTCCGGCGACGTCGATGGCCTCTGTGAGCCGCACCGTCTCGGTGAGCGAATCGAGCAGCCCGACGTCGAGGTCGGTCGCGAGCCGGTTCCACGCTTCCTGCCGGAGTCCCCGCGGGCAGAGCACTGAGTTGATGCCGCTGAGGGTGACCGCCCGCAGGATGAAGGGCATGACGGTCGTCGGCAGGTCGGCACTCTGCG
>Ga0247736_10000410_pt1 | contig 14743 bp, 14 predicted proteins | sample UWRJL193509B2_FD_180935 | JGI IMG/M metagenome (GOLD analysis project Ga0247736, IMG submission 180935) | Plant litter microbial communities from Arlington Agricultural Research Station in Wisconsin, United States - UWRJ-L193-509B-2 | ecosystem: Environmental > Terrestrial > Plant litter >...
CGGGTTGGGAACACTTTAGACAGCACAGCAACTTTAACGCCCGATTCCGCCAACTGCAAAGCCGCACGCAAACCTGCGCCGCCGCCGCCTACAATCACTGCGTCGAATTGATGTTTTTCAATATTTTTTGAATCCATTGCCATGTTTTAAATATTCCACAAAATAAACATCAACCAACACAGATAAATAACCAGCGCAATATCGACTGCCATTTGCAAATAAGCGCGTAGCACTTTGTTAAACACATAATCCTTTAATACATCTGCAACGCCCAACCAGGCATGCATAAATAAACACATAAAGAACAATAATGTAGCTAACCTAAACCAAACTGGTGATGCAAACGCATACCAGGCAGCATAGTTTTCTTGCCAAGTGGCATAACCAAAAGGCTGCATAATCAATAATAAAATCAGCAGCCCCACAATATAAACTGCCATCACCACTGCGGTTAATCGCTGCGATAACCATAAGCGCATGCCAGGATATTTGCGGGTCAGTAACTGGATCAACATATCCGCACTACCAAATCACAATGGCAAAAATACCCACTGTGATTGCTACCAGCCACAATACAATGCGACTGGAAAAACGCGCTTTTTGCAGGCTTGTCATCCAATGAATGTCTTGCAGCAGATGCCGAATTCCTGCGAAAAAATGGTGGAAAAATGCCCATGAAAGTGCGATTAATATCAACTTCACATACCAGCGATCTAAAATATCCGACAACAGAAAATAACTGCTTGGTGAATCTAATGACGTTTTAAAAGCCAATAAAATCAAAGGCAAAGCTAAAAATAAACCCACACCAGATGCGCGATGCAGAATGGAAACCACTGCATTGATGGGTAAGCGAATCGTGAATAGATTAAGGTTTTTTGGCCTTTGTCTTTTTTTATCTTTTAGTTGGTTCGGCTGCATGTTTATTCTTTTGCCGCTCTTGCTACTGCGCCAGAAACCCGCTCTAACAAACGCGCATCAAACGGTTTGGGGATAATGTATTCTTTGCCAAATTTTAGTTCAGTTAAGTTATAGGCTTTTAAAATCTCAGCTGGCACTGGCTCGCGCGCCAATTCACTTAATGCTTTTGCCGCGGCGATTTTCATGTTTTCGGTAATCTTGGTGGCTTTTGCATCCAATGCGCCGCGGAATAAATAAGGGAAACACAGCGCGTTATTCACCTGATTCGGAAAGTCACTGCGCCCGGTAGCCATTAAAATATCATCGCGCACCGCATGTGCAACGCTTGGTAAAATCTCTGGATCAGGGTTCGCTAAGGCAAAAATAATCGGATTTTTTGCCATGCCTTTAATTAACTCTGCGTCTAAGGCATTTTTTGCAGAAACCCCAATAAATACGTCCGCTTGTGGCATCACATCTGCCAAAGTTTTAGCGGATGTAGGCGCAATCGCTAAATCGCGGTTGTTATCATGTAAGTCTGCGCGATTGGTATCTAGTACGCCGCTTCTATCCACCATGGTGATATTGGTGGCACCCATTAATTTAAGCAGCTTTGCACAAGAACAGCCTGCTGCACCCGCACCTAGAAATACGATTTTGGCAGATGGTAAGATTTTTCCTTGCAGTTCTAACGCATTTAACAAAGCCGCCGCCACAATCACAGCCGTGCCATGCTGGTCATCATGAAATACTGGAATATCTAGTCTTTTTTTAAGCTCATTCTCAATATAAAAACAGTGCGGCGCAGCGATGTCTTCTAAGTTAATACCGCCGAATGTCGGCGAAATATTCACCACCGTTTGAATAAACTCATCCGGTGTGGCTGCGTTGATTTCAATATCGAATACATCAATTCCCGCAAAGCGCTTAAATAAAACCGCCTTGCCTTCCATCACAGGCTTGCTAGCGAGCGCGCCCATATTTCCCAAACCTAAAACCGCGGTGCCATCAGTGATTACCGCAATCAAATTACCTTTATTGGTATATTTATAAGCATTTGCCGGATCGTCATGAATCTCACGCACTGGCTCAGCCACACCAGGCGTGTAGGCTAGCGATAAATCGTCTTGCGTGGCACAAGGTTTGGATGAGTCAACACTCAATTTCCCTGGTTTTGGAAATTGGTGATAGTCCAGCGCACGTTTTTTTAGATCATCCATTTTTTGTCCTAACAATTTTTTATTACTTTAGTTGCCTACACCCACTTTAAAGGCTTTTCTAAGGCTCAAAATTTTGTATTTTTCAAAACTTGTTCCAGCTAGGCGGATGAGCGTAGGCAGTACGATTAGTACGGCAAGCGAAATCCAACAACGCTGGGGCATGTTTTCAAAAATACTCATTCCAGCTCAGACATGTAGTGATGATCATCTGTTAGACAAAGTCCCAATCGCCACTCCATCGGCTTATCGCCATAGGTATAAGAAACTCGCTCAATACTGAGCAACGGCGCACCCAGCTGTAAATGCAATGCTTCAGCCACATCTTTATCTGCACCCACCGCTGTCAATCGTTCCTCTGCGCGTATCATTCGAATGCCGTATTCCGTCTCATACATACTGTACATAGAACCTTGGTTTTCTTCTACCCGCGTTGCGTTAAGCCCTTTAAAAGGTGCGGCTGGAATCACGATATGATCATAAATCAACGGTCTGCCAGAAAAAGCCAGCAATCTTTTTACTTCAATTAATGCAGCGCCGGCTTTGATTTCCAAAATGCTTGCCATGCGATTATCTGCTTTGGTTTTAGTGCAACTCAGCAATTCATTTTGCAACACTTCTTTTTGACCATTCGCGGCAGTTAAACGTAAAAAGCGTAATTTGATACCTTCTTCATTGTGTGTGGCGACAAACGTGCCTTTGCCTTGGCGGCGTATCAGAATATTTTCACCCGCCAATGTATCGATTGCTTTTCGCACCGTGCCTTGAGACACTTTATAACGCGTGGCTAAATCGACTTCGCTGGGGATCATCTCGCCCGGACGCCATTCCCCGCCAATTAAACTTTGCGTCAGCAACACTTTAATCTGGTCATACAAGGGTTTGTAGCTAGGTGAATTGTTGGCTTTATCTATCATAACAAGCTCACACGAATGAAGTTCACCAATTAAATCACACGCATTCAAAATAGTCTACTATTTTATATCTTATATAAGACATAAGATATTGGTTGACATTAAAACTAAGCACTCTATATAATCAATTTAATTGTTATCCGTCAGTTAAGCTTTGATATTAAAACAGTGCGTGTAAAAATATTGCAAATATCAGCAGTGAATAACTGATGGAATCTACACCAACATATGGATCACCCTAATAATGGAATCAATAGCATGAAACTAACTATATGGAATTAGGTTTTCGCCCCCGTCGTTCAATGTTGTACGTGCCAGGCTGTAACCTGCACTATTTAGATCGCGCCCGCACATTAGCGGCCGATTCTGTCATTCTTGATTTGGGCGATCCAATATTGGTCGACTGCAAAGTCCAATCGCGTGAAAATATCGTTGCCGCCGTTAAACAAGGCGGCTACGGCTCACGCGAAGTGGTTGTACGCGTGAACGATTTGGATTCTATTTGGGGCCTCGACGACATCAAAGCCGTTGCAAATATTGGCGCAGATGCCATTCTTTTCCCAAATATAGAATCGGCAGACGATGTACATACTGCATTGAAATGGCTGGACGAAGCTGGTGGTAGCCACATGCCGATTATGGTGATGATCGAAAGCCCGATCGCCGTATTAAATGCCAAAGAAATTGCCGCAGCAAGTGATCGCATCGCCTGTATTGTCATGGCAACATCGGATTTGATTTCCCAATTACACGCACGCGTTGTACATGAACGCAGCGCGATATTAACCTCACTTTCGCTGGTGATTTTAGCCGCTCGCGCTTATGGCCGCTGTGTGGTGGATGGCATTTCGAGTGATTTTAAGAATATGCACTCATTTGAATATGCATGCCGTTTAGGTCGTGATATGGGCTTTGATGGTAAATCGCTGGTACATCCAGCGCAAATTGCTTATAGCAACGATGCTTACACGCCGAAATCCAGCGAGATACAAAATGCACGCGCGATTATTCAGGCTTTAAAAGAAGCCAACGATTCAGGCCGCGGCACGGTAGTAGTAGATGACAAACTGGTAGAGCATCATCATGTAAAAGCCGCGCAAAGACTGCTGAAACTGCATGACATGATTGCAGAATTAGAAGAAGAGTTTATTTAATAAAGTGACCAGCATGTTATCCACAAAAAACAATAACGGCCGATTTTTTGAAGACTTCATATTGAATGAAGTGATTCAACACGCCACACCACGCACGATTACGGCTGGCGATTGCTCAATTTATATCGCACTTTATGGCTCGCGAAATCCGTTAAATTGTTGCGAGCCTTTTGCGCAAAGCCTGGGCTACAAAACAACCCCTGTGGATGATTTACTGGCTTTTCATATCGCTTTCGGTAAAACCGTGCCAGATATCTCAGTCAACGCGGTAGCCAACTTAGGTTATGCAGATGTGCGTTTTATTCAACCCGTTTTTGTCGGTGATACGCTTTCAACATCCAGCCAAGTGATTGGTTTAAAACAGAATTCAAATGGTAAAAGTGGCGTAGTTTGGGTGCGCTCTACAGCAGTTAACCAACATAATCTGCCAGTTTTAAGCTGGGTGCGCTGGGTCATGGTTCATAAAAGTGAGTTACATAAAAACAACCTAAATTCGCCTGCACCTGAAGCAACAATCCCCCAGTTACCCGCATTTGTTGCGCCTGAAAATTTAAGCTTACCAAATTATTTGTCCGCTAAAAACTTTGATTCAACAATCACCGGTGGGCAATATTTTTGGGAAGACTATCAAATCGGTGAACGCATCAATCATGCAGCAGGCTTGACCATTAATGATAGCGACCACTCGCTTGCAACACATCTTTACCAAAATAATGCGCGATTACATTTTGATGATTTTCTGATGAAAAATTCAAACTATGGCAAACGCCTGGTGTATGGCGGTGTGGCGATTTCGATGTGTCGCTCATTAAGTTTTGAAGGTTTGGAAAATGCGATTTCGATATTGGCGATAAACGCTGGCACTCACGCAAACCCAACATTTGCAGGCGATACAATTTATTGCGCAACTGAAGTATCGGATAGCTGGCAATTGCCGAACAGCGATTTCGGCGCCCTTAGGCTGCGCATGGTGGGCATTAAAAATATGTCGCCAGCTGATTTGACCGAGTTTAAAACAGACAAAGGCTATCACCCTAACGTGGTGTTGGATTTAGATTACACCGTACTTATTCCGCGCAAAGGAAATCATTAATATGGCTGAGATTTTAAACACCAAATCTTTAAATAAGGTGCATCCAAACGAAGCTTTGTTTGGCGGCGAAAAACCGTTTCCGCTGATTCCAGCTTGCGAACATTTCGCCGGTAGCGAAAAACTGATTTTAAAAGCGTTAGCCCTGCAAGATAGCATTGGGCCTGTATTTGATATCACTTGCGATTGTGAAGATGGCGCAGCCAGCGGACAAGAGCGCGAACATGCGGAAATGATTGTGCGTGTACTAAATTCAGAAGCGAACAAACACAAAATGGCGGGCGCGCGTATTCATGATTACACACATCCAAGCTGGAAATTAGATATTGATATTTTAATCGCTGGCGCAGGTAAGTTATTGAGTTATATCACGATTCCAAAGTGTACCAGCTTAGCGCAAGCTAATGAAATGATTGCGTACATTCAAAAAACAGCTACTTTCAATGGTATCGAACGGGTGATTCCTGTGCACATTCTGATTGAAACACATGGCGCGTTGAACGAAGTGCATGAGATTGCCAAATTACCGTGGATTCAGGTGCTGGATTTTGGCTTGATGGATTTCGTCAGCGCGCATCACGGCGCGATTCCAGCCAGTGCGATGCGTAGCCCTGGGCAGTTTGAACATCGATTATTGGCGCGCGCAAAAACAGAAGTGGTTTCAGCTGCGTTGGCAAATGGCGTGGTGCCAGCACATAACGTGACGCTGGATTTAAAGAACGTAGAAACCACCTATTCTGATGCCAGCCGTGCGCGTAATGAGTTTGGCTTTATGCGCATGTGGAGTATTTATCCCACGCAAATTCAAGCGATTGTCGATGCAATGAAACCTAATTTTGATGAAGTTTCTGATGCTGCCAATATCTTGCTGGCAGCGCAAGCCGCTAATTGGGGACCGATTCAATATGCGGGCGAATTACACGACAGAGCGACTTATCGCTATTTTTGGGAAGTACTGCAAAAAGCTAAATTAACTGGCGTTGCAATTTCAGATGAATCGAATCAAGCTTTTTTTAGTAGTTAACTCATTATTCAGGCCAAAAAATGACTCAACCCGTATCCGCAGGTGCACGCTTTCGCGCCGCATTAAATGTCGAACAGCCGCTGCAAATCATTGGTGCCATCAGCGCTTACCACGCCATGTTAGCCACTCAAAGCGGCTTTAAAGCCGTTTATCTATCGGGTGGTGGCGTTGCGGCTGGCTCATTAGGGTTACCAGATCTAGGCATTTCTACTTTAGAAGATGTTTTGATCGATGTGCGTCGCATTACCGATGCGGTTGATACACCATTGTTAGTGGATATCGATACGGGCTGGGGTGGCGCTTTTAATATCGCACGTTCGGTGAAATCCATCGCAAAAGCTGGTGCAGCGGCGGTGCATATTGAAGATCAAGTTTCCGCCAAACGCTGTGGCCATCGCCCAAACAAAGCCATTGTTTCGTTAGAGGAAATGGTTGATCGCGTCAAAGCCGCAGTCGATGCAAAACCTTATGACGATTTTGTGGTGATGGCGCGCACTGATGCGCTGGCAGTGGAAGGATTGCAGTCAGCAATCGACCGCGCATGCGCATGTGTTGAAGCAGGTGCGGATATGATTTTTCCAGAAGCGATCACAGAATTAAGTATGTATAAACAGTTTGCCGCAGCCGTTAAGGTGCCAGTGCTGGCGAATATCACTGAGTTTGGCAGCACCCCGCTATTTACCGTGGATGAGTTGCGTAGCGCAGATGTCGGCATGGTGCTATACCCGCTTTCAGCTTTCCGTGCGATGAATCAGGCTGCACTTACCGTGTATCAGGCAGTAAAAAATGATGGCACACAGGCGAACGTCGTCAACTTGATGCAAACGCGTGCTGATTTGTATGAGTATTTGGGTTATCACGCTTTTGAACAAAAGCTGGATATCTTGTTTAAAGAGAAAAAAGACTAATTTCCACACCGTCATTCCCGCGTAGGCGGGAATCCAGACAAGTTACTTGGCTAATTATTTTACTAATAGTGTATTTAACTAATGAGGCACTCGCTAAATTGTATATTGCCTGGATACCAGCCTACGCTGGTATGACGAATATCTGAATGACGGGAGAGAAATGATGGACACTGCTGAGACCAAAGAAAAATTAACCGAACCTAAAAAGAAAAAAGGCGTAGCGCTTGCGGGCGTGACTGCTGGAAGCACAGCCATCTGTACAGTCGGTCATACGGGCAATGATTTACACTATCGCGGCTACGATATCATTGAGCTAGCCAAACAAGCGACTTTTGAAGAAGTGGCTTATTTGTTGATTCACGGTGAACTGCCGAACCGAGCACAACTAACTGCTTATCATGCCAAATTAAAAAAATTGCGCACTTTGCCAGCTGCACTTAAAACTGTGCTGGAACAAATTCCACAAAACACGCACCCAATGGACGTAATGCGCACGGCTTGTGCGATGTTAGGCACGCTAGAACCGGAAGCCGCTGATAGAAACACGCAAGCCGCACGTGATTTAGGTGATCGATTAATCGCCTGTTTTGGCTCTATTCTGCTGTATTGGTATCACTTCAGCCATAATGGAAAACGTGTTGAAGTGGACACGGACGACAATAGTATTGCTGCGCATTTCTTACATGTATTGCACGGCAAAGTACCAAGCCAATTACATATCGACGCGATGAATACTTCGCTGGTGCTATATGCCGAGCATGAATTCAACGCATCTACTTTCACCGCTCGCGTGATTGCTGGCACATTATCCGATATGTATAGCTGCATCACCGGTGCGATTGGCGCATTGCGTGGCGCAAAACATGGCGGCGCGAATGAAGCTGCGATGGAAATCATCAGTCGCTATAAAAATGCCGCTGAAGCTGAAGCCGATATTTTGGCGCGTATGGCAAAAAAAGAAATCATCATTGGTTTTGGGCATCCTGTTTACACGATTGCCGATCCAAGAAACGAATCGATTAAAGCAGTTTCGCAGAAATTATCAGAAGATAACGGCGATATGACGCTTTTTGAAGTTTCTTCACGTATTGAAGAAGTGATGTGGCGTGAGAAAAAAATGTTCCCCAACTTGGATTGGTACAGCGCATCCAGCTATCAAATGATGGGGATTCCAACCAGTATGTTCACGCCGATTTTTGTGATTTCACGTACTAGCGGATGGGTAGCGCATGTGATTGAACAGCGAATTGACAACAAAATCATTCGCCCGAATGCAGAATATACAGGGCCAGATAATCGCGCTTATATCGCGCTTGAGAAAAGATAATAAAACTCCATTCTTGCGTTTAATTGCCTTTAGCAATTCATTTTTAAAGATGAAGTACAAGGCGCAAGCAGCGCAAAAACCGGAATGTACACAAAGTACATGAGGATTTTGAGCAGCTCGCAACGCAGCAATTCGCTTTAAAAATAATTGATAAAGGTAATTAAAAATGTCGTCTCATATTTCAAATGTTCGCCCCGCCCCAGACCAAGTGATTGTTGATATCGCCAATTATGTGGCTGATTATGAAATCGAATCTACAGAAGCGTTTGATACCGCCCGCAATTGTCTGATTGATACGTTAGGCTGCGGATTTGAAGCATTAGATTATCCTGCCTGCACCAAGTTATTAGGCCCTGTGATTGCCGGCACGATTGTTCCCAGCGGCGCAAAAGTACCCGGCACATCTTATCAATTAGACCCGATATTAGCCGCATTCAACATTGGCGCCATGATTCGCTGGCTGGATTTCAATGACACATGGCTTGCTGCTGAATGGGGACATCCTTCTGACAATCTGGGTGGCATTCTGGCAGTGGCAGATTACATTTCACGCAAAAATATCAATGAAGGAAAAACGCCGCTTACGGTTAAAGACGTATTGACGGCCATGATTAAAGCGCATGAGATTCAAGGCGTACTAGCACTTGAAAATAGCTTTAACCGCGTGGGTTTGGACCATGTTATTTTAGTTAAAATTGCTTCCACAGCCGTCGTGACTCAATTATTAGGCGGGAATAAAGAAGACATTATCAACGCCGTTTCAAATGCATTTGTAGATGGTCAAAGTTTGCGCACTTATCGCCATTCACCTAACACCGGTTCACGTAAATCCTGGGCAGCAGGCGATGCGACTTCGCGCGCGGTTCGACTTGCATGGATGACAATGCAAGGTGAAATGGGCTACCCCAGCGCGTTAACTGCAAAAACCTGGGGCTTTTACGATGTGCTGTTTAAAGGCAATGCGTTTAAATTCCAACGGGATTATGGCTCATATGTGATGGAACAAGTGCTCTTTAAAATCTCTTTCCCAGCGGAGTTTCATGCGCAAACAGCGGTGGAATGTGCGATTCAACTTAACACTCAAATTGGCTCAAAAATCCAAACCTTAGCGCAAATCAACCAAATCGATAAGATCGTCATCACCACGCATGAATCCGCCATTCGTATCATCGATAAAACCGGCCCGCTCGATAACCCTGCAGATCGCGATCACTGTATTCAATATATGGCAGCGATTGGCCTGCTGAAAGGCAACTTAACCGCGCAGGATTATGAAGATGCAGTTGCCGCTGATCCACGTATCGACGAGATTCGCAGCAAAATGGTATGTGTTGAAAAAGCCGAATATACAACCGATTATCATGACCCGGAAAAACGCTCGATCGCCAACGCGATTCAAGTGTTTTTTAAAGATGGCACACAATCTGACAACATCGCCGTGGAATATCCAATCGGCCATCGCCGCCGCCGTGGTGAAGGCATTCCGGAATTGGTGAAGAAATTCAAAATCAATCTAGCGCGCCGATTCGATACTCAAAAACAGGCAGATATTTTGGCGCTTTGTTTAGATCAGGGTAAATTAGAAGCAACTTCGGTTAATGTTTTTGTCGATATGTTAGTGGTTTAAAATAAAAGGTGTACAAGTAGAAACTTGTACACCTTTAGCCTAATCGTTTACTTTTTGAACTTCACATACACTTAAATTGCTGACAGTTTTAATTAACGTCAAAGCGTCTCTACGCAGCAAATATCAGTCTGTTTCTGTTCTAACTATCTAACCGCCCTGCCTCTGCTGGCAGCTGCGCCGAATAACGCTACTCCTGATAACAATAATGGCAACGACTCAGGTAGCGGAACGGCTGATACTAATGTCGGAAAGTCGCCCGCTGTCGATTTATAGGCATACAAAATACCAGGAATAGCCTCAAAACCTTCTGTGCTGCCGGTATATGGTGTAGAGCCTAATCCACCACCCGCCGGAATGCTGGTGCATGAATTGAATGTACCAATATCACATGAAATACGCTGACCTGTTGCGGGATTAAAATACACTTCATACTGATTAGCCGTGCCATTTTGAGTGATTGAATAGTCGTTATCTGTTCCAGCCAACAACATATAAGTACCATCTGCCAACTGTGGGCCAATTGCTAACCCTTCCCATTTTTCAGGAGAACGTCCACCTAAAAATGGTGTATTTGCCGCTAAATCAATCAAAGCAGAGCTATTTTTATTAACAGCCACAAATTTTGCACCTGCTGAGTCTAGATCGATATTGGTGACATCTGTTGCGCCCGCCAAACTAAATGAAAATACTTTTTTATTAGGATTTGCCAAATCGCTATCGACTCCCACTCCGCGGTTATTGCGTTCTAGTACCAAGAAATCTTGATCACTTAATGCAACTAGCGCAGAAATACCTCGACCTTGGCTTGAACCTTCCATTTTGTAAGCGTATTGAGCTACCGCCTCACCAGTCGCATTGTCAAATTTAACGATTCGGTTATACATGCCGTTACCAGCACCTTCGTCTAAAGTCGCACTTTGCAACATAGCAAAACTGTATTTGCCATCTGGGCTAACCGCTAATCCTTCGAATCCGCGATTAGTGCGTTTGCCAGCAGTATTATTGGCATCGCCAGCAAAATTGGGTTCATTAGTCGCTGCGTTTCTTGGGATCAAATTTGCTGGTGTCACAAACTGTTTGATTTGATTGCCCTGACGATCAAATTCGTACACTGACGGACCATACTCATCAGAAACCAGTAAATGCCCATTGGTTGGATTAACGACAAAACCTTCTGGATCGAATGCATTACCTAAGGAATTACTCGGACTTGGTGCTAAACCGTTCAGCGTTGCAGTGCCATTTTTAAAGATAACGGTTTCTGCTACTTTAAAATTATTGATAGCGCCAGTGGTGGGATTAACATCCAGCGTAAATCGCTGCACACGCGTATCGTAACTGATCGTTCCGCCACCAGGACCGCGATCTGACAAACCCCACCACTCGTTTCGAGTATTGTCATAATAGATATCAGAGAAAAATCCTAAACGACCACCATTAACAGATGTGCCGAACTCATCGCCTGTGGTCGCTGCAATAGATAAACCATTTACATAAACTGGCGCTGCGATAACTGGCTGTATGAACACACTTAAAACACCAAATACTAAACCACTCAATTTAAAACCTTGCACGATAGAGCCCCTTAATTGAATTAAAAACCATAGAAAGATTACGCAGGCAACATGACAAAAATATTAATTAATTTCAAATTTTGTTGCTATTAAATGTGTTGATTTGAGTAAGCGGCAAAACCTAGCTGAGCGAATCACTCGCCAAAAAGTGACTAAAGGCAAACCTAAAATAAGGTAAAATAGCGCATTAAATAACCTGCTAGAGCTTCTCAAATGTCACTTACCACGCTGAACGCCTTATCCCCTCTTGATGGCCGCTACCAAACAAAACTCGATGCCTTACGTCCGTATTTTAGTGAATACGCACTGATTAAGCACCGCGCCTGGGTAGAAGTTGAGTGGTTAAAAGCGTTAAGTGCGGCTGATCAATTAGCCGAAATCGCGCCTTTTAATGCAGATACGATTCTAGAATTAGATGATGCAATCACACATTTTTCTGAAGCCGATGCGGCGCAAGTAAAAGCCATCGAATCGCGTACCAATCATGATGTAAAAGCGCTGGAATACTGGCTGAAAGAAAAGTTCGATATTAATCCTGAGATCAAGAAAGCCAGTGAATTCATTCATTTTGCCTGCACTTCAGAAGATATCAATAACTTATCGCACGGCTTGATGTTGAAAAGCGCGCGCGATGCCGTGATGTTGCCATTTTTAACCGATTTAATTGCACGTTTAAGTGAGTTATCACATCAACTTGCCGACCAACCGATGTTATCTCGCACGCACGGGCAAACGGCTTCACCAACTACGATGGGCAAAGAATTAGCCAATGTGGTTTATCGTTTACAACGTCAAAAAAAACAATTAGTTAACAACGAAATATTGGGCAAGATTAACGGTGCCGTTGGCAACTTTAACGCGCATTTATCCGCATACCCAACATTCGATTGGGAAAGTTTCGCGCAAAAATTTGTACAAAATTTAGGGTTAACTTATAACCCGATGACCATCCAGATTGAGCCGCACGATTACATGGCCGAACTTTATGACACATTGGCGCGCATCAACACGATTTTAATCGACTTGAATCGCGATATTTGGGGCTACATTTCAGTTGGTTACTTCAAACAAAAAGTAAAAGCCGGCGAAATCGGCTCATCCACCATGCCGCACAAAGTTAACCCGATTGATTTTGAAAACTCAGAAGGTAATTTGGGTCTGGCGAATGCTGTATTGCGTCATATGGCAGAAAAGCTACCCATCTCGCGCTGGCAACGCGATTTGACCGATTCTACGGTATTAAGAAATATGGGCGTGGCATTCGGTTATACCTTACTGGGCTACGATTCCTGTTTGCGCGGCTTGAATAAATTAGAGATTAACACCGCAAAACTAGCAGAAGATTTAGATAACAGCTGGGAAGTACTGGCAGAACCAATCCAAACCGTGATGCGCCGCTACGGCATTGAAAACCCGTATGAACAATTGAAAGAATTAACGCGCGGTAAAGGCGGCATCAATAAAGCTTCGCTACATACGTTTATCAGCGGCTTGCATATTCCAGCAGAAGCCAAACAATTACTGCTTGAAATGACGCCAGCTAGTTATATTGGCAAAGCGGCTGATTTAGTCAAACGGATTGATTAACCTTTAGGAGTTACCGCGTTGAATACTGATAAAGACAATCCAAGGTTAGCTGTACTAATAGATGCGGATAATGCGAGAGCAAATGTAATTGAAGGTTTGCTTGCTGAAGTAGCAAAGTTTGGAATTGCAAGTGTTAAGCGTATATATGGTGATTGGACAACGCCGAATTTAGGTCAATGGAAAACTGTTTTATTAGAACATTCTATTCAGCCTATCCAGCAATTTCGTTATACCACTGGCAAAAATGCAACTGATAGTGCGATGATTATTGATGCTATGGATTTACTTTACACTGAGACATTTGATGGTTTTTGTATTGTCTCAAGTGACAGTGACTTTACAAGACTTGCATCAAGAATTCGTGAGTCAGGTAAGAGGGTTTATGGATTTGGAGAACGAAAAACTCCACGCCCATTTTTAATGGCTTGCGATAGGTTCATCTATACCGACAATTTGTCTGAGCCCACTGAAAATGTAGTGGTAGAAATAAATAGCGCAGCGTCATCTTCAAGCAAACCCACTGATTCTAAATCAGAGCAGATAAAAACAATTAAAGATGATAAGTTAACTCCCAAAACTCCTAAGAAACTCACCGGCAAAGAATTGCGTCAAGATACAAAATTGATGAATTTAATTCGAAATGCGATTGAGGTTTTAGCTGACGAATCTGGATTTGCAGATCTAGGTGCACTAGGTAATCATATATCCAAGCAAACACCTGACTTTTTTTCAAAAAACTATGGCTATGAAAGACTAAGTGCCCTAATTGAAGCAATTGGTTATTTTGAAGTTAGCAAAGCAGGCCAAAAAGTTTTTATAAAAAATGTAAAAAAATGAGCGAAATCCTAATTCTTTATTACTCACAAGGTGGTGCAGTGCGTGAAATGGCGCAGTTAATTGCTCGCGGTGTTGAGTCGGTCAACGGTGCAAAAGCGCGCATTCGTACTGTGCCAAAAGTATCTGCAAATTGTGAAGCAACTGAATCCGATATTCCCAACAGTGGCGACCCGTATGTTGAGCTGAGCGATTTAGAACAATGTATCGGTTTAGCGCTGGGTAGCCCTACCCGCTTTGGCAATATGGCGGCGCCTATGAAATATTTCTTGGACGGCACAACCAGTTTATGGCTGAAAGGCGCGCTAATTGGCAAACCCGCAGCAGTATTTACCAGCACTGGCTCACTGCACGGTGGCAATGAAACGACATTAATCACTATGATGTTGCCGTTAATGCATCACGGCATGTTGATGGTTGGCTTACCTTATTCCGAACCTGCATTATCTGCTACGCAATCTGGTGGAACGCCTTATGGGGCAAGCCATATTGGTGGGGCGATGGATGATAAAAAAATCACCGAAGATGAAAAGAAACTTTGTTTGGCATTAGGCAAACGACTTGCTGAAACCGCGTTAAAACTCGCT
>Ga0247736_10000411_pt1 | contig 14738 bp, 12 predicted proteins | sample UWRJL193509B2_FD_180935 | JGI IMG/M metagenome (GOLD analysis project Ga0247736, IMG submission 180935) | Plant litter microbial communities from Arlington Agricultural Research Station in Wisconsin, United States - UWRJ-L193-509B-2 | ecosystem: Environmental > Terrestrial > Plant litter >...
CCAGGTCGGAAACTTCCCGCCCCAGTGGACGGAGTGGAACGGCAAGTACCGCGACACGATGCGCGACTTCTGGCGCGGGGAGCAGTCCACCCTCGGCGAGTTCGCCAGCCGCATCACCGGCTCGGCTGACCTCTACGAACAGGACGGCCGCCGCCCGGTCGCATCCATCAACTTCTTCACCGCTCACGACGGCTTCACGCTCGCCGACCTCGTGTCGTACAACGAGAAGCACAACGACGCCAACGGCGAAGACAACAACGACGGCGAATCGCACAACCGCTCCTACAACCTCGGTGCGGAGGGTCCGACCGACGACCCCGAGATCCTAACGCTCCGCGCCCGCCAGCAGCGCAACTTCATCGCGTCGCTGCTGCTCTCGCAGGGAGTGCCGATGCTTCTCGGTGGCGACGAGCTCGGTCGCACGCAGGGTGGGAACAACAACACCTACGCGCAGGACTCCGAACTGACCTGGACCCACTGGGAGCAGGCGGATGCGCCGCTCATCGAGTTCACGGCCGCCGTGGCCCGCCTGCGCAAGGAGCACCCGACCTTCCGCCGCACCCGCTTCTTCGACGGCCGCCCGGTGCGCCGTGGCGAGGGCGAGCCCCTGCCCGACATCGCCTGGCTCACGCCGGAAGGCACGCTGATGACCCCCGAGGACTGGGACGAGCCCCTCGGCCGTTCGCTCGGAGTGTTCCTGAACGGTGACGGAATCGCCGGGCGCGACCCGCGCGGAAACCGCATAGTCGACCGCAGCTTCCTGATCTACTTCAACGCCGACGTCGAAACCATCGACTTCACGATTCCGGAAGACGAGTTCTCGCCCAAGTGGGAGGTCGTGATCGACACCGCCGGGGAGGCCGCCGACTCCGAGCCCCGCGAATCGGGCTCGGTCATCAGTGTTCAGCAGCGCTCGCTCGTCGTGCTGCGCGCGTTCGTCGAGGCCGAGATCGAGCCCGACCACTCGGTCGCCGCCTCGCTGTCCGTCCTGACCGGCTCCACCGCCGGCAACCCGTCCTCAGTAGGTACCGAGGTTTCCTGATGTCCATCCCCCGTTCCACCTACCGCCTGCAGATCCGAGAAGCCTTCGACCTGCGGGCGGCGGCGACCATCACCGAGTACCTGCACGATCTCGGTGCCGACTGGGCCTACCTCTCCCCGCTACTGACGGCAGAGAGCGGGTCGGACCATGGCTACGACGTCGTCGACCACACCCAGGTCGACCCGGCGCGCGGGGGCAAGGCGGGGCTCGACGAGTTCTCGGCGGCAGCCCGCGCGCAGGGACTCGGCATCCTGATCGACATCGTTCCGAACCACATGGGAATCGCGACGCCGGCGCTCAACGAGTGGTGGTGGGAAGTGCTGAAGCACGGCCGTCGCTCGCGATACGCCGAAGTCTTCGATATCGACTGGGATGTCGCGGCCGGCAAGGTGCGCATTCCCGTTCTCGGCGACGACTCCCTCGACGACCTCGAGGTCGTCGGCGACGAGTTGCACTACTACGACCACCGTTTTCCGCTCGCACCCGGCACCGCCGACGACGGGGCTTCGGCCGAGGTTGTCCACTCGCGCCAGCACTATGAGCTGATGGACTGGCGCCGGGCGGATGCCGAACTGAACTATCGCCGGTTCTTCGGAGTGAATTCGCTCGCCGCGATCCGCGTCGAAGTGCCGTGGGTGTTCCACGCCTCGCACGTGGAGATCATCCGCTGGATCAAGGCCGGGCTGGCGGACGGCCTGCGGGTCGACCACCCGGACGGCCTCGCCGACCCCGGGCGCTACCTCGACGACCTCGCCGTCGCCACCGACAACACCTATGTTCTCGTCGAGAAGATCCTCGAGGGCGAAGAGCAACTGCCGGGCTACTGGGCCGCTGCCGGCACCACTGGGTACGACGCCCTCGCCGACGTCGACCGGATCCTGGTCGACCCGGCCGGCCGCGGTCGACTCGAAGCCCTCGACACCCGCCTGCGCGGGCGCGAGCAGCCGCTCGAGTGGACCACGCTGATCCACCGCACCAAGCGCGGCATCGCCGACGGAATCCTGCGATCCGAGGTGCTGCGCCTGACCCGCCTTGTGCCGGAGTCGAACGAGTTCACCGCCGACGCGATCGCCGAACTGCTGGCCTGCTTCCCGGTCTACCGTTCCTACCTCCCGGTCGGGCTTGAGTACCTGCGTGAGGCGTCAGAGCTCGCGGTGCGGCACCGTCCCGAGCTGCGCGGCGAGATCGAACGCCTCGAGTACCTGCTCTCCGACGGCACGAGCGAGCTCGGCATCCGGTTTCAGCAGACTTCGGGAATGGTCATGGCGAAGGGTGTCGAAGACACCGCCTTCTATCGCTACAGCCGCTTGCCGATGCTCAACGAGGTCGGCGCCGACCCGGCCGAATTCTCGATCGGCCTCGACGAATTCCATCGCCGTCATCTCGTGCGCCAGGGCAGCTTTCCCGCGTCACAGACCACCCTCTCGACCCACGACACCAAGCGCGGCGAAGACACGCGCGCCCGGATGTCGGTGCTCTCCGAGCTGCCCGACGAGTGGGAGGACGTGCTCGACAAGCTGCGAACCCTCGCACCGATGAACGACGGCCCGTTCGAGAACCTGTTCTGGTCATCTGCCATCGGCGCCTGGCCGGTCTCACGCGAACGCCTGCACGACTACGCCGAAAAGGCCTCCCGCGAAGCCGGCACGTCGACGACCTGGACCGAGGTGAACGATGAATTCGAGAAGGGCATGCACGCGGCTGTCGACGCCGCGTTCGACAACCCCGAGGTCACCGCGCTGCTCGAGGGTTTCGTCGAGCTCTCCAAGGGCCCGGGCTGGTCGAATTCGCTCGCCGCGAAGCTGATCCAGCTCACCGCCCCCGGTGTTCCGGATGTCTACCAGGGCAGCGAGCTCTGGGAGATGAGCCTCGTCGACCCCGACAACCGTCGCGAGGTGGACTTCTCTCTGCGCCGCCTGCTGCTCGCCGCGATCGACGCGGGTGCGCATCCGCCGATCGACGAAGAGGGAGCCGCGAAGCTGCTCGTCGTCACCCGCGCCCTGCGCCTGCGCCGCGACAACCAGGAGCTCTTCACCCGCTACGCACCGCTGCCCGCCATCGGCGAAGCCGCCCGCCACGCCGTGGTCTTCGACCGGGGTGGAGCCATCACGGTGGCGACCCGCATGCCGGTCGGCCTCGAGAAGCGCGGCGGCTGGGGCGACACCGTCATCGTGGTTCCCGGGCACCGGTTCACGGATGTCATCTCCGGGCGCACCTTCGAGGGCAACTCGATCCCGCTCGCTGACCTGCTGTCGAAATACCCGGTCGCCCTGCTGCGCCCGGAGGTCGTCGAAGAGACCGAGACCGTCGAAGACGGACTCGAAGAACCGATCCGTGAAGAGCTGGGCGAGTAGCCGTGGCGACTCTCTGGGCACCTCTCCCATCACGTGTCGACCTCGTGGTCGGCGATGAACGCACCCCACTGGTGCGGTCCTCCGAAACCGAGTGGGAGGTGCCCGAGCTTGCGCCCGGTACCGACTACGGTTTCAGTCTCGATGGCGGGGAAACCGTTCTCCCGGACCCGCGCTCGCGTCGCCAGCCGGACGGCGTGCACGGCCTCAGCCGTACCGTCGACCTCGACAGCTTCGCCTGGACCGACGGCGACTGGGCCGGTCGCGACCTGCCGGGCGGAGTGATCTACGAGCTGCACATCGGCACGTTCACACCGACGGGAACCCTTGATTCGGCGATCGACAAGCTCGACTACCTCGTCGAACTCGGCATCGATTTCGTCGAGGTGCTGCCGGTCAATGCCTTCAACGGCACGCACAACTGGGGTTATGACGGCGTGCTCTGGTACGCGGTCGACGAGAGCTACGGCGGACCGGAGGCCTTCCAGCGCTTCGTCGACGCCTGCCACGCCCGCGGTCTCGCGGTGATCCAGGATGTCGTCTACAACCACCTCGGACCGAGCGGAAACTACCTGCCGCAGTTCGGCCCGATCTTCAGCGAGACCAACAACACCTGGGGCGCGTCGATCAACCTCGCCGACGAGCACGTGCGCCGGTACATCCTCGACAACGCGCTCTCCTGGATGCGTGACTTCCACGTCGACGGGCTGCGCCTCGATGCCGTGCACGCCCTCGTCGACGACTCCCCCGTGCACCTCCTCGAGCAGCTCGCGACCGAGACGACTGCGCTGCAGGCCGAGCTCGGGCGACCGCTCACGCTCATCGCCGAGAGCGACCTCAACGACCCCAAGCTGATCACACCCGCCGAACAGGGCTACGGCCTCGACGCGCAGTGGAGCGACGACTACCACCACGCGCTCCACGTCGCGCTGACCGGTGAGACGACCGGCTACTACGAGGATTTCGCGTCCCTCGCCGCACTCGCCAAGACGTCGACCCGCGGATTCTTTCACGACGGCACCTACTCGTCGTTCCGCGAGAGTGACCACGGGCATCCGATCGACCCGGCGATGCCGACCTGGCGACTCGTCACCTTCGCGCAGGACCACGACCAGATCGGCAACCGGGCCACCGGCGACCGGCTCGCCGAGACCCTGACGACCGACCTGCTCGCCGTCGGTGCCGTGCTCACCCTCGCTGCGCCGTTCACGCCGATGCTCTTCATGGGCGAGGAGTGGGGTGCCTCGACCCCGTGGCAGTTCTTCACGTCGCACCCCGAGCCGGAACTGGGCGAGGCGACCGCGAAGGGCCGGATCGCCGAGTTCGAGAAGATGGGCTGGGATCCGGATGTCGTGCCGAACCCGCAGGACCCCGAGACTTTCACCCGGTCGAAGCTCGACTGGAGCGAACTCGGGGCGGGCGACCACGCCCGGTTGCTCGCCGTGTACCGCGAGCTGATCGCGCTGCGCCGCAGCACGCCGGAGCTGACCGACGAACGGTTCGACCAGCTCGAGGCGAGCTTCGACGACGCCAAACGCTGGTTCCGGCTGGATCGGGGTGCGGTATCCGTGATCGCGAACTTCTCGGACGACCCGCGCGAGTTCGACGTCACTGGCGAGCTGCTGTTCGACTCCTCGGGCTCGTGCCGCCAGTTCGAGCGCTCGATCGCCGTCGCCCCCGAGACGGCCATCATCATCCGCCGCACCCCCTCCGCCTAATCGAGGGTCTGTGCTTTTTTGCGGGTTAGAGGCAATTTAACCCGCAAAAATGCACCAACCCTCGGTCCGGGGTGTGTGAACAGCACGTTACGTTTTGGTTGTAGCGACAAATTTTTTGCCTGATAAGGAATATCCCCAGCATCCATGCAATTGAATAGATATAGCGCCGACGCCAGTCGACGCTCAGCTACTTAATTGGGAGAACAACTCATGAGCATCACCGCAGAATCGATCAACGGATACTCCGCTGGCACCTGGACCCTCGACCCCACCCACTCCGAGGTCACCTTCAGCGTTCGCCACCTCGCCATCAGCAAGGTGCGCGGATCCTTCAAGAAGTTCGACGTGACCGTCGTCGCCGGCGAGAACCCGCTCGACACCAAGGTCACCGCGTCGATCGACATGGCTTCGGTCGACACGAACCAGAAGGACCGCGACGGTCACCTGCAGACCAGCGACTTCTTCAAGATCGATGAGTTCCCGACGATGGACTTCGTCTCGACCGGCCTCACCGCCGACGGCGAAGACTTCGAGCTCACCGGTGACCTGACCCTGCGTGGCGTCACCAAGTCGATCGTTCTCAAGGGCGAGTTCGGTGGCATCGTCACCGACGGTTACGGCCAGACCAAGGCCGGCGCTGCCGCGACCACCAAGATCGACCGCACCGAGTTCGGCGTCAACTGGAACGCTGCCCTCGAGGCCGGCGGACTGACCCTCGGCAACGACGTCACCATCAACATCGAGGTGCAGCTCGCTCTCCAGAAGTAGTCTTCTGAACTGAATCGCACAGCGCCGGGAGCCTCTGCTCCCGGCGCTGTTCTATTTCGCCCCTTGCCCATAGCTCGAACATATGTTCGAATGTAGGCATGCGATGGGACGGACAGGCGATCAACGTCGAACAGCGCGACTCCCTCACCGGGCTCGCGAAGCTGAGCAACGTCGTGCGCAGCGTGCAGACGCCCGAGTTCGCCGGCATCACCTTTCACGAGGTGCTCGCGAAGACCGCCCTCAACCACGTTCCCGGGGCGAGCAAGTCGATGCCGTTCGCCTGGACCGTGAACCCGTACCGCGGATGCAGCCATGCCTGCGTCTATTGTTTCGCCCGACGCACCCACACCTACCTCGAGCTCGATGCCGGCAAGGACTTCGATAGCGAGATCATCGTCAAGGTGAATGTCGCCGAAGTCCTCGCGAAGGAGCTCGCCCGCAAGCGCGACACGGTTCCCGCCGTCGCGCTCGGCACGAACACCGATCCCTACCAGCGGGCAGAGGGTCGTTACCGCCTCATGCCGGGGATCATCGCGTCGCTCGCCGACTCGGGCACGCCATTCTCGATCCTCACCAAGGGCACGCTCCTGCGCCGCGACCTGCCCCTGCTCGCCGAAGCCGCGCAGGTGGTCCCGGTCGACCTGGCGATGTCGATAGCCATCTTCGACGACGACCTGCAGCAGTCGGTCGAGCCAGGAACCCCAAGCACGACAGCCCGGCTGGCGACGGTCACCGCCGCGCGCGAAGCCGGCCTCGACTGCTCGGTCTTCATGATGCCGGTGCTGCCCTATCTCACCGACACTCGCGCGCACCTCGACGAGGCGCTGCGCCAGATCAAGGCCGCCGGGGCGACCACCGTGCTCTACACCGCCCTTCACCTGCGACCAGGGACCAAGGAGTGGTTCATGCAGTGGCTGGGGCAGACGCATCCGGAGCTCGTCGACAAGTACATGGCGATGTTCTATGGAACGAACTCGTACGCCCCCAAGGACTACCGCCGCTGGCTGGCCGAGAAGATGAAGCCGCTGATCCGCAAACACGGACTGCAGCGCGGGTTCGAAGACACGGCGACCGGTGGCGTGAAGTCGACAGCAGTGCGGCCGAGCATCGCGCGGCCGTCGTTCGTCGACCAGAAGTTCGTCGAAAGTGGTTTCGACGCGCGCGGCGGGGTGCGAGCGACCGTGCTCGGCGGCCTGCGCGACAAAAACGGCGAGCGCAACCGTGGCTCGCTCATCGCCGAAGAACTGCCGCCGGCACTCGCCGCTGCCGCCATCACCACCCCCACACTGTTCTGAATCGCAAGCCCGGTCGGCCGATGCGCGGGAATTCTCGCCGGGATGAGAGACTTTCCCCATCATGACCTCGACGGATAAATTCGACTGGCACGCCCTGCAGCGCACCGCCCACCGGGAGTTCGGCTCCCGCGTGGCGGCGATCACCGACTGGGAAGCCGCAACCCCCGACACGGAGTGGAACGTGCGCGACCTCGTCACGCACGTCATCGAAGAACAGCAGTGGGTTCCGCACCTGCTCTCGGGCCGCTCGATTCCCGAAGCCCAGCTCGCGATGGATAAACTGCGCGATGATCTCGCCCAGGAATGGGAGCTCTACTCCTTCGCCGCCACGGCAGCGTGGAAGGAAGCCCAGCCGGCCGCGATGGTCAAGTTGTCGTACGACACGGTGACCGTGCACGAATACCTGCGTGAACAAGTCGCCGACGTGACAATCCACGCCTGGGACCTGGCCCGCGCTATCGGCGCCGACGAGGCCCTGGACGCCGAGCTCGTCGAAGCCGTCTGGACTGTCTTCGAACCCCAGCAGCAGACTCTCGCCGCGAGCGGCCTCTACGCGGCGGCCGTGGCGCTGCCGGATGACGCCCCGCTGCAGTCTCGCCTGCTCGCCATCACCGGCCGGGACGACAGACTTCCCCTCTAGTTCAGAGACTTCCCGCGGGTTTGTGAAATGTGCGGGTGGGAAGCGCTTTAACCCGCAGATTTATACAAACCCAAAGGTCAGCGGTCGGAGCGGCGCAGGTGCGCTGCGGATGCCGGCGCGGGGTCGTCGGCGGGCGCCAGCGGCACAGTCGCCGGGCCCTCGAGACGAGAGCCGTCGGCCGCGAACCGTGACCCGTGCAGCGGGCAATCCCAGCTCTTCTCGGCATCGTTCCAGCTGACGATGCCGCCCAGGTGCGGGCACACCGCGCTGAGCCGGCAGGTGCGCCCGCCGACGGTCGAGACCGCGACAGGCGCGTTGCCGTCCCGCCCGAGAATCCCCCGCCCCTCGGCCGGCGGGTCAGCGACCAGCGGCCGGATGCCTGCCTCGGTCCAGCCGCGGGCAGCTCGCGCGCCGACGGCTACCCCCTCGGCCGCGCCGCTCGCCAGGTCGGCCGGGCGGGTCAGGCGACGCCCGATCACCCGCGCCCAGGGCAGCGTGGCCGGGATGTCCGCGCCGGTGATCTCGGCGGTGATCCGCAGCGCCGCCGCCGGCCCGTTGGTCATCCCCCACTTGTCGAAGCCGGTCGCGAACCAGACGCGCCCGCCACCGCGCGGCAACTTTCCGACGAACGGCAGCTGGTTGTGCGACGCGTAGTCCTGGGCCGACCACGACCCGGTCAGCTCCGCCCCGGGATACGCCCGCTGGGCCCAGTTCTCGAGGTCCTCGAAGACCGCGCGCGGCGACGGATGCCTCCCCACCGCATGCCCGTTGCCCCCGACGAGCAGTTCCCGGTGCCCGTCGACTGCCGCCGTGCGCAGCGAGCGGGCGGGCGAGTCGAGAGACAGGTACATGCCGTCCGGTCCGGAGCCGGCAATTGAGAGCGACAGTCCATACGAGCGTCGCGCGGCGACCTTGGCGAAGTAGAGGCCGCGATCGAGGAACGGCACCCCGGTCGCCAGCACGACGAGGTGCGCCCCGAGTCGGCCATTCGTGGTCTCGATCATGCAGATCTCGCCAGTGTGCACATCCGTCACCGTCGACTTCGCGTAGATCGGGACCCGGTGGCGGCGCAGTTCGGAGACGAGGGCCGCGACGACCTCGACCGGGTTCACCTGGAATTGGCCGGCGAGCGCTACGGCACCGCGGGTGGCGAACGGCAGCCCGATGTCATCGACCCGCTGCACGGGAAGCCCGGCAGAGTCCGCCGCGGCGAATTGCGCGTCCAGCCGGCGCGCACCCAGGGGGGTCGTGGCGTAACTGAAGTCGGTGCGGTGCTCGACCGGAACGCGGTTCGCGCGACAGAAGTCGAGAAGCCAGGCCTGGCCATCACGGTTGGCGTCGACATAGGCCCGGACCAGCGACCGGGGATGATGCCGGGCGATCTCGCCGAGCCGGCCACCCTGCAGCAGCGAGACCTTGCCCGTGCTCGCACCGGTCGTCACCGCGCCCGGAAACCGCGCCTCGACTATCGCCACCTGGCGGCCGGCGCGAGCGAGCATGAGGGCCGTGCTGAGGCCGGTGATCCCGGCGCCGATGACCACGATGTCGAACCGGCGGCCATCCGGCAGCCTCGTGGCGCGAGAAGGAACAGAATTCGCAAGCCAGAAGGACACCACCACGTGAGGGTAGGCACGAGCCGTGAACCGGGACAAGGCCTTGACGCCCCCGCACCGCTATGGCGCCCCCAATTCGACACTGTGGCCAGAAAGCAACGTTGAGGCGGATACTGTCGCCAAAGCACTGACGTGGGTTACTCTCAACTGCGCGATCGTTAACCTGGACGCGCGCGGATTACTCGGGAGTTCTCATGGGCAAGATCCTGTATGGCGATTCTGGTGTCGAGATCATTTTCGACGATCGCGCCATGGCCCATCTCCAGCTCGTCATCGGCGCGAAGCTGCGCCGCGGCGAAGGATTCTTCTTCTCGTGGAAAGACGACCCCAGCGTGGGCGACGGCCGCAGCAGCATCTGGCTCGATTCAGGTATCCCGCTGTACTTCAAGTACCTCGGCAGCCGGCCCATTTCGATCAACCGGGAGTGGGTCGAGGTGCTCACCCTCTCGGCGAATATGACCGGCGGGCTGCAATTCACGCCGGAACCCAACGGCGAGACGTCCAACCCGAAATCGAACGTGCAGCCGCGGTTCGAGACCCCGCCCATCCGCGGGCAGTAGTCGCACAAACCGGCTAGCACCTTTCCGCGTCGAATCAAGGGGTTCCGACACAGTCCGTGTATCTTGTTCAATGGTATGACCCCCGAACGTGGGTCAGCTCCAGAACGAGAGGAACTCAGGCCGATGGTGCTCTCAGTCCCCCATTTCCAGCCCGACGTGGCCCTGATTTCCGACGACCTCTACTGCGTGATGACCGAGTCAGACACTCTCGGCTACGTTCACAAGGTGGGGTCCGTCTACGTGGCGCTCTCGGGGTCCGACCTCAACCACGCCGTCGAGGTCGGCCAGTCGCTCAGTCTCGACCGCTCGATCATCATGGTGAGCAGCCACCGCTGAAGCTCTCTCCGTGGTGCCGCATCGGCACCTGATCCATGGATGTGCGCGAGGATTCCCCCGCGGCACGGCAGGATAGAGAGCATGAGCGCAACGGAACGTCCATGGTTGGCCAGCTACGCCGAGGGTGTCCCCCACGACATCGACGTGCAGACCGGGTCGCTGTATGACCTGCTGAACGACTCGGCCACCGAGTTCGCGAACAACGTCGCCCTCGAGTTCTTCGGCGCGACGACGACGTATGCCGACCTGAACGCGCAGGTGACCCGCGCTGCCGAGGCCCTGCGACTTCTCGGCGTGCAGAAGGGTGACCCGGTCGCGCTCGTGCTGCCCAACGCTCCGCAGCACATCGTCGCGTTCTACGCGGTACTCCGCCTCGGGGCCATCGTCATCGAGCACAACCCGCTCTACACCCCGCGCGAGCTGCGCCACCAGTTCGAAGACCACGGCGCAAAGGTCGTCATCGCCTGGGACAAGGTCGTAGCCACCATCCAGGACTTCCCGTCGGATGTCGCCGTCGACACCATCATCTCGGTCGACATCACGCGGGCGATGCCGTTCATCACGCGCTCCCTGCTGCGCCTGCCGATCAAGAAGGCGCGCGAGTCCCGCGACGCCCTGACGACCACGGTGCGTGGAACCATCCCGTGGGCGACCCTGATGAAGACCGCACCGATCGACGCGCACATCACCCGGCCCGACGCCTCGGATGTCGCCCTGATCCAGTACACGAGCGGCACGACCGGCAGCCCGAAGGGCGCCACGCTCACCCACGCCAACCTCAGCGCCAACGCCGCGCAGTCCCGAGCCTGGGTGCCGACAGTTCCACGCGGCACCGCCGTCGTCTATGCGGTGCTGCCGATGTTCCACGCCTACGGCCTCACCCTCTGCCTCACCTTCGCGATGAGCATGGGCGCACGCCTCGTGCTCTTCCCCAAGTTCGATCCCGACCTCGTGCTCCCGGTGATGAAGAAGCATCCGGCGACGTTCCTGCCCGCCGTCCCGCCGATCTATGAACGCCTCACCAAGGCGGCCGCCGACAAGGGCGTCTCGCTGGCGGGTATCGAGATCGCGATCTCGGGGGCCATGCCGCTGTCGGCATCCGTCGTCGAACCCTGGGAAGCCGAGACCGGCGGCTACCTCGTCGAGGGATACGGCCTCTCAGAGACCTCCCCCGTGCTCATGGCCAACCCGGTCGCCCCGAACCGTCGCGCTGGCACTGTCGGCCTGCCACTGCCGAGCACCGAGGTGCGCGTCGTCGACCCGGAGAACCCTACTGTCGACCGCCCGAAGGGCGAAGCCGGCGAGCTCATCGTTCGCGGCCCGCAGGTCTTCAGCGGTTACTGGCGCAAGCCCGACGAGACCGCCGAGGTGTTCGTGCCGGCGAGCGACGACGGGGCCGACTGGTTCCGCACCGGAGACATCGTGTCGATCGACAGCGATGGCTTCGTGAGCATCGTCGACCGCATCAAGGAACTCATCATCACCGGCGGCTTCAATGTCGCGCCCAGCGAGGTCGAAGAAGCCCTGCGCGGCTTCCCCGGCGTCGTCGACGCCGCTGTCGTCGGCCTGCCCGACACTCACAGCGGTGAGCAGGTCGTGGCAGCGCTCGTGCTGAAGCCGGGCACCGAACTCGACGAGGCTGCCCTCGCGAAGCACGCCCGCGATGCGCTCACGCCCTACAAGGTGCCCAAGCGGTTCGTCGTCGTCGACGAGCTGCCGAAGTCCCTTATCGGCAAAGTGCTGCGCAAGAAGGTCCGTGACTCGCTCATCGAGTCCGACAAAGCCTAGATCCACCGGAGAACCACCATGCTCGCAACAATCATCCACGGCGAACGCGACGTACGCGTCGAAGAACGCCCGAAACCCGAGCTCGTCGAACCGACGGATGCGGTGGTGCGCGTCGTCGCCGCGTGCGTCTGCGGGTCAGACCTGTGGACCTACCGTGGTGTGCGCAGCGTGGCGAGCCCGAAGCCGATCGGGCACGAGTTCGTCGGCATCGTCGAATCTGTCGGCGACTCGGTCAGCGACATCCGCATCGGCGACTTCGTGATCTCGCCGTTCACCTCGAGCGACGGCACCTGCCCCTCCTGCCTGCACGGCATGCAGGCGACCTGCGACCACCTCTCGTTCTTCGGCGCAAAAGACACCAACGGCGTGCCGCTGGCCGGAGCCCAGGGCGAGTTCGTGCGCGTACCTTTCGCCGACGGAACCCTCGTTCCGGTGACCGAGGACTTCGACGAGGCACTCGTCCCCAGCCTGCTCACTCTTTCTGACGTGATGTCGACCGGCCACCACGCCGCTGTCTCAGCCGGCGTCGGGCCGGGAGCGACAGTCGTGGTCGTCGGCGACGGCGCGGTCGGCCTGTGCGCCGTGCTCGCGGCGTCGCGGCTGGGCGCCACCCGCATCATCGCGATGAGCCGCCACGAAGACCGGCAGGCCCTCGCCCGCGAATTCGGCGCGACCGACATCGTGGCCGAGCGAGGTGCTGAAGCAGCATCCGTGATCCGCGACCTGCTCGGCGGAGTGCTCGCGGATGCCGTGCTCGAGGCCGTCGGAACCAGGGAGTCGATGGAGCAGGCACTCGCGGCGGTGCGCCCCGGCGGCCGGGTCGGATACGTCGGAGTGCCCGCCGGCGGAGCCGAGTTCCCGATCCAGTTCCTGTTCGACAACAACATCTCGATCGCCGGCGGGATGGCCCCGGCCCGCGCGTACATTCCAGAACTGCTCGTCGACGTGCTGTCCGGAGCGATCGACCCGGGTCGCGTGTTCGACCTCGAGTTGCCGCTCACCGAGTCGGCCGAGGCCTACGCCGCAATGGACGAGCGCCGCGCCATCAAGGTGCTGCTGCGCCCCTAGTCCCATCGCGGCGGTTGCGCCGACGGGGTCAGCGCTCGAGCGGGAAGACCAGCAGCGTGCTCGACGCCGTCGCCACGAGGCGACCCTCGGAGTCGTGGATGGTGCCCTCGGCGAAAGCGACACGCGAGCCGGGCTTCGTGACTGTGCCCACCGCCACCAGCGGGCCCGTCGTCGCACTGACGGCCCGCAGGTAGTTCACCTTGATCTCGAGCGACGTGTACCCGACGCCGAGCGGCAGCGTCGACTGCACCGCGCACCCGGCGACCGAATCGAGAACCGTGCACATGAATCCGCCGTGCACGGTTCCGATCGGGTTGTAGTGCGATTCGTCGGGCACGCAGGTGAACGTCACCCGGCCCGGCTCGACCTCGCCGAGGGTCATGTTCATCAGCGCCACGATGGGCGGCGGCGGGATCTCGCCGGCACTCATTGCGCGCAGGTAGTCCAGTCCCGGCATGGTGGTGGCCAGCTTCGCCCCGATCATCGGGTCGTGCCAGTCGATCTGCTTGGTGCGGATGCCGTCGGCGGCGGGTGCATCGTTCATCCGTCCAGTCTTGCCCGCGCCACCCGCGGCCGCCGAAAGTCCGTGTGAAACCGACAAACCATCCGCCACGGCGCCGTGCTACGCCGTCACGAATCCGAAGAGGGGTCAGGCCGACGGCACGATGATCCACATCGCGATGTAGATGACGAACTGCGGGCCGGGCAGCAGGCACGAGAGCACGAAGGCGACCCGCACCGCGGTCGGCGACCAGCCGAATCGCTGGGCGATGCCGGCGCACACCCCGCCGATGACTCGACCGGTGCGCGGACGGGAGAGAGTGGGGGCAGAAGATGAATTGGTCATGCATCAACTCTCGCGTCGAACCCGGGCGGCCGGTATCGGGGAAACCCCCGAGTTTCGCCGGGGCAACCCCTACTCAGGCGCCGTCACGAAGTCGATGAGCTCCTCGACCCGGCCGAGCAATACCGGCTCGAGGTCGGCGTAGGTGCGCACCTGGCCGAGGATCCGCTGCCAGGCGCGGGCGATGTCGGCCTGCTCCTCGTGCGGCCAACCGAGGGCTTCGCAGATGCCGTGCTTCCACTCGATGGTCCGCGGGATCGTCGGCCAGGCCTTCAGCCCGACGCGGGCGGGTTTCACCGACTGCCAGATGTCGACGAACGGATGCCCCACGACGAGAACGTGGGCGCCGTATTTTCCGCGGGCCACGGCATCCGCGATTCGGCTCTCTTTCGAGCCAGCGACGAGGTGGTCGACGAGAACGCCGATGCGGCGGCCGGGTCGCGGAGCGAAGTCGGCGACTATCGAGGCGAGATCGTCGACGCCCTCGAGGTATTCGACGACCACTCCCTCGACCCGCAGGTCGGCTCCCCAGACCTTTTCGATGAGCTCGGCGTCGTGCCGGCCCTCGACGAAGATGCGGCTCGGCAGGGCGACCCGCGCGGCCTGGCCGGTCACGGCGAAGGATCCGGATGCCGTGCGCGCTGTTCCCTTCGGAGCCGCGACTTTCGGGGCGACGAGCGTGATCGACTCACCATCGATGAGGAACGTGCTGCCG
>Ga0247736_10000413_pt1 | contig 14679 bp, 12 predicted proteins | sample UWRJL193509B2_FD_180935 | JGI IMG/M metagenome (GOLD analysis project Ga0247736, IMG submission 180935) | Plant litter microbial communities from Arlington Agricultural Research Station in Wisconsin, United States - UWRJ-L193-509B-2 | ecosystem: Environmental > Terrestrial > Plant litter >...
CAAGGCGGCCTTCGACTACACCGAGGGCGCGGCCGAGGGCGAGATCAGCCTGAAGCGCGCGCGGCAGGCGTTCGAGGACATCGAGTTCACGCCGTCGATTCTGCGGGATGTCTCGACGGTAGACATGTCGAGCGAGGTTCTCGGCGGCCGCGTCGCGCTGCCGTTCGGCATCGCGCCCACCGGGTTCACGCGCATGATGCAGACCGAGGGCGAGATCGCCGGCGCCGGCGCCGCTGCGGCAGCGGGCATCCCGTTCTCGCTGTCGACGATGGGCACGACCGCGATCGAAGACGTCAAGGCCGCGAACCCCGACGGCCGCAACTGGTTTCAGCTCTACATGTGGAAGGACCGCGACCGCTCGATGGCGCTCGTCGACCGCGCCGCCGCCGCGGGCTTCGACACGCTTCTCGTGACCGTCGACGTTCCCGTCGCGGGCGCGCGGCTGCGCGACAAGCGCAACGGGTTCTCGATTCCGCCGCAGCTGACCGCGGGCACCGTGATCAACGCGCTGCCCCGCCCGGAGTGGTGGATCAACTTCCTCACGACCGAGCCGCTGGCGTTCGCGTCGCTCGACCGCTGGAGCGGTACCGTCGGCGAGCTGCTCGACTCGATGTTCGACCCGACCGTCACCTTCGACGACCTCGCCTGGATCAAGGACCAGTGGCCCGGAAAGCTCGTGGTGAAGGGTGTGCAGAACGTCGACGACGCCAAGCGGCTCGCGGCCATGGGTGTCGACGGCATCACGCTGTCGAACCACGGCGGACGCCAGCTCGACCGCGCGCCGATCCCCTTCCACCTGCTGCCCGACGTCGTGCGCGAGGTCGGCATGGACACCGAGGTGCACCTCGACACCGGCATCATGAGCGGCGCCGACATCGTGGCCTCGGTCGCGCTCGGGGCGAAGTTCACGCTCATCGGCCGCGCGTACCTCTACGGGCTGATGGCCGGCGGCCGCGAGGGCGTCGACCGCACGATCGAGATTCTCGCCGACCAGATCGCGCGCACGATGCGCCTGCTCGGAGTCAAGAGCCTCGCCGAGCTCGAGCCCCGCCACGTCACGCAGCTCGAGCGGCTGGTGCCGCGGCAGCGGTAGCGACCCGCGGCCGCGGCCGGCCCCGCGCGCTAGTTGTCGGTGCCGCGCCAGCGAGCGATCGAGTTCATCAGGTGGTAGACCACGATCGCCGCGACGGTGCCGAGCACGATGCCCGAGAACGTGAGCTGGCCGAGGTTGATCGTGAAGTCGGCGATGCCCATGATGAGCGCGACGCCGGCGGTGAGCTGGTTCTTGGGCTTGCTGAAGTCGACGCGGTTCTCGACCCAGATGCGCACGCCGATGATGCCGATGAGGCCGTAGAGCGCCGTCGTCACACCGCCGAGCACGCCTGCGGGCACGGTGTTGATGATCTCGCCGAACTTCGGCGAGAGACCCAGCAGGATGGCGACGATTCCGGCGACCCAGTAGGCGGCGGTGGAGAACACGCGCGTCGCGGCCATGACACCGATGTTCTCGCCGTAGGTCGTGGTGGGCGAGCCGCCGCCGAGGCCGGAGAGCACGGTCGCCAGGCCGTCGGCGAACAGCGCGCGCCCGGTGAGGCCGTCGAGGTTGCGGTTGGTCAGCTGTCCGACGCCCTTGATGTGGCCGACGTTCTCGGCGACGAGCGCGAGCACGACCGGCAGGAACATCAGGTAGACACCGAGGTTGTCGCTCGAGAAGGTCGGGGTCGTGAACTCGGGGAGTCCGACCCAGGCGGCCTCGCCGACGGCGTCGAAGTTCACCTGGCCCGCGATGACCGCCGCGACGTAGCCGACGACCACACCGATGATGATCGACAGGCGTCCGAGGAACCCGCGGAAGAACACCGCCGCGAGGATGATCGCGAGCAGGGTGATGATCGCGACGACCGGTGATTCGGTGAAGTTGTCGCGGGCCGCCGGCGCGAGGTTGAAGCCGATGAGGGCGACGATCGCGCCGCTCACGACGGGCGGCAGGACGACGTCGATCCAGCCGGTTCCCGTGAGGTGCACAACGATGCCGATAACGGCGAGCAGCGCTCCGACGACGATGATTCCGCCGAGGGCGACGGATGGCCCGCCCGATGCGGTGGCCGCGCTGATGGGGGCGAGGAACGCGAACGACGAACCGAGGTAGCTCGGCAGCCGGTTGGCGGTGATCACGAGGAACAGCAGCGTGCCGATGCCCGAGAACAGCAGCGTCGTGGCGGGCGGGAAGCCCGTGATGAGCGGCACCAGGAAGGTCGCGCCGAACATCGCGACGACGTGCTGGCTGCCGAACCCGATCGTGCGCAGCCAGGTGAGGCGCTCCTCGGGGGCGACGATCTCGGTCGATCCGACGTTCTTTCCGTCGCCGTGCAGTGTCCAGGGCAAAGCCACGAGTCCTCCGTAGGGGTGCGGCGCCCGAATGGCGCCTACCGAGAATACCCAATCGACGGATGCCCGTTCGCGTGTAGGGTGGCGGCTGTACACGGGAGTCCGGTGAGCCGGGCTGAGAGGAAGCTATCCAAGCTTCGACCGTTGAACCTGATCTGGATCATGCCAGCGCAGGGAGTCGACACTCATAATCCCGTGCCCTGTTAATCGACAGAAGGCGCGAAAATGACACAATCACCCACCCTCACCCCCGCCACGTTCGGCGTCGGTGCGAGGATCACCCTCGCCGCGATGAGCGACGACTACGTCTCGATCGTGCTCGACGCGCTCGAGGCCGCCGACTCGACCGGCCTCGACACGCAGACCGGCGTCGTGAGCACGTTCGTCGCGGGCGCCGAGCGTGACCTGGTGCGCTACCTCGTGCAGCTCGTCGCCGCCGCCGGTCGCAGCGGCGCGCACGTGAGCGCGACGATCCACTTCTCGCGCGGGTGCCCCGGCGAGGTGGTCTGCGAACTGCCGGGAGGGGCCGGTCCCCTCGCCGCCGAGATTCCGGATGTCGCGGCCACGGGTGTGACCGCGGTGGCGGAGTGGGCGCTCTACCCCCTCGAAGACGGCTCGCAGAACGGAACGCAGGCCGGCGCGCAGCCCGACCACATGCGCGACATCTACGCCGCGATCGACTTCGCGCGAGAGCTGGGCACCTTCGAGGCATCCGAACACTTCGTCACCCGGCTGTCTGGCGACGTCGCCGACGTGATCCGCACGGTCGCGGCGGGCTGGATCCTCGTCGGCCGCACGGTGCAGCACGTCACGAGCCACGTGACGCTGTCGATCAACAGCCCGACGACGACCACCAACGCGCCCGCAACCGGCGCCGTGACGGGTCGGTGACCGCCATGTGGAAACGGCTCACACTCAAGGATCTCGTTCTCGTCGCCGTGCTCGGCACGGTGCTCGGCTTTCTCTACTGGGCGCTCGTGCAGGCCTGGACCGCCCTCGCGGTGCTGATGGGGCCGGCCGGCGATCTGGCCCAGCACTTTCTGCTCGGCGGCTGGCTGATCGTCGCCCCGATCGCGGTGGCGATCGTGCGCAAGCCGTTCGTCGGCATCATCGCCGAGGTTCTCGCGTCGATAGTCGAGGTGGTGTTTCTCGGCTCGGCGGTCGGGCCGCTGCTCATCGTCGCCGCGGCGATCCAGGGCGCCGGAAGCGAGCTGCCGTTCGCGCTCACGCGCTACCGCCGGTTCGGCTGGGCGGTCTACGCGCTCTCGGGTCTCTGCGGGGCGGGCTTCGTGTTCTTCTACTCGGCGTTCCGCTCGGGCTGGTACGGACAGGACCTCTTTCTGCTGCGCCTGATCGTGCAGCTCGTGTCGGGGATCGTGCTCGGCGGGCTGCTGGCCAAGGTCGTCGTCGACGGGCTGGCGAAGACGGGCGTGGTCGACAACTTCGCCATCGGCCGCGAGCTCGGCCGCGAACTCGCGCGCAAGGGGTAGGCCGTGGCCGTCGTCACGATCGATGCGGTCTCGGTCGCGTTCCCGCGGCGGCGCGACCCCGTGCTGCGCGGCATCACGCTCGACATCGCGCCGGGCGAGCAGGTTCTGGTGCTCGGCAGCTCGGGCGCGGGAAAGTCGACGCTGCTGCAGCTCGTGAGCGGCGTCATCCCGCACTCGGTGGTCGCGGCCGTCGACGGCTCGGTGACGGTGGGCGGTTCGGACACGCGTGACTCGAGCGTCGTCGAGCTCTCGCGCGCCGTCGGGCTGCTCGCGCAGGATCCCTCGTCGGGCGTCTGCCTGCCCACGGTGGCGGAGGAGATCGCGCTGCCGCTCGAGAACCGGGGTGTCGACCCGGCCGCGATCTCGGGTCGCATCGACGCGGCCCTCGCCGCGGCGGGAGTCGGGCCCCTGCGCGAGCGGCGCACCGCGCAGCTGTCGGGCGGCGAGGGGCAGCGCGTCGCCCTCGCGGCCGCGCTCGTGGCCGAGCCGGCCGTTCTGCTGCTCGACGAGCCGACATCGATGCTCGACGCGGAGGGGGTTCGCGCCGTGCGGTCCGCAATCGCCGCGAGCGTCGCACGTTACTCCCCCGCCGTGATCCTCGTCGAGCACCGGCTCGACGAGTTCGCTGGACGCGCGGGCGTGGGCGGACTGCCGCAGCGGTCGATAGTTCTGGATGCGGCCGGCGCCGTCGCCGCCGACGGCCCCACCCGCGAGGTGCTCGCCGCCCACGCGGGCGCGCTCATCGCCGCGGGATGCTGGCTGCCGTTCGAGAGCGAGCTCGACGCGGTGTTCGGGGCGGCGTTCGGGGCGGCAGCCGGCACGGTGAGCGGTGCGACGCGCGACACGGCGGCGGGGCTCGACTCCCCCGCAGTCCGCGCCGGTCTGCTCGCCTTCGCCGCCGAGCACGCCACGATTGCGTCCTCCACAAGCGCGTCATCCTCAGGAGCACCGGTGCTCTCGACCACCGGCCTCGCGGTCTCGCGCGAGCGGCGGCCGCGGCGATCCCACGCGCCGCTGCATCCCGTGCTGACCGGCATCGAGTTCGACGTGCACCCGGGCGAGATCGTCGCGCTGCTCGGTGCGAACGGTGCGGGAAAGTCGACGCTGCTGCTCACCCTGGCCGGACTCCTCGCCCCCGCCGCCGGGGTTGTGGCGGGCGCTCGTGCGGGCATGGTGTTCCAGAATCCCGAGCACCAGTTCGTCGCCCACACCGTGGCCGGCGAGATCGGCTTCGGCCTCCCCGCCGGCCCGGCCACGGATGCCCTCGTCGCCCGCCTGCTCGACGACCACGGCCTCGCCGAGCTGGCCGACCAGCATCCGCACCGCCTCTCCGGCGGAGAGAAGCGACGGGTGAGCGTGGCCGCGATGCTCGCGCACGAGCGCCCGGTGTTGCTCGCCGACGAACCCACTTTCGGGCTCGACCGCCGCGCGACGATCGGGGTGATGGCGGCGCTGCGGAGAACGGCGGCGGATGGCACGGCCGTCGTGTTCTCGAGCCACGACCTGCGCACCGTCGCGACGCTCGCCGACCGCGCGGTGGTGGTGGCGCACGGACGCGTCGTCTCCGACGGCGCGGTGTTCGACGTGCTGCGTGACGCGGCGGCACTCGAGGCCGCGCACATCGAGCTGCCTCCCCTCGTCGAGTGGCTGCTCGACAACGTCGGCTCCGACGCCGGCGTGCGGCGCGCGCTCGAGCGGCTGGATGCCGAGGTCGGGGCGTCGGGGGCCGCTGCCGACCGTGCGGCGGCTGGGCGAGATGCGGCCGGGCGCGCGGCGGCTGGGCGAGATGCGACTGCCCGTGATGCGGGAGAGCGTTCCGACGACCCGGCGACCCTGGCGGCTGCGCCGTGACGGCCGCCGACTCCGCGCATGCCGCTACCCGTCTCGCCGGCTCACCGCTCGCCCGCCGCAATCCGACCGTGAAGTTCGTGCTGCTCTTCGTGGTGTCGCTCGCGCTGCTCTTTGTGTTCGACCCGTTCACCTCGGCCGCGCTCTACGTGATCGCGCTGGTCGGGGTGGTCGCGGGCAGCGGCATCCGTCCCCGTGTCCTGCTGCTCGGCCACCTGCCGTTCGTGGGGGTCGCGGTCGGCCTCGTCCTGGTGAACGCGCTCAGCCGTCCGGGAGCGGAGGTCGCGAGGCTCGGGGTGCTGCGCGTCACCGAGGAGGGGCTCGAGGTGGGCGCCGCGCTCGGCCTGCGCACCCTCGTCATCGGGGTGCTGTCGCTCGGCTTCATCGTCTCGACCGACGGCGTGCGGCTGATGACGAGCCTGCACCAGCACGCGCGGCTCGGCCTGCGGGTCACCTACGCGGTGCTGGCCGGCTACCGCACTCTCGAGGAGCTTCCGCGGGAGTGGCAGCTGATCCGGCACGCCCACGCCGTGCGGGCGGGCCTGGATTCGCGTGGACGCCCGCGCTCGGGAGTCGCGGCGTTCGGCCGCGCCGGGTTCGCACTGCTGGTGGTGTCGCTGCGGCGGGCGGAACGGCTCGCGATCGCGCTCGAGAGCCGGGGTCTGGGGCTGACGCCGCGCACGACCTGGCGGCCCGTGGCGTTGACCACGACCGACGGGGCTTTCGCTGCGGGGGTGCTCGCTGTGCTGGCGACGGTGCTCGCCGCGTCGGCGGCGCTGGGGGTGTTGCGTGGGGCGGAGGTGCTTGCGGGGTGATCGCCGGCGCGATCGTCTAGATGCCGCGGAAGGGCCTTACTGCTCCAGCGCGCCCAGGAGGTTCGTGGCGACCGTGCCGTGCGCCGACTCGGGGTCGCTCGGGTGAAACAGGCCGGCGAGCGCGTCGCGATACAGCCGCGAGAGCTCGTTGTCGGCGCCATACGACGAACCGCCCGACACACGGATGGCGGTCTCGACGACCGAGCGGGCGACATCCACCGACCGCGTCTTCGTACCCACCAGCAGCCGGAACCAGGCGGCGCCGTGGTCGGCGAGCCCGTCGACGTCGCGGGCGAGCCCCTCTATCTGCGGCGCGAGCGAGTCGAGCGCGATCGCCGCGTCTGCCAGCTGCCACCGGATGTCGGGGTCGTGCGAGTAGGGGAGGCCGCTTTTGAGAGACTGTCGGGCCCCCACGTTCTCGACGGCGAGCTCGAGCGCACGGTCGGCGATTCCCGCGTAGACCGAGGAGATGAGCAGCAGGAAGTCGGCGAACAGCCCGAAGATGTAAGGGTCGGCGACCGGACCGACCGGCAGAACCCGGGTGATGCGGGCGGGGTCGACGCGTGCGCCGTCGAGCACCGTGGTGAAGCTCTGGGTCGCGCGCATGCCGAGCGGGTTCCAGTCGCCGACCGCGCGGTGGCCGGGGGTGTCGCGGGTGAGCACGCCGTGAACGAGTCGCGGCTGCGCGGCATCCGTGTCGTCCCGTCCGAAGATCGCGAGTCGTGTCCACGCGGGCGACAGCGAGGTGAAGATCTTGGTGCCCGTGAACAGGTACGAGCCGTCGGGCTGCGGCGAAGCGACGGTGCGCGAGTCGAACATCACCTGGTCGTTGCCCGCCTCGCTGTTGCCGAAGGCGAAGAGCTCGCCGGCGGCGGCCTCGTCGATGATCCAGTCGAGCGACGAGTCGCCGCGGGCCTGCAGCACACGCGCGATGCCCACGACCACGAGGTGCATGTTGATGCCCAGCGCGGTCGCCGGGGCGAACGCCGCGAGCCGCCGTTGATCGCGGGCGACGTCGAGCAGCGGGCGGGAGCGGAGGTAGCCCGCGGCGCGCAGTTCGTCGAGGTCGTCGGCGAAGAAGGCGTTGTCGCGGTCGTACCCGGCGGCGCGGGATCGGATGCGGGCGAGCAGGTCGTCGTTGAGAACGGTCACCCGCTCAACTTACGCGGCGAGCGAGACCGCGTCGACGACCGAGTGGTCGCGTGGCGCGAGCGCGTCGATGAGACCGTGCACCATGCGCAGCGTCTCGACGGGCATGTCGTGCCGGTCGGCCGCCTGGAGCACGGCTCCGGTGAGGTAGTCGTGCTCGAGCGCGCGGCCCGCCCGGCGGTCGAGCAGCATCGAGGTCGCGCTGTTGCGCGGCAGGGCGTCCATGTGCGCGAGGAACTCGTCGGCCGCGCCGTCGGGCAGGCGGGCGCCCTCGGCGACGGCGACCTGCGAGGCCTCGACGAGCAGCGCGTGGATGAGAGGGCGCACCCCGGCATCGCCGGTGACCTCCATCGTGCGGTCGGTCAGAGCGGTAATGGTGTTGAGTGCGGAGTTCATCACGAGCTTGCTCCACGACTCGGTGACGAAGTCGTCGACGAGGCGGATCGAGAGGCCCTCGTCGACGAGGGCGGCGAACTCGGCGGCTTTGTCGCCGGCGGCGAGCGCGAGGGCTCCGAGGTTGCGGCAGACCACGAGGTCGCGCTGCACCTTCTCGGCCGCGACGTAGACGATGCCGGGCACAACGCGCGACGCGGGAACCCAGGCGCTCACCCGCTCGGCGTGCCCGATGCCGTTCTGCAGCATCACGACGGTGGTGTGCGGGCCGACGAGCGCGTCGAGCCACGGCCCGATAGAGGGGGTGTCCTGCGCTTTGACGGTGACGACCACCCAGTCCACCGGGCCGAGGCCTTCGGGAGAGCCGGCGACCGCCGCATCCACCGGGTGGATATTCGCGCCCAGTTGGAGCGACATCGGCGTGGTCGTGCCGCGGCGCGCGAGGGTGACGGCTGCCCGTGCGCTCAGCGCGTCGGCGACCACGGTGCCGATCGCTCCGACCCCGACGACGGCGACGGTGGGTCGGGTCGACCCGGCAGATGTCGCGAACGGGCGGGGCAGAAAGTCGGTCATGGCTCAAGTTTCGGCGGTGTGCGCACGCTGCGCAACACGGCTGAGTCGTGTTGCGCACAGTGCGCAACAGAGCCATAGAAAGAGCGCGTTAGGATGCACTATGCCCAACCCCGAGAACCCCACCATCGACGCCACCGATGCCCGCATCCTGCTCGCGCTCGACGCCGAGCCCGATGCCACGACCTTGTCGCTCTCGCGCACCCTCGGCATCGCGCGCAACACGGTGCACGCGCGGCTGCGCAAGCTCGCGGAGCGTCAGCTGCTCGGGCAGCCGAGCCAGCGCGTGAACCCCGCGTCGCTCGGATACGCGCTCACCGCGTTTCTGCGGTTGTCGATCTCGCAGAGCACGCCCGCCGCCACCGTCGACGCGCTCGCCCGTGTGCCCGAGATCACCGAGGTGCTCGCGATCACCGGCGACGGCGACCTGCAGGCGCGTGTTGTGGCGCGGGATCCCGCGCATCTCTACCAGATCACCACCGCGATTCTCGAGATCGAGGGCGTCACCCGTTCGAGCACCGCGCTCGCGATGGCCGAGATCATCCCGGCCCGCATGGGGCCTCTGCTCGAGCGGCACGCCGGGCTCTAGGCCCGCTACCCCTGCCGCGGGCGGTACTCGTATTCGGGACGCCCCGGCGTTCCGTAGCGCGGTGCCCGTTCGAGCAGTCCGTCCGCCACGAGATGCTCGAGGTAGCGGCGGGCCGTGACACGCGCCATCGCGAGCGACGCGCCCACTTCGCCCGCCGACATCGACCGCGGGCTGGCGCGCACCGCGGCGATCACGGCCTCGAGCGTGTCGGCCGAGAGCCCCTTCTCGAGCTGCACCTGCCCGGGGGTGCGCAGGCTCGCGAACGAGGCATCCACCTCGCTCTGCGTCGCGAGCTCCCGCGTGTGCAGGCTCGCGCGAAATCCGCGGTAGTTCTCGAGCTTGTCGGCGAAGGTCGCGAACGTGAACGGCTTGATGAGATACAGCACGATGCCGAGAGACACGGATGCTCGCACCACCGCGACATCACGCACCGCGGTGATCGCGATCACGTCGACCTCGAGGCCCGACGAGCGGATGCGCCGGCACAGGTCGAGCCCGTGGATGTCGGGCAGGTTCATGTCGAGCAGCACGAGGTCGATCGAGCTCTGCGTGGGGTCGCCTGCCCCCACCGCCGAGTCGCGCAGCAGACGCAGGGCCTCCCTGCCGTTCGCGGCGATGCCGGCCACCTCGAATCCGGCGAGCCGGCGCACGTACTCGGCGTGCGCGTCGGCGGTGATCGGCTCGTCGTCGATCACGAGCACCCGGATCGGCGACTCGCCGCTCGGCTGGCCGGGCGAGGCCGAGCCGGATGAAACGGGGCCGGATGAGGCCGGGCCGGGCGCCGGAAGCGGCCGATCGTTCGCGAGGTCGCTCACGCGGTCGCTCCCGCCGGCTGCCCGACGGGCAGGCGCACCGTCACCACGGCGCCCGGCGCGTTGACCACGGAGATCTCGCCGCCGAGGCGCCGCACCGTCTGGCCGACCAGGGCGAGCCCGATGCCGCGACCGTCGAGGCCGGCCCGCTTGGTCGAGAACCCGCGCCGGAACGCGAGGTCGACGTCGGCGAAGCCCGGCCCGTTGTCTTCGATGCGGAACGTGACCCCGCCGAGCGCGCTCCCGGCCTGTGCGTCGCCGCTCTCTGGTTCACCGCTCCCTGGCTCACCGCTCCCCGTGCGCTCGATCTGAACTGTGACCAGGGGCGAGTCGATCGCGGGCGCGTCGAAGTCGGGGCTGACGGCATCCATCGCGTTGTCGATCAGGTTGCCCACGATCGTCACGAGGTCGGTCGAGGCGAAGCCGAGCGTGCCGAGGTCGTCGGCCACCACGACCCGCAGGTCGATGCCGCGCTCCCCCGCCTGCGCCGACTTTCCGAGCAGCAGTGCCGTGAGCACCGGCTCGTTCATCACGCCGAGCAGCGAGTCGGCGAGCTCCTGCCCCACATCGAGCTCGTTGGCGGCGAATCGGATGGCCTCGTCGCCGCGACCCAGCTCGATGAGCGCGACGATGGTGTGCAGCCGGTTCGAGAACTCGTGAGTCTGCGAGCGCAGCGCGTCGGAGAGGGTGCGCATCGTCTGCAGCTCCCCCGCCAGGTTCTGCAGGTCGGTGTGGTCGCGCAGGGTCGTCACCGTGCCGAGAATGCGGGCCTCCTCTGGCGACACCGTCACCTCCTGGTTGACCACGAGCACGTGCGTCTCGGTGAGGTAGACCTCGTCGACCGCGCGGTCGCCGCTCGCGAGCAGTTCGCCGAGCGGACCGGGCAGGTCGAGGCTCGCCACCGGCACCGGCTCGGCCGCGCGCTCGAACGGAAGGCCGAGCAGTTCGGCGGCCTGGTCGTTGTAGAGCAGCAGCAGGCCCTGCGCGTCGACGAGCACGAGCCCCTCGCGCACCGAGTGCAGCACACCCTCGTAGTAGCCGAACATACGGCTCATCTCCTCGGCGCCGCGACCCCAGGTCACCCGTCGCAGGTAGCGGCTGAGCAGCCAGGCCGCGATCGCACCGATCACGATCGTGAGCGCGGCGGCGACGAAGACGATGGTGAGCCTGCCGGCCAGCGACGCCGAGATGTTGTCGACGGTGACGCCGGCCGCCACGACCGCGACCACCTCTCGCGAGGCATCCGCCGAATCATCCGTAGCCGAGTCGGCCGTCCCCGAGACAGCGAAGACCGGCACGACCGCGCGCACCGACGGGCCGAGGGTTCCCGCGTAGGTCTCGGTGAACGACTCGCCCCGCAGGGCGGGCGTGATGGTTCCGAGAAACGGCTTGCCGATCTCTTCGGGGTCAGGGTGTGTGAACCGAGTGCGGTCGGGCGCCATGATCGTGACGAAGTCGGTGTCTGTCTCGCGCATGAGGTCGAGGGCGTAGGGCTCGAGGCGGGCGCTCGGATCTGCGGATGCCACGGCCTCGGCGACAAACGGATTGGCCGCGATCGAGGTGGCCAGGGTCATGCTCTTCGAGGCGGCGTCGGCGTCGACGTCGTTGCGTGCGTCGACGATCAGCCAGACCGTCGCGATGGTGGTGAGAACGGCGATGAAGGCGACCTGCAACACGAGGAGGCGAGCGGCGATGCTCCAGCCCCGAATGATCCGGCCCATAGGAACAGTATGAACGCAACCTTCCGGGCGGGGGCGACGCGAACGATGCTGGGGCGACCAACGTAAGAGCCGCCCACAAAGCAGTGACGGCCCGGGAGACCAAGGGAAGACCGATGGCAACGACGCAGACGGCACCGAAGAAGAAGATCGACAGAACGCACTGGCTCTACATCGCGGTGATCATCGCCGTGGCCGCGGGAATCACCGTCGGCCTCGTGTTTCCGGAGTTCGCGAAGGGCCTCAAGCCCATCGGCACCGGCTTCGTCTCGCTCATCAGCATGATGATCGCCCCGATCATCTTCTGCACGATCGTGCTCGGCGTCGGATCGATCGCCAAGGCCGCGACGGTCGGCAAGGTCGGCGGGCTCGCCCTCGGCTACTTCATCGTGATGTCGACGTTCGCGCTCGGCATCGGCCTGGTCGTGGGCAACATCATCCACCCCGGCGAGGGGCTCAACATCACCGGGGCGAGCTACGACACGTCGGAGCTCGAACCCGCCTCGACCACGGACTTCCTGCTCGGCATCATCCCCGAGACGCTGTTCTCGTCGCTCACCGCCGGCAGCATCCTGCAGACCCTGTTCGTGGCGCTCATCGTCGGATTCGCTCTGCAGAAGATGGGCTCGAAGGGCAAGCCGATCCTCGGCGCCATCCGTCAGCTCCAGGTGCTCGTGTTCCGCATCCTCGCCATGATCATGTGGATCGCCCCCATCGGCGCGTTCGGCGCCATCGCGGCCGTCGTCGGCGAGACCGGCGTCGGAGCGCTCGTCGCCCTCGGAACGCTGATGATCGCGTTCTACATCACGTGTGCGCTGTTCGTCGTGGTGATCCTGGGCGGGCTGCTCAAGCTCGTCACCGGCGTCAACATCTTCCGCATGATGCGCTACCTCGGACGCGAGTACCTGCTCATCGTCTCGACCTCGTCGAGCGAGGTCGCGCTGCCGCGCCTCATCGCGAAGATGGAACACCTCGGGGTCTCCAAGCCCGTTGTGGGAATCACCGTTCCCACCGGCTACTCGTTCAACCTCGACGGCACGGCGATCTACCTCACCATGGCGTCGCTGTTCATCGCGAGCGCGATGGGGACTCCGCTCGCCCTCGGCGAGCAGATCTCGCTGCTGCTCTTTATGATGATCGCCTCGAAGGGCGCGGCGGGTGTCACCGGCGCCGGCATCGCGACCCTCGCCGGCGGGCTGCAGGCGCACCGCCCCGACCTCGTCGACGGCGTGGGTGTGATCGTGGGTATCGACCGGTTTATGTCGGAGGCACGCGCGCTCACCAACTTCACCGGCAACGCCGTGGCCACGATCCTCATCGGAACCTGGACCAAGGAGATCGACAAGAACCAGGTCGAGCTCGTGCTCTCGCGCCAGCTGCCCTTCGACGAGTCGACCATGAGCGTCGACGACCACCTCAGCGACGACGAGCAGGACTACGCGGCGCGGGTCTCCACCGAGGAGATCACGGCGATCGTCGACGGCGAGCGGGCCGCGGCCAAGCGGTAGCGGCTCTCGCCCGGGTCGGCGGCTGGGGTCAGCGCCTCGCCTCGACCACGAGCGTGCTGGCCAGCAGGGCGGCCAGCACCACGACCATCGCCACGAGTGCCCCCGCGACGCCGATCGCGGGGGCACTCAGCGGCAGCAGCACGATGACCGCGGCGCTCACCGCGATCGCGAACGGGTTGATGACGACACGGTCGACGATCGGCGCGTGCACGGCCCACAGCATCACCAGGAAGACCGCCACCGGCACGGCCACGGCGAACGAGACCTCCTGGTCGGTGACCTCGGTGTGGTGCCCCGCCGTCTCGACGGCGACCTCGAGGCCCGCGCCGACCGCCGCGAGCGACGCGAAGATCAGGTAGTGCCCGTAGCCCCAGACGAACGACAGGTTGCGACGCCGGGTGAGGCCGTCGCCCGCGGGCTCGGCGAAGTACAGCCACCACAGCACAAAGAGCAGGGTGAGCCCGGAGAGGGCGATCACGATCAGGTCGGTGCTGAGCCCGCCGCCGTCGAGGGCGTCCTGCACGCCGACGGTCGACGCGAGCACGCTCTCTCCGAGCACGATGATCGTGAACAGCCCGTAGCGCTCGGCGATGTGGTGCGGGTGCCACGCGGTCGTGCCGGTGCGCTCGGCCCAGAGCGGCACCGAGAGGTCGGCGAGCGCGATGACGAGAAACCACCACGGGCTGCTGTCGGGAAACGCGAGGCGGGCGACCCAGAAGACCTGCACGACCGAGATTCCGGCGGCGTAGCGGAACGCGGTGGCTCTGCCCTGTGGATGCTGCAGCCCGGCTCTCACCCAGAGCGACACCAGTCCGACACGCATCACGAGGTAGCCGATCGTGACCGCGGTGAAGCCGCCCCCGGAGAAGGCCGACGGCACCCCCGCGGCGAGGATGAGCACCCCGGCCATCTGCACGAGCACGAGGATGCGGTAGGGAACGTCGTCGGTGTCGTACGCCGACGCGAACCAGGTGAAGTTCATCCACGCCCACCAGATGGCGAAGAAGACCATGCAGTAGGGAAGCAGCGACTCGAGCACGTGGCCCTCGGCGATCGCGTGCGCGAGCTGCGCTGCGACCTGCGCGATCGCGACCACGAAGACGAGGTCGAACAGCAGCTCGAGCGGGCTCGACGCCCGGTGCGCTTGGGTGGTGTCGCGGGCTGTCATCCGCGTGATGAGGCTGGGCATGCGACCACTGTAGCGGCGGGCCGGGGCGCGGACCGGGGCGCGGACCGGCGGCCGAGAACGGGGGCGTGAACGGGGGCGTGAACGGGGCCCGCCCGTGCCCGACCCGGCCCGTGCGGGTCAGCCGGCGAGCTCGGCGATCGCCGCCACTCCGACGCGCACTTCGTCGAAGCTGGTCGAGAGCGGCGACAGCCCCAGTCGGATTCCGTTCGG
>Ga0247736_10000414_pt1 | contig 14660 bp, 18 predicted proteins | sample UWRJL193509B2_FD_180935 | JGI IMG/M metagenome (GOLD analysis project Ga0247736, IMG submission 180935) | Plant litter microbial communities from Arlington Agricultural Research Station in Wisconsin, United States - UWRJ-L193-509B-2 | ecosystem: Environmental > Terrestrial > Plant litter >...
TGCCAACAAGCTCTGGCTGGAAAGCTTCGGCAGCTGCAAACACAACGCGCATATAATCTTTTTGGTCGTTACCTGTAAGGATGTAGCGGTGGTCAAACCCATAATCTTCTTTTTCAAGCCAAATAACCCCAATATCTTTGGTTTCATAGGTGGGAAGACCTTTAGAAGTAATGAACACACGAGTATGAAGGTGCTTTGTTTCGTCACCTTCAAATACCACCGCACCATCAGATTCTTTTAAGACACCTTTTTCGAGTTGTTCTTTCACCACCTTCAAACCAACTGGAGCAGTTTGGCTTTCAGGATAATAACGCATTGGCTCAACATCAATGAGTTTATAGAAGGCATCGAAGTAATCATAACTCCATTGGCGCGTTGTCCAATAAATAGTTGCCAGTGGCGAATCAGCCTCAATACCATCATGAAAACCGTAGATAGTTTTATTTAACTCATCAATATAGGCTTTCGTTTCAGGGTTTTCTTCATAAGCTTTGGCGCCTTGTACGTATCGTTGGCTAATCCACTGCGAACGAGCAAATGGGTCGCTATCAATTTCATCTAACTTTTCAGGATAATTACCACCAAGTTCAGTCACCATTCCCCATAAACATTTCGCAACGTGCAACCCAACGTCACCACCAAAACTAGTTCGCTGTAACTTAGCGCCACCAATAAGCATTAAGCGGGCGGCAATATCACCATAAATGGTTTGGTAGAGGTGGCCGGTATGTAATTCTTTAAACGCATTTGGGCAGCTATATTCAAAAACAATTGATTGGTTTTCGAAGTACTTTTCTGGGCTACGTTTTGTATTTGCCAGTAAGGCGTCATCGTTAAGAAAAGCGTTAATAAAGCCAGGGCCAGCAATTGAGACGTCTTTGTATAGGCCTTTTTCAGTCAATAATTCAACAACCTTTTGGGCAATGTTACGCGGGTTATCGCCAACTTTTGCCGCTAGTTGCAGAGCGACGTTTGACGTTAAATCACCAAACTTTGGGTCGGGTCGAGATACTTCAGGTACGATATCAATATCGTAGAGCTGTTTAATAATTTCAGAGAGTTCATTTTTCACTGTTCTATTGTATCAGTTATCTCTGTAAAACGCTGTTAAGAATTATCAATGGTCGTATTATTCAAAACGTCCGAAGGTTCAGGAGTGGAGTGATTTTTTTTAACGACGTTATAGCCAGGCATTTCTTGTACAACTTTTTCGATTGGATCAACTTGGTGATTTGGTATGACTATGAAGGTGTTTCGGTCGGTATGGATTTGCTGATATTCAGTTAAAAGCATCGGAATACGGGTTGTGCAGTTCTCGTCAGAACACTCACATTTAAAGTGTAGCTCGAGGTTAACATCCCTTACTAAATCAAAATGTCCATCGGCAACATGCATTGCATCGAGGTCACTTAAATCGGTACCGACTTTCTCGTTGATACGTCGAAAAATCATTTCATTTTCAATCTGACGTCGCTCGGCATGTGAAATATTCATAGCCATATAATATCAAAAATACTTACCAGCTACCACTCGAGCCACCACCGCCGAAACCGCCGCCGCCAAAGCCACCAAAACCACCGCCGCGGCCACCACCGCCCAAGAATCCGCCACCAGCCCACCAGCTTGGTTTATCACCACGCCCTGCATGTGACTGATAATTCGCAGATACAGCTTTATCAAGCAGTAGTCCAATTACTGCCAATGCTCCGGCGCCAATTATTCCGAATATCAGCGAGCCAGCCAGTAGCCCAAGCACGCCACCAGTTGCTCCACCAATAATTCCACCGGCCCACCAGCTTTTCGTACGTGCCAATATCGAGCCGAGCCAGGAGAATATCAAAAAGCCGAAACCGAATATAAGCTCCCACGGTAAGCGAACAGGTTGGTCGGCTGTAGACGACGCTGTATACTCGCCATTAATCGCCGCAATAATACTAGTGAGTCCTTTTTGGACACCTTCAAAGTATTTACCTTGTTGAAACGAAGGTCGAATATCATCACGAATAATTCGCCCCGATTGCACATCAGTCAACGCACCTTCGAGGCCGGTACCAACTTCAATTCTTAGCAAACGATCATTCTTGGCAATCAACAGAAGTACACCATTGTTATTTTCAGCCGTACCAATTCCCCATTCACGAGCAATATCCAGTGAATACTGTTCAAGCGAACCGTTTTCAATTGAAGGCACAATCACAATCGCAATTTGATTGCCTGACTTAGTGCGCTCAGCCGCAATCTGTTCGGCTAATATTGTCTTCTGTTCAGCAGACAGGGTATTCGTTTGATCGACAATCGGAATGTCGGTTGGGCGTGGCGGCACACTTAACGCGGCAGCTGTCAGGCTAGAGAACCCTGCAGCTATAAAGCCGAGAGCGACAACAATCAACCCTAATCGAACGAATTTTGAAAACATTGAGGCTCTTTCTTCTATTCGAAGTTTACGTCTGGAGCGTTTTCAGCACCATCGTCAGCTTCAAAGTAGGTAAACTTATCGAAGCCAAAGATACTGGCGGTAATGTTTGTTGGGAAGGTTTGAATGCGAGCGTTGTAGGTAGACGCAACACCGTTAAAGTCATTACGCGCAACCGAAATTCGGTTTTCAGTACCTTCAAGTTGAACCTGCAAGTCTTGGAAACCCTGTACTGCCTTAAGTTCTGGGTAGTTTTCAGTTACAGCCAGTAATCGGCCCAGCGCTTGGCTTAATTCACCTTGTGATTGTTGATACTGCGCAAGTTGCTGTGGTGTTGCGGTACTTGGGTCAATTGTAATACCGGTCGCTTTAGCACGAGCTTCAGTTACATCAGTCAGTGTTTGTTGTTCAAAGTTAGCTGCACCCTTAACGGTATTTACAAGGTTAGGTACCAAGTCTGCCCGACGTTGGTATTGCGATTGTAAGTTAGCGAATGATTTATTGACACTTTCGCGTTGTCCAACCAACCCGTTGTAGCCACCAATAATAATTGCAGCAATGAGCACGACGACACCAATGATAATTCCCGGAATAAGCCATTTACGATTCATACACACTCCTCTGTTCTCAGACGTTATTTATAGTATAAGTATAGCAAATATCTGTACTATTATTTAGTCTTTGTAACCTGCAGTTCACTGGCTAATTTCAAAACATCGTTACCCGATTTATGTTCAATAATAACAGCCGGGTTATCCACGCTGCCATTTCGTTTAACGCGTGTACCTTTACTCATGATTTCTGTCGGTTTAGTATGGACAGACTTAATAATACCTTCAGCCAGTCCATTACCCCATTTCCAGGCTACGCTATCACCAGCTTTCATATTGCTGTTTTATACCTTTCGATAGTTAATTCACGCGCTTCCTTATGGTCGACAACCGGTGCTGGGTAATCTTTACCGATAATACAACCAGCTTCTCGCTGCTGCTCATCAGTCATTTCCCATGGTTTTGCTAAATATTTGTCGGGGACATTTTTTAAGGCCGGAAGATAGGTACGTACATAGACACCTAATGGGTCATAGTTGCCTTGTTGGCTTGACGGGTTGTAAAGGCGACGGAATAATGGCGCCGGGTCAACACCGACACTACCAATCCACTGCCAGTTGCCGTTATTGTTTGCCATGTCACCATCAATCAGCCACTGCATAAAGTATTTTTCACCCTCACGCCAATCGATACCGAGGTCTTTGGTTAAGAACGATCCAACAATTAAGCGGGCGCGGTTATGCATCCAGCCCTCCGTTAATAATTGCCGCATCGCAGCATCAACTACTGGGTAGCCAGTTTTTCCTTCTTTCCAAGCCGTAAGTAATGTTTCGCTCTGTATCCACTGCATGTTTCGGTAGCGTTCTTGAAACTCTTGCTCTGGATGTGGAAAATAAAGTAATACGTAATAGTAAAATTCCCGCCAGGCGAGTTGACGATGCCAAGAACGGGCACCTTCGGTTGGTGGCAACATGGTCTCAATCTCGCGCACACTCAAACACCCAAAGTGAAGGTAAGCACTTAGGTGCGATGTGCCATCGACGCCTAAATCATTGTTGGTTTTTCTATAGTCATTGATAGGGCCGTCTAAGAATGTTTTCAATCGGCGTCGAGCTTCGGCTTCACCACCTTTCACCGCATTACTTGAAAGATGGTCGTCATTAATCACACTAGATAGTTCAGGAATGATGCCAGCCTCTACTTTTGGTAAGGCAATTGCTTTGGGTAATTCAGCCACTTCTCGGCGTTCAACCTGTGACCAGGCCCGCCAAAAAGGGGTAAATACTTTGTAGGGGGTATTGGTTTTAGTGACCAATTTTTGAATCGAACTAACAGCTAATTTACCGCCAAATGACCGTGGAGTGATACTGTTTTTGTTTAATACTTCTTCAACTTTTTTATCGCGTTTAATAGCAAACGGTGAATAATCTGCTGTGTAGTACATAGCCTTCGCACTAGTTTCTTTGGCCAAATTCACAAGTTCAGTCGACGCGTCTCCATGACGAATAATTAAATCTCCGCCCTTCTTTTGTAAAGATTTCTTAAGGTCTTCTAAGCATTCTAGTAAAAAGCGCGTTCGGTTAGAGCTTGCGAATTTACCCGAAGTTAATGCATCGTTAAAAATAAATACCGGCACTATGTTTTTTGCATCTTTTAAAGCAGTGGCTAAGGCAGGGTGGTCGTGAATTCGCAGGTCAGCACGGAACCATACAATAATAGGGGTATCGGTCATTTATTTAGTATAAACAATTGTTGTCACTAACAGCGTAAGAATTGTTACATAATTGCTATAATGACTATATGAAAAGATTATACCGTTCCTCATCTGACAAAAAGATTGCTGGCGTCTGCGGTGGCCTGGCTGAATATTTCAATATCGACTCCACAATTGTACGAGTGATTTTTGTTATATTATTACTCCCCGGTGGTTTCCCAGGCTTTATACCGTACGTTCTACTTTGGGCAATCGTACCTTACAAGCCAGCCGCGAACCGTGAAAACGTTATTGACGTCGACCCTAGCTAATTGACTCAACTTTACCGTCTTTAATAGTAATCACCATGCCGCATTTGGCAGCTAGCTCAGGGTCGTGGGTGACAATAATTAATGTCGCACCTTTGTTTTTGTTATAACCAAACAATAGGTTTTCGATTGTTTCACTGGTTACACTATCAAGGTTTCCAGTTGGTTCATCCGCAAAGATAATTTGCGGGTTATTAACAATTGCCCGAGCAATTGCCAGTCGTTGCTTCTGTCCGCCGGACAAGTCACGGGCTTTATTGTTGGCTTTGTCAGTCAATTCAACCGCCTCAAGTGCTTCGGCAATACGTTGCTTGCGTTCAACGCGTGGTACTTTGGCAATTTCTAACGGTAGACTTATATTTTCGCTGGTTGTTTCATTCGCCGTTACAAAAAAGCTTTGAAATATGAACCCAATCGTCGTGGCACGAAAGCGGTCAACGTCGGTTTCTTTTAATTGCAGGATATCTTTCCCATCAATCACTACCTGGCCTTGTTGCGGACGGTCTAACCCGCTTAAGGCGTGCATCAACGTACTTTTACCGCTTCCCGATTTTCCCAGTATCGCCACACTGGCTCCATCTGGAATAGTTACGTTTATATTTTCGAGGGCGACAAATTCATTCTGTTTCTTACCAAACGTTTTGGTGACATTTTTTACTTCAATCATAATAGTTTCCTTATTCAGTCCTTAATGCTTCGATAGGGTCTAATTTAGCGGCTTTGCGTGAAGGGAAGTAGCCGGACAAAATTGAAATTACCATTAACCCAATTATTAATCCGAGGCTCGCTAACCAATCCATCTGTAGGAGTTGCGTCCCAGCTTCAAGTTGCAAAATATCAGTTATGAGTGGGTTAAACAGGGTGACCAAGAAGCCAACAAACACACCGATTAACCCACCGAGCATTCCAACCCAAGCTGCTTCGTAGCGGAACAAACGAGAAATATCTTTTCGGCTTGCGCCCACTGCTTTCATTAAACCAATCTGTTGAGTGCGCTCGAGGACAGAAATGTATTGGGTGTTAATAATTCCAAACACCGAAGCAATTACCGCTAAGGCTCCAAAACCAATCAACGCCCACTGTGCAATATTAATGACTTGTAGCAATTGTTCACGCTGGTCTTCTAGGCTATACACCTGGTATCCTTTGTCGACAATTGTTTGCTGAAGCTTCGTAACGTCCGTTCCTTCTTTCGCTAACACCACCAAGCCATAGTATTTGTTTTCAGACGCAGCACCATGTTGGTAGGCATACATAGTTCGACTATCTTCGGCGGTTATACGAACCGCTTCATTGTAATAAAGGCTGGTGTCAGTTTTACGGTCGACCGCTGCAATAGTAAATTTAAAATCGCGTGACGCTTCGCTCTCTTGACCATCAGATGAAGTTTTTGGAATATTTATGTACATCGTTTTACCAATTGCGTCTTGAGCTGAGGTAAAACCAAATGATTCAAGATACCCCTCAGATATAATTAACTGCCCAACCGGTGCCATATTGTCGTTTAACGTACCGGCGGCTAAATCAATTTTTGTGCGGTCGGCTTTGATAGATAGTGGTGCCACTAATTTTTTCTGACCCTCGCCTCGGGTGACGTAATTGAGTTGAATTTCGAGCATCGGAGAGATAGATTGCACACCATCTAACTTGCGCAGGTCAGCAATGTTCTGCTCGGTCACGACAACGCCAGTTGGCGATGCGCTTGATTCTTCTTCAACACCATATTCTGGCAAACCTGTTTTTGTAGTCGTACCACTTTCACTCGGCATTGGAAATACCGTTAAGCTGTAGGCGTCACCGCTAGTTTGCACTATATTATTTGTATAATCCCGTCCGCCGTTACCAGCTGCCATCGCAATGGTAATAGTTGTAGCACCAACCGCAATCGCTAAAGCGGTTAATATCGTGCGGGCTCTTGATTCACGAAGGTTGCGCCCAGCGCGCATGAAGATATCAGATATTTGCATTACATTCCTATCAAATTAATTTTTATTCGTCTTAGTACGTATGAGTAGTACTTTTTTTGACATAGTTCTATGTTATACATAGTACCTTTATATGTCAAGAGGGTTCATAAAACGTAGTTCGATATCATGTCAGTGCTAAAATAGAGACAGAACCAAACCTTCATCAAGGAGAACTATTCTATGGCAACTATCAACCCCTACATCAACTTCAACGGCAATGCCGAAGAAGCCTTCAATTTTTACAAATCTGTTTTCGGTGGCGAGTTTAAACAAATTATCCGCTTTAAAGAGTTGGCGAGCGACGACTTCCCTGTCCCTGAAAATGAAGCGAACAACATTATGCGGATTGTCTTACCTATTAGTAACAATGTGTTGATAGCCAACGACGTTCCGGAAAGCCTTGGTCCGGTTAACGAAGCCGAAAACCGATCAAAAATATCTGTCAGTACAAACAGTCGCGAAGAAGCTGATACTATATTCACCGGCCTAACTGAGGGCGGTACGATTGAAATGCCTATGAGCGATAGCCCATGGGGCACATACTTTGGAATGTTTAGGGATAAGTATGGGATTGAGTGGACGGTTGAGTTCGACCAAAAGTAAATTCTTAGCTAGTAAGTAAACGTAAAACTATCCAACATCAACTTAACTGTTGGGTCAGATGATATGCCGTATGGATAAAGGTAAATCGAGTAAAGCTCGTCACCTCTTAAGACATAGACCACTTCATCGGTTTCAGTAAAAGCAGCCTTGGCGCTTTTTGCAGGCAATCCACTTATTTTCATTTCTTTAACATCTGCTGGTAAATGAGTGATTGGGCCACTTTGAACCTGCGTTTTTCCAAGTGCGTCAAACCACTCGGTAGTAGTCTTGCCAGTCATAGCTTTGAAGTTTGCATCATTTTTATCAAGAAGTACGCGAACATTGATATATCCGTCTGGATAGCCACCTCGATCCTCGTTCGGTGTTGGTTCAAAATTTCGAATGTATGGACCATCTTGAACGGTTTCTTTAAGCGCGAGCCAATTCTTAGGGTATTTAATACTATATTTATTATTAATACTTTCGTAGGTATTCCAATCTTTATATGGATCTACTGTTTCTGTATTAGCAGCGGGAGTTGCAGAAGTATCTGGTTTTTTATTTGTAACATTCTGCCAAAAAACAAAACCAAGCACACCAAGAAGTGTAATTACGAGAATAATTACGATTGCTACAGTATTTCCGCTTTGTTTCTGAGAATTGTTTATCATGTATTTATATTAGCAAATCGAAGCCTACTTTGTTTTTCTAAATCGACGTATTAGCAAATATCTGCAACGCTAGCAAAGCTTTTGCTACAAAACTAAGGATGATGTAAACCCTCTCGCCTCGTAAATAGTCTTTCCCCTTGCCCTTTGCTTGGTTATGTTTGAATTATACATAGGTAAATGAATTAAATAGCATAATTATTCCAATACAAGCACAGCGTCTATAACACAAACCATTCGAGTCAAAATACTACACCAATGAAGCGCCCTGAACTTTAATCACGAGGATATTCGACTTCAACAGGTTCGCCTTCAATCAGCTTTCCACTTCTTGAATAAATAGATAATCCAATAATAGCAATTTTATCTACGTCATCCCCGTGGAGTCTAAGTGATTCCGGTCCAAGAATATTTTCTTTTAAGTGTGTTTGAGGAAACTCTGCTTTGATCAATGCATAGTTAGCACTATTTGTTCGTTCGGCGTTCTTCAAACCATGACTATGTGCAAGATACGTTTGGTTTGGTGCAGCTAGATGAACAGGCAAATCAGAATCAAATCCAGACTCAACTAATTTACGACCGGTTGCTTCATCTGTACCGTGATAACCTTCAGTAAAATGATATCCAGGAATATTATCTAGAGACATATTAAGTATATTTTAGCATAAGTAGTATAAAAAGTCAATTGACACACAATTCATGACAATAAACATAATAGCCGCTTGTTAAGTGTAATTAAACTACCGCTCGTGCTGGATTGAGTTCGGCATAATTGCACGATACGATGAAGGTGTATCAACTATAGCCAATGGTATATGCCAGAGCTTCTCCGCCTGGAGTTCAACATCATCCCATAAATCTTCTGGCATTATTACGCCTACTACGTCTATGCAGCCAATTCTACCAAGAGCATTTTGTAATTGCTGATTGAAAGCTCCGCTTAAATCAAGTTCAGTTGGGTTTATACCTGTCGAAAAGTGACCTTGATTAGGATTATTAATAATTGCATCAAATAGCTTTGCAGATAATTGGATCCTACGCTTCGGCCCTGGTGCTGGCATTTCAAAAGATGCACGCATTGCTAATTGAGGCTTAACTGAACCGGCTACAATTACTGTATTTTCTTGTGGCCATCGGTTTTCATTAGAGTGAGTTGTCATTAGACCGGTATTATACAATCGCGATATCGGAGACGCAAACTTAAGCAAAATAAAATACTATAACTTTTATCGTAGTGTTTATGCTTGGCTCCGACGGCTGGACTACTCCGTAACATCGTCGCACTCAGAAAAATAAACTTTTCTGTCTCGCTCCTCGTTTTCGAACCGCAACCAGGCACCGCTTCGCGCTGCGGTTGCTGAACCCAATCAAACTTCAGACAAAGAAAAACACCCTATACAGCCGTTCGCGACCGCCGATAAAGTAGGTAGCTAATAATTATCAGTACAAGCAAGGATAAACCACCTATAACCCACGGCGCAGGGTTCATGCTAATAGTGCGCTTACCTGATCCTTCGTTCGTATCATTACTGTCAATGCTGTCATTTGACGCTACTATCGGATCAATCAACACATTGTCTCCTTCGTTATCCGAAGTACTATTTTCGACTACTGCAACCCGACTACCGCTTAGTGCTCGACTGCCCACGCTTGGTTGTTGAGCATTTGAAAGTACGCCACCTCCACTGACAGAACCTGACGATACATTAGATGCAACTATCGTTGAATCGGAGGCTACATAGATTGACCCTAAGTTTGTGACGGCTGCAAGCCTTGTACCATCTGCATTTGAGGCGATTGCCTGCCAATGCGGCGAACCGGCTGCGGTTTGTTCTGTCCAGGTTGCACCCGAGTCAGAAGAGGTGTAAATATAGTCGTCCCACGAAGCGGCAGCGAGTTTTGTGCCATCGCTACTTGAGGCAATCGAAGACCAATAACGAAAACCGGCGTCGGTACGCTCCGTCCAGGTTGCACCCGAGTCGGTTGACGTATAAACGCCGCCTTCGTACAAGACAGCAGCGAGTTTTGTGCCATCCGAGCTAGAAGTGACTGCATACCAATAGAAATTACCGGCGTCGGTACGCTCCGTCCAGGTTGCACCCGAGTCGGTTGACGTATAGATAAAGCCGTCACCTACAACTGCCACGAGTTTTACGCCATCACCGCTAGAGGCAATTGACTCCCAATATTGGGGACCAGCCCCTGTGCGCTCCGTCCAGGTTGCACCTGAGTCAGCTGAAGTATAAATGAATCCGCTATAAGATACAGCAGCAAGGTTTATGCCATCCGAGCTGGAACTTACGGACTCCCAATAGCGATTACCTGCAGTAGTACGCCCTGTCCACGTTGCGCCAGAGTCGGCTGAAGTATAAATATAATCATTGTATGCCACCGCCACAAGTTTCATTCCATCGTTACTCGAAGCTACTGCGCGCCAGCTTTGAGAACCAGCAGTAGTTCGCACTATCCAGGTTGCACCCGAGTCGTTTGACGTATAGATAAAGCCGCCGTTATTAGCTGCCACAAGCTTTCTTCCGTCACTACTCGAAGCTACTGAAGACCAGTAGTGTGCGCTCGTCACGGTTTGCTCTACCCATGAAGCGCCTGCGTCAGTAGAGGTATATATTGAACCACCGCCAACACCTGCCACAAGTTTTGTTCCGTCGCCACTCGAAGCCACTGCGTGCCAGTCTTGGGTACCAGCAGCAGTTCGCTCCGTCCAGGTTGCTCCCGAGTCGGCTGACGTGTAAATTGAATTACCGCTCGCAACAAGCGCAAGCTTCGCTCCATCTGCACTAGTGGACATTGCTAGCCAGTTCTGCGAGCCTGCACCGGTGCGCTCCGTCCAGGTTGTCCCTGAGTCAGTTGAAGTATAGATAAGGCCGCCATTTACAGCTCCAGCAATTCTTGTGCCATCTGAGCTGGTGACGATTGACTGCCAGCTTCGAGAGCCAGCATCGGCGTGCTCCGTCCAGGTTGCACCCGAGTCGTTTGACGTAGAGATAAAGCCATTATACGAATTGGCCGCAAGCTTTGTGCCGTCTACATTCGAGGCAATTGATCGCCAATAGTGAATTCCAGCGTCTGTTCGCGCTGTCCAGGTTACACCTGAGTCGGCTGAAGTGTAAATAAAGCCATTGTTGGAAGTTGCGGCAAGTTTTGTGCCATCTGAGCTGGAAGTAATTGACGTCCAACTTCGAGAACCGGCATCGGTGCGCTCCGTCCAGGTTGCACCTGAGTCGTTTGATGTGTAAATAAAGCCGCCACCCCATGTAGTTACCGCAATATTTGTCCCGTCAGAGCTAGAACTTACTGACGTCCAACTTCGAGAACCGGCATCGGTGCGCTCCGTCCAGGTTGCACCTGAGTCGTTTGATGTGTAAATAAAGCCACTATTCACCACGGCCGTAAGTTTCGTACCATCTATGTTTGAAGCAACTGACTGGAAGGATAATTCATCGCCAAAAATTCCTGAATTCGAAGTAGACCAACTATATTCACCCGGCGTAGCATCAGCTCGAGAAGACATGACAGTACTTACCCCGCCCGTGATTACTACTGCAGATAATAGCATTACCGCTATACGATGTACGAAATGGCCTTGACGGTTACCTTGCATCGCATTCATCATTCAACAATCTATAGTTTAAGTTTAATGTATGCACCTCATTGTTTTTTGAGCAGACAGTGTTTGTTTAAGTCTAGTGCATACGAAGTATAAGCACAATGAGATAATTTTATAGTCAATTCTTGCAGCTTTACATGAAAGAGGAAGCTATAACAACAGTCAAAGAAAAACGCCAGACCATAAGGTCTGACGATTTTCTTGGCTCCGACGGCTGGACTCGAACCAGCAACCTCGAAGTTAACAGCTTCTTGCTCCACCATTGAGCTACGTCGGAATACTTGGATAATTATACCCATACCCCTGTCATTAGTCAATAATACGAATTACTGTAGTAACTTTGACAATAGTAAGATATCCTTAAAAGCACTACTATTATAGATAGGGAAATGTAAATCATTTATATGAGTGCGCAATGAGTAAGGTACCAGCTAGTCATCACTTGAAAGAGCTCCGAACACGAGTGTTTATTGTGGCGATCTTTTTTATACTCGGCGCCAGTTTAGCATATGCCTTTCAAGCCCCGGTTATTGATGCGGTTTTAGCGCCTTTAAAGGGTGAAAAACTCGTCTACCTTAACCCGGCTGGTGGGTTTAGCTTTATCTTTATGGTGTCTATTTATGCCGGGGTTGCTTTAGCCTTCCCTATTCTTATTCAACAGCTCTACGCCTTTATTCGGCCAGCGCTACCGGAAAATGCCCAGAAAAAATCTTCGAAACTGATTATCGGCTCATTCTTATTACTTGTTGGCGGTATGGCCTTCGGGTATTTCGTGGCCGTTCCAAATGCCCTTGTTTTCCTTTATAGCTTTGCGGATAAGTTCATCGATGCTTCATTAACCGCCGATTCGTACCTGAACTTCGTTATCGCCTATACTATCGGTATTGGGATTGTCTTCCAAATTCCCCTGCTGCTTTTGCTCATCAACTCAATTAAGCCATTCACCCCAGGCGGTTTAATGAAGTCTGAAAAATGGGTCATTGTTATTAGCTTTATCGTTGCCGCTATCATTACGCCTACACCAGACCCAATAAACCAAACAATTATCGCTGGTCCGGTAGTTGTTGTCTATCAAATTGGGGTGATCATAATTATGACCTCGATCTTTAAAAAACACCGCGCTGCCAAGAAGTTACGCAAAACCGAGTTAGCAGTACAAAAGCTTAGTAAAAAGCGTGGTCTAGTGGCACCTACCCCAGCTAAGCCAGCAGCTCATAAAGCACCTACCCCTGTTCACCATCAGCCCGTTCCAGCTTTCCAACCTATAGCCCCAACAGTACCGGTTCAGCCAGTTCGTCCACGTTCAATGGACGGCTTTGTTCGGCCGACTCACCATCAAATTGCCGTACCAAAAAGGGCACAAGCTCAGCCTGTGCCACGTATTGCGCCGCGAGTACCATCGCCTAATCAGCGTAATTTCACCATTGACGGTATGTACCGCCCGTTACCTTCGTAGGTTATTTAGTAGATTGAATGTCGTCAATCGCACCGGCTGGTTTACCGGTAATTTCACCAGCAATTTCGTTAACCGTATCACGAAGCTCACCAGTCGGGTCGAGTACAGATGAAACCAACTCTTGTTTCAGGTCTTGGAGTTCGTCGGTAAAAGCCCGAACGTCAGTAAAGATATCGTCGAAAAATCCCATTATTATTTACCAGCTTTAGTGCGTTTTACTTTTGCAAAGATTGCGTAGGCAACAACAGCAACTACTAGTACAGCGGTAATAAATATACCACCCATAAAGACAGGGTTAGATGATGACATTAAACCGGTATTTGGCGCAGATGGACCGCCAGCAAGACATACTTGGTCGGTTTGGGCACAACTATAAGCGTTGGCGCCATAGTTATCAGCCCCGTAGACATCTGGGTTTCCAGTTGGAGCTTGTGCGATATATTTGTAGGTGTATTGGTTTTGTAACAAAGTAGTATTCCTTTATTTGTATACTACATATAATACCAGCATAAAATTAAAAGCAATAGCTTTTTACTACTTTTTTGTTGACTTTTTTGTCAGCTAAGCATAATCTATATGTATAACAGATTAAAAATAAATAAATCTATAAAAAATAAAAAGGCTTTAAAATGATCAAACAAAGCATCGCACGCATTCTATCAATCGAGTTAGACCGTAAGGACTTCCTTAAAGCAGTTGGTATCGGTATTGTTGCCGCTACTGGTGTCACCCAAGTTGTAAATAGTGTTGTTAAACAAACATCAACAACTTCAAAGCAACCCGCAAACTACGGCTATGGTGCCTCAGTTTACGGTGGCCGTGCAAGTAATTAATAAGACACTTTAGTTACTCTTGCCATAATCGCAATAGCGCGCTAACATTAGTGTAGTCAGTTACTATTAGGGAGTATATTATATGTTCGGATTAGGCGCACCAGAACTCATTATCATTCTTATTGTTATTCTAGTTATCTTTGGTGGTTCACAACTTCCAAAGTTAGCACGTAACATCGGAGCATCTGCGAAAGAACTTCGCACTGGTCTTAAAGATGATTCTAAGGACAAGAAAACAAACGTCAACGTGAACGACGACAAAAAAGTTTAGTTCTAACTAGCTTTTTAAAATAAAACGCTACGTGCTACTTGGTACGTAGCGTTTCTATTTGGCCGGCTAATTCGGCAATATTGGCCCAAGACGAACGTTCAGTCATAATCACCAAAACATAGGTCCCCTTCGGGCTATATACAATTGAGGCATCATGTAGCCAGGCATCTAGGAAACCAACCTTATCAGCCACCACGGCTGATGGTATCCCCTTTGGAATACCTTGGCGGTAAACATTCTTTTTCATAGCCGCAATCCAGACATCTCGGCTC
>Ga0247736_10000415_pt1 | contig 14633 bp, 11 predicted proteins | sample UWRJL193509B2_FD_180935 | JGI IMG/M metagenome (GOLD analysis project Ga0247736, IMG submission 180935) | Plant litter microbial communities from Arlington Agricultural Research Station in Wisconsin, United States - UWRJ-L193-509B-2 | ecosystem: Environmental > Terrestrial > Plant litter >...
GTCGTCCCTATATTTATGCCTTGGCAACTGCTGGCGCATTAGGCGTTGCACATTTGATCCGTTTACTGCGCGAAGAGCTAGAAATTGCAATGGCGTTAACGGGTTGCAAGACTCTAGACGATATTAAAGAGGGCGTTTTGCGTCAAGATAGCATCTAAATAATATGTATTAACTGTATAAAATTGGTTACTAAATATTACTGGCTTTGATAACGGAATTACATTTTGTGGTATCGCTAAAAAGTAGATAGATGATATTAAAAACACTTGAAAATCAACCAAACACAACGAGGTTTGTTTTTAAAAGTCATTATTTAACAAGTTAACACTAAAAAAACATCTATTATTTACACGCTAAAATATATCACGCGGCCCATAATCTACCTGCCATCGGGAGTTTTTCCCGCTGTGAAATGTGTAAGAATCTATATCATTCAAGGCATATTATTCATTGCTAAAAGTTACCGCTAATCCTTCGCGTTTTATGAGTCTTCAACTAAAACTTAATCTGATCATCACCAGCCTGCTCATTTTTTTATTGGGCATGAGCGCTTATTTCGTCATTGAAAATGCCAGGGAAGATGTGCGTGCAGAAGTGAATTCAACTTCTAATTTGGTTTTGCATTTGCTCGATGCCGAGATTGTGCATTTCACCTCGGATTACGGCTGGCTTAACCGTTATTCTGATGGCAAAACGTCTATATTTCGGTTAAAAAATTTAGGCGATATTCGGCATTTAAAGATTGATTTTTACGATGCCAACGGTCAATTGCGCGAAACTAATATTGATGCGCATGAACTGCATCTTAAAAAGCTACCGCCGTCCTGGTTTATCAAAGCGATGGATATTTCTAGCATTGGCACAGAAGCGCGGCGTAAGAGCATTGTGCTGAATGGTCGATTTTTAGGTGATCTAGTCGTTACCCCAGACCCGAGTTACGAGATTATTGAAGTGTGGGAAGACACGATTGGCCTGCTGATGTTAGTTGGCGTGTTTTTTGTGTTGATGAATCTGCTGGCTTATATTGCGGTGCGCTATACCTTTAAACCTGTAAAACAGATTTTAGAAGCGCTAACGCAAATCGAACAAGGTCAGTTTAACAGCCGTCTACCTAATTTTAAGCAGATCGAATTACAAGGCATCGGTCAAAAATTCAATTCTATGGCTGATACTTTGCAATCCAGCACGCAAAATAATCACCGCCTCACGCAACAAATCATTCGTTTACAAGAAGATGAGCGTAAAAGTCTGGCGCAAGATATTCACGATGAGATTGGCCAATATTTAACTGCGATTCATGTAGATGCAAGCGCGATTTTAGGCGCCAAAAAAATGGCTACTGCGAAAGAAAGTGCGGGTGCCATTAGCAGCATTACGCGTCAAATGATGACGACTATCCATGATTTACTGCAGCGATTACGTCCGCGCGTGTTGGATGAGTTAGGGCTTGGTTTAGCCTTGGCTGAATTGATTCACAGCTGGCGCCAACGCAACCGAAATATCACACTGAATCAAAATATCAGCAGCGAGTTAGGCATGGTGGATGAATCGGTGGCGATTACCGCCTACCGCGTCATGCAGGAATGTTTGACCAATGTGAGTAAACACGCCAAAGCACATTGTTTAAACATCAATGTATTGCAAGATAAAAAAAACATTTATATGGAAATAGAAGATGACGGTTTGGGATTTGATGCGACTAAAAACAGTAACGGCTACGGTTTGGCAGGCATGAAAGAGCGCGTACAAGGTTTGTTTGGCAGCATGACGATTGAGGCCAGCGTTGGACATGGCACCAAAATAACGGTGACACTACCTAAACAAAACTGGTTGCCCAAGCAGGATATTAAGCAAGATATTCAATCTAATAAAGTGATTAGCTATGAGCACAACTAGAATTATTTTGGCGGATGATCACGCAGTAGTGCGCTCTGGATTACGCCGATTATTAGAATTGAATAAAGGCTTGGAAGTCGTTGCAGAAGCAGAATCTGGCGAACAGGCATATCAATTATTTGGCGAGTTTTTGCCTGATATCGTAGTGATGGATCTTTCCATGCCAGGAATGGGTGGATTGGAAGCGGCGAAACGAATTCTACAGCGCTACACCAACGCTAAAATCATCATTTTTTCTATGCACGAAGCGGTATCTTTCGCCTCGCAAGCGCTGAAAGCGGGCGTGCGTGGCTATGTAACAAAAACTGGCGTGGCAGAAGACTTATTAACCGCCATCACCGAAGTAGCGCGTGGCAAAACGTTTTTAAGTGCGGAGATTGCACAAAAAGTGGCTTTGCAAACCTTGATGGGCGAAGACGATCCATTGCATCAACTTTCATCACGCGAGTTTGAGATTTTCAGATTGTTGGCTGAAGGCAGAAAAGTAGAAGAAGTCGCAGAAATGCTCAAAATCAGCCAAAAAACAGTGGCTAATTATTACACCATGATCAAGCAAAAGCTCGGCGTTTCCAGCCCCATAGAAATGGTGCGATTAGCCATTAGACACGGTTTGATTGATAGTTAAGCACGTTAAGAGCCGTAAAAGTTAACTCCAACTAGCAAGCAAAAAAAAAGCCACGCAATCTCAACTGCGTGGTTTTTAAAGGGGTGTAACTTTTGAGGGTTACTAGTTAACTTTGGAGATAACTAGGTATTAATGTACGTTATTCGCGAAATTTCATCCTAGGAAACAAGACGTAAAAGCGCTGGGATTTTATCCCGAAATATTTGTCGTTCAACTTACATGATGTACAAATTAGGATTATGTTTTAAATAAAAAAGGGTAGAAATGGTCGTATTTAGCCAAGTAAAGAAATCGCTGTCGATAATAAGCGCGCTTATTCTGTTATACACGCCAGCTATTTTTTCTGCGCCTTTTGCTTATGTTACTAACCAAGGCGAACAAACGGTTTCTGTGGTCGATATAGACAAAAATGCAGTGATTTCAAACGTTAAGGTTGGTACTGCGCCAGTCGGTGTGGCGATAGATGCCATACAAAATCGCGTTTATATCTCTAATGTGGAAAGCCGTTCGGTTTCTGTGCTGGATATGTTGACCAACCAGGTCATACACGAAATCAAATTAACCGTTGCGCCGGTTGGTTTAGCGCTCAATAAAACTGGCAGCCAGCTTTTTGTTGCGGATTGGTTTCATGATCAAGTGCTGGTTTTGAATACTAAAAATTATGCACAGACACATACCATTGCGATGGGCAAAGCACCCGCCGGCATGGTGTTAAACCGCAATAGCACAAGTTTATATGTGGCCAATCGCGATAGTAACGATGTGGGTGTGATAAATACTAAAACCATGCAAATCACCCAGAAAATCGCCGTGGGGAAACATCCATTTGGTATGGCGTTATCTGGCGATGGCAAGTTGCTTTATGTGGTGAATGTGGAAAGCGACTCTGTATCAGTGATTGATGTGCATCGCGATGTGGTAGTTGCTACTATCGCAGTCGGTAACCATCCTTATTGCGCGACTAGCAACGCCGATGGCAGCCGCATTTATGTTACTAACACGCAATCAGATACGGTGTCGGTGATTGAATCGAAAACACAAAAAGTGATTGCCACCATCAAAGTTGGCGGCACGCCCGAAGGTATTAGTTACGATATTCCGCATGACCGCATCTATGTCGCCAGCTGGATGGATAATGAATTGTCGGTGATTGATGCAAAGACCAATCAAGTGATTAAACATATTCCGACAGGCAAAGAGAGCCGTGCTTTCGGGCAATTTATCGCACCGCCTTCTGTGCCTTAAATGCTGTGCTTTAAATTCTGTTCCGCTAAATTCTGCACTGCTGAATTCTGTCCATAAATTCTGCGACATAAATTTCAAATTTTCCTTCCAGATGCAGGAAAAAATCCCGTATTGATTCGTGATGTTATGCGTACCCAATATGCAGTGACAAAGTTATTGTGTTAACTGGTTATTTGAAGTTAGCTCTATTAGTTTCTATCGATAAATTTTCAGCCATATCAATTATTAGACATTCAAAGATGAATGCCACAAACATTTTTAATCAAGTTAATAGGTTAAGTCTATGAATTTATCTGTTTACCAATACTTATAATCGCTTTTGTTAGGAGCTTCAATATCATGCAAGTGTCACGTTTAATCTTATTTTTAAGCCTATTTTCTACTTTTTTTATTAGCGCAAATGTTTCTGCAGAACCCTTTGCTTATGTGCCGAACGAAAAAGACGGCAATGTATCAGTGATTGATACAGTGACAGATAAAGTGGTCGGCACGTTGCCGAAAAAGGGTGCATTTGGAAAACAGATCCAAGCGGTTGCGCTTAATCCTGAAGGCATAAAATTATATGTTGTGGTGCGCGATAAGAATGCGGTCGCCATTGTCGATATTAAACAAGGCAAGCAAATCGGTTTGGTAAAAGTGGGTGATGAGCCAGAAGGGATTGATATTTCACCCGATGGCAGCACACTTGCGGCTTGTTTAGAAGAAGAGAATGCCGTTTCATTTGTGGATTTAGCGACTGCAAAATTAGTGCATACGGCCAAAACGCAAGGGCGCAATCCGGAACACTGTGTTTACTCGCCAGAAGGAAAATGGCTGTTGGCGAGTAATGAAGAAAGTGGCGACGTAGACGTGATTGATGTGGAAACGCACACTTCTGTACATTTGATTAAAGCCACTAAACATCCGCGTGGCATTGGCTTTTCGCCCGATGGCAAACTAGCTTATATTGCCAATGAAGCGGCTAATTTGGTAGAAGTGATCTCTGTTGGCGATTGGAAAGTGTTGCATCGCATTGCGGTTGGATTACGCTCGAATGGTGTGAAAGTGTCTAACGATGGCAGCCGCATATATGTGAGCAATGGCGGCGATCACAATATCAGCGTGATTGATGCAGTCAATAACACAGTGATTGCGACGATTCCTGTTGGTCAGCGCCCATGGAATATGGCACTAACGCCGGATGGCAAAAAGCTATATGTGGCGAATGGCAGAAGCAATAGCGTATCCGTGATTGATACGGCAGAAAACAAAGTGTTAAGTGAAGTTGCAGTAGGAAAATTGCCTTGGGGTGTTGTGATTCATTAAGCTTAAATAATTAAACTAATTCATTAAGTAACAATATAACTACATGAATATATTAGTTATATATAAAATAAATTGCGCAAAATTTGAATTTTTTTGCGCAATTTTTTTGTTTTTGAATTATTTGATTTTTTTCAAAGGCCCAACGCATTCTTCAATAGTTTCTTTATCGCAAGAGACGTACTGCTCGCCAGACGGATGGAACATGACGAACTTATGGTAAACATCGCCCGTATTGTCTGCTAAACTTTCCGCACAATCTTTGCCGCCTTGGTCTTTTAATATTTTCAGCGTCAGCGTGTAAAAACCTCTATCGGTCAGCTTGTCAGATAAATGATATTCGGCGTCCGAAATTTCATCTCCGCTGATAATTTGCACGGTATTATCTGCGTTAAATTGGTAAGTTTCGGTACAGCTATTTTCACTGTTTACCCATTCCCAGCTGCCAAGTAGCGGCTGCGTGGTTTCGGCATTTGCAATGGCGGGAAATATTGCTGAACCTAATATGGCCACACTGAATGTATAAGAATATAAAGCAAGGCAATTAAATGAATTTTTAAACGTTTTTACCAGCAGAGTTTTAGCATTATTTTTCATAGAGTTAACCTAATGACTAATCAAATTTGGAAACCCATTAATCATAATGCAAATAAAGCTGAATGATTGATTTTCGATAAAATTTTGCGCTTAAATCAGGAATTTATCCTGAGCTTATTAGTTTTTATATCACATACGCACTTAATGTTGCATTTAAGAACGTTAAAGCGTCGTTTGCTGGCGTTTATACTCTTTGCGTTTCATCGTCATATATTCGTCTTGTTCTACTTCATGCAGTTGGCGCGCGTAGCTCTCGTTGCTGGTATACCAAAGCTGTAAGCTTTTTTCCAGCTGATTATCTGGCGCTGCATTTTGCGCGGCTAGATAAGCGTCAATCGCTAAATAATAACGCATCGTGTTGCGCTCAACCACACCTCTTACGCCTTGAATGTAATCTGGCTGTGCATTGGTGTGTTTGCCTGTGGTTGTAAAGCCGACTTTATCTCGGCCAATAGTCGCAAGATAGGTTTTCATGGCAAGCCTGCCACTTAAACCAAATGAATAAGTGTAGGTAAAATGCAGAAAAGTCTGCCCATCTTTTAACTGAATCGATTCGATCCAGATGCGATAGTTAGACGTACCTAAAGGGCCTTTTTCGGCATTCAATTGAATCGCAAAATAATCAGCGGTGCTCATTATTTCGCGATAGTTAAACTCTACGCGCGAAGTATCTTCTAATGGCTGATCGTATTTCTTGCCCAAGTTAACGTTCAGAATCGTGCCATTTTTGTTATTTGCGGCCTGGCAATATTTAATATTCAAGTGCAATATCAATACATCGCACCAATGCGCAGAGTTGTTTAGCGCGGCGTTTACTTTAGCAAAAGGGTGGTTCACTACGGCGTAAATCTCACCCTTTAAGTTATCGGACGTTTCTGCAGAATTCAGATAAAGCGGGCGCTTAAATTGATTATTATTTAGCTGGCTAGCTAATTCCGTATATTTTGCTTTTAAAGCCTTTGCATTATTTTCAGCTTTAGCAGTTTCAGCAGCAAACGCTTGGTTGAAGCCAAAAATAAGGCTGGATATGAGTAAAATATTTTTTAATAATTTCATCTTTATTTGATTAAGCCTTTGTATTTGAATAGTAAACCTATTGTTATAACAATCTTGCCCACAAACGCGCAGCTTGTTCTTTTAACTTCAAACTAACGGAGCGTTTACGCCAATTTTCTAAAGTGATTTGTTTCGATGCCGCTAAGTCATTCTCAAACATTTGCTGCATTTTTCCTGCAAAATCCATCCCCAACATCACCGCGTTAATTTCCTGGTTATGTACAAAGCTGCGCCAATCCAAATTAGTAGAACCGACAGTTGCCCAAACGCCGTCAATTTCCGCGGTTTTAGCATGTAACAATGCGCCTTCTCTTTCGTAGATTTTCACGCCAGCACTCAGTAACTCATCGTAAAACGAGCGTGACGCATGAAAAACTAAAGTGGAATCCGTTTTGCCCGGCAATATAAGCCGCACATCCACACCGCGCGCCACTGCTTCTTTCAAAGCGGCTAGCAATTGCGGATCTGGCACAAAATAGGCATTAGTCAAATAAACTTGCGTTTCTGCACTATTAATCGCGGAAATCAGCGTTGAGTAGATTTGGCTGTAAGGCTCATCTGGCGAGCTGCCAATCGCGCGCACGATTTCATTGCCTTGATTTGTCAATGCGGGATAGTAATTTTTTGGCGCGACTTCACGACCTTTTTGCGCCTTCCACGTATCAAAATATAATTTTTGAAATTCCGCCACCACGGGGCCAGTCATTTGCATATGCGTATCGCGCCAAGGTGTGCCTTCCAGCGCAGATGGTGCAGGTACGTATGGCGGATTATTGGATAAAACAGGCCCAAGGTTTGGGTTGCCCACTTTTGAATGCATGGAATTTTCGTCTTCAGCTTTTATTTTTTCATCTGGCTTTATAAGCTTGCTTTTGGCTTTGCCAGTGCTGCCGCCAGAAAGGCCACCACCCAATGATCCGCTGGAATAAACACTGCTGATATTAATGCCGCCAACAAATGCCGTTTCGCCATCTACGATTAATAATTTGCGGTGATCGCGTTGGTTCACATTCCAACCTTTGCGTGCATCTAACGGATTAATCGGGTTATATTCCAGCACATTCACGCCCGCATCTGTCAATTTTTTAAAAAACTCTTTAGGGGTTTTGATAGCGCCAACGCTGTCATAAATCAAATTAACCTGCACGCCACTTTGTTGTTTTTGGATAAACAGGTCAGAGAATTTTTGCCCGATCTCGTCATCTTCGATAATGTAAGTTTCCATATTGATATGGTCTTTAGCGCCTTCAATCGCTGCAATCATCGCTTTATAAGTGGAAGGGCCATCAATCAGCAACTCGACTTTATTGCCAATGATCAGCGGGCTCCCCACAATTTCAGATTCCAGCGCTAAATGTCTGTCGAAAATATTGGTGTCTTCACCATTCTTTTTAAGTCTGGCTAATATTTGCTTGCTTTGCGCATTGCTTAAAGCGCCTCGTGCGCCTTCTAACTTAACTTTGCGCGGTGATTGCAGCGCCATATCTGGCGTCATCAATGGAATTGACGAACAGCCCACGATCAGTGTTGTTGATAAGGCTAAAATGCATTTAGTGGTGACTAATCTAGCTGTAACTGATTTACTCAAATTATTTGTATGCATTTTCGCCCATGATCCCTAATTTTCCCCATTGATTTTCTTTTGATTCTGCACATTTTTGTGCTTATTTTTTTAATACTTTTAGTCTTTAATTATTGGACTATCGCCAATTTACACGCAATCTATCAGAAACAATAGAGCATTAGCGTGCGTTAGCGCACAGAGCATTTTTTCAAATCTGTTCATCATGCGGTTATGGCAATTTGCTTATTTAAAGTGCATTTTAATTTTGAAAGTCTTATTTAAAAGTTTTAAATGATCCTTCAAATTATAGTAGCTAATTAATTAAGCAAATTAAGCTTAATTTAATAATATTAACGGAGTAAATGTATGAAAAACTTTAAAATCATTTCTGGCTTTTTAGCTGCAGCCGCTTTAGCAACAATAGTTGGTTGCGCAGGCACAGCACAAAAATCTAGCACTGGCGAATATATTGATGACACTTTGATTACCACAAAGGTAAAAGCTGCGGTTTTAGATGAACCAACCTTAAAATCTGCAGAAATCAATGTAGAAACATTTAAAGGCGTAGTGCAATTAAGTGGTTTTGTAAGTTCATCAGCTGATCAAGCTAAAGCAACTGAAGTAGCTAAAAGCGTAAAAGGCGTGACATCAGTTAAAAACGATACGCGTTTAAAAGGTAAGTAATTTAGCAAAATGCGAAGTAATTAGTATTAATCACTAGGCGGCTGGCACTATTGGCCGCCTAGTCTTAAGTTTTAAACATGTTTTAAACATAAGGAGTCGCTATGATTTGGGATCAAATTGAAGGCAACTGGAAACAGCTAAAAGGCAATGTGAAAGAGCAGTGGGGCAAGTTAACGGATGACGATCTGGATGTGATTAATGGTCAACGTGAAGCATTATCTGGCAAGATACAAGCGACTTATGGCCTGACTGAAAAAGACGCACATAGCCAGATTTCGGATTGGGAAACGATGTTAACCAATGTGTTCACACCCGATGAAAAAATCGTTAAAGAAAGTGGCGCAAAACCATTGCCAGACGATAAAGAGTAGTTCAATTAAGTTTTTAAAGTGTTAAGAATTTTAATTAAATAGTTCCAATAACCATATGAATTAACTGACATTAACTTATATTATTTTAAAGTGTGTAACGGATATTTTAAATACTGACAATAAAAACGGCGCTTAATAGCCCCGTTTTTTGTATTGCATTAACTGTAAATATTGAATGTTTAATCAATATTAATGCTCAAAAAGCCTCAAAAATACAAATACTTTCCTCCGCATTAAACGTCACCCGCAACTCAGCACGCGCCGCCATATGTTGAATCGCGCTGATTAACGCATCATGCTCAGTAATATTGGGCAATAAATTATCGCAATAAGCGGAATAAAAGCCATGCTGTTTTACTTCACGCGCAATTATGGCAATGTCAGCAGTGTCAGTAGGACTTAAATTTTTTGATGTTGTTAGTTTTGTTATTAACATGATTTTTTGATTCATAAGTTAACGGTTTTTATAGGTTAAGTTTGATTACTTAACTTTATTTTTCAGTCAATTTTCACTTACTTTTTATTCGGATCAAACCGCCAATTTAAGCTAAACCAAATCCCTCTTGGTGCACCTGGGGCGATAAAATTGGTGCTTTGCCAATCGCCGGAATTGTGGTTATAGCCACTTACCCCAATTGCACCATTAATACTGGGTGAAAATGGATTGCGCCCTAATCGGCCAGCACTAAAATATTCTCTATCAAATAAATTGTTTACCAGCATTGATGCAGTCCACTCGCGGGAGATCTTGTAGCTAGTTTGGAAGTTAAAGGTTGCATAACCAGATATTTTTCCTGGGTTACTTGTTGGCTGCCTGTAGTTAGTGCCGAGCGCGGTCAGGACCTCACGGCGCACACCTTGTCTGTGCTCATTGTTTTCATTTCCACGCAAAAAACTCTCAGAATGCATGACTGTACTCAATCCGACCTGCCATTTAGGAGTCACTTCGTAACTGATATTGGCATTTAAATTATGTAATGCTACCCCAGGCATGCGACTGCCTGGCTTAACTTCGATAATATTGTTACCCAAAATCGGTATTATTCTTCCGCTACTATTATCATCGCTAATCATGAAAAAGTTATCTTCAAATGTAGCATCGGTAAGACTATAGTTGAGTCCAAAGCCAAATTTATCTTTCTTGCCAGATATGCCTGCTTCAATCCCGCGTCTACGCGTTTTCCCAACCGTGTCGAAAAAACCTCTTCCGTCGCCAGCTGCAATAAAATAAATATCATCTTTTAAATCAGTTTGGTAAGCGCCTAGATTCCATTGCATATTGTCACCAATTGTTCCACGTATTCCAATATCGTAGGTGGTCGCTTGGATTTGGGGTAAATATGGGTCACCAGAAAGCGTTGTTGGTAGCGAACATGAGCGGTTCTCCAACACGCTTTTAGGTACTTCATAAGTACCTCCTTCCCCATCACTATAAAAAACGCCAGATGGTTTTTTATCAAGCGCGCAACCTAACTCAATTACACTTGGCGTACGTGTACCTTGTGCTAGGTTTGCATATACATTCAAATTCTCTTTGGCTTGCCATGTTGCCCCGAGAGATGGATTAAGCGAGTAGTAGCTGAATTTTTCAGTTTCAGCTGGATCAAGCACTTTCTTATTTATGGATGCTGGACGATAATTTCGAGGGATAGCACATTCCGCATCTGTCTGACAAAGTTCAAAATCATCTGGCTGGTATCGAATATCTCCAACAGAATAGGCTGCAAACCCATACCGGGTAGCGATTTTATTTTTGGTTTTAGTTTCATTGTAGCGTGCAGATGCTGTTAAGTTAAAACTTGGAACGGGTGTCCATGTTTCAATAAAGTAAATACTTTTAGTGGTGTTTGTACCACTAAAGTCATTATTAGCTAATGGGTCAATTGCTCCTCCAAATTGCGGATTTGCTTGAACAGGATCTAAATAAGCCTTGCGATCTGAAGTTAAGAATCCCAACTGTTGCGTATTTGCATACTCAGCACTTGCAGCATCAATGGAAGCTCCAACCATAAATTTATGCTTGTCAAAATTCCAATTTAATTGAACAGACGCACCATCTGTAACTTGGTCTATTTGATTATCGGTAATGACAGCTGTGGGTGTTCCTTCTGCATAGCCTGCTTCATTAAAAACAAACCCATCAACAAAATAAGGGAACCCTGTATCAGGATTAATAATGTTATATGGTCCGGGAAAGTCCGATGAGACGTTAATGTCGTTACGACAGGTAGCGTTATTTGTTGGCGCAAGAAATATCACAAAATTCTGGTAAATATCCCCATTACTTTTTACTTCTGGATAATATGAATCAAAGAAGCCCATCAATATATTTTGATTTGGAAAAAAACTGAGCCCGCCAAACCCAGAACTAGGCCCTCCAAAAGTAGTGCCTCCAATGCCATAGGCTACTTCAGATGCAATACCATCACCATCAAAATCAAACTGGTCTTGTGGAACGAAATCGTCCGTACTTCCTCTGTCGAAGTAAAACTTCTCTGCAAAGTTTTTCCTTGCTTCAAAATTTCCCTTAAATCCATTAATAAAAATATCAGGGAGTACAGCTAGATTTTTATACTGCCCATATCCAGTTGGGCTGTTGGTTAAATCTACCTGACCATTATTATTAAGCCAATCGTTAAAAATAGGATGATTCTCAATTTGTTCACCCGCTGTTCGGTTTATGGGAATAAGTAGGTAATCAGGAATTCCATATACATTAGGATTACTACCGTCAGTGGGATTTGCTGTGGTTTTAAACATACATGTATACCCATCTGCTGCATCAGGGCGTGATTTTGCTGCGCGCAATTCGTCATAATCTGTAAAGACATCTGCGCCCACTTGGTGACGTTTACTATTACGCCGATAAACTTGACCAGTCACACTAAACGTATCTGTTGCTTGGAATGCACCCGATATTTGAAACTGCTGCAACCGGTTTTGGGTCTCATCTTCTGAAGTAAAAGATGCATTCCGATCCTGTTTGTACATCTCGCTTGGCAAGGTGCCATTCCCTACCAAATCGGTACCCACTATTAGGGTGCTCAGGTTAAGGTCTAACTTATCTCCTCTGTAACTCGCTTTACCAAAGAACTGATTCACCTTACTTGGTGAGTTTTCTCTCCAGCCATCTTCTAAAAAGAAATTACCTGCACCAAATAAAGCGACTGTGCCGTTGTTCCAACCCCCCTCTACTTGGAGTTGTTTTCTGCCAAATGAACCTGTCAAGACTTCTGCATCAATGCCTTCATTATTAAAACCATCTTTAGTCTTAACCGTAAAAGCACCACCTAAAGTATTTAAACCGAATATTGGATTAGAGCCTGGGAATACATCGACACTGGCTAATGCATTCATCGGAATCATGTCCCAGTTGACCACGTCACCAAACGGTTCATTGACACGAATACCGTCAAAGAAAACACTCAAGCCTTGTGGCGTGCCGATTTGAGGACCTGCGGTAAAGCCTCTGTATTGCACGTCCATCTGGAAAGGATTGCCTTGATAGTCGTTTACCGTCACAGATTGCAATTTTTTATTCATTAAATCAGTAATACTTAACGAATGCGATTCTTTGATCTCTTTGGCAGTGATGCTTTGCACGTTTCCGGGGATTTGATCTTTAGTTAAACCCAAACCAGGTAATGGGCCGATTTCGTAGAAGCGTTTGGCGCGGACTTCTACTGCGCTGAGCTCTGCATTTAGCGGTAAATCATTCGGGTTTTGCTTCAGGTTTTCGGCAGAGGGCAGTGTGGCTTTGCGCTGAATAATCACGTTTGAGCCTTCGACTGTTTGGCCTAGTTCGCTGTTAACTAACAATCTACGCAGGATTTCGCTGGATTCTAATTTGCCTTTTACTGGCGGTGATGATTTGCCTTCTACCAATTTGCTATCGACCACAATGGTTAAGCCAGCCGCTTTGCCGAGTTGTTGTAGCGATAAAGCCAGCGATTGTGCAGGTAAATCGACATCTAGCCCGGCGGCGAAACCAACATTTGGCGAGGCGAGTGCGACGACTATGCCGATGTAAATCAGGCGGTGAACAGGCTTTTTGGAAGTGCGTTTGGAATGATTATTAACAAACTGTTTGGAATTATTTTTAGCATCTGGCTTTAAATTAAACCGTGAATCAAATGTTGAGTAAAACGTTGAATCCAGCTTAGGTTTAGAGCTGAGTTTTTGTTTTAAATGATCTTGGGCGAACACAAGATTGCTGCGGGTTTTAATTGGTGACATCGATAATCCCTTTTACGCTAAATGCTGTTGTTAATGCACTGACGGTTGGGGATGCAAAACACCTGATGTTTTTAATTGATTATTTTTAAAATAAATTTAAATAGACTTTGGGATAATGTTTAAATTGGCTTGGAATACGGTTTTACTTTTACATTAACTATTGTTTTTAAAAGGATTTATGTATTTAGTTAACCATTTTTAGCGTTAACTTTTTTGTTTAATTCTATATGTTTAGTTAATGATTATTGCGCGTTTTTATTAACGATTAACAATGTTTTGTTATCCATTACTTTCACATCTACTGGCGCGATTCTTGGCAATAAGTTTAAAAAGCCATCAATATTATTCATCTGCACCAATGCTGTTATTTTAGGCGCGGTAATTTTTGGTTCTGTCGATTTAAGCACAGTGGTTTTGGGTGTATCAACTTGCTCAAATTTTTGATCAGGCGCGGTAATCGGGTGTTTGCTGTAGCGCGATAAGGTTTCGGCGATTTCAGGCAAATCGGCTTGCTCAAACGACACGTAGCCATTGATAAAACTAAATGCGCCTTCTGCATTGCGGTTCACTTTTTTGGCAGGTTGGTTTGTGGCGTTATCTGTGTAAGTTTCTGCCACTTCACCATTATTTAAAACCGTCGTTGGCGCATTGATTTCGCCGTTTGCATCAATGCTATCGACTTTTACCGTGCCGTGATCAACACTGATACGCAGTAAGTTTTGCAAGCGATTGATCGCAAAGCGCGTGCCTAAAACGGTCACGCGCGTATTGCCGCTATCAATCACAAAAGGGCGGCTCGCATCTTTGGCAATATCAAAAACCACTTCACCTTTTGATAAAGTCACCAGACGTTTATTGCGATAAAAAGTCACCTCTAGCAACGTATTTGCATTTAATGTCAACTGGCTGCCATCTTCTAATGTTTGTACTTTGGTTTGCCCAATTGGCGTGGCGCTGGCCAATTGCATGACAGGTTTATGCCATTGATTCCAACCTTGCGTAACGATAAGCGCAGTAAATGCAACCGCAAGAATGCTAAAAACGCCACGTAAAACAT
>Ga0247736_10000416_pt1 | contig 14632 bp, 13 predicted proteins | sample UWRJL193509B2_FD_180935 | JGI IMG/M metagenome (GOLD analysis project Ga0247736, IMG submission 180935) | Plant litter microbial communities from Arlington Agricultural Research Station in Wisconsin, United States - UWRJ-L193-509B-2 | ecosystem: Environmental > Terrestrial > Plant litter >...
CCAAGTAGCTGGGATAACGAAACCTTTATTCTGATGCTTACCAAGCAAAGATTTTTTGTAATCTTCCTGTGTAAAAGTACTTAAATGTGCACTTTGTACGCATAATTTATTCAAATACTCCCAAAATGCTGATTTTATTTTTCGCTTTAATCCATGCGCCTGGCCTTTAGGCAACCGCCAAAAAGCCGACTCAACATTGATGAAATGAAAACGTTTTTTAAACAATAATATCGGACAAATGATCCATGCTTCAGGAATCGGCCAACCAGCAACTGCACTATGAATAATGGTTGTGCGATCAATCTCTTTCCATAAAATGGAAATGGTTTCAGGCAACATCTGCAAAGCATGGAAGGTATTTCTAGGTTTTGGTAACAATACAAATCGTACATTTTTCAGTTTAGGATTATTTTCAATCACCACTGCATCTGCGGGCGGCTTTTCATCAGAAAAGTACGAAATCAAAGTGAGGTTTTCAATGTAATGTGTATGCTCAATTAAGTCTTTTGCCCAAGCCAATGATACGCAAATCTGATTTTCAGCATTACGCATATAAGGCACAGAAAATAGCACCAGTAAATATGGGTCAGATAATTTAGGTTGATTCATTATCACTTTTTATATCAATGCTAGCTTTAGAATACAAGTTAAAATATGTTAATGCTTAATTTGATTAAGAGTAATGTTAAGTATAAAAATAAGCGATACATCACTTAATTCTTATTTTATATATTTTATGTTGTTAACTACTTTTGGCTGGCATTTTTCGCAGTAAAAAGTAGAGCGTTGGCCCAACCGAATATTCTTAATTAAGTTTGTGCAAATCTTACACACTTCGTTTGTACGGCTATATACAAAATATTCTTGCTGAAAGTAGCCAGGATTGCCATCTGCGCCAAAAAAATCACGTAAGCTGCTACCGCCTGCGTTTAGAGAATCATTTAATGTTGCTTTGATTTCTTTTACCAGCTTTTCACATTGCAATAAAGTTAATTGCTTTGCTGGCGTTTCAGGATGAATGCCCGCGCGAAACAATGATTCTGATGCATAGATATTACCAACACCGACGACCAGATGGCTGTCCATAATCGTGACTTTGATTGCAGCATTTCGTGTGCGTGTTTGATCAAACAAATATTGTGCGTTAAAGTCGGCCTCAAGTGGTTCTGGGCCAAGAGTGGCAATTAAACTATGTATGTGCGGATGTTCACCTGCCCATAATACCGCGCCAAATCTGCGTGGATCTCGTAAGCGTAATACGCGCCCATCATCAAAAGCAATATCAAAATGGTCATGTTTTTCGGCTGGATAATCGCGTTCTAATAAGCAAATACGGCCAGACATACCTAAATGCAGCAGCAATGTACCAGACTCAAATTCAGCCAAAATATACTTAGCGCGACGTGTTAAGTTAAGTAGCTTTTGTTGATATAAAGTTTGCGGTAAATGGTCGGGAATTGGCCAGCGCATGCTGCCATTACGAATGGTGACGGATTTAACTGTTTGATTAATCAGTGGAATTAAACCACGCCGCGTAATTTCTACCTCTGGTAATTCAGGCATGATTTAAATACATGGTTAAAGAAGGGCGTTATTTTAAATTAATAGGTGGATTCAACATGGTAAATCCGACATCGTTACTAAAGTGGTACAAAATACCTTCGTCAGGCCTGCCTAATAACAATTCGGGTGCCTCTTGAATTTTGTCGAAACGTATTTTTTTGCCATCTTTCAGTTTGACTTCTAAAGAAGGATAGACCGTTTTACGATCCGGAATATAGAGCTCAACTGATTTTGCTGGGCTTTGCTTCCAAGTGAAATCCAGCCATTCATTCATCTCATTTTGATTCGGTTTCGCTTTGGCTATATTCACTTTCCAGTTGCCATCTGCGATATCCACATTTAAGCCAGACTCTTCCCATTGCTCTAAGTGCGAGAAATTAAAACCGCTAATTTGCTTTAATTCTGCTGGACCAAGTGGTAATTTATCAACCAACTCAATCGCTTGCACACTAGCGGCCTCTGAATAACCTGCTTGAATCAGATAAACAGCGTCTTTGTAACCCAAATATTGCTGATCGGTCACTGGATTATGCGTGCCAAAAATAAACTCTTCTGTGCCGCTGTTACTAATTAAATGTATTTTTAATTCTGGATTATTTAAACCGTATTTGGCTAGATCACTGGCAGAGAATTTTTCTTCACTGGTTGCAGCAATGATCGACAAAATACGCTGTACTGACATTTGATCTGCACGCGCTTTATAAGGCGCAGTCATGCGCCAAAATCCATCTACTTTCTCAAAAGCTGTCGCTTTTAATGCAGGAAACTCAACTTTAATCGCCTTGAAGTCCGCTAGTTTTAATTCAGAAACCGCATGCTTAGTGCGTTCATCAATCTTAACTTGTGGGCGCAGATACAAAAAAGCTACCAATCCGCCGACTAGCGCCAGCATCACTAAGTTAAGCAACCATCTATTTTTCATATGTTTTGTTTCCCTGCGTTAACATCTAGCTTATTACGGATTAGTATGCAATTTTTAATACTTTTTGAGTGTTAAGTATCGCTTAAGCTTTTCTACTTTAAGCTTTTCTGCGTTTCCACCATAACCAAAAGCCTGCTACAAAAAAAGCTAATGGAATAAAATATTGGAAACCATGGAAAACTGTCCACGCAACGGCGCGGCCTTTGTCATCATTCGGGATCGTGACATTAATATCTTTCAGCGGCATCGGCTGAATGGTAATGAGTTTGTCATCGCCGGCTAACCAGTTGACGATATTTACGCCAAAATCTAAATTTCCGCCGTTGGTGATAAATGTATTTGATAAGAAATTAGCATTCCCCATTACCACCACGCGCTGACCTTTTTTGCCATATTCGCGCTCTAAAGCCACGCCAATATTAATTGGGCCGCGTTTATCTACTTTTTCATCAAACACGACTTTTTGATTTTTAACGCCCGATTTCGATACATCAGATTCTAACCAGCCATTTGGCGCCACTTCGACCAAACGCCCTACTTTCCAGCCAAATTCATCTGATGCTTGTGCATCAATCTCATGCGCTTCTGGGAAAAGTGTTCTTAGCTGGAAGTTACGTGTAATAGCATGATCGCCATATAAAGAGGCAAATGCCACTTTCGCGTCAGCGCCATATTGCGCAGCTGTCATATCGACAGCGATTCCAGGTGAAACGGTAAAGCCTAAATAATCAGCAACTTCTTTCATGCCGCGTAAATTATTGTCGTCTAACAGCCATAATAAATTACCGCCCGATTCCAAATAAGCTTTGATTTTTTTCGCTTCGATTTCACTCACATCCACTTGTGGACTTGCAATCACCAACATCGCGCCATTCGCTGGCACTGCTTGCGCAATGGTTAAATCCGGGTTGGCAAATTTAAAGCCTTTTGCTTCTAATTGCTTACCAAATTCACCAATATCGTGATTTTTAATCCCTTGCAAATGACGTTCACCATGTCCGTCTAAAAACATTATCGGCTGTGTATTTGTGCGTGATAAACGCACCAGCAAATTGGTCATTTCTTGCTCAGCAATCGGTGGCGAGATATGTTCAGTGCGCTTGTTGTATTCCACTACCACTTCGCCATCTTGTTTAATGCCAGCTTCTTGCGCTAATTTTGGCTCTTCTGAAGGGTTAATAAAAGTTAGCGTGATATTTTTTTTCTCACGTTGATAACGCGCCACAAAATCTTTAACGCCTTTTCTAAACGTGTCGCCACGGTTTGCGTCATCCAGCGTCGCGTAAACGGTGATATTCACAGGCTCTTTCATCTGCTTCAATATATTGACGCTACCTTGCGTCAGAATATTGCGATTGGCTTGTGTCACATCTTTTGCATAATGATATTGGCTGGTTAAATAGCCGATCAAAATGACTAATAAGATAAACAACACCACAAATAACCAGCTTTGTGCCAGCATTTGTAAACGTAAATTGCGATTAATTTTCATACAAAAAGTCCAATTAGCCTCTTAAACGGTCCGCATCAAGACGGCGAATGGTTAATATTAAAAAGGTTGCGGTAAATAAAACAAAATACGCGATATCAGCCGTATCAATCAACCCACCTGCAAATGATTGGAAATGATTCATTAAAGATAAATGCGCCATGGTATTGCTTGGATCGCCCGCAAAAAAGCGATCTAAAATCATCAAAGCAAATAATGCAATAAAACTTAAAATAGCCGCCACAACAGGCTGTGAAGTCAAACTGGAGAAATACAAACCCAGCGCTGAAAAACTAGCTACTAATAAAAATAAGCCTAATGAGTTAGCTAAAATATAGCCAAAATCAATCTCAGACCAAATATTCAGCGTAAATAACATCAGTGCGATGTAGACGATTAATATGCTTAAAAAAGCCACAAGACCGACGAATTTTCCCAGTACGATCTCAGTTAACGATAACGGTGCGCTAAATAAAAATGGTAACGTTTGGCTGCGGCGTTCTTCGCTGATTAAGCGCATGGAAAGTAGCGGCACCGCGAATAACATGATAAACGAAGCTAATCCATACACCGTTTGACCGACAAACTGCGTCACGCCGTAACGCTCTGCTGGCCTAATCGCGCCAGACATCACCTCGAAATAATCGTTAACACCGTTTAAAAAATAAGTACCGAATGCAAACATCAACAGGGCCAGAATAATCCAGCCCATCGGTGAAGCAAATACACTTTTAAGTTCTTTTCTTGCCACATTTAAAATCATGTAATTTCCTTAAGCGACCGGAGTTTCTACTACTGCTGCATCTTGATACGTCAATTGCATAAACACATCTTCCAAGCTAGTTTGATCTGGCGCGATTTGATACAAGCCCCAGCCATTTTGAACTGCAGCTTGCACAATCGATTCATGCGGCGTTGCATTTTCAGCGAAACGGACGCGCATCATATTATTTTCCAATGTTTCCGCTTCGGTAACGCCAGCGATTTTCAGCAAATCTGCAGGCGCTGGCGCATTATTAAAGCCAATCAGCAATTTATTACCCACGCGTTGACGTTTTAATACATCAATTCCGCCGTTAAATACCAGTTTTCCTTTGTCGATAATCTGGACATGATCACAGACAATCTCAACTTCTGGCAAAATATGTGTAGATAGAATGACGCTATGGTCAGAGCCAATTTCACGGATTAGAGTGCGGATATCACGGATTTGAATCGGGTCTAAGCCAACGGTAGGCTCATCTAAAATAACCACCATCGGATTATGAATAATGGCTTGCGCAATACCAACACGTTGCTGATAACCGTTTGAAAGATTTTCGATCAAACGTTTGCTCATATGCGATAAGCCGCAGCGTTCTTTAGCATTTTGTACGGCTTTTTTAATATTTCGACTCGAAACTCGGTGTAAACGTGCAGCGATTGTTAAGTACTCGTCTACGGTGAATTCTTTATATAAAGGACGCATTTCAGGCAGATAACCAATTAACGCTTTGGCTTCTTTGGGGTTTTCGATCATATCAATGCCACAGATTTTCACAGAACCCGCGCTGGGCGCCAAGTTACCTGTCAGCATTTTCATCGTGGTGGATTTACCTGCGCCATTCGGGCCCAAGAAACCGAGCACTTGGCCTTGAGTAAGATTAAAGCTTACATTACTGACTGCTTCGCGACCGCCGTACAATCGCGTTAGCTCTACCGCTTCTACTGTTAAATTGGTCATGATGATTGTCTTATCATTGCTTAAAACTTGCCGCTTTGGGAAACAAAATCGCTAGATTAGTTTCAAGCAAAAAGTTATAGTCTTAATTAGTATTAAAGTTAAGTCGTTCAAAATAAATCAACGAAATATTGCTCAACCTTTAATTATGGATGAACTTGCATTAACTGTCACGGACTAAACATAAATAACAAATTGAACTATTAAGTTAGAATTTATTTGAAATCCTGCAATCAATTTAGTTATGAAACCTTAATAAACAGAAATTAAACAAGTAAAGTTAATGAAAGTATCTGGAAACTAAAATAATGCCAACAATTAAAAAGTTTAGTATAAGAAAAATAGTCGCTGCGACCTTGGTAACATTCGCGTCATTTAGTGCTTCATCTGCCAATGCAGAATCAGCCCAAACAATCGCTGTACTACCAACCATCACAACAGCAACGCCTGAGTTTGTATACACTTATTTATTAGGTGAGATTGCGGGCCAGCGTGGTGATGTGACATTAGCTAGCCAGTTATTTTTAGATTTAGCCAAAAAAACCCGCGATCCACGTTTGGCAGAACGTTCAGCACGTGCTGCAGCTTATGCCAATCAGCCAGCGATCGCTTTACAAGCTTCTACTTTGTGGGTGGAATTAGATCCTAGTTCGATTGAAGCGCAACAAGCTTCCAGCCAATTATTAGTGGCAAGTGGCAACTTTAAACAAGCAAAACCACATATTGAAAAGTTATTAGCCAAACCAGATACGCGTGCAAATGGTTTTTTATATTTGAATACTTTATTGGCTAATCAAAAAGACAAAAACGAAGTTTTACAATCGGTTCAAGAACTTGCTGCGCCATATCCAACATTGCCAGAAGCACAGTTTGCAATTGCCCAAGCGGCATTAATCGCAGATAAACCAGCAATCGCCGAAACAGCGCTTGCAACCGCGAACCAATTACGCCCAGGTTGGGAAGCCGCTGCATTGATGCAAGGCCAAATGCTATTTAGAGAATCACCAGAAAAAGCCATTAGCTTTTATCAAGACTTTTTAAAGCAATATCCACAAGCCAATGATGTACGCATGTCTTATGCAAAATTATTGGTGAATCAAAAGCGCCACGCAGAAGCAAAACCAGAATTTGTTAAATTAATCGATGCGGCAAAAGGTAGCCACGAAATTAACGCGGTAGTTGGTTTGCTGTCGTTAGAATCAGGTGATTATGCGGGTGCAGATAAATATTTTGAACAATCAATTGCGAATGGTTTTAAAGAACCTGAGCAACTGTATTTGTATTTAGGCCGTAGCAGCGAATTGCAGAAACAAGACGCTAAAGCTTTAGTATGGTACGACAAAATACCAGCAACTAGCGAGCGTTATTTGGAGAGCCGTCTTTCTGCCGCGAATGTAACCGCACGCACAAAAAATCTAGATGCCGCGATTAAAATGTTGGATGAAGTGAATGATCTGACTCCAGAACAACAAACGATTGTGATTCAAACCCAAGCCAATATGCTAGGACAAGCTAAGCGCAACCAAGAATCGTTTGATTTAATGACTAAAGCAGTGAGCAATCTGCCAAATTCACCAGAGCTTATTTACGATTACGCAATGGCTGCGGAACGTCTTGGTAAATTAGATGTGATGGAAACGGAATTACGCAAAGTGATTCGCATGAAACCAGATTATGCAGCTGCTTACAATGCGCTTGGTTATTCTTATGCAGACCGAAACATTAAGCTAGATGAAGCAAAATCATTAATAGAAACCGCGCTTAAATTGCAACCGAATGATCACTATATGTTGGATAGTTTGGGTTGGGTGCATTATCGCTTAGGCAATTTAACGCTTGCGGTTGAACATCTGCGTAAAGCTTATGAGATGCAGGATGACCCAGAAATTGCTGCGCATTTGGGCGAAGTATTGTGGAAACAAGGTATGCAAGAAGAAGCGAAGAAAATTTGGGGACTTGCGCTTAAAGAGCATCCAGCCAATGATTTATTAGTTGCGACTGCTAAAAAATTCAAATCTTAATGCTTTAAATAAGCTTAAATCCCACAATTCAAAGAACCAGACTTGTTTTTTAATCGTCACTTAATCGTTGCCGCAGGCTTTTTATTATTAAATGCCTGCGCAACGATTAATCCGTCGCCAATATCCCAATCAACAACATCAATTGTCAATCATCAGCAACATCTCGCAAAATTAGCCGAAATCAAAGGCTTTGAATTAAAAGGTCGCTTGGGTGTAGTTACCCAGAAACAAGGCTTTTCTGGCGGAATTGATTGGCAACATGCAGAAAATACTGACAATGTAGACGTTTACTCACCGGTTGGCGGTAAAGTTGCGAATATTAGTAAAGACGCCGCTGGCGTTACACTCACTAAACAAGACGGTCAAAAGATGCATGCTCAAGATGCAGAAAGCTTAACCGAAACTGTTTTAGGCTTTAAATTACCTTTATCAGGCTTGAGTGATTGGGCGCTAGGTAAACCGACAGTTAACAATATTGTTAGCAGCACTTGGGATGAAAATGGCCGCCTATTGACGTTAAAACAAGAAGGATGGGATATTAGTTATGAAAACTATGCTGAGAATAACGGTGTATTTTTACCCAATAAAATCGTGTTAAAAAGTGAAAAAGTTAATCTGAAATTAATAGTGGAAAAATGGATTGATATTTCGAAGTAATTAAGCTTCTAAGTAAGTTTTAAAGAGGTTTTAAGCAATAACTTGAATGCCCGCTTAAAAATAATCAAGGCTGATTTTCGTTTACTTCAACAAAAAACCAGCAAAAACAAACGAAACTAACTAAAATAATGCAAGATTTTCGAACTTTTTTAGCACCGGCCAAAATCAATTTGTTTTTGCATATCACAGGCCGCCGCGCAGATGGTTACCACACGCTGCAAAGCGTGTTTCAATTGCTGGATTTTTATGACAGCATTCATATCAAAACCAATCGTACTGGTGAAATTAAACGTCTCAACACATTAGGCCTAAATAGATTAGCTAGCGTGCCAGAATCACAAGATTTGTGCGTGCGTGCGGCGCTGGCTTTGCAAATTGCCACTGGCTGCAAACAAGGCGCAGAAATCCATATTGAAAAACGCATCCCAATGGGTGGCGGTTTGGGTGGCGGCAGTTCGGATGCCGCAACGGTTTTATTGGCACTTAACCATTTATGGCAGCTTAATTTAAATCGCGACCAATTGATGCAAATTGGCTTAAGTTTGGGCGCAGATGTGCCAGTGTTTATATTTGGTCAAACCGCTTGGGCTGAAGGCATTGGGGAGATTTTATCTGCTGTAAACTTACCTGAATCGCAACTACAATCTTATTATGTTGTATTGACACCTGATGAACAGGTATCAACTGCACAAGTTTTTGCTAATCCGCGATTGACAAGAGACACGAAACCATTGAAAATAGCGGACTTTTCAAGCGGTGAGAATTCTAGCAGTTTTAGAAATACGCTTGAAACGATTGTGTGTGAAGATTTTCCTGCAGTTGCAACTACCCTTGATTGGCTGAAACCTTATGGTGACGCAAAAATGAGTGGTTCGGGTGCATCTGTATTTGTAGCAGTAAATTCAAAACAAATTGCGGATGAAATCTTAGCCAGCAAACCTGCTAATACAACAGGATTTGTTGCAAAAAGTTTAATCAAACATCCGCATTATGGTTTAGTTTGAATTAGGTTTAGTTTAAATGCGGTATTTAGATTACTGCATAAAAAGTTTAGAAGTTTATTGGGGAGTCGCCAAGTTGGTTAAGGCACTGGGTTTTGATCCCAGCATCCGAAGGTTCGAGTCCTTCCTCCTCAGCCAATATTTAGTATGTAGACGCAGTTTGCATACACAAAAAGAAAGCGTGTAGATTAATTGATTTACACGCTTTTACTTTTTAAAGCCGTTAAATGGTTAATGTCTTTAAAAGCATTCAATACAAAAATGTAATAAATAACGCTTTAAGTGTCTAGGTTTATAAATAGACACTAATCTATAAAGGGCAGCATTTTGAGTAACGGCAATATGATGGTTTTTACAGGCAATGCCAATCCAGAGCTTGCACAGCAAGTGGCCACACATTTGGGCATTGAACTTGGCCGTGCCGATGTTGGCCGCTTTAGTGATGGCGAAGTGATGCTTGAACTGCTAGAAAACGTACGCGGTAAAGATGTGTTTGTGCTGCAATCCACTAGCCATCCGACTAACGATACGCTGATGGAAGTGATGGTAATGGTTGATGCTTTGCGTCGCTCTTCTGCCGGTCGAATTACAGCTGCCATTCCCTATTTAGGTTATTCACGTCAAGATCGCCGTCCGCGTTCTGCCCGCGTTGCGATTACGGCAAAAGTAGTTGCTAATATGTTGACGAGCGTTGGTGTTAATCGCTTATTAACAATGGATTTGCATTCAGACCAAATTCAAGGTTTTTTTGATATTCCTGTTGATAATATCTATGCAACACCGATTTTGCTAGACGATTTACTTAAACAAAAATACGAAGATTTAGTGATTGTTTCACCAGACGTTGGTGGTGTGGTTCGCGCGCGTGCTTGTGCTAAACAATTAAATTCTGATTTAGCGATCATCGATAAACGTCGTCCAAAAGCGAACGTCGCTAAAGTAATGAATATTATTGGTGAAGTTTCTGGCCGTACCTGCGTAATCATGGATGACATGGTAGATACTGCAAATACCTTGTGCGAAGCAGCTGCTGCTTTAAAAAACCAAGGTGCAAAACGCGTATTAGCTTATGCAACGCATCCAGTATTATCAGGCTCAGCGGTTGAGCGTATTATGAATTCAGATTTAGATGAATTAGTTGTGACCAACACGATTAAATTAAGCCCAGCTTCTGCTGGCTGTACAAAAATTCGCCAGTTAAGCGTCGCAGGTTTACTGGCAGAAACCATCAAACGTATTAGCCAGGAAGAGTCTGTTAGCTCACTCTTTATGGATTAAGTTTTAACCCTGCTTTCTGGTCGCGGAAAGCAGTTTTTGTGTAGTACCGCTGTTTTAATTTAATAAATAAAACAGCAAAATGAGGAGTATTAAAATGAGTATCGAAATTAATGCAGTCAAGCGTGATGTTAAAGGTACGGGTGCGAGCCGCCGTGCACGTCGCGCTGGCAATGTTCCGGGTGTGGTTTATGGCGCTGGTAAAGATGCCGTCAACCTTGAGTTGAATCATAAAGAATTGTTCTTACAATTCCGTCATGAGGCTTTCCATGCGTCTATCTTAGATTTGATCGTAGATGGCAAAAAAGAAAGCGTTCTTTTACGTGATTACCAAATGCACCCAGTACGTAACACAATCCAACACATTGATTTTCAACGTGTTTCAGCAAGTGAAAAAATCCACGTTAAAGTGCCTTTCCACTTCCTAAACGAAGAAATCGCGCCAGGCGTTAAGCTAGGCGGCGGTATTGTTGCGCATATCTTAACTGAGGCTGATGTAAGCTGCTTACCAAAAGACTTACCAGAGTTTATTGAAGTGGATGTAGGCGCGCTTGAATTGGGTGATGCAGTGCATCTATCACAAATCAAATTGCCAAAAGGCGTTGAATTCGTTCAATTAGCGCATGATAACGATGTGACTGTTGCATCGATTGCAAAAACACGCGGCAGTTTAGCTGATGAAGAAGCCGATGCTGCTACAGCGGCAGATGCTGCAGCCGAATCCGCTGCTGTACCAACTGCTGAGTAATTGACTGTTAACAGTATTGAAACGCGTACTTAATATTAAGTGCGCGTTTTTTATTTGACTGAACATATACTCTAACAATGGACCCTATTAAACTATTCGTTGGCCTTGGAAATCCCGGCAATAAATATGAAGCGACGCGCCATAACGCTGGCTTTTGGTGGGTGGATCAACTGGCTGCCAGCACGGGTACCAGATTAGCCTTAGAACCTAAATTTTTTGGCGTTACTGGCAAGTTAAATAGTAGCCAGTTAAACATTAATAAGCTTAGCTCAAGTAAATTTGACTTAACATCAGATATTTGGCTAATTAAACCCACTACTTTTATGAATGGTAGCGGTAAAGCCGTTGCAGCAATTGCCAACTATTACAAGATTTTACCTGCGCAAATATTGGTGATTCATGATGAATTAGATTTGCCGCCCGAAACCGTCAAGCTAAAAAAAGGCGGCGGACATGGTGGACATAATGGCCTAAAGGATATTACGGCCGCATTAGAAACAGCAGACTTTTGGCGCTTACGTTTAGGTATTGGTCACCCCGGTGAAAGGAACGAAGTAGTGAATTTTGTGCTGAAAGCGCCATTAAAAGATGAGCAGAATGCAATTAACAATTGTATTGATAAAAGCCTAGAAATCGTGCCGCAATTGTTAAACGGAGATTTCGAAAGCGCAATGTTAAAATTGCATACTAAAACCTAAAACAGCTATTTATCAACAAGTGAATGTTATTCCATTCAGATTTTGCGCAAGACTTTAAATTTAAGTCACAGGCGTTGAGATTTGAGGTGATGAGACAGTTCAATAGTACGGCGAAATAGTCGAAAATAGAGAATTTAATTAAAACTCAACGCAGAGATTGCGTGAAAGATGATTGGAATAAAACATGAAGTGCGGAATTGTCGGCCTACCCAACGTAGGAAAATCTACTCTATTTAACGCGATAACCAAAGCGGGAATCGCAGCGGAGAACTACCCTTTTTGCACCATTGAGCCAAACGTTGGCATTGTAGAAGTGCCTGACCCGCGCATGCAGCCGCTGATTGATATTGTGAAACCACAAAAAGTACAACCTGCGATTGTTGAATTTGTGGATATTGCTGGCCTAGTTGCGGGCGCATCAAAAGGCGAAGGATTAGGTAATAAATTTTTGGCTAATATCCGCGAAACCGATGCGATTGCACACGTTGTACGCTGTTTTGAAGATGCAAATGTCATTCACGTATCGAACAAAATTGATCCACTATCAGATATTGAAGTGATTAACACCGAACTTGCGCTAGCCGACATGGAAACCGTTGAAAAAACCATGCAGCGCGAAAGCAAAAAAGCTAAAAGCGGTGATAAAGACGCGATTGCTTTAGTCGCGGTATTAGATAAAGTATTACCTTGCTTGAACGAAGCCAAAGCCGTGCGTACTTTAGGCTTAGACGCGGATGAGTTGCAACTATTAAAACCACTGTGCCTAATCACCGTAAAACCAGTGATGTATTTAGCTAATGTAGATGAATCCGGTTTTGAGAATAATCCGCTATTAGACAAAGTTAACGCCCTAGGAAAAGCAGAAAATGCGCCAGTAGTGTGTATTTGCGCCAAAATTGAAGGCGAAATCTCTGAGCTAGAAGATGAAGACAAGTTATTGTTCTTAAGTGAACTAGGCCAAGATGAACCTGGCTTAAACCGCGTGATTCGCGCTACTTACGATCTGCTAGGTTTACAAACCTACTTTACCGCTGGCGTGCAAGAAGTACGCGCTTGGACCGTAAAAAAAGGCGCAACCGCCCCACAAGCCGCTGGCGTAATCCACACCGATTTCGAACGCGGCTTCATTCGCGCAGAAGTAATTCGGTATGACGAATACGTGAAAAACAAAGGTGAGCAAGGTAGCAAAGAAGCTGGGAAAATGCGCTTAGAAGGCAAAGAATACATCGTGCAAGATGGTGATGTTATGCACTTTAGGTTTAATGTTTAATTTAGGACACTTTGGATCATACAAAACCAAAAGTAATTTTGACAATCAAGCACTAAAACACTAGAATTGCGCCCTTGCCTAAAAATAAAAAAATATAGTTTTACACCAGTTTTTGGTGATGTAGCTCAGCTGGTTAGAGCACAGGATTCATAATCCTGGGGTCGAGGGTTCAAGTCCCTCTTTCACCACCACTTACAACGCCCCTATCAAGAGATTGGGGCGTTTTTCTTTTAGATATATCTTACAAAAATTTAGATTTATAGTTTTATGGTAACTCTGGTAAGCCAAGTTCTTTCAAAAATGCATTGTGTCTTTTTGTAGCTTCAATTATTTTATCTTCGACAGCACGCAAATCGCTATTCACCTTAAGCAAATCAATCTCTTGATCAGCAATTGAGGTGCTAATGTAGCGTGAGATATTCAGGTTATAGTCATTTTTCGCAATCTCTTCCATTGAAACCCGACGAGAATAACGGTCTTCCTCTCTTCGGAATTGATAGGTTTCTACAATTTTTTGAATATCGTCTGGCCCGCCGTCTTTGTCATCTCTTAAACGGTTTTGACGCTTCCCTTTTTCATAATGCTCGGCGGCATTGATAAACAAAACATCGTCGGGCTTTTTACAACGCTTGAGCACCAAAATGCAAACGGGGATGCCAGTTGAGAAAAACAGATTAGCAGGCAGGCCAATTACCGTATCAATATGGCCATCTTTAAGTAGCTTGGTACGGATGCGCTCTTCTGCACCGCCACGGAATAACACACCATGCGGCAGAATAATGGCCATTACACCGCTATCACTTAAAAAATGAAAACCGTGCAGCAAAAAGGCAAAGTCGGCGGCGGATTTTGGGGCCAAGCCATAATTGGCAAAGCGAAAATCCTTACCCATTTCCTCGCTTGGCTCCCAGCGATAGCTAAACGGCGGATTGGCAACAATGGCATCAAACTCAAGCTTGTTGGCAGGATTACGTTCATTAAGCAAAGGCCATTCATTGAGCAAGGTATCGCCGTGAAAAATCTCAAACTCGGTATCTTTTACACCATGCAGTAACATGTTCATGCGTGCCAAGTTATAAGTAGTGATGTTCTTTTCCTGGCCGTAAATTCGACCTATCGTACCACCCTCTTTATCCAACTCATGACGAACATTCAGCAACAAAGAGCCAGAGCCGCAAGCAAAATCGAGCACCTTATCTAGCTTGGCCTTTTTGCCAGTTGTAGGGTCTTGACTATCCAGCGTGACAATGCGTGAGAGAATAGATGAG
>Ga0247736_10000419_pt1 | contig 14534 bp, 13 predicted proteins | sample UWRJL193509B2_FD_180935 | JGI IMG/M metagenome (GOLD analysis project Ga0247736, IMG submission 180935) | Plant litter microbial communities from Arlington Agricultural Research Station in Wisconsin, United States - UWRJ-L193-509B-2 | ecosystem: Environmental > Terrestrial > Plant litter >...
GTCCCGTGCCCGGCTGGGTGCGCGAGGCCCTGCCCACTCTCCCGGACGCCATGGCGGCTTCGGGCGCGCTCGCCGGACAGGTGGACCGGCGCGCGATCGACACCGTGGAGGCGGCGGTGCTCGCTCCCCACGTCGGCGGGACGTTCGACGCGACGGTCATCTCGGCCCGGGCGACATCCGCGACCATCCAGATCGCATCGCCCGCCGTTTCCGCGAGCTGCGACGGGGCGCTCGAGGCCGGTACCCGCATCCGCGCCAGGCTCGATACCGCGGACGTCGCCACCGCCACCGTTCGCTTCACCGCGATGGTGGATGACGCGGCCGCCGTTTCTCGCTGACTCGCGTTCCCTCGGCGGCACAGCCAGCGAGAGCGTCGCGCTACGGGCTGTGGCGCGCCTCCGGGTGGGTGGCCACCATGATCGAGATGGGACGCCCGTCCGGGTCGGCGGGGCGATCGGCGAACTCGAGCAGTACCGCGGCAAGGCGGTCATGCAGCTCCCTCTCGCCCGCCTCATTGAGTTTCACTCCCAGGCGGCTGATGTCGAGGTCATCGGCGGGGACATCCCGGATCTCCTCGAGAAATGTTTGCACGAGCACCGGCCCGATCTGCGGTACCGGGAATCGCCACGATCGACGGGTCGCCCGGTACGGGATCTCCAGGGCGCCGCGTTTGCCCGTGCGAGCGGGTTCGGCGGAGAGGAAGCCCGTCTCCAGCAGGGTGCGCACGTGGTGAAGGCTGGTTCCCGGATTCAGGTCGAACTCCGCCGCGATCTCGCGGTTGGTGTGCGGCTCGTGGAGGCAGAACCGCAGGATCCGCATCCGCAGCGGTGATGTCAGCGCTCGCGCCATCGCCTGGTGCTGCGGGTCGTCGGGCTCGCGGGCGCTATCAGGGCTGGCCATGAACACAGGGTACGCGAATCCCACGAGTGATTGGCATATCCCAACCACTCATGCATAATGGTGCGATGACCACCGAGCAACCCGCACAGAGCCTGTGGCGTCACGGGTCGTTCCTGCGGCTGTGGGGCGGCGAGACGACGAGCCAGCTCGGCGCGCAGCTGGGCGGCCTCGCGATCCCGGTCATCGCGGTCGTGCTGCTGCACGCGAGCGAGTTCGAGGTCGGCCTGCTCGGCGCCGCCGGCACCCTTGCGTTCCTCGTCGTCGGTCTGCCCGCCGGAGCGCTCATCGACCGCATGCTCAAGCGTCGCGTCATGCTTCGAGCGGATATCGTGCGGGCCGTGGCGATGGCGGCGATCCCCCTCCTCTGGCTCGCGGGGCTGCTCGAGATGTGGCAGCTCATCGTGCTGGCCACCATCACCGGCATCGCGCGGGTGTTCTTCGACGTCGCCTACCAGAGCTACATCCCGGTGCTCGTGCGGCGCGAGCAGATCGCGGATGCCAACTCGAAGCTCGAGACCACCTCGCAGCTCGCCGCGATCGGCGGCCCCGCGCTCGGCGGTGCGCTGCTCACCGTCATCCAGGCACCGCTCGTGATCGCGGCGACCGCAGTCACCTACGTCGTCTCCTTCGTTATGCTGCTGACCATCCGCGACAGCGAGGTCCCCGCGCCGAAGGAGAACCGCCGGCCCCTCTGGGTCGAGATCCGGGAGGGCGCCGCATTCGTCTGGAACCAGCCGCTGCTGCGCCGCATCGTCAGCTACACCGCGCTGAACAATCTCTTCACGAGCCTCGCCTTCACCATGCTGCCCGTGCTGATCCTTCGAGAGCTCGGGATGCCGGTCGCCGTCCTGGGTGCCTCCGTCTCCGTCGCGGCCATCGGCGGACTGCTGGGCGCCGCCTCGTCCAACCGGCTGGGCGTGTGGCTCGGCGAGGGCACCATCATCGTCGTCTCCGCGGTCGGCAGCGGAATCGCCGCCCTGGTCTTCGCGGCGATCACCGTGGTGCCGGTGGCCGCGGCCGTCCCCGTGTTCATCGCCGCCGAGTTCCTCATGAGCTTCACCGTCGTCGTCTACAACGTGTCGCAGGTGTCGTTCCGCCAGCGGATCTGCCCGACGCCACTGCTCGGGCGGATGAACGCGTCCATCCGCTTCGTGGTGTGGGGTGTGATGCCGATCGCGGGCCTTGCGTCCGGCGTGCTCTCGACGGCGATCGGCGTCATCCCCGTCGTCTGGATCGGCACGGTCGCCGCGTTCCTCGCCTGCGCGCTCGTGGTCTTCTCGCCGCTGCTGCGCATGCGCACCCTGCCCAGCACCGTCGTCGAACAGGCGGCCGACGTGGCCGCGGCCGTCGAGGAGAGATCCGACGGCACGCCCGGGTCGGCTACCCGCTAGAGCGAGCGGGCGGAAGGGACCTGCTCGCTCGCTTCGACGACCACCACAAGAGAGTCGACGAGCGCCCGTGAGGCCTGCTGCTCCCCCGGAGCCCACTGCACGGCCTCTTCGGGCTCGAGGGCCAGTGTGCGGGAGCCGGTGTCGTCGGAGCCGGTCACCTCGACGAGGCCCGACAGCACATAGAGCACCCGCCAGGTCTCCGCCGCAGGCTCGTCGAGGCCTTGCCCGGCGACGATCCGCACGGTGTCGACCGAGGTGACCGAGGGGCCGAGCAGGAACCCCAGGTCGACGCCCGGGTTGCCGGACGTGCCGAGGGGACGATGCTCGATCACGGGAGTGCTCCGGTCGCCGACCTACGGACGCGGACCGGACTCGAAGACGGCGTCGTCGTCATCGGCGTCGTCATCATCATCGTCGTCCAGGTCGTCCTCGTCGTCCTCGGAGTAGACGCGCGGCTTGACGTAGGGGTCCTCGTCGCCGGCATACTGCGCCGTCTTCGCGAGCGACTCGACCTCGGTGTCGCGGTTGCGCGCCTCGGCGAGCAGGGATTCGATGAGTGCAGCGTTCTCGGGGATGCCGTCGGCGATGAACTCGATCGAAGGCGTGAGACGTGCGGTGAGGTTCTTGCCGACCTCGCTGCGGATCATGCCGGTCGCCGACTTGAGGGCGGCCGCCGAGTCGAGGCGCTCCTCGTCCGTTCCGTAGACGGTGTAGAAGATCGAGGCGTGCTGCAGGTCACCGGTGACCCGAACGTCCGTGATGGTGACGAAGCCCAGGCGGGGATCCTTGATCCCGCGCTCGAGCACCTTCGCGACGATCACCTTGATGCGGTCTGCCATCTTCGCGGCGCGTGCTGCGTCAGCCATGAGTTGCTCTTTTCTCTGCGTTGCTTCTTCTTCTATGACGATGGGATGAAACTACTCGCGTTAAGCGAAGGGAGGCTGGCGCCGGTATCGAGCTCAGCAGACTCGGGGTAGGGACCCCGTTCTGCGTGCCCGATGCCAGCGCCAGCCGACACCACGGGACTAGACCCGCGGCTTCTCTTTCATCTCGATCGTCTCGATCTCGTCACCGATCTCGATGTCGTTGAACTTGCCGAGGCCGATACCGGCCTCGAAGTCCGTGCGCACCTCGGTGACGTCATCCTTGAACCGGCGGAGCGATTCGATGGCGAGGTTGTCGCCGACGACCACACCATCGCGGATGACACGGGCCTTGGCGTTTCGCGTAATCGTTCCACTGCGCACGACCACACCGGCGACGTTTCCGAACTTGGAGGAGCGGAAGATCTCGCGGATCTCGGCGACACCGGACTGGACTTCTTCGTACTCGGGCTTGAGCATTCCCTTGAGGGCGTTCTCCACGTCCTCGAGGGCCGCGTAGATGACCGAGTAGAACCGGACGTCGACACCCTCGCGCTGGGCACGGTCTCGTGCCTTCGGGTCGGGGCGCACGTTGAAGCCGATGATGATGGCGTTGTCGACGGTGGCGAGGTTGACGTCGCTCTCCGTGACAGCACCGACACCGCGGTGGATGATGCGCAGCTGCACCGAGTCGTCGACATCGATCTTGAGCAGCGACTCCTCGAGTGCCTCGACGGCACCGGAGACGTCACCCTTGATGATGAGGTTGAGCGATTCGACCTTGCCGTCTTCGAGGGCCTTGGTGAAGTCCTCGAGGCTGATGCGCTTGCGGCTGCGAGCGAGGAGCGCGTTGCGCTCCACGGCTTCGCGCTTCTCGGCGATCTGGCGGGCGGTGCGGTCGTCGTCGGTGACGAGGAACGTGTCACCGGCGCGCGGCACGGACGTGAGTCCGAGCACCGACACGGGGCGGGCGGGCGTCGCGAACTCCACGACGTTGCCGTTCTCGTCGAACATGGCGCGGACGCGACCGTAGGCCGTTCCTGCCACGATCGGGTCTCCGACCTCGAGCGTTCCCGACTGGATGAGCACCGTCGCAACGGCACCACGGCCCTTGTCGAGCTTCGCCTCGATGGCGACACCGCGGGCGTCCTTGTTCGGGTTGGCACGCATGTCGAGTCCGGCATCTGCGGTGAGCAGCACGGCATCGAGCAGTTCGCGAATACCGATGTTGTTGAGCGCCGAGACGTCCATGAACATGGTGTCTCCGCCGTACTCTTCCGCGACGAGACCGAACTCGGTGAGCTGCTGGCGCACCTTTGCGGGGTTGGCGCCGTCCTTGTCGATCTTGTTCACGGCGACGACGATCGGTACACCGGCGGCCTGGGCGTGGTTGAGCGCCTCAACGGTCTGCGGCATGATGCCGTCGTCCGCGGCGACCACGAGGATCGCGATGTCGGTGACCTGCGCACCACGGGCACGCATGGCGGTGAACGCCTCGTGGCCCGGTGTGTCGATGAAGGTGATGGCGCGTTCGATGCCCTCGTGCTCCGTGACCACCTGGTACGCACCGATGTGCTGCGTGATTCCGCCGGCTTCGGATGCAACGACGTTGGCGTTGCGGATCGCGTCGAGGAGACGCGTCTTTCCGTGGTCGACGTGACCCATGACGGTGACGACGGGGGGACGGACTTCCAGGTCCTCGTCGTCCTCGTCTTCCAGCTCCTGGTCGAGGTCGATGTCGAAGCCGCTCAGCAGCTCGCGGTCCTCGTCCTCCGGGGAGACCATCTGGATCTTGAAGCCCAGCTCCTCACCGAGGATGTCGAAGGTCGCCTCATCGAGGGACTCGGTCGCCGTCGCCATCTGTCCGAGGTGGAACAGGACGGTGACGAGGTTTCCGGGGCTGGTGTCGATCTTGTCGGCGAAGTCGGTGATCGACGCGCCGCGACGGAGACGGATGACCGTCGTGCCATCACCGCGGGGAACACTGACGCCACCGAGCGACGGAGCTTCGCGCAGCTCGAACTCGGCGCGCTTCGTACGCTTCGACTTGCGTGCCTTGCTCTTGCCGCCACCGCGACCGAAGGCTCCAGCGGTTCCACCGCCGGGTCCACGACCACGACCGCCGCCGCCCGCGGGGCGGTTGGGGCCGAAGTTCGATCCGGGTGCACCGGCCGGTGCTCCACCGGGACGGAATCCGCCACCGGCTCCACCCGGGCGAGCTCCTGCGCCACCGGGACGGAAACCGCCACCGGCGCCACCGGGACGCTGGCCGAAGGCCGGCGGTCGCGGCGCCTGGCCGGGTCCACCCGGACGCGGGGCGCCGGGACGGGGTGCGCCGGGGCGCGGGATGTTCGAGGCGCCGGCAGCTCCACCGGGTCGGGGCATGCCCTGGTTGCTCGAGAAGGGGTTGTTACCGGGGCGTGCGGCGCCGGGGCGCTGCATTCCCTGGTTGCTGGCGAACGGGTTGTTGCCCGGACGGGGCGCGCCGGGCCGCGGGATGCCGGACGGGCTTGCTGCCGCATCCGGAGCCTCGGCGGCCGGAGCTGCGGGGGTCGCCGGTGCGGCGGCTGCCGCCTCGGCCTGGGCCTGGCGCTCGGCGACGGACAGCGGTGCTGCCGCGACGGGTGCCTCGATGTCGTGCTCGACCTCGGCGACCGGGGCAGCGGGTGCTGCGGGGGCCGGAGCGGGTGCCGGGCGCGCGGGAGCCTTTGCGGGCGCCTTCGCGACGGGCTCGGCCGGGGGCTTGATGCCTTCGGCCTCGAGCGCTGCCTTCACCTTGCGGGCGACGGGCGGTGCGATGCTGGAGGACGGTCCCTTGACGAACTCGCCCATGTTCTTGAGTTGTTCGAGAACAACCTTGCTTTCAATGCCGAGTTCTGCTGCGATCTCGTGCACGCGTGGATTAGCCACAAATACTCCTGTCTGGGCCTGCACCCAGACAAGGGGCAGGCGATTACTGGACGGAACTCATTTCGAGCCGCTCATTAGTTGTCCATAGGTCAATCAGCCTGTTCGTTCCGGGCACCACCGGTTGGTGTGCCTACAGTGGTCAGCAACTGCTCTGGCGAAAGCGCGACGTCCGACCGCAGTGCACGCACAAAGGCGCGTCTTTTGATCGAAGCTTCGACGCATTCGGTGGTGGGATGAACCCACGCACCTCGGCCGGTCATGGTCGCGGACGGATCCGGGACGACGACACCGTTGCGGGCGACGACTCGCAGTAAAGCGGATCGTTCGGCACGCGCGCGGCAGCCAAGGCAGGTTCTAACGGGATCCATACTACCCCTTTCCCCCATTACGGGTGGCTCCGCCCGGCAAATGCCAAGCGGAGCGCCGGCGGTTTATGCGTCGTCCTCGAGAATGCTGTCGGGCTGGATGCTATTCATCGTCCGGCCGCTGCGGCGCTGACGCGCCTCGCGTACCGCGCGCGGATAGATATCCAGCAGTTTATGCGTCGTCCTCGAGAATGCTGTCGGGCTGGATATCTATCCGCGCGCCCGTCAGCTTCGCGGCGAGGCGGGCGTTCTGGCCCTCCTTGCCAATCGCGAGCGAGAGCTGGTAGTCGGGAACGAGGGCGCGAACGGCCTTTGTCGCCGCGTCGATGACGAACGAGCTCGTCACCTTGGCCGGCGAGAGGGCGTTTCCGACGAAGGTCGCGAGGTCCTCCGAGTAGTCGACGATGTCGATCTTCTCGTTGTTGAGCTCCGCCGACACCGCGCGGACGCGCTGGCCGAGCTCACCGATGCAGGCACCCTTGGCGTTGATGCCGGCCTCTGTGGCGCGCACTGCCATCTTGGTGCGGTGCCCTGCCTCGCGGGCGAGCGAGGTGATCTCGACGAGACCCGACGCGATCTCCGGCACCTCGAGGGCGAACAGCTTGCGCACGAGGGCGGGGTGGGTGCGGCTCACGGTGATCTGCGGACCCTTGAGCCCCTTGCTCACGCTCGTGACGTAGACCCGGATGCGCGTCCCGTGCGCGTAGTTCTCGCCGGGAACCTGCTCCTCGGGGGGCAACACGGCCTCAATGGTTCCGAGGTCGACCTGGATCATGCGCGGGTTCGGTCCCTGCTGGATCACGCCGGCGACGATGTCGCCCTCGCGCGCCTTGAACTCGCCCATAACGGCGTCGTCGGCCAGGTCGCGCAGGCGCTGGTTGATGACCTGCTTGGCGGCGAAGGCCGCGATGCGTCCGAAGTCACTGGGCGAGTCCTCAGACTCGCCGATGATCGTTCCGTCTTCGTCGCGCTCCGCGACGAAAACGCTCACATGACCGGTCTTGCGGTCGAGGTGCACGCGAGCCTCGGAGGGCAGCGCGTCGGTTTCCTTGCCTTCGCCTTCACCGGAATGCTTGAGATACGCGGTGAGGATGGCCTGCTCGATGATGTGTACGAGCTCTTCGAACGGGATCTCCCGCTCGCGTTCCATGAGACGCAGCACGCTCAGATCGATGTCCACTGAGGGCCTCCACTATTAAAATGTCCGATGGCGCCACAACCGGTGGTCCGCCACCCTCTACGGTACCCGAGCGCACGAGGGCTGACTACCAGGGCTTGTCGGTGTAGCCGGTTCCGCCTTCGCCCTCGCCGCGGTCCCGCGCCTCGCCATCGGCCTTCTCCTGGGCTCCGGCATCCTCCTGCTCACCGAGCTCATCGAGCTTGTCCTCGGTGCTGCCCTCGCCTTCCTGGCCCTCGTTGGCAGCGTCCCGACGCGCCTCGGCGTCTTCCTTCTTCTCTTCGACGCGGTCGCCCGCGGCGTCAAGGTCGTCGCTCGACTGCTGTGGGGGCGTGCAGTCCGCGCCGCCCTCCTTGATCACGGCCTCGGCCGTCTCGTAGAGCAGCACCGCGCCCTGGAAGAACCCGCCCTCCGCATAGATGTCGCCCAGCTTCTCCCAACTGAGCGCGAGGTTCACGCGAACGTCGCACTTCTTCGCCTCAGGCGCGAGTTCGAGGGCCTTCTCGAAGTCGTCGATCGATTCGACGTAGTACTCGCCGGCGGCGTACGCATCCCCCCTATTGAAATAGGGGATGTACTGTTCCACGACGTTCAGGTCGAGGAGCGACTCGGAGTACTGGGCGCTCGTCTCGTAGGCGCCCCGGTTGTACGCGGCGATCGCGGACTGGGTGGTCACGGACAGGCCGATGAGCTTGAAGGCCACAACGAGCAGGGCGAGCACCAGCGGGATCGTCCACAGGTACCAGGCGAGTCTCTTGTTCACGAGGATGCCCGCTTCCTGCGCGGCTGGCGCAACTCGATGACTGCCGCGGCGATGCGCGCGGCCTCGAACAGGGCGATGAGCCCGAACGGGATCGCGAAGATCCAGTACAGCTCGATCGGGCTGCCGGGTTCTCCGTCGGCGACGGTGAGCTCTCCGACATCGATGCCGGCGAGGGCGTCATCCACTCGCGTCTCGGCGGTGCGGTGGAGGTACTCGACACCCAGCTGGCTCGCGATGGTGCCGAGGGCCGCTTCGTCGATGCGCGAGATCGCCTCGACGGGTGGTGACTGGCTGTAGTCCTGGATGTAGGCGAACTCGGAGTCGTCGTCGGCGTACCCGTCGAATTCGAGCATCGGGCCGCCCTGCGTGGTGCCGTACCCGAGTACCGCGCCCCCGTTGATGAACGGGGCGAGCGATTCGAAGCTCCCCGGGGCCGCATCGGTGGTCTGTTCGCCGTCACCGAAGTAGAACAGCACGCGGTCCTGTCCGGGACTCTCGTCGCTCGCCTCGCCGAGGATGCGCTCGAGCAGCTGCACCGGCTCGTCGATCGTGCTGCCGCGAGAGTAGTAGGAGACCTCGGGGGTGATCACTGAGGCGGCGCCGGCGATGGCCGTGGCGTCCGTGGTCAGCGGCACCCGCTGCACAGCCGCTGCGTCGAAGGTGACGAGCGAGAACTGCGCGCCGGCGAGAGTGTCGGCGATCGATGCGATGTCGTCCTTGATGCCGCTCAGGCGGGTGCTGTCGCCGTTCCAGTCCTCGGCCGAGACGCTGCTGGTGGTGTCGACGACGAAGTAGACCTCGAGGCCGCCCGAGGCACTCGGCCCGCTGTGGGTGGCCGGGATGACGGGTCGCGCTGCGATGACCACGAGCAGCAGGACCAGCACGATGCGCAGGCCCCACGACAGTTTCGCGGTCCTTCCGCGCGCCACCACGAGCTGCCAGATGGCGAAGGCGAGCAGCACAACGGCGAGCAGCACGAGCAGGGCGGCGGGGAGCACGGGTTGCAGGATCATCGCTTGAGCCTCCAACCGAGCAGGAACAGTCCCGCGACGCCGAGGAAGGCGAGCAGCACGAAGAAGCCCGGCTCGTCGGTGCGCACGAGCTGCACCGGCCCCTTGAGCAGGGCCGCCTGCTCGGCGGTGATCGAGTCGACGATGGCGGGGATGTTCTCCTTGTCCGCGAGCGCGTAGTAGCCGCCGCCGGTCGCCTCGACGACCTCCTTGAACTCGGTGGCAAGCTCGTCGAGGTAGGACTTCGAACTCGTGTCGCCGGGGTTGATGCCGTAGACGCGCACGTTGCGCTCCGCGGCGAGCTGGCCCGCTTCGGGGAGGCTGAAGATCTGCTCCCCCGCGATCAGGTTGTCGGTGACGAGGATGACGGACCGCGAGCGCGGCTTGTCGGGAGAGTCGAATTTGGTGGCGCAGGACGCGAGGCCGTCGCCGACGAGGGATGAACCGTCACCGATCAGGGTGCCCTCGTAGTAGCTCTGCTCGGGCGAGACGAACTCATCCTGAAGCTTCGTGAACTGGCGCTGGATGTACTCGTAGTCGCTCGTGAGCGGGAAGTAGGTGACCGCCGAGGCGTTGAAGATCACGAGGCTGATGCGCTCGCCCTCGAATTCCTCGGCGAGCTCGCTGAAGACGTCGACGACCTCGCTGTCGTAGTCGATCATCGATCCGGAGACGTCGAGGCAGAGCACGATGTCGCGACTCTTGAGTTCCGGCTGGCGTACGTCGACGCTCGCGAAGCGCATCGTCAGACCGATTCCGACGAGCAGCAGCACCACGATCGACGCACAGACGCCGGCCAGCAGGGCGCGGTAGCGGGCGAGGGCGCGCGCGTAGCCGGGCAGGGTCGTGAGGCGCTCGCTGTTCGCGATCGGCAGGCTCGCGGCGTCCGTACCCCCGCGCTTCTTCCGCAGCCAGAGCAGCACGAACACGACCGCCGCGATGACCGCGAGCCAGAGGAACGGCATCCACCAGAAGATCACTTCCATTCGGACACCAGGCTCTTCGCTCGCTGGACGGCGGATGCCACGGGCTCACCCTCGAGGCCGGAGAAGGCGCCGGGGTAGAAGTCCTCGATCGTGTCGGCGAGGGGCTTGTGCCGCGTCGCCTTCAACTCGTCGAGGGTCATGTAGGGCGCGCGGACGCCGCGCGCCTCGAGCGCGAAAGAGCGCACGATGATGCTGAGCTCGTGGTGCGCGTCGACGTAGCTGGTCTCCCCCGAGGCGTGCCGGGCACCGACCTGGTCGATGAAGCCGATGAAGCGCTCGCGCACCGTCGGCGTGAGCTGCGGCACCCAGGGGCCGCGTGGCTGCTCGACGGGCTGCGGCTTCTTGCGGGTGAGGAACCAGATGAGGAAGTAGCCGACCGCGATCAGCAGGAAGATGCCGATGCCGAGCAGGAGCCAGAGCGGCGAGTACTGCACCGGCGGGTAGTAGACCTCAGCGCCTTGCATGACGGTGCACCTCCAGCAGCCGGAAGAGCCCGTACACGACGTCCTTCTCGGCGGCAACGCGACCGCTCGAGATCGCGAGGCCGTCGAAGAGGTCGCTGTGGGTGATCACGCGCTCCTCGACCCTGGCCTCGAACTCGGCGCGCAGCTTCGGATCGGAGCGCAGGATGCCGGGCAGCGCCGCGGCGTGCTCGACGTCGTGCATCGAGCGCTCGGCCCAGCTCTCCTTCATCAGGTCGGCATCGGCGATCGTCAGCCAGAGCACCTCGTGCTGCACCCCGAGGCGCTTGAGCAGCCGCACCTCGGTCGCACCGAGCTCGCGGTCGTCGGAGATGACCATCACGATCATGCGGCGGCGGAAGGCGGTGCTCGCGTACTCGAGCTGGCGGGCGAGCCCGCTCGCCGGGGACTGGGTCGTGGTCGAGGAGTGGATGCGCTGCAGGATGCGCTCCAGGTGTGCCTCGGTGGAACCCGGCTTCACGAACACGGTGTGCTCGGTGTCGCCCGCGACGAGGGCGACCCGGTCGCCGTGCCTGGTTGCCATGTAGGCGAGCGTGCCCGCGGCCAGCACGGACAGGTCGCGCTTGCTCTCGCCGCTCTCCGCGAGCGCCGCCATCGCGCGACCGGTGTCGACGATGAGCAGCAGGGTGTGCTTGCGGGCCGCGATGAAGCGCTTGATCATCGGCGAGCCGAGGCGAGCCGTCGCCTTCCAGTCGATGTCCCTGATCTCGTCGCCCGGAACGTAGGGCCGCAGGTCGTCGAACTCGAGGCTGCGCCCGTGGAACACCGAGAAGTACTCTCCCTCGAGCAACCCACGCACCCGGCGGTGTGCGTGGATCGAGATCGTCGTCTTGACGCGACGGAGAAGACTGGTCATGGCGGGACTCAGACTGCCTAGGGCGCCTGCACGGAATCGAACACGGCGTCGATGATCGTCTCGGGGGCGATGTCGTCGGCGATGGCCTCGAAGTTGAGGATGATCCGGTGGCGCAGCACGACGTGGCGCAGCGTCTTCACGTCCTCGGGGATCACGTGGTCCCGGCCGTTGATCAGCGCGAGAGCGCGGGCGGCCTTGCTGAACGCGATCGAGGCGCGCGGCGAGGCGCCGTACTCGATGCATCCGGCGAGCTCGGGCGAGATGTACTGTCCGGCGTGACGCGTCACGTACACGGTCGACACGATGTAGTTGGTGATCGAGTCATCCACGAATACCCGCTTGGCGGCCTCCTGCAGGAACAGCACGTCCTCGATGGATGCGGTTCCCGCCTTCGCGCCGTCCTCCTCGTAGACACCCGAGTCGATGCGCGCGATGATCTCGATCTCCTCGTCGAACTCGGGATAGTCGAGCACCTCCTTGAGCAGGAAGCGGTCGAGCTGTGCCTCGGGCAGGTGGTAGGTGCCCTCCTGCTCGATCGGGTTCTGGGTGGCGAGCACCAGGAAGGGGTGTGGCACCGGGTAGATGGTGCCGCCGATGGTCGTCTGCTTCTCCTGCATCGCCTCGAGCATGGCGCTCTGCGTCTTCGCGCTCGAGCGGTTGATCTCGTCGAGCAGCACGAAGTTGGCGTGCACCGGCCCGAGCAGGGTCGAGAACGTCGCGGTGGCCGCGTCGAAGATCTGGCTGCCGATGATGTCGCTGGGCAGCAGGTCGGGTGTGCACTGCACGCGCGAGAAGCTGGCGCTGACCGCGTCGGCGAGCGCCTTCGCGGCCGTCGTCTTGGCGAGACCCGGAACACTCTCGAGCAGGATGTGCCCGCCGGTCATGATGGCGATCAGCAGGCTGCGACGCAGGCCCTTCTGTCCGACGACCTTCTCCTCGTAGGCAGAGGTGATGGTCGAGAGGATGCCGGTCGCGCGCTCCAGTTCGGCCGCGCTCAGTCGTTCCGTCATGCCGTGCCCCCCAGCCTGGCGACGAGGTCGGCGACGGCGAGCTGCTCGCGCTCCCCCGTGCGTCGATCCCACAGTTCCACGATGCCGTCGACGGCGCTTCGGCCGACGATGACGACGACCGGCATTCCGAGCAGTTCGGCGTCGCCGAACTTCACTCCGGGCGAGACCTTCGGGCGGTCGTCGAAGAGCACGTCGCGACCGGCGGTCTCGAGGTCGGCAACGAGCTGCTCCGCGACCTGGTACACGACCTCGTCCTTGCCCGCCGCGATGACGTGCACGTCGAAGGGTGCGACATTTGCGGGCCAGATGAGGCCCTTCTCGTCGTTGTTGCTCTCGGCGATGACCGCCATGATGCGGGTCACGCCGATGCCGTAGGAGCCCATCGTCACGGTGACGAGCTTGCCGTTCTCATCGAGCACCTTGAGGCCGAGGGCCTCTGCGAAGAAGCGCCCGAGCTGGAAGACGTGTCCGATCTCCATGCCGCGCGCGAGTTCGACCGGGCCGGATCCATCGGGGGCTTCGTCGCCGACGGTGACCTCGGCCACTTCGACCGTGCCGTCGGAGGCGAAGTCGCGACCCGCGACCAGACCGAAGACGTGCTTGCCCTGCTCGTTGGCACCGGTGACCCACGAGGTGCCGACCGAGATGCGAGGGTCGAGCAGGTACGGGATCTTCGTGGTCGATCCCTCGCCGAGCACGGAGCCGGCGGGCGACCAGGGGCCGATGTAGCCCTTCACCAGTCCCGGGTTCTTCGCGAAGTCACCATCGTTCGCCGCCTCGACCTCGTTGGGCGAGAACGCGACCTCTGCACGCTTGAGGTCGACCCCGCGATCGCCGGGCAGGCCGACGACCACGAGGGAACGGTTGCCCTCGAGGTCGGTCAGGGCGAGCACGACGTTCTTGAGGGTGTGCGAGGCGGTGTAGCCGCGGTCGGGGTACAGCTCGTCCGCGACGGCGACCAGCGTGTCGATCGTCGGGGTGTCAGGAGTGTCGCGCACTTCCGCTTCGGGCAGTGCGTCGAATGCGACCGCGGCGGGGGCGGCGGTGGTGAAGGCCTCCACGTTGGCCGCGTAGCCGCCGGCCGATCGCACGAAGGTGTCCTCACCCACGGGGGTCGGGTGCAGGAACTCCTCGCTGCGGGCACCGCCCATGAGGCCGCTGTCCGCATTGACGATCACGTACTCGAGCCCGAGCCGGGTGAAGATGCGCTCGTAGGCGTCGCGGTGCTGCTGGTAGCTGAGATCGAGACCGGCATCCGTGTAGTCGAAGCTGTAGGAGTCCTTCATCGTGAACTCGCGCCCGCGCAGCAGGCCCGCGCGGGGGCGTGCCTCGTCGCGGTACTTGTCCTGGATCTGGTACAGCGAGAGCGGGAGGTCCTTGTAGGAGGAGTAGAGGTCCTTCACGAGCAGGGTGAAGACCTCCTCGTGCGTGGGGGCGAGGAGGTAATCGGCACCCTTGCGGTCCTGGAGGCGGAAGATGCCGTCGCCGTACTTGGTCCAGCGACCGGACTGCTCGTAGGGCTCGCGCGGCAGCAGGGCGGGGAAGTGCACTTCCTGCGCTCCGAAGGCCTCGAGCTCCTCGCGGATGATGTTCTCGATCTTGCGGCGAACGCGCAATCCCAACGGCAACCAGGCGAAGACACCGGGTGCCTGGCGACGGATGTAACCGGCGCGCACGAGGAGGCGATGGCTCGCGACCTCGGCGTCTACCGGGTCGTCTCGGAGCGTGCGGACGAAGAGCTGCGAAAGGCGAGTGGACACGGATGCAAGCCTATCCTCGACCCGGCTGTGAGCTTACCTCCAGTAATGCGAGGTCGGCTCA
>Ga0247736_10000423_pt1 | contig 14330 bp, 12 predicted proteins | sample UWRJL193509B2_FD_180935 | JGI IMG/M metagenome (GOLD analysis project Ga0247736, IMG submission 180935) | Plant litter microbial communities from Arlington Agricultural Research Station in Wisconsin, United States - UWRJ-L193-509B-2 | ecosystem: Environmental > Terrestrial > Plant litter >...
AAGGTCGTGCCTTCTTCAGCACCGTGAGCAGCAGGCGCGTGCCGATGTCGATGCCGGGTCCGGCGAACGCCGAACCGTGGGCGGCGACGTGGATGCCGAGGTCCCTGTGGAACTCGCGCGCCGGGAACCGGCTCTCGGCCACCGGCTTCGGCCCGCGCAGGATGAACGCCCGCGACTTCTGCTTGGCAAGGGTCACGTCGAGGGTGTCGAAGTACTCGAGCAGCACGGGGTTCATGGTCGGGGTGAGATGCTTGATGCGGCCGCCCGCGACGACGACGACCGTGGGATCCGCCCAGCGCGCGATGGCCTCCGCGCCCTCGGCAAGCTCGTCGAGCGAGCGCGGCAACTGCCAGAGTACGAGCTTCGCGCCGACCAGCAGCGATTCGTCGAGCGGGTGGTTCGAGTAGTCGGCGCCGAGGTCGGCGGCGTTCGCCTCGAGGGCACGCTCGCCGGTCAGGGCGTCCTGGTGCACGCGCACGCCGACGGCGCCGCTCGCGAGCGTCAGCGCACCGTAGTTGTCGCCGAGCACGACGACGGTGCCGGGTTCCGCGGCGTCCAGGAGGTCTGCGGCCGTCTCGAGGATCAGGCGGTCGCTCGCGTCGTAGGCGAACAGGTTCTCCGCCTCGACGTCGGGCCAGCGACGGAGCGCCTCGAAATCAAAGTCACTCTTCATAGCGGGGTCGCCAGATCTCCAGTTGGTTCTGCTTGCGGCTGCGGGTGCCGGCCCGCAGGGAAATAACGTCGCCCTCGGTGCCCGCCGCGAAGACGCGGCGACCGGGGCGGTTGAGCAGTTCGTCGGCGAGGGCCGTCTCGAGCTCGCGCACGCGAGTGGCGAGGGCGTTGACCTGGTTCTCGAGGTCGAGCACCCGGCGGATTCCCTCCAGACTCACTCCCTCGGCGCTCAGGTGCGCGATCTCGCGCAGCTGGGCGACATCCCGCATCGAATACCGACGGGACTTGCCCGCGGTGCGGCCGGGACTCACGAGTCCGAGACGGTCGTACTGGCGCAGGGTCTGGGGGTGCATCCCGGCCAGCTCTGCCGCCATCGCGATGGCGAAGACGGGTGAATGCTCATCCATGGATAACTCCCTTCGACAGTGAAACCAGAGCGGATGCTGCGGACTCTAGTGCTGGGCCTTCTCGATCAGTTCGGTGCGCGGATTCTCGCCGGGCATCGCCTGCGCGAACGCCTCGAGGTGACCCTGGGCCTCGGAGGACAGGTGGCTCGGCACCGCGACCTGCACGGTCGCGAGCAGGTCGCCGACACCCTTCGTGGTGGTGACGCCGCGGCCCTTGACGCGCAGCACACGGCCGCTCGGGGTGCCGGGTGCGACGCGCAGCTTGACGGTGTCGCCGCCGAGGGTCGGCACCTCGATGGTCGCGCCCAGTGTCGCCTCCACGAAGGTGACCGGCACGTCGAGTCGGAGGTTGAGTCCGTCGCGCTCGAACACCGGGTGCTTGCGCACCGTGACGGTGAGCACGAGGTCGCCGGGGGTTCCGCCGTCGGGGCTCGGTTCGCCCTTGCCCTTGAGACGGATCTTCTGGCCGTCGCTGACGCCCGCGGGCACCTTGACGTTGATCGCCTTGCCGCTCGCCGGCTGCAGCTTGATCGTCTCGCCGTTGATCGCCGTGAAGAAGTCGAGGGTGGTGGTCGCCGTGAAGTCGCGGCCGGGGGTCGGGCCGCCCGCGCCACGGAATCCGCCGCTCGTCGAGCCGAATCCGCCGTTGCCGAACATGCCGCCGAGGAGGTCCTCGAAGCTGCCCGACTGCTGGTTGCGTCCGGCGCCGGTGAACATGCCCCCGAAGACGTCTTCGAAACCGCCCGGCTGGCCGGGTCGGCCGCCCGCGCTGAAGCGGGCGCCCGAGCCCATGGCCCGGATCTGGTCGTACTCCTTGCGAAGCTCGGGGTCGGCGAGCACCGAGTGCGCTTCGCTGATCTCCTTGAAGCGCGCTTCGGCCTTCGCGTCGCCCGGGTTGGAGTCCGGGTGATACTGTCGCGCGAGCTTGCGGTAGGTCTTCTTCAGGTCCGCCTCGGAGATGTCCTTCGACACCCCGAGGATCTTGTAGAAGTCCTTGTCAAACCAATCCTGGCTGGCCATGCTGGGTCCGGCCCCCGATTACTCGGGCACCGAGACGGTCACCTTGGCGGCGCGGATGAGGCGCTCCCCCAGGGCGTAACCGGTCTCGAGCACGTCAGCCACGGTGTTCACCGTGACATCGGCGGTGGGGATCTGGATGACGGCCTCGTGCAGGCTCGGGTCGAACGGCTCGCCCGACTCGCCCACCTCGCGAACGCCGTAGCGCTCGAAGGTCGCGCGCAGCTTGTTGGCCACGAGCGCGAGGGGGCTGCCCTCGAGGTCGCCGTGCTTCTCGGCACGGCTGAGATCGTCGATCGCCGGGAGCAGCGAACGGATGACCTCGGCGATGACCGCCTCGCGATTGGCGAGCCGGTCGCGCTCCACACGGGTGCGGAAGTTGACCAGCTCGGCCTGGGCGCGCAGCATGTCGCTGCGCATCTCGGCCACGATGTCGGCTGCGGCCTGGTCGAGCAGGGCGGCGTCCTCGGCCGAGATCGTGAGGGTCTCGTCGGGGGCGTCGAGGTTCACTTCGGCCTCGGGCTCTGCTTCGGTCTCGGGCTCGTCGACGATCTCTTCCTCGACGACGACCTCGGCCGGCTCAGCGTCATCCTCGTCCGCCTCGTGTGAGGAGAGGTCGAAGACCGTTGTGGGCTCGTGGTCACCGTCGTCGTTGAAATCCTTGCGGCCACGGGGGCCGGAGGACTTGCGGTCCTCCGGCTCCTCGTTGCCGCGCTTCTTCTTGTCGGCGGCCATGGTTACTTCTTGGTGTCCGGCTCGTCTTCAACGACCTCGGCGTCGACGATGTCCTCGTCGTTCGCCGCGGGGGCTGCCTCAGGAGCCTCGTCGCCGGTGCCTGCCGTAGCCGTCTCGCTCTGCGCGTAGAGGGCCTCGCCGATCTTCTGCTGGCTCTCGGCGAGGGTGTCGAACGCGGTCTTCACGGCCGCCTCGTCGTCTCCGGCGAGCGCGGTCTTCAGCGCGTCGACGTCGGCCTGGACGCTCGTCTTGACGTCCTCGGGCAGCTTGTCGGCGTTGTCGAGCAGCAGCTTGTCGGTCGAGTAGGCCAGCTGCTCGGCGGTGTTGCGCACCTCGGCGGTCTCGCGACGCGCCTTGTCCTCTGCAGCGTGCTCTTCACCCTCGCGAACCATGCGCTCGATGTCTTCCTTCGAGAGCGAGGAACCGCCGGTGATCGTGATGGACTGCTCCTTGCCGGTGCCCTTGTCCTTCGCGTGCACCTGCACGATGCCGTTGGCGTCGATGTCGAACGTGACCTCGATCTGCGGGATGCCACGGGGGGCCGGAGCGATTCCCTGCAGTTCGAAGGTTCCCAGGTTCTTGTTGTCGCGCGTGAAGTCACGCTCGCCCTGGAAGACCTGGATCGCGACGGACGGCTGGTTGTCGTCGGCCGTGGTGAAGGTCTCGCTGCGCTTGGTCGGAATGGCCGTGTTGCGCTCGATGAGCTTGGTCATGATGCCACCCTTGGTCTCGATACCGAGGCTCAGGGGCGTGACGTCGATGAGCAGCACGTCCTTGCGCTCTCCGCGGAGAACACCGGCCTGGAGTGCGGCGCCGACGGCGACGACCTCGTCCGGGTTGACGCCCTTGTTGGGCTCCTTGCCACCGGTCAGCTTCTTGACGAGCTCGACGACGGCGGGCATACGCGTGGAACCACCGACGAGGACAACGTGCGCGACGTCAGCGACGCTGACTCCGGCCTCCTTGATGACGTCGGTGAACGGCTTGCGGGTGCGCTCGAGCAGGTCCTTGGTGAGCTCCTCGAACTTGGCGCGGGTCAGCGTCTCGTCGAGGTTGGCGGGGCCGTTCTCGGTGAGCGAGAGGTAGGGGAGCTGGATGCTCGTGCTCGTAGAGCTCGAGAGTTCCTTCTTGGCCTGCTCGGCTGCCTCCTTGAGGCGCTGCTTGGCGATCTTGTCGTTGGAGACGTCGACGCCGGTGGTCTCCTTGAACTTGGTGATCAGCCAGTCGACGACGCGGCTGTCCCAGTCGTCTCCACCGAGGCGGTTGTCACCGGCGGTCGAGCGCACCTGGATGGTCGAGAAGTCGTCGTCCTTGCCCACCTCGAGCAGCGACACGTCGAACGTTCCGCCTCCGAGGTCGAAGACCAGGATGAGCTCGTCGGCCTTGCCCTTGTCGAGGCCGTAGGCGAGGGCCGCGGCAGTCGGCTCGTTGATGATGCGCAGCACGTTGAGGCCCGAGATCTCACCGGCGTCCTTGGTGGCCTGGCGCTCGGCGTCGTTGAAGTAGGCGGGAACGGTGATGACCGCGTCGGTGACGGGCTCGCCGAGGTACTGCTCCGCGTCACGCTTGAGCTTGGCGAGGATTCGCGCCGAGATCTCCTGCGGGGTGTACAGCTTGCCGTCGACGTCGGTGGTCCACGTGGTACCCATGTGGCGCTTGACGCTCGAGATGGTGCGGTCGACGTTGGTCACGGCCTGGCGCTTGGCCGTCTCGCCGACGAGCACGTCGCCATCCTTGGTGAATGCGACGACGGATGGGGTTGTGCGGAAACCCTCGGCGTTCGCGATGACGGTGGGTTCTCCACCTTCGAGCACGGCCACGACCGAGTTAGTCGTTCCGAGGTCAATACCTACTGCACGAGCCATGAGCTCTTTCTCCTTCTACGATTTCTGCGCGCTGAGACTGATAGTTGAGCGGCGCTGTGTCAAGTTTGTCGGCCCGGATTTGCGCTGTCAAGTTCTCCCAGCAAAACTTGAGCTAACCCGACTCAACTTCGGTGCCTCTCGAACTGGGTCACCCGTTGTTTACCCGCAGGCGATAGCGTGTGGATCATGAGCGACAACGGCGATACTCCGCGCAGGATTCCGACGGCTGCGAACACCGGTGCGGTAGCCGCGGTCGGTCTCGACCTGCAGGAGGGGCGCGTCATCCCGCGCAAGCAGGTCTGGTCCTGGGCGCTGTGGGACTGGGCGACGCAGCCCTTCAACACCGTCATCCTCACCTTCGTCTTCACGGCGCTGTACCTGACCGAGAACTACTTCCTCGATCCCTCCATCGCATCGCTGCCGGAGACGGATCCGCGCTACCAGGCGGGCATCGCGGGGCTCGGCGCCAACCTCGGCTACGCGGTCGGGCTCGCGGGTCTCGCCATCGCGATCCTCGCTCCCGTGCTCGGGCAGCGCTCCGACACCTCGGGGCGCCGCAAGTTCTGGCTCGCCGTCAACACGGCCATCGTCGCCGCCCTGATGGCGGCGATGTTCTTCGTCGAGGCCAAGCCCTCGTTCTTCCTGCTCGGCATCTCGCTCGTCGCGATCTGCAGCGTCTTCAACGAGATCGCGGGCGTCAACTACAACGCCATGCTCGTGCAGGTCGCTACCCCGAAGACGGTCGGCAAGGTCAGCGGCATGGGCTGGGGCCTCGGCTACATCGGCGGCATCATCGCGCTTGTGATCGTGATCGTGGCGCAGAGCTCCGACTGGTTCGGCCTCTCGACCGACAACGGCCTGCCGTTCCGCGTGATCGCCCTCGGCTGCGCCATCTGGACGGTGCTGTTCTCGATCCCGATCTTCCTCAACGTGCCGGAGGCCGAGCCATCGGAACGCCGCGCGAAGGTCAACTTCTTCCAGAGCTACGTGGTGCTCGTGCGCGACATCCGTGCCCTGTACCGGGATGCGCGCCCCACCTTCTGGTTCCTCGCGGCCAGCGCGGTCTACCGCGACGGCCTCGCCGGGGTGTTCACCTTCGGCGCCGTGCTCGCGAGCGGAGCCTTCGGCTTCGAGTTCACCGAGGTCATCATCTTCGGCATCGCGGCCAACCTCATCGCCGGCGTCTCGACCATGATCGCGGGGCGGTTCGACGACTGGTTCGGCCCGCGCGCCGTCATCCTGTTCTCCCTGGTCGGCCTGGTCGTCGCGGGGGTCACCGTGTTCGCCCTCCACGACTTCGGCAAGACGGTCTTCTGGATCTTCGGCCTCCTGCTCTGCGTCTTCGTCGGTCCCGCACAGTCGGCGTCCCGCTCGCTGCTCGCCCGCGTCACGCCCGCCGGCCGCGAGGGCGAGATCTTCGGCCTGTACGCGACCACCGGTCGAGCGGCGAGCTTCCTCTCCCCGCTGCTCTGGGGACTCTTCATCTCGGCCTTCGGCGCCATCTACTGGGGCGTTCTCGGCATCGTGCTGGTGCTCGCCGTGGGCCTGGTGCTGATGTACTTCGTCAGGGTCGCGCCGCGAACCCCCTGACCACGTCCGTAATCCGCTGGCGAAGGTCGGCGGGCGGGTGCAGGGTGGGAGCATGACTCTCTCCACCGCCGCCAAGGCCGAACTCCTCCGCTCGCTGCACGTTCCCGGCGACCCGCTCATCGTCACCAACGTCTGGGATGCGGTCACCGCACGCATCGTCGCCGGCGCCCCCGGCGTGAAGGCACTCGCGACCGCGAGCCACGCCGTGTCCTTCGCGCACGGCGTCGAAGACGGCGAGGGCCTCAGCGTGGACCAGGCGATCGCCGTGGCGAAGCTCGTCGTGAACGCCGTCGACATCCCGGTCTCGGTCGACTTCGAGAAGGGATACTCGGCCGATGCCGCAGGTGTGCAGCGCAATGTCGAGAACCTCATCGCGGCGGGTGCCGCGGGGCTCAACATCGAGGACAGCATCGGCAAGGACAAGTCGCCGAACTTCTCGATCGAGGATGCGACGGCTCGCGTCGCCGCCGCACACGCGGCCGGCGTCGCTACCGGTGTGCCCATCTCCATCAACGCCCGGGTCGACGTGCTCGCCGGCGGCGGGGAGTGGGATGACGCCGTGGCCCGCGCCAACTCCTACCTCGAGGCGGGCGCAGACTCGATCTTCTTCCTCGGTCTCGGCACCGAAGAGCTCGTGGCCCGAGCGATCGACGAGGTGCACGGCAGGATCTCCGTGATCGCCTACCCGGGTGCCGTGCCGCTGAAGAAGCTCGCCGAGCTCGGCGTCTCCCGGGTGAGCTTCGGACCCTTCGTGCTCGGCCTCACCCTCTCCCACCTGCAGGACACGGCAACGCAGCTGACCGCGCTCGGCGAGTACCCCGACGAGCTCGGCTTCCCGTACTGACGGACCTGCACAGTCCCCCGTTCGGGCCCTTTCGCGACGAACCGGAGCGGGGGTACAGTGCCGCCATGACCGATCAACGCCCGATAGGTTTCTGGCTCAAGCTCGTCGACCGACTCATCGACGAGCAGTTCGCCTCGACGCTCGAGGAGCACGGCGTCACGCGCCGGCAGTGGCAGCTGCTCAACGTGCTCTCCCGGGGGGCGGCGACCGTCGAACAGCTCGACGCCGCCGTCGCGCCGTTCCTGGCGAATCATGCGGATGACACTGCTCCCGAGTCCTCGGCGGAACACCTCGGCGAACTGATCGACAGCGCCTGGGTCGACGCGACTCCCTCCGGCTACGAGCTGACCGAGCGGGGTGAAGCCGCGTTCCGCCGCCTCGCCGACGTCGTGGCGGAGCAGCGCACCACGATCGCCCGAGGCATCACCGACGCGGAGTACCTCGCCACCGTCGACGTGCTCTCCCGGGTGGCCCACAACCTGGGCTGGACCGAACCCGCGTAGCGCTAGCCGAAGGCCGAGATGCCGGTGATGGCCCGCCCGACGATGAGTGCGTTCACCTCGTACGAGCCCTCGTAGGTGTAGATCGCCTCGGCGTCGGCGAAGATCTTCGCCATCTCGTATTCCATGCTGATGCCATTGCCGCCGAGGATCGAACGGCCCAGGGCCACGGTCTCCCGCATCCGCAGGGTGCACATTGCCTTGGCGAGAGCCGCCTGGTCCATCGTTGCCGTGCCGTCGTCCTGAGCCCGAGCGAGTTGCACCATCAGGCTGAGCGACATGGTCGCGTTGCCCAGCATCCGCACGAGCTGCTCCTGCACGAGCTGGTTCGCCGCGATGCGGCGGCCGAACGAGACCCTCTCGTTCGCGTAGCGTCGCGCGACGTCGAGGGCGGCGAACTGCTGGCCGACGGCCTGCCAGGCGACGAGCATCCTCGAATTCATCAGCAGGATCTCGGTATCGCGGAAGCTGCGCGTGCCGGGCAGCCAGTTGTCGAACGGGATGCGCACCGCATCGAGCTCGATGTCGGCGTTCTGCACGGAGCGCACGGCGATCTTGTCGTCGATGAGTGTCGCGGTGAACCCCGGTCGGCTCGACTCGACGATGAATCCCTTGATCTGGCCGTCCGCGGTGTCCCGCGCCCAGACGAGCACGTAGTCCGCGAAGGTACCGTTGCCGATCCATCGTTTGCGACCGCTGATCACCCATTCGTCGCCGTCGCGGGTGGCCGTCGTCTGCATGTTGCGAGAGATATCGCTGCCGTGGTCGGGCTCGGTCAGCGCGAACGCCCCCGTGGTGCGCAGGGCGAGCAGGTCGGGCAGCAGCGCGGCACGCTGCGCGTCGGAGCCGAGCATCTCGATCGCGGAGACGAAGAGGTCGCTGTGCACCACGATGAAGATGGCAGCGGAGGTGTCGGCCCGTGCGAGTTCGAGGGTGATCAGCCCGTCAAGCAGGTGGTTGCCCAAGGGCAGGGACGACCCGATAAGACCCAGCTCGGCGAATCCCTCGAACAGCGCGAAGGGGAACTCCCCCCGGCGCCAGTGGTCGAGGGCCGTGGGGCGCACGGTCCTCTGGCAGTACTCGCGCACCTCCGCGTACCGCGCCCGTTCCGGCTCGGAGAGCAGCGCGAGCACGTCGATGAGGTCGGAGTCGGCGTAGGGCAGCGAGGTGTCGATCGCCGGGCCACGCGCATGCAGGGTGGGAATGGTCACGGGGGAATGCTAGCTTAAGTGAAGCGCCGTTAGGTAGCGTGGATGGGAAGCGAGGCGGATCGATGGAGATTGCAGGAACCAGCGCGGTGGTGACGGGTGCGGCCTCCGGGCTCGGGGCGGCGACCGCCGCGCTGCTCGCGGAACGCGGCGCGGCGGTGCTCGGCCTCGATCTGCCCGCGGCGATCGAGGCGGCGTCCGCCACCCCGGGCGTCACCCTCGTCGCGGCCGACGTCACCTCGACCGAGGAGGTCGCCGCCGCCCTCGACCTGCTCGGAGCCGCCCCGCTGCGGCTCGTCGTGACCTGCGCGGGCATCGCGCCCGCCCGGCGCATCCTCTCCTCCGGCGGTGTGCACGACCCGGCGCTGTTCCGGCGCACCATCGAGATCAACCTCATCGGCACCTTCACCCTGCTCGCCCTCGGCGCCGAACGCATCGCCGCGACCGCACCCGACGCGGATGGCCAGCGCGGTCTCATCGTCACCACCGCGTCCATTGCGGCCTACGAGGGGCAGGTCGGTCAGGTCGCCTACGCCGCCTCAAAGGCCGGGGTGGTCGGGATGACGCTCCCCGCCGCGCGCGACCTCGCCCGCCACGGCATTCGCGTCAACACCATCGCACCCGGCATCGTCGATTCGCCCATGATGGCCGGATTCGGACCGGAGATCGTCGAGTCACTCGCGGCCACGGTGCCCTTTCCGCGGCGACTTGCCGCTAGCGCGGAGTACGCCCAGCTGGTCACAATGATTGCCGAGCACGATTACCTCAACGGAGAGACCATTCGCATGGATGGCGCGCTCCGCCTCGCTCCCCAGTAGATAGGCGTTCACCATGTCAGGTTCAGTTCTCGTCGCCGGCGCTCGCACTCCGATCGGCCGGTTCCTCGGCGGTCTCTCCGGCTTCAGCGGATCCGAGCTGGGTGCCATAGCGATCGCAGCCGCACTCGAGCGGTCAGCGGTCGCGCCCGAGTCGGTGGACTACGTGATCATGGGGCAGGTGCTCACGGCCGGCGCGGGGCAGCTTCCGGCCAGGCAGGCCGCGGCGGCAGCGGGCATCCCGATGTCCGTTCCGTCGACGACCATCAGCAAGGTCTGCCTCTCCGGCATCCAGGCCGTGATCCTCGCCGACCAGTTCATCCGCACGGGCGACTACGGCACGATCGTCGTCGGCGGCCAGGAGTCGATGTCGCGCGCTCCGCACCTGCTGCCCGCCTCGCGTACCGGCACGAAGTTCGGCGGGATCACCATGGTCGACCACATGGCCGTCGACGGGCTGCAGGACGCCTTCACCACCGAGGCGATGGGGCTGCTCACCGAACGGACCAACGACTCCGAACCGCTCACCCGCGAGGCGCAGGATGCGTTCGCCGTGCGCTCCCACGAGCGCGCGACCGCCGCCTGGGACGCCGGCCTCTTCGACACAGAGGTCGTGCCGGTGTCGGTTCCGCAGCGACGCGGCGAGGCCGTCGTGGTCTCGCGCGACGAGGGACTGCGCCCCACGTCGCTCGAGGTGCTCGGCAGGCTGCCGGGCGCGTTCCGCCCCGATGGCACCATCACCGCGGGCAACGCCTCGCCGATCTCCGACGGCGCGTGCGCCATGGTGGTCATGGATCGCGACCGGGCGGAACAGCTCGGCATCGAGTGGCTTGCCGAGATCGGCGCCCACGGCATGGTCGCCGGGCCCGACTCGAGCCTGCAGTCGCAGCCCGCCAACGCGATAGCGCTCGCCTGCGAACGCGAGGGCATCACCCCCGCAGACCTCGACCTTGTCGAGATCAACGAGGCCTTCGCCGCGGTGGGCCTTGCCTCGACCGCCCAGCTCGGCATCGACCCGGAACGGGTCAACGTGAACGGGGGCGCTATCGCGGTCGGGCATCCGATCGGGATGTCGGGTGCCCGGATCGTGCTGCACCTCGCCCTCGAACTGCAGCGCCGCGGAGGCGGCATCGGCGCCGCCGCCCTCTGCGGCGGTGGCGGACAGGGCGACGCCCTCATCGTGCGGGTGCCGAAGTCATGACCGAGGCCGCCGTTCTCACCGAACGCGTGGGACACGTGCTGGTGATCACGCTCAATCGTCCGCAGGCGTACAACGCCGTGAACCTCGAGCTCGCGGGCCTGCTCGGTGATGCCCTGGAAGAGCTGGAGGCCTCCCCCGACCTGCGCGCGGCGGTCGTCGCCGGCGCCGGCAGGGCCTTCTGCGCCGGCCAGGACCTCAAGGCCCTCGCGAACGGAGAGGGCCTGCTCCAGCCGGGACGCGAACACTGGGGCTTCGCGCAGTTCGCGGCGCATCCGACCTCGAAGCCCCTCGTCGCGGGCGTGCACGGCTTCGCGATGGGTGGCGGGCTCGAGATCGCTCTCGCGTGCGACCTGGTGGTCGTGGCCGAGGGCACACGCCTCGGGCTGCCGGAGGTGGCGCACGGACTCTTCGCGGCGGGCGGCGGCATCCCGCGCATCGTCCACCAGCTGCCGCCGAGGATCGCGAACCGGCTGCTCTACACGGCGGAGCCGATCGATGCCGAGGAGGCCGCTCGCTGGGGACTCGTGAACGAGGTCGTGCCGGCCGATGGAGTACTCGACCGGGCCCTCGAGCTGGCGACGCGCATCGCGGAGAACGCGCCGCTCGCGGTGCAGGCGACCAAGCAACTCGTCACCAGGCTCGGGATGTCGTCGACCTCCGACCCGCGCACGTGGGAGATCATCAACGAGGAGGTCGCTCGCGTGTTCGCGACCGAGGATGCCCGGGAGGGAACCCGGGCGTTCGCGGAGAAACGGGCCCCGGAGTGGTCGGGTCGCTGATCCGCTGCTAGTCTAAGTGAATGTCGGTTAGCCGTCCGCACCGTCGCGGACGGGAGGAAGAGGAAACCATGTCCACAGCACGTGCCCGCGTCTTCGTCGTCGGAGTCGGAATGACGAAGTTCGAGAAGCCCGGCCGCCGCGAGAACTGGGACTACCCCGACATGGCCCGCGAGTCCGGCACCCGTGCCCTCGAAGACGCCGGTATCGAGTACGACCGGATCGAAGAGGCGTACGTCGGCTACGTGTACGGCGAATCGACCGCGGGCGAGCGTGCCGTCTACGAGCTGGGGATGACCGGCATCCCGATCACCAACGTCAACAACAACTGCTCGACCGGCTCGACGGCCCTCTACCAGGCGGCCCGCTCCATCCGGGGCGGCCTGGCCGACTGCGTACTCGCCCTCGGCTTCGAGAAGATGAAGTCGGGCTCGATCGCGCTCGACAGCTACGGCGACCGCGAACCCCCGATGCTGCGGCACATGCAGGCGATCGAGAAGGACTCGCCCATGGTGTTCCCGCCCGCGGCCTGGATGTTCGGCACGGCAGGCGCCGAGCACATGCGCATGTACGGTTCTACCCCCGAGCACTTCGCACGCATCGCCGAGAAGAACCACCGGCACTCGACGAACAACCCCTACGCGCAGTTCCAGACGGAATACACCCTCGAGCAGATCCAGGCCGACAAGATGATCTACGAGCCCATGCAGCTCACCCGGCTGCAGTGCTCGCCGACCTCCGACGGGTCAGGCGCGGCCATCGTCGTGAGCGAGGAGTTCGTGGAGAAGCACAACCTCGCTGGCCAGGCGGTGGAGATCGTCGGGCAGGCGATGGTCACCGACATGCGCTCGACGTTCGACTCGAACACCGCGCGCGACGTGATCGGCGCGGACATGAGCAGGAAGGCCGCCGACGCGGTGTATGCCCAGTCCGGCCTGTCGGCACAGGATGTCGACGTGATCGAGTTGCACGACTGCTTCTCGGCCAACGAGCTCATCACCTACGAGGCGCTCGGCCTCGCGGAGGTCGGCGAGGGTCATCACCTCGTGGATTCGGGGGACACGACCTACGGCGGCACGTGGGTCGTGAACCCCTCGGGCGGATTGATCTCGAAGGGGCACCCGCTCGGCGCCACCGGTCTCGCCCAGTGCGCAGAACTCACCTGGCAGCTGCGCGGCACGGCCGACAAGCGCCAGGTCGAGGGTGCGACGGTCGCCCTGCAGCACAACATCGGCCTCGGCGGAGCCGCGGTCGTGACCGCGTACCGCCCCGCGGAACGCTAGGCGCGCACAGGCGGAGACGGCACGGGGTGCGCGACCCCGTGCCGTCGGAACGGTCGTGCGGCGTTAAGCCGTCGCGTGGATCTGCGTGCGCAGCTCGCGCTTGAGGATCTTGCCCGCCGCCGAGATCGGAAGCGCATCGACGATCGTCATGCCGCGGGGGATCTTGTAGCCCGCGATGTGCTCCCGGCTCAGGTCCTTGAGCTCCTCGAGCGAGACGGTTGCTCCCGGCTGGAGAACGACAACGGCGTGCACCCGCTCGCCCCACTGCTCGTCCGGAATGCCGATGACGGCGCACGCGGCAACGGCCGGATGCTTGGCGACCACGTTCTCGACCTCGACCGAGTACACGTTCTCGCCGCCGGTGATGATCATGTCCTTGATGCGGTCGACAACGAATACGTAGCCGTCCTCGTCCATGTATCCGCCGTCGCCGGTGTGCATCCAGCCACCGCGCAGCGCCTCCGCCGTCTCGTCGGGGCGCTTCCAGTAGCCGATCATCGTCGCTCCGCCGCGGGCCAGGATCTCGCCGACCGTTCCGCGCTCGACCTCGACGTCGTGCTCGTCCACGACCCGGACTTCCGTGTGCCAGGCCGCACGACCGGCGGAACGACGGCGCACGGGATGCTCGTGGTCTTCCATGAGCAGCATCGTGGCGACGGGCGCGAGCTCGCTCATCCCGTACGCCTGCAGGAAGGTGGAGTTGGGGAACAGTGCACGCGCGCGAGCGAGGATCGCCTCGGGCATCGGGGATGCCCCGTAGACGATGTGCGCGAGCGAAGAGAGGTCGAAGTCCGCGGCCCCCGGCTGGTCGACCATCATCTGCACCATCGTCGGCACCAGCAGCACGTCGGTGACGTTCTGCTCGGCGAAGGCCTGCAGCACCCCGAGGGGCGTGAACGACGGCACGAAGACGTGGGTGGAGCCGAGCACGAGCCCGGCGGTCCAGGCCGCGATGTCGGCGAGGTGGAACATGGGAGCCGCGTGCAGCAGCCGGCCGTCCCTGGTGAGGAACTCGCCGGACGCGACGCAGCCGTAGGCCGAGGTCATCATGTTGTCGTGGCTGAGCACAACGCCCTTGGGCTGCCCCGTGGTACCACCCGTGTAGAAGATGCCGAAGATGTCGGTGCCGCCTCGGCGGGCATCCTCCGCGGGGTCGGTCCGCTCGATCAGGTCCTCGTAGTCGAGCGTCCCCTCCGGCGCGGGCTTGTCGCCCGAGTGGATGACCGTGGTGACCTGTGGGCACAGCGCACGCACGGCTTCGACGAGGTCGAGGAACATGTCGTCGACGATGACGATCTCGACGTTGCACTCCTTGAGCGACAGCGCGATCTCCTGGGCGCTCCAGCGATAGTTGACCGGCACGACCACGCCGCCGGCCCACGGAACGGCGAGCAGGGTCTCGTGGAAGATGTCCGAG
>Ga0247736_10000424_pt1 | contig 14311 bp, 19 predicted proteins | sample UWRJL193509B2_FD_180935 | JGI IMG/M metagenome (GOLD analysis project Ga0247736, IMG submission 180935) | Plant litter microbial communities from Arlington Agricultural Research Station in Wisconsin, United States - UWRJ-L193-509B-2 | ecosystem: Environmental > Terrestrial > Plant litter >...
GTAAGCTGCAACCAATCGGGCTGGAAATAGGTTTTTGTCGCTGACGTATTCGAAGCCAACAATGAGCAGGATGCCAATGAACGAACCGACGGCAATTTTACTCCATTCAAGTAAACGGCGATTGTAGGTGCTTGGTTGGTAGAGGCCAATAAGTCCAAAGACGGCAATCCAGGCTGGAACGATAAGCAAAAAAGCAAACATGTAGTCGTAGGCGTAAATGTTGTGTAGTAGTGGGCGAGGGTCGTACTGAACGCGAGCAACATAGGCGATAACGAACGCGATAACAAGCACCAACGCGTCAACAAGCATGAGAATGAGGCTGTAGAGTTTGGAATTCCGACGAGTCATAAGTGGTGCTATTATAGCATTTTCTGGGTTACACTAAGAGTTATGTTGAAGAAAGTCTATATTGGCCTTTTACTTATTATTTTTGGTGGAATCGTATTACACGCGCCGTTGTCTGTTGGCTTTGGCTCGTTATTTCCAGATTACGACCTTCTGATTAAATCCTGGAAAGAGATTTTACTAGGTATCGCAACGTTATTGCTGCCGGTTCTATTAACACTTCATAAACGCTGGAATATCCTTAAAGAGCCATTATTTTTGTGCATTGCAGGCTTTGCGGCATTAAATATCGCCTTAATTCCCGTGTTTTTCACCGGCGCTGATGCGACACTGGCTGGTATTTTAATTAACCTGCGCTATCTACTGTTCTTTGTGTTGGTCTATGTAGGGCTGGCTTTATACCCGCAATACACCCGATTATTTATAAAGGTGTTTGTCGCCGGTGCGCTCGTAGTGCTAGGGTTCGCAATTTTACAGCTCACTATTTTGCCAAATGATTTCTTAAAATACCTAGGGTATGGCGAAACGACCATTATGCCGTATTTGACGGTTGATCAAAATGAGGCCTTTGTTCGTATAAATAGTACATTGCGAGGCCCGAACCCGCTTGGGGCCTATGCAATGGTTGTGCTGGTACTACTTTTGGCATTCTGGCTGAAAGCAAAGCGCGAAATTACAAAACGCGAACAGGTAGTTTTAGCTATTTTGGGTGTTGGTGGAATTGTGGCTTTATGGGCAAGTTATTCGCGAAGTGCCGCACTTGGCTTGGCCCTTGGGGCAGCATTGGTATTAGCGGCAACTGTTGGCAAAAGAATATCCAAAACACTGTGGATTGTATTAGCGGTTGTTGCGCTGGCTGTGGGCGGAAGTTTAGTTGTATTCAAGGACACTGATTTTGTCTCGAACGTTATTTTGCACGAAGACCCGAGTGAAGGTAACGGTGTGAACTCTAATGATGGCCACGCTGATTCGCTGGTTGATGGTACGAAGCGGGTACTCGCTCAGCCGTTGGGTGGCGGAATTGGCAGCACCGGCTCGGCATCGCTACTTACGGATTCGCCACTCATTATCGAAAACCAGTACTTATTTATTGCCCACGAGACTGGCTGGCTGGGCCTTGGGCTGTTTATCGCAATCTCTTGGTTGCTGCTTTCGAAACTGTGGCGTGGCCGCAAAGATTGGTTCGTGCTTGGGGTCTTCGCTAGTGGTGTTGCCCTGGCGTTCATCGGCCTTATTCAACCTATCTGGGTTGATGAAACGGTAGCCTTGATATGGTGGGGCTTGGCGGCTATTGCCTTGGTGCGCTCTCGAGGCTCTGATATACTTTTAGCAGATAATGACAACAAAAAATAAACGACTTCGGTATCTTTCTATCTTTGTGCTTATTGCGGGTGTGCTTGCCTGTTCTGCGTTTGGTTATTTAGCATATAAAGAAATGACAAAGGACCCCGCAGTAACGGCACCAATTGCCTCTGGCGCCGGCTCGGAGAACCTTGATGTTGCGAAGGAGGCTTCTGACGAAACGCCCGTTGCCGCAAATGCCGCTAGCACCTACCAGGTAGCTGCCGATGAACCACGCATTCTGACAATTGCTTCATTGAATATTTCGGCACGCATTAAACCGATGGGCGTGAATTCAATCGGTGCCATTGCCGCACCGGTAAACATTTATGATAGCGGTTGGTATACGGGGAGCTCAAAACCAGGCACAATTGGTGCAGCGTTTATTGATGGCCATGCCAGCGGGGCGACTCGCAAGGGCCTTTTTGCGTACATCGACACGCTAAAAAATGGTAACGAAGTAAGTATTGAGCGTGGCGACGGGCAGGTATTGAAATATAAAGTGGTCCATACTGAAACGGTATCTAAAGACTCGGTTGATATGAGTAAGGTCTTGCGAACATATGACGGTGCTAGGGAAGGCTTGAACCTGATGACCTGTACTGGAACATGGATTAAAAATGAGCGAACTTATGATAAGCGGGCAATCGTTTACACAGAAAGGGTTTCATGATGACAGAACGTTCAACAAAACGACAAAAAGAATTACTCGATTTTGTAGATATCTTTATTCGCGAGCATGGCTACGGCCCAAGCTACCGTGAAGTTATGACGGCGCTGGGATATAAATCGGTTTCGACAGTGGCCATTCATATTAACGGACTTATTGAAAAGGGTTATCTGCGAAAGCGCGATAACTCTGCCCGCTCCCTTGAGGTTGTTTCGGCTGAATACGGTAACGGAGCTGGTCCAAGTGCTGCAGTGGTCGGGCCAAAGAGTGCTGCCAAAGAAAAATGGTTGGTGGATGCGGTCCGTGAACGGTTTGATGCCTATAAACAAACTTCCAATGCGACGACGCTTGATGAATTATATGTACTTATTGGGTCTTTAAAAGTGCTGGGTTTCGAGGGCGCGTATCAATCGATGCGTTCCGAGCTGGCCGAACTGATAAAGCACTAGTATAATAGTCGACATGCTAAGGGAAAAATTTACCGCCACAAAATCGTGGGCTGCTCGTCACCCTCGACGCTTTGTTGTGTCTATCGTCGGTTCTGTTTTAGGACTTATTATTTTGGTGCAACTTTTCTACCCTGCGGGAACGCTGGTTCCGTTTAGTTCTGTTGAAGGTATTAGCCTTGGCGGATCATCAAAAGTGGATGCTATTAAGACACTTGATGAAAAGTTTAATACCTCTAAAATTGCAGTCTATATAAATAGTTCTGATTCGGCTTTTTTCAAAGCGACCCCTGGCGATGTCGGCATTTCAAGTTCAAATGAACAACGCGTGCAGGCGATGAACTATCCCTGGTATCTTCGTTTTGTGCCAAGCTCACTATTTTGGGCGCATATTTTTAGCGATGACGTACCGGCGCTTGAGTATCAGCGAAATGAAGCTAAGTTAATTGCCTTTATGACTACAACATTCGGCGACACTTGCCACCTGGACGTTCGTAATGCCACTGTTGAGGTAAAGAACACAAACATACAGGCGGTTGAGGCTTTCTCGGGTGGCGATTGTGACACTGAAGAGGTGACAGAAAAATTATTATCTGTAAAACCAACCACTCGGGGGGCTAAAGTGACTATTTCTGGCGATGAAATTAAACCAACTATCTCCACTAAAGAAGCCGAAGAGCTAGCCGTCCATGTGGGTGAAGTTATCAAAGACGGTATTGCTGTTAATGATGGCAAGGATAAACACAAGGTTCCCAAAGAAATACTTCGCACCTGGCTTGATTTTGCCGTAGTGGATGGCAAGCTAGATTATTTGTTTAACACTGAGCGTTCGGCCAGCTACCTGGGTGAGCGAATTGCTTCTGTTGTCCAGAAAGAAACCGGCGAATCGGTTGTGACCCTTCGCGACTTTGCCGAAGTGAGCCGCGATGCTGGGCAGAGTGGTGTTGTATTTAACCAAGCTAAGATGTTAAGCAGTATTAAGACCTCGCTCGAAAAAGGCGAAGATGTCGTTGCTGTAGAAGTAGATACTATTGAACCAACCGTGAAGTATGTACGTACTTATAGCCCGAATGACGCCGCCCTGAACGCTTTATTGAAAGAATATGCCAATACGCACCCAGGCACGTATGGCGTAAGCTTACGCGAGCTCTCGGGCCAGCGTCGCAACGCAAGCTACCGTGCAAGTACTCAATATACGACGGCCAGTACTTATAAGCTGTTCGTGGCCTATAGTACATTGTTGCGGGTTGAATCTGGCCAGTGGCACTGGAGCGATCCTATTAATGGTGGACGAAACCTCACGCAGTGCTTTGAAGACATGATTCAACTATCTGATAACGAATGTGCGGTGGCGCTACTGAAAAAGGTAACAACTAAAAGCCTTACCGAGGAAGCGCACGCAATCGGGGCGGTGAATACTTCGTTTATGGTATCCAACAGCATTAAATCGACCGCCGAAGACGAATCGTTATTATTATCACTGCTAGAGAGCGGGCAGATTCTAAGCCAACAATCTAGCCGCGATGTGTGGATTGCCTCCATGAAAAAGAATGTCTACCGCCAAGGTATCCCGAAGGGGATTACATCGGCAGTAGTTGCCGATAAGGTTGGCTTCCTTGACGCTTGGCTGCATGATGCGTCCATTGTATATAGCCCAAAGGGCACCTATGTTCTGATTATTATGACCGAAAACGCTTCGTGGGCTAACATTGCCGAGCTAGCAGGCCAAATAGAAACGCTACGTACCAAATAGTACGTAGCGTTCATTTTTAAAAGCTAGTTAAGAACTAAACTTTTTTGTCGTCACTTACGTCGACAGTTGTTTTCTTGTCCTTAGAATCATCTTTTAGACCATTGCGAAGTTCTTTCGCAGATGAGCCGATGTTACGTGCTAACTTTGGAAGTTGTGAACCACCGAAGATAACAAGGATAACGATAAGAATGATAATGAGTTCTGGTGCGCCTAATCCGAACATATGTGTACTCCCTAATAAATAGATAAACTGACTACATCAATGGTAGCGTGCAATTGCGATTATGGCAAGAGGTACTGATAAATTACTGATTAGTTTGGCGGCCACCGTAGGCAGAGGCACCGTAACCGAGGCTACTTGGACGCTTTGCTGTTGATGAAGATGTTGATTTTACAACGCTATTTACTGCTTGAGTTACGCCAGTTGCGGCAACGAGCCCAATACCGACTGCTTTTAAGAAGTCTTTGCGGTCTAACTCTATTGATAGAATACGCGCGATGCTTTGTTTGATCATTTTTAAAGCCTTTTTAATTTAAATTAGTATTTTTTTATTTTAAATTGGTTATAAATCTAGATTATGCTTTGTTGAATAAAATGTCAACAAAATTGAAAAAGCTATTGCTTTGTGGTATTTCTGGTATTATATAAAGTATAGACATAAAGGAATATTATTTTGCTAGAAAATCAATACACCTACAAATACATCGCTCAAGCTACAGGCAACCCGAACGCATACGGGACTGATAGCTACGGCGCAAACGAGTACAGCTGTGCCGCTGAAGACCAACTCTGTCTTACCGGTGGGCCATCTGCCCCAAACACTGGCTTCTTTGCCTCATCTAACCCAGTGATGCTTAGTGGCGTCTTTATTGGTGCTGCGATTGTTGTCGCGGTTATCGTTTATGCTGTCTTACGAAAAATCAAGAAGACGGCTTAGGTAGTTTAGATACATGGGACTGTTTGATTTATTTAGCGAAATTATACCCGAGCTTAAAGACTTAGGGAATGAAATTCAGGGTATTAAAGATGAATTTATTTCATCTGTAGTTGACCCTTCTGGTGAGTTACGCGATGTCGTCAATGGAATCGCAAGTGATTTTACCGGTCAAGGCGGCGTCACTCCACCTGTTGACCCTAGCGCAGTAACCGACGCTGTTTCTTCTGTTACGTCTATCCCAATCTCTGAAATAAACAAATAATTCTTAGCTTTGTGGCCGCAATGGACGGTATGTACCCATGCCATCGATTGTAAAATTACGCTGGGCAGGTGAAACTGGCCGACTAACAACCCGTTTGACGGGTTGTTCTTGTATTCGAGCAGGTGGAACAGTCACTTTGTGGTGTGTTGGCCGAATAAAGCCATCGATTGAAACAGCGTGAACCGGTTTTACTTGAGCAGGCTGAGCTACGGGTTGGAGAGTAGGACGCTGGCTGTGTATAGGCGTAGGTGCTTTATAACCCTCTGGTTTTGAAGCCGGTGCTGAAACTAAGCCATGCTTTTTACTCAATCGCTGAGCGGCCAGTTCTTTTTTACGCAGTCGCTTCTCGGCGCGGCGTTTTCGATAAATTGAACTAAGGATAATAAAGACACCAATTTGGTACACGACAACAACTGGCCCGGCAATAATAGTTTGGTTAATAGGGTCGGGAGTCGGGGTAATAATAGCCGCAACGATGAAACTAATGACAATTACCCATTTTTCAGATTGCATCAAACCACCTGGTGTAAACGGTTTAATTGAGTTGATAAGTAGCAGGAGCAGTGGAATTTGGAAAACAATACCAATACCGATGGTGTAGGCGATAACAAAGTTAAGGTAAGAATCGGCGGTGAGCGAGGCATCAATAAACTGATCCGCGAAACCGTATAAGAAAATAAGTGCATTTGGAACAGCTACGAAATACCCGAAAGCCATACCCGAAAGTAGCAGTAAGAACGAACCAATAATGAGCATCGAAGATTTTTTCTGAGCCGTGTCTGGAAGTGCGGGCCGAATAAATGCGTACAGCTGCTGAATAAGAATTGGAAACGCCAAGGCAACACCAGAATAGATAGACACCATAAAGATAAAGCTGAACCCACCCGCTGGGTTGAGGTAAATAAGCTTCTCACCCTTTAAGGGCGAAAGAACAGCATCGATAACCGGCCCTTGAAAGGCGTACGCCAGGCTGGCGCCGATGATAAAAAAGATCGCAACAATAAACGCCCGCATCCGGAGCTCTTTCAAATGTTGACTAGCTGCAACCTTACTCATACCGTGTATATATAATTTCTTATATTTCCTTCTCTATAATAGTAGTGCTTTTAAGAAGAACTTACTATTGTCAAACTTACTACAATATCCCCATCCGTAATTATTCGCCGGCCCGCCATAGCGCCTTTAGGCCATTGACTCTATAATGGAGGTCAAGGTATAATACCCCTTGTATTCCGACGTAGCTCAATGGTGGAGCAAGAAGCTGTTAACTTCGAGGTTGCTGGTTCGAGTCCAGCCGTCGGAGCCAAGATGATTATGCTTAAAGATCTTCGAACTGAAGATCTTTTTGTTTATAATGATATTTAATGAAAAAGAATAATAAAACAAAACAGAATCGTGAATCAAGAAAGAATGTGTATCTACTCATTGCAGGTATGGCTATTGTTGTTATCTTGGCAGTCATATGTGTAGTCTTATCTTTGAGGCCAACTGAGTTTGAAATTGCTAAAGAGAAGTGTGGCGAAAATCCTGTAATCGCTAGTTCATTTGCGGCCTCGTGGTCTTATGACTTGCCAGGTGACAAGTACTATAATCCAAGGGGAGGAATGGGTATCGAATTCTTCTGCTCTGAATCAGAGGCCCAAGCTGCAGGTTATCGGCACAGTCCATTAAATAACACAGATACACAAACTAAATAAATCAGAACGCTTTGTTGTAAAGTACGTCCATTATGGGGAGCCAAGAAAAAACACCCAGACCCTTAGGCCTACGGCCTTTTCCTTTGATTTTTTCTTGGATAGAGTACCGGCAACCTAAACATAAAAACAATAGCTCACTCTATTCAAAGAGTGAGCTATAAAATGCTTCAGCGATCTATCTAATAGATAAAGCTACCGAATGCACCTGGCTGTACAGTTCGTTGGTTGTAATTACCAGCTTTGTAGTTCCAACCCATTTCAGAAACGACATAACTGCCATCGCCGTTAACACTCTCAACGTAGGCAACGTGTCCGTCCATGACGGCAACTGCACCTGCTTGTGGAGTAGAGCCGGTCGATTTACCTGCAGCTTGAGCAGAGCTTATCCAGTTGTAACCAGCGTTACCGTAGATTGCAACATCTGGGCGCTTAGAGTGCACGTAGTCGGTACACCACATGCCGTTACCAACATAGTAACTACTAGAGTTAGCAGGTGCGCTTGAATATTTCTTAGTAGTATAGGTAGTATTTGCCGCTGGCGTTGCTGCTGCCGTAGCTACCGGAGCGAGTTGCGAGAAGCGATCTTCAAGTTCCTTCTCTGGTGCAGGGATAGTAATCTGATTACCAACATCGATTACATCTGGGTTAGTAATTCCTGGGTTTGCATTAAACAAACGCACGTAGGTAGTGTTGTATGCGGTAGCGATAGACTGAAGAGTGTCGCCCTTTTGTACCGTAATAACTTCCTCGGCCTTTACTTCTGGCTCAGCAGGTTTTACCTCTTCTTTTGGTGTTGTTGCCGCTGCTGTCACTTGCGGCTTCGTTTCTGTTTTATCACTTGTTGTAACGGTAGGGGCACCGTTTCCAAGCATTAGCGTAGCCACGACGCCAAGCGTCGCAAAAATTAATTTTGGTTCCATTTATCTCCTTATAAACACATCAACTTTTATTAATTATTAGGAGTCGATGTGGGTCGTGTTTTAGCCATAAGTCTCTCACCACTTTTTTAAAACACAAATCTAAGCTTATGCTTATATGCAAATAGCGTCAAGGTAGTAGCTGCCTACACCACAAAAGAACAGAGATAAAAATGTGATGTAAAATTTACTAGTTTAATTGTATTTTTGCATTTTAAGCGTATGATAAATAGTTAAAATCTTTGTATTACGGAGCCTAGAATAAGTTGCGAAGCGCGTCCATTAGCTAGACCCCAGCATAGGCACTAGATGCGGTTATGGCGTTTTTGTTTGGTAAGATAGATACATGATTAAAAACTCTCAAAAACAAAGAAAAATTGTATTCTTCGTTGTTATTCTAATAGCATTACTGACCACCCTTAGCGTTTTGGGCTACGTGTATTGGAATGGGCTACAGGAAAAAGACAGCCTAAGTCAGCTCGACAGCCAAAATGAAACGGATACTTCGACAAATACCGAAAATGCCGGTGCGTATGGTTTGTTTGATGCGGTTAAGGGCATTAATTTAACACTATCTGAGTCCAAGCAAGTTTGCGATTTGGATAATCCATTGATCGCTTTAAACGAAAGCGATTTTAGCATAGTTGCTAATACTGACGCCTTTAATTATCAAAGAGGTGAGAGCTCTATAAATGAACAGTTTAATTATGCCTATGCTCAGTATATGTGTGGGCCAGAGGGTGCTATCGCTGTATTAAAAAGAACTGACGACACGTGGAAATTGTTAAATAACGATGAGCGTAAATACCCGTACTGCGAAGCTGTCAGAGGAGAAGACGTTCCGCCGTCTATAGTTGATAGGTGCTACGAGAATAAGCGTGTAACTGAAACGGTTGCAATTTAAGAAACATCGGCGCGCTGTTAAGAAATAGGTTGCGAGGTGTGTACACTATCGGAACATGGGCAACAGCTCCTGCAAATTATGCTAGCTGATACGAACTTTCCAGCCAGACCTGGTCATTATCTATCATCTTAACTATATCAACACAGCTGGGAAGGAGTTTTTCGACTGTGTTTAAATCGGCCCAAAAATTATGCCCAGTGGCATCGCTTTCAACTTCAATATTCTGTCCTGTCTGGCCGTAAATAATAACTGCGTTCGAAAAACTCTGTAATTCATCGCCACGATACTGAGCTATGAGAGTGGATCCAGCAATCGACAGTTTCACGTCTTTTATACCGGTTTTGCTGTATATTCTTTCGGCCGCTGTGTGAAGAATATCAACGCCAGCTTCTGGCTCACCATGTAGGAAGCCGGAATAGCCAAGGAGTGGCTGTACGTTACGACGACGTAGCAGATATTCGGATTCTCGTTTTAAGACGACTAGAAAAATACTATGGGCACTGAGTGTTGGATTCTCATAACGGTGCACAATATAATCACGCCCAAGTGGGGTGAGTGAATAATCTCCTTCGAGGTTTTTTTGTGCTAATCTATCGACGATTAAACCCTTAAGGTGGTAATTAAAGACATTACCGTCAAGCTCGCTGGGCTTGAGCTCGCCATATCGCAGAGTGTCTGCGGTTGCTAACTTATTCAAAATAGACTGCTTAATATGATGTATCACTAGCAAAAGTATAACAAAGGTAAAATGTTTCGACTAGCGGTGCATAGGGTCTGTGGAATATGATTTAAGAATAAATCAGGAGTGCACCATGGAACGACCGCAAGTAAAAAACCAGACAAAACAACGAGTCATAACAGGCGAAATATTGTATCTAGACGAAATGCGTCGACAGAACGAGTTTCCGGAGCTGTTTGCTGAATTAGGGAATACCGCTATTCAGAGGTATGAAGCTCAGGCGGATGGCTACGCAAACAAAAGTCGCCCCGATATTATGAATGACTATGAGAAATTCGATAACACCCCATCCGAGGTTGTCGCGAGCTGTACCGAACTAGCAAATGAGCTCCTTGCACTTAAGGATCCTGAAAGCCGATTAACTTTTGTGGATATTGCTGTTGAGGCAAGCGCGAGCACGGTTTTAGAAAAGCTAAAAACAATCAGCGCAGGTAGTGTGCTTTCGGCTGAAGACGAGCAGTTGGCTATTGAATCGAATGGAGAGTACTACCCGGTACTTGATATCCGAAAACAAAACTCCGAGCTGGTGGGCGTTAGCCTTAGGGCATGGGGCTGGGATGATGCGAAGTATGTCTTTACAAACAACGAAGACGAGCAGTACGAATACTCTAAGCACGCTTTGGTGTATCCTTCTGATGAAAAAAGCTCTATTCGACAACTTGAAATATCTTTTTGTTACGATGATGAAGAATCGGGAGAATTTTCTGAATCAGTTAGTTTATATATTTCGCCTAATGGAGCTGCAACAATAAGTAGTAAAGTCTGGGCGATGGTATATGCGGAGACTGGCTACGAGGGGCATAAGAGAGTGTCTTTAGACAGCCCAACAGACGAGGATATTGCTGCATTTGGAGATTTAGTGGCTGAAATTGTTGGCGACAACCCTGAGACTGTTTTTGGAAAAATAAACCAGTAATGACGAAAAATCATTGACGCCGCAGACACATCGGCGCTTATTGATAGCTAGCGAATGTAGCAAGTGAACATAGGTTAAAATGCTGATGATTCTGAAAAGATGAAAGCAATTACGGTTTAAGTAGACACTGTGAACAATTGCCCTATACTGAGACATAATATCTATGGGACCAACTAAAATAATGTTTAAAATAAATCGGCAACATTTATTTGCGCTAGGGTTATCACTAGCAGTAGCTTTGCCAATACTCTTTTCCTCGTCTACTTTCGCCGCCCCTGGTGACTTTGCTTGGTCAGCTTCAAATTCAGCAGTTGTTAGTAATAACATGACCTGGCAGGCGGTTACCTCTAGTGCCGACGGTACGAAACTTGCAGCCGTTGTGAATAACGGCCTCATCTATACTTCAACCGACTCTGGTGCAACTTGGACCGAACGTACATCCGCCGGAACCAACTATTGGTATTGGATTACCTCTAGCGCTGACGGTACTAAGCTGGCGGCTGTTGCAAATACTGGTTCAATTTACACATCAACAGATTCGGGTGCTACATGGACTGAACGCACCGCTGCTGGCACACAAAGTTGGGCATCGATTGCCTCTAGTGCTGATGGCACAAAACTCGCAGCCATAGAATGGGGCGGTTCTATTTACACATCAACCGACTCAGGTGCTACCTGGACCGAACATACGAGCCTAGGCGCTCAGTACTGGCAGACAATCAGCTCCAGTGCAGACGGCACGATGCTTACAGTTGCTGTCGCTGATGGTTCAATTTATACATCAACCGATTCGGGTGTAACCTGGATTGAACGTACCGGCGCCGGAACGCACTATTGGTATTCGGTTGCTTCTAGCGCCGACGGTACAAAACTCGTGGCTGGCGTATACAATGGCTTTATTTATACCTCAAATGACTCAGGAGCAACATGGACAGAGCGTGCCGACGACGCTTCTCGTTATTGGATATCGGTTACCTCTAACGCCGACGGCACAAAACTTGCCGGCGTCGCGTATGGTGACTTTATTTTTACGTCGGCTGATTCGGGTGCAACGTGGGTTCCTCAGACTGCGGCTGGTGCACGAGACTGGGTATCGATCGCCTCTAGCGCGGACGGCGCAAAGCTTGCAGCCGCTGCATATAATGGCTTGCTCTACACAGCCGCTGCCGTTGCAACGCAGGTGAGTGATGTGCCATTGCCAGGCCCTGCGAATGTCCCAGGTGTACCTAACACTGGTATTGAGCCAGAATCTGACACCGCGCCTTTGTTGCTATCCGGCATCGCCGCACTTCTCGTCACTATTATTGGTGCAAAGTTATTGTATCGGAGTAAGCTATAAGCAGCATGAATAAATCACTCCAATCCCTCCGCAAGCTAAATGTAATCGCAGGAATATTTCATTTTGTTCTCGCCGGCGTCGTACTGGCCCTTACAAATGACTTTTCGCTACCAGTAACAGCGAGTTATCTCGCAGGCCCTCCGGGAAGTATTTTTACTGACCCTGTTACGTTATTAAATATACGTACAGGTTATGCAGTTGCTTTGTTTTTGGGACTATCGTCGCTGTTTCATTTTATTGTTGCATCGAAATGGTTTTTTGCGCGTTATGCAAATGGCCTCAAGAAAAACATCAATGTATTTCGTTGGGTTGAGTATTCGTTCAGCTCATCATTGATGATCTTTTTGATCGCCCAGATAACCGGTATTAGTGACTACGGGGCATTAATCGGAATTGTTGGTGTGAATGCCTCAATGATACTGTTTGGATGGCTACAGGAAAAGTATATAAAGCCAGGTAGTGGTGACTGGTTACCGTTTATCTTTGGTTGCATCGCCGGTATCATACCGTGGCTTGTCGTACTTATTAGTGTATTGTCACCAAACTCTCCGTCAGATGCGACGCCTCCAGGATTCGTGTACGGTATTATTATCTCAATCTTTGTACTATTCAATACATTCGCCTACGTACAATTCAAACAGTACCAAGCTAAAGGCAAGTGGAAAGACTACCTGCGTGGCGAGCGGGCGTATATCGTTTTAAGTTTTGTCGCAAAGGCAGCCTTGGCGATGCAGATATTTGCTAATACTCTTATTTAACGCAGTACCATGTCAGATATAATTATCGTTCTTGGTCGGGGTATTGAAGAAGATGGTTCTTTGCCTCCAGATCCAAAAGCTCGTGTCAGGAAAGCAGTTGAACTTTATAACGACGGAGCCTCTCCTGTTATTGTTATGTCCGGTGCTTGGACGTACCATTTTGATATTCATCCAAGCAGGTCTGAAGCTACGGCGATGAAAGAGTACGCTATTGAGCTTGGTGTTCCAGAGCAAGCAATTATTGAAGAATCGAAATCGATGGATACAATCGGGAATGTGTATTTTACCAAAAAAGACATCGTACAGAACAAAGACTTTAAAGATATATTGGTCGTTGCATCGGATGACCATATGCCGCGAGTAGAGTATCTTTTTAAGAAGATTTACGGCGAAGCCTACGACCTGGAATTCGTCACTAGCGAGCGTGTTATTGACGACGTGTCGTACAAGAAAGAGCTGGCGCATGAGAGTAATTCGATGGTCATAACGCACCAGTGGCTTGATCCGATAACTCCAGGCGATGATGCAGCTATTTGGAAAATTATGACAACGAGGCACCCTGGCTATATGCCAAAAGATTTGGAGTATGAGAAGAGTGTAGAGAAGGGTATGGATCTTTATGGGGACGCGCCGTAGACAAATGTTTGGCGGGTTGTGCTCAGTAGCCAAGCCTTTTTGTATCAGGCATAAGTTTAAGTAGCGCCACTTCAGTATCTAGGATTTTTTTAAATCTTTAAATAATGGTTTTGTAGAAAAATAATCTTCGTGCAACGTATACCAAAGGTCGTTTGCTTCCTCGTGTAATTTTTCCTGAGATGTCATGAGGTGATTATGCCTGAATAGTGATGATGCGACAGGGCCTTTGTTTATGATTGCGGCACGCTCTGTCGTTAGATAAAAGTGAAGCCCTGGAGTATATCCAGGGCTAAACTTTTAGGGCAAGGTGCAACTAGATGTCGTAATCCGAGGCTTTCGCTTCGAACGTTGGAGCGTCACTCTTCATGTTGATTTGAGCGCGTGCTCCGAACTTCTTGCTGAGTGTGTCGATGAGTTGCGTCGTTTCCCCGAGATACTGGCGTCCTGACGTTTCGACAACCCACCGTTTGGGCTGCGCTCCACGAGAGGCGTTCTGAAGCCAGATTGTTGCGATGATGCGACGACGTGACTTCACCTTGATGAGCCCGAAGAGGCGCTTCTTTGGTGGCAGACTTGGGTGTTTCTCTGCAATTGCTACGACGTCCCGCTCGTGCTCCTCGAGGTACTCGACTGAATCAATCCAGTTGGTT
>Ga0247736_10000425_pt1 | contig 14303 bp, 19 predicted proteins | sample UWRJL193509B2_FD_180935 | JGI IMG/M metagenome (GOLD analysis project Ga0247736, IMG submission 180935) | Plant litter microbial communities from Arlington Agricultural Research Station in Wisconsin, United States - UWRJ-L193-509B-2 | ecosystem: Environmental > Terrestrial > Plant litter >...
ATTTATAATACCTATACCATCAAATTTATCGCTATTATCAAGCTGCCAATCCCTTTGTATTAACCTGGTCTCGCTTTTAATTTCAAGTATAGACGGGGTATTGTATTTTATTTCAGGAATCTCCAATTGCGCCCCGCCACTAAAAGCTTTTTGTATAGCCAATAATCCGACTAACGAACCGCTATCGACAAACCACGGCGTATACATTTCTCTTAATAGTGCGAAATTCATATTGTTTTGGATATTATATAAAAGCAAAAAGCACCACCACGCAGTTATGCGCAATAGTGCTTAATATATACTTTCAATGTTTTTCATTTACCGATGTTATCACAACATTAGTTCTTAATTCACTACAAATATATGTTTTTTTATATTACAAAATAAAAAACAAAAAAAAGCGCACCATTTTACTGATACGCTTCTAACCCAATAATAACAAATCATCACTATAAAAAACCAAACCTTACTACAAATATAGTTAAATATCTTTATGAAAATAACTTTGAGTAATAATTGAATTTCGCAACTACATCATTCAAACCTATAACCCCACCGTTTACGGCTTTGCGTATTAGTTTTATATTCTCATAACTTTCGTTTTTCATTTTAGCCCAAAGCTTATTCCTTTCAAAATAATACAATGCGCTTTGCCAAAAGTAATCAGATGCAACAATATCCGGGTTAGATAATATTTCAGAGTTGCCAGTCAATTTGCCAAAATCAGTATAATTATTTTTACCCGTCAACTGCAAAGAACCACGACCCCTGTATTTCCATCCATCCCCACTTGCAGGGTTGCCGTTACCCATACGATAAGCATAAACCTTGTTAGCTATCTTTTCCGGCTTGTTTGCGTATTCCCTGGCTTCTGTATCTGTAAAGTATTTAGGGAACGTTGCACGCAATCCTTTTGCGCTATAGTTAAGGTTTTCCGTGTCTACTTTAAAACCGCCTGTCTCATGGTGTGTATTAGCCAGCATGTGCAATAATTGTATGCGATTAACACCCCATACCTCACACATTTTTAGCATTGTATTTTTACCTATAATGCCATCGGGTTTTAATCCGTTTTTACTTTGAAAATCTATTACATGATTCATAATGAATATTGTTTTGTTTCAACAAATCTACAAATAAAAAAACCACAGCTCGAGCTGTGGTTAGTTTTGTTTAATCCTAAAATTTTTAAAAGAAAGAAAGAAAGTGAAATGTAAATAAATAGTTGTTTGGCGACAGGGCTATTTTATTTCACAAATATACACAAACTTTATAATAAAAGAATAAATCTAAAAGCTTCCGACGGCCAATTTAAATTTAAAAATTATAAAGGTTCTTCACGCCTTGTTGATGCAAATATATAAAACTATTTCTTTCTTTTTTGATCTCGGTTAATTAAAACTATAACCAATGGTAAAAACAATATCCAAAATGCTGTTTGGATAAAAAATGATATATCCATTCTTATCTTAACGTTGCCAATATTTAATTGGCTGCACATAACCAGCACCACCATTAGTAATACAGGTATAAGGGGGTATCCCAAGTTATAAATACCTAAACCTTTCATCCGTTCCCAAGGCTGTTTATCCCCTTGTGAGAAACGCCATACAACATGGAACGGGTCTACAAGCAATGTAGCGAGTTTAGCTACCATAACGATCACACACACCGTTGATAGGGTGCATAAAAAATATATTATACTATTCATCTTCTAATTTTTTAAAGTGTTTTTTTATGATTGTATTTCCTGCCTTAAATCCAAAGAATATTATAGTTTCCGCAAACAACGTAACCCCGAATATATACCACTCTATTTTAATATTTACTTCGTGATTTGTCCAATACAAAACACCTATAGTTACTAATCCCGAAATTTGAATAATCCTTATTATAAAACTCTTTATGGTTATAAGATTATTCAGTAAATCAGGAAGGGTTTTTAGGCTTAATCCTGCGGAAAAAGCCAAGAAAGCCGATAAAAGCGGGGGTATATTTCCGTCCATAATTATTAAAATTAAGACAATTATAAATGTAATTTCTGCTTTTAACATCTATTTATCAATTTATAAATTGTTATAGAAACAAATGTAGCGTAAATCACAACAATATAAAAACAATAATATAAATCCGAATCTATATCAAATACAATGTATATGAAATTAAGAACCCAGAGGCATGCTAAAACCGAAACGCTAAGCCATGAAATCCACTTGTAGTATTTACCGTTAGCTGCCAGGCATAACAATGTTATCAGGCTGCTATCCCCAAATTGCTTTATAATTAAATCCCTCTTGAAAAAACAGTTAGCACCATAAGTGGTGTGCTCTAAATTGTTATTATAAAGATAATAATCAGTACCGAAAACATGCACGATTGCTATAGTCGTAAAAAACAAAGCTATTACAGGTAGGTAATCCCTTAAGTAAAAAAGCAGGTGTTTAGCCTGCTTTGATGGTTTTACTAACGCCCTCATATTAACGTGGGAACATTCTTTGCCCTTTAACGATTAGCGATGTTCCTGTTACTACCGAATTTAAAGCAGTATCTACAGTAACATTTGTGTAATTTACCGGGTCAAGGTTTGCCGATGCTATATCGGTGTAAGTATAATATTCGCTAAGTGTATCGTGTTTGAACGCAGGAATGTTCCTTGCTTTCAAAGCGTTTTGGTCTGCTTGTGTAATTTTAGAAGCTGTATCCATTTTATTTCTGTTTATCAATTAGATTGTTTATTGTCTCGTCTTTTTTTGTTTGTCCTGTAGCATTACCTAAATAATAATTAACTACTGTAACCATAAGCGCATATACAGCAATAAAACTATCATTGTTTTTATAGCCCATGAATGTAGTTGCTAATATGAACGAAAACCCAAATATTAAGACTACTAAAGCGATAATAGGCTTAATGTATTCAGTTACTTTTTTCATTATTCCTTAGCAGTTACAAGTACATCAAAATTAGCTCCCGACGTATTGGTTACGGCACCCGCTAAAACATCTCCAACCAATGAAATATTTAATATTCCACGTGAATAAGCGTAAATAGTAACAGCAGACGTTGTTACACTTTGAACCCTAAAGTATTGATTGGTTCCTGTTTGGTTGCTATAGGTAACCTGAACATTGGGGGCTACGGTGTAAGCATTTGGAAACGTCAAGGTGTAAACCCCGCTACTGTTTGTCGTTCCCGAGTACGGGACAGATAAACCCGCTACAGGCTTTGTTTGTGGCTCATCACTTGACCACCCAGGCAGAAAAATAAGTAATCCCATAATCGCGACTATAGCATATAGCCAGCCGCTTGTAAAAACGTTTTTCATAATTATATAGTTTTAGAATGAACCAGTTACTTTCCAATTAGAACCATCGGATTGAAGCCTAAACCCCATATTAGTGCTATTTAATAGTTTTGGTGATGCTGCCCCGTCAATGGTTTGACTGCTTACTGTGGCTACCGACAAAACACCTCCACCGCTGTTTTTTATAATAAACCAGTTGCCTAAATTCCCTACAGCGGTAGGTAAAGTAAATGTAGCTGTTCCAGTGGTTAAATTAATAGTACCATCTGTATTTACTATTGTGTATGATGCTGATTTATCACTCCAATTATACATTTTAGCTATCAAACCATCCACATAAGCTTTAGTAGTCAAGTCATTGGTTGCAACAGGTGTAGAGGCTTTTATTACGCCTCCCACCGTTACGTTAAGTCCATCAATAGTCATAGCTGTGGCTGGTGGGCTTAACGATGATCCTGTAGTGGTTGATACGTTACCCTCAATAATAACACGTCCTGCTGTGCCTGTACCAGTACCGCGACCTGCTGAAATAATAAAATCTCCGCCGTTTTGGTTTGTGCCTGCGGCATTTAAACCCCTCACCCTTGTTGAAGCCCCGGCTGCTGTACCTGTGGCATCCATACCCGCCGCTATTGAGCCGATAGAGCTTTCCTGCCCTGCTGAAAAAACTACTTTAGAACCCGTGGTTAAGTCCTTTAGAAATAGCCTTGAACCTATAGACCAGCCATAAGACTGCGTAAGACCTGCAGACCTTACCCACTGTGTAAGGTCTGATCCGCTGGTGCTTCCTGTAATTATAACTGGCGGCGTTGTAGTGGTACTGGTAAAATTATGCTGTGCTGACCATGTAGGGGCTATGGCAGGATTTATCGCGGCTGTAGCGTCTGAACGTTGGAACGTCGTTGCTACTCCATTGTTAGCGGTCATACCTATTAAGGCCGATGGATTGGCAGATCCGGTCATGTTTGTGCCGGTTATTGTGCCTGCTGAAACTATATTTGATGAAACGTTAATGCCGCCTATAAACTCTTTATTTCCATATTCGTGAGAACTTGTATAAGAAGTGCCTATGATGTTGTAAATAGAAGATGTTGTGGATGCGAATCCATAATTAATATTATTCTCAACCCGTGTACTACTGCAGCTATCAATAAATAACGGGGTGGTCATTCCGCCGCCAAACCTGCTAAATGTATTTCCTTTAATAAATAATCCCGCAACGGTTGTTGCCCGTATAAAGTTCTCTGTAGTTGTGGCAACTTCACTTCCTTGTACGAATTGATTATAGCTTATATCCTGACTTAAGCCGCTATTTAAAATAACTGAATGAGAAGTAGCATTGCGCACAAGATTATTATGAAACCTCGATCTGCTACTGTTAGGGGTTGTGCTTAATGCTGTGGCAACATTTGTAAAAACGTTATTGTGTACGTCGCTATATTTGTTTGTATTGAATAAAAAACCAATTGCAGTAGAATTTGGTTCTACTTCATTCCCTGTCCACACCTCTGCCTGACCATTAAGCGTAACGGCAACATCATCAATACTGTAAAAGTCATTGTAATAACCAAAGCTTTCGCCCAGGTTACCGGTAACCACACCTTTTTTACAGTTAGAAAAATGGCAATTCTCTATCGTCCAACTATCCCCCGAGCCGTCTGTAGTTACATTTGCCGATGCACCCGTGTCCCAGCCGTCAATATAACAATGGCGTGTAATGCATAGCCCTGCTCGTTTAATAGCCGCTGTAGTATTTAGATTTGAACTATAAGTTATAGCGATTTTACCATTATTTTTTCCTGTACCGAACAACCCTATATCCTCAATTACATTCCCCTGGTTCCTGTATGAAACTACATCTTGTGTAGGTAAAAAACCATCAACGTCGGCAGTCCAGTATATGGCGGTCTGGCTTTTATATGTTATGGTGTCAGCACCCTGTATTTGATATGGAAATAATGAATTTTCGCCAAATATTTTAGTACCCTCCCCATAGTATAAACTCCCGGTTGCTTTGTAATTACCATAAGGAAAATATACAGGGGTATTCTTGTTAGGTTTGGAATCTATAGCGGCCTGTATGGCCACCGTGTCGTCGGTGCCTGTTAATGCGGCAGGGTTATAATCCCCTTTGGCACCAAACCATTTTACAGATACGCCTTTTGCATTAACAACGTCCCTAACCCAATAACCACTCCCTACACCCGTAGCAGGGAAAACCGTCCCGCCGTCAAGTACTCCGTTTGCAGAATAATGGAATACACCGCCCCTGTCTTTGTCTTTTACTACAATTGTGGGGGAATTTCGTGTAAAATTAACCAGGGCTGTTATGTCGGAAACGGTTAAATCAGTAATGACAGGATTATTTACGTCCGTATTATCCACTCCGTAACCAGTAATACCCTGCAATGCATTGATATTCGCTATACCATTAATATCAAACAACACAGGCGTGTCTCCATTTACAGATATTGATGTCCCTATATCCTTGCCATTAGCAAGAAGCCTATCACTTTCGAGTTCTAAGGAGTAAGCATTTGATTTTAAAATATGATGTAAATCACCACTTACATTTTGCTCTCTAATACTAAAATCTGAATTTGAGCCCAAATATATTTTATGGTTTGACATATAAACATCCCTATCTGCAACATTGCCAATCGCTAATACATCTGCCCACGAAGGTATTCCGTTTGCTAAATTTATCCAAGTTGTACCATTGTGGTACTGGAATAAATTAGTGGCTGAATTAACCCTAATCCTGCCCTTTTGTGGCAATCCAGCATAAACAGCATTATTTGACTGTACAGGAATAATTAAACAGCTATCTACCTTTACCCCGCCTAAATACTTAAATGCTCTGTTAGTAGCTCCCAGTGTTGTTATAATAGGGTCTTGTGCTAACGCAAAAAAGCTAACAAATAAAGTTAGCAGTAATAAAATATTTTTTTTCATTTTTAATATCATTTTAGTTTGTAAAAAATATAGTTAATGATTCCCCGGCTAATACCTCAAAATCGAAACTGCCAGTTTCAGGATTATAATTCTGTATTTCCTGATTTGGAGAATTAGCAACTACTACTAAATCTATTGAGCTTTTACCAATTAACAAATCGCTCTGTACAGTTTCGGAATCTTCATTTACCACTAAAGTTATAAAGCCGGTTTCATTTTGGCTTTCCTGGCCGCTTGAAGTAAACAAAGACAATGATGCAAACGCATTTAACAATTGTGTTAGTGTAGTGCATCCGTAATTATTAACTAAATCAGTTAATTTGAAATGCAAATCTTTATTATGCAAATCAACGACAATACTGTCATTTTCAATGAATAAATTTGCATGTGATATTGAAGTAGTATCAATATTTGGATTTTCATCATAGGTAACCTGAACTATCGTTACTCCATTTACCTTTGTTAAGCTAACTCTTTTTGACATTCTTTTTTTTTATTTATGGTTGTGTGTAAAAAACTAATAACTCATCATCGACAATTACAGGAAAATTTAAAACTTCTCCCCCCGCGCTGTTAAAATCAATTGCATCTTTCATAGTTACACCCGCAACACTCGTTATTATTGCGCTTACTTGTATAGCTCCCACTAAATCATTATCCTGAAAACCATCCCCTGATGTTGTTATCTTGATATATTTATTAAGCCTGCCCGATGTTTCTGAACTACCTGGCTCTAATAATCCAAAATATACCCAATCTGTATTTGAAGTTGATGGAGTTGAATTTATACCAGTAGCATTACTCCAATAAGCACCATTGTGTATAACAACTTGCTTTACCCTATACCTCTGTTTGGCTTCCCACGGGATCGCCGGTGTTGTCAATTGTGCTGATGGTTGCATCTTTTACATTTGTTTTATTTATTATTTCCTGTTCCTCTTGTCTCTCTTCGTAATTCTCGCGCCAGTCTCCATAACCTAATTGTTCCGTTGCCTGCTCCAAACTCATTAGCGGCTCTTCTCCAAGCGATTTATCCCCTAAAGCAGACCTAATAGCTTTAACCTCTTTAAGTGGGTCTATATGCGGCATTTTCTTACCTACAAAACGGCATCCTGAATATGCCTCTATCAACATGAAATCCCCAGTTATCATAGCCTTTAAAAACCCCTCCAAATTTATCTTATTTCGCAACACCTCGGTATACAAAAATATATTATAAATTGGCTTGTAAAACTGTTTTGAAATATCATCTACATCAATATCGACTATATAACCAAAGCCGTTTATTGCTGCCCTCGATGCTGAATAGTTAGAATTGTATGATTGTAAAGCAACTTCATAAGGTACTCCCATTGATGCACATATATTCTTAAAGTTGGCTTCAAAGAACTCTCCGTAATTGCTTTCTATATCTGTATTGAAAGATTTAAGGCTTGCGCCAGGAGGCAAGTTAGTAACTGTTCCTGACACGGAAATTGCTAAACGATTTGCAACGCTGTCTGATAAACCAAAAGAATCAGTTTCAGTACCATCGGCATTTGGCTTTGTAAATTTAGCCTTTATTATATCTTGAAATGGGTTATCCCCTGTTGAATAATCAGCATGTTCAATAGCCATTACATGATTTGCTGCCTGTTCGGCCTTGCTTATTGCAGCCTCGGTGTATCGGTCTATCTTATTTACTTTTTCAAGTATTGGAGAAATGACAGGTACACCCCTTTTGTGGTCGGGGCTTAACTTATCCCCGTAAACCATCCACGATAACCGTAAACCAGTCTTTTCACCTTTAGCTACTATTCTTTCAAATTCATCAATTAAGGCATCTTTAGAGCGTTTTTTTACATGGTAGGCTACATGTTCCCCACGTTCATTAAATTCTATGCCATTCTCAATGTAATTACCGTTTGGTAATGGGTCAATCATATATTCAAGAGGCGTACAAACAAACTCACCTGAAATCAATTGAATGTTTGGATATCCGTTTTCGATCCTTACTACTACCAGCATATCCCCGCCCACATCGGCACCCATTTTGCAATCCCAGGCTATACCGTGTAAGCTTTGCTCTTTGGAATAATCACAGTTAACGCTGCCAAAATACGTTTTAAAACGGCTCTCAACAAGGTTGTAAAAGTTTTCAGGTAGTACTATACCCTCTGCCTTTAATATTTCTTTGTTTGGCTCTGCTTCAAACTTTAACCCCGTACCAATTACCCATTGTAATTTTCTGTCAATTATTATTTTGACTATATCCGTTTTCACATACGCATCTAAAGAACGAAGCCTTAAACGATAAAAGTCGGGAACATTATCAATGATAACTCCCAACTCCCCGCTTGTCTTTTCTCCATCCCAAATCTTCTTTATAACAGGCTGATGCCCCCCATAGGTTACAGCCCCATAACCCGTGAGTATTTCGCCTTTTGGCTCTAATGTTTTCACATCTGAAACGGCTTCCTTTTTATCTTTTCCAAAATTAAATAATCCCATAGTATATATTTAGCACCCCCTACGCAGCGGCATTATATTTCCTGATACCATTCTAAAAGTACGCCCGTTTAAACGGTTAACATAAGTCTGTTTCATTTTCTCTAAAACAGTTATTCCATCAAACACATCACTAACAGTACGGTACTTTGTCCTTACTGTCATTTGCCCATCGTTAAGATTTACCTCATCATAAATAGCACTACCAACCGCATCTAACGTTTTAAGATACAAGGCATCTATAATAGCATCTATGGCAGTTATCCTACCCGCTAATGTGGTTTGGCACTCAACATACTGGCTTATCGTGTATATATTATTATCTACCATATAACTATATTTTTTATTCCCTACAAATTTAAACAAAAAAAATACCACAAGCTACTATTATTCACTTGTGGTATTCCGGGCTGATGGTGTTTCCCACCGTTACCTAAAATTTTGGAAATTATACGTTTTTTGTTTGGTAATAATTAAACAGCCTCATGTATGTTTTGCTATTTCATGTTTTCTACATTTTACTTATAGCCTCACAATAAATATCCCATGTAAGGTTTTTGTTTTGAGCGTGGGAACGCCTGATTATATCTATGTAAATTTCGCGTGCTGCTATCGTGTAAACGGCTGTATCAAAAAAGTGGTTTTCTACATTGCTGTTTTTCTTTTTCCATGTAAACCCAACAACAACCCCGTTTTTCTCTTCCTCTATGCGGTGTTCTCCCTCATAGTGTACAAAGTAGCTTTTAAACGTAAACAACCCATCTTGTGGCTGTGGAAAGTTCATAAACCCGCTTGGTTGATACCCATCCATACCCGTTTTCAAAGTCATATTTTGCGCTAACATATCCTTAAGCTGGTTAACCTGCAAGATATAAAGCTTACCTAATTGCTCAACTGAACGCTTAATTACTGGTGTGTCTCGGTTTAATTTTCTATAATCAGCATCCGGATAACCTTTTGTTCCTACTACTACCCTATCCTTAAAGCTTTCGATAAATGTATATGCCGAACGAGAGAAAAACCCCGTGTCAATTACCGTAATATCTATATCGTGGAAATCCCCACTTTGCCCCGGATATGGCTTTTCAATAATCTTTCGTAAAAATGGCCATACGGAATTTTGCAATCCATGTGTATAAGTATATTTTATCCGTGATTGCTCTTTTGCAACGTCTGATTTATTCCGTTGCCTTGAACGCTTAAATGTTCCTATGCTGCCATGCTCTATACGATAAGTAACCCCTGTAGTTGTATGCGCTACTATCTCCCAATCTACCCGAACATCTTCGTTATTGGCATCCATGATTCCCCCTAAATCGACTGCCATTGTTATAAGGGCTATTTTTCCGTTATCATCCTGACCACACAACACATCGGGAATAACACCAACATTATAACTGCCCCGTATGTTCATCATCAATTCATTTGATCGTGGCGTAGTTCCTAAATCCTCCCATGTTTCGCCTAACTCGGTATTCTTAAAAGATTTTAATTTCTCAAAGTTTATAGGCTCATTGGGTGGGCAACATTCTAACCACATCTTAACCAAATCAACCCAACTCGAAAACCCTGGAGGCAACACTAAAGAGTTTAATTGATAGCTTCTATAGTTTTTATCTTTTGGCTTTGCCGTTGGTATCCATTTACCAGTTAGGTTAAGACTGTATTTATCTTTGTAATCAATCCTACATCCGCATATTTGGCATTCGTAATGTACACTTTCCTCTATAAGCTCATTGCTATCGTTAAGCAAATATTTTATACCTCCAAACGTATCATCTTCTCGCTTAACGCTCCATAATATTGGTATGTATTCCCGGCAATCGGGACATTTCCAATGCCATTTCCTTTGGTCTCCATCTAAATAAACATCTTCAACATTGGATTGTCCTTTAACTGTTGGTGTAGATATGTAGCAAATTTTCTTTGTAGAACCAAATGATTTTGTCCTACCCTCCAAAAGTAACCGCGTGCTACCCTCTTTTTTATCGCTTCTCGGGGCTGCATCAAACTCATCCGCAATAACCACCCTTGCACTATGGAAACGTAGGTTAGAAGCCGCGTATGTGCCGCATACTATACTACCGCCTGCAAACTCTTTATTAAAATCTGTATCCCCTGATTTGTTATTCCTTTTCTTTTGAACATTTGTTTTTAATAGGTGCTGCAATCCTGAATTAAAAATAACCGGGTCAAGCCTTTTTGTAATTGTATTTTTAACCAGGTCTACAGTTCCAGAAAAAAACATAGTTGGCATTGGTAATTCTGAAATAATCCATGCCAGTATTCCAACTACTACACCCTGTGTAAAACCTGATTGAGAACATTTCATTACCGCGCACATTTCAACGGGGGATGTAGGGCTAAGGTTATCAATAATTTCGCGTGTGTAAGGCGAATAGCTATATTCAAACAATCCAGTCTTACGGCTCTCACTTGAAAGGTAAACGTTTTTTTCTACCCAATCACTCGGCTCTAACCTTACAGCCCTATAGCTAAATATTTTTTCGTGTATAGGGGCATAGGCTTTTTTAAATAGTTCTTTTAGCATATTTCATTGTGTCCTTTAAATGCCTTACATCTTTTAGTTAACATTGGGTTTTTACACATATTTTCATCTGAACAAATGCAGGTTTGACTATCATATTCTTTAAAAACATTGTTTTTTTCAGCCCAATAATTCATGTTTTCTCGGTCAATATCACGTCCTGATTTTTCAAAATTACCCATAGCATTTTCCTTTGCACTTATCAACCAATAAATAGCATAAACAAAAATTAAAAATCCAAAACCACCAATTATATTTTCCATGATTACATAAATTTTTTAATAACATTAAACTTCTTTAAATTCAGGTTCGTTCCATTGCTTAAAATACGCCTTACCATCTTCAAACTTCCAAAATCCTGGCTCTCGTTCTTTTGGCATCGGGGTTATTATAGTGTAGCAATCTCCATCAGGCAAAGAAATAATTTTATGTATTAAAGTTGCTGGTACAAAATGACAAGTTCCACTCTCCCTTATTATTTCCATAGAGTTACCATCCTTATCATATATCCTTTCAAGATAGCTTCCCTTTAATATATAAGTAGTAAACCCAAACGGATGATCGTGCGGATAACCTTTGTCCGGCTCTGTAAATTTATGTACCACCGCATCAAACGGAAAACCTTTTAAATGAAACTTTGTAAACTCATCGCTCATTTTTTCTTCAACTACTGATATATCCATGATTTTATTTATTAAAGTAAATAGAAAAACAAATACACGCTATCAAAGCAGCTATCAACCTTTGAGTGTGCATATCTTTTTTCTTAGAGCACTCAAAAGCAACACACTCATACCATGCCATAGTGAATAAGCATCCTAAACCAAATATAAATCCCATAGCCTAAAATTTATGTTGTTCTTTTAAAAGTTTACACGCCGGTTTTTCTTTGCCTCGCTTCATGATGCCGTTATCTAAATAACAACCGCATTTCTTTTCTTCAAATTGTTTTTTAAACCCAACCTCAACGGTTACTGTTTCGGGTTTTGATGGATAACGAAGCGCAATAATTGGGTCGTTTTCATTCGGCACATACCCAACCTCAAATGGTTTCAAAAATTCATCTATTAAGTTTTTAACATTTTGAAGTTGTGATTTTGGAACATTCCTGTTACTCAACAAAACTGTTTCCTCTCTGTATTTAGATTTTCTACCTGCGTGTTTATCTTTTGCCATTTTTTATTTAATTTGAGTTATATCCGTTTTTAACACTGTCATAAAAAGAAATCCAATACCGTTCACGATTATGTAATTCGTGTATATTAACTTCCTCTATTACTTCAAAAATAAAATCTATATAATCATTTTCTAAAAATATATTTTTCATTTTCCCCTTACCATAATTTATATGGTTAGTCCATCTTAATGTAAATAGATTGCTGGTTTTACCTATGTAAACTTTACCATCTTTTTTATTGGTAATTTTATATACAAATCCATTATTAACCCTTGATTCAACCCTATGTATTTTAGCTTTAAAAAAATCAGATATTGAATTCAAAACAAATGCAACTCTTTTTATATCTATACTTGTTTTGCCAGGGAACAAAATCATGTCGTTATCATAATCAAAATGTATAATCCCATCATTAAATTTATAAACCATACCATAAAAAGATATTTCAACATGCGTTCCATCTTCTTCGTAACATTTAGTTCCATCGTAAATATCCTCTTTAAGTATTTCTGAATACTTAATAAATAGATCCCTCACAGATACAGACAAATCATATAACCACGTATAATCTACCATAATTTTTACTTTTTGTTTTTCATTTCATTAAACACCCATATCGCTAATATAGCCCATTTAGGTAATCCAAATCTATGCTTTGGACTGGTAGCAACATCAACCGTGTGCTTCTTTGCTCCAATCATATCAGCTACGTCCTGATTGTTTATCCTAAAATGTTTTTTGAGTTCCTTCCAATCTACACTTGTATATTTCATTTGCTTTTATTTTTGTCAAATGTAAAACAAATTTCGCATATCGGAAACAAAATAATAAAAAAATATATTTATACGTAGTTTTATCGGTTACGCTCCCCTACTGCCCGGCTATCCTGATATTCATCAATTGCATTATTTATCTCATGCATGGCATTATCTTTCGCACGTTTCAACGCCACATCCAAACATTTCTTTTGCTTTGCTGTAATATCCGCTATATCCTGCCTGTTACCGCCCCATTTCTCTATGTAAATTGCGTTAAGGTTATCCAACTCTGCCTCAATGGCTTTAACTATTTCCTGTGGATTGATAACGCATATCTTAGTTATCAAATCTACAGGCAAAAGATTACCCGCTTTCTTCTCTAACTCGTATTTTTTTAACTCTGCATTGCGCTCCTGGACTTCAACCTCTGCCATTTTCTTACGACGTTCCATGTTTTGAAAGAACTTATCCGATTCCGAAGCCTCTTTTAATACTGGCTTTTCTTTCGCTTCTCCATTTGTAACTCCTTTAACAGCTTTTACCGTAACAATTTTAGCTATAGGGTTATGAAGTCCACCCCCGTTTGTTACATCGTTTATATACACTTTATTGAAGTCTGTATCAACGTCAATAAATCCCGCTTTATCTTTCTTAACTCGGTTACGTAGAATATGTTGCCTTACCGTTGCATCTTTTTGCCCCGTTGCTGCTGCCAGTTCTTTTATTGTCAGTTTTCTGCCCATTTTTCGTTACAGTTTTGTTACAAAGTTAACCAATCCGTTACACTAAGCGTTACACCTTTCAAATATGGTGCATACTCTCTTCCCTCGGTGTGCCCAACGTATTGCATAACAACAGGTTATAAAAATACAGTACCTTTTTTTTATTATGTTTTCATCTGTTTTGACCCTTAATCTCGCTCGTTTGTCTTAATCCTGTACGATTTGACTAATCTTGTATGTTTTTATTATGCAAACAATCTACTGAATGAAATATCCTTCGTTGTTAGTATCAACATGGCTATCTCCATGGATTCATCAACGGTGTAGTGTCCCTCGCTTACGCTCTCAATAAAC
>Ga0247736_10000427_pt1 | contig 14290 bp, 13 predicted proteins | sample UWRJL193509B2_FD_180935 | JGI IMG/M metagenome (GOLD analysis project Ga0247736, IMG submission 180935) | Plant litter microbial communities from Arlington Agricultural Research Station in Wisconsin, United States - UWRJ-L193-509B-2 | ecosystem: Environmental > Terrestrial > Plant litter >...
AATAGCTTGTGCGACTGCTTTTATTTGCGCTGCGTTTTTAAAAGTGACAATGCCTGAAAATGAGATATAAAAGCCCATTTCAATGGCGGCCAAAGCCACTTCCAGGTTTTCAGTAAAGCAATGCATTACACCGCCCACTTGGTTTGCGCCCTCTTCTTGCATAATGCGCAAAGTGTCTTCAGCGGCACTTCTAGTATGAATGATTAAAGGTTTATTGGTTAAAATCGCCGCTCTAATATGCGTGCGAAAGCGCTCACGTTGCCACTCTAAATCACCAGTTAAACGAAAATAATCTAAGCCCGTTTCACCGATTGCGACAATTTTTGGGTGTTTTGATAAGTTAACTAATTGCTCTACAGTCGGTTCTTGAATATCTTCATAATCAGGATGTACACCAACAGAGGCGTAGAAATTATCGAATTGTGCTGCCAAATCCAATACTTCAGGAAACTTGTCTAGTGTGACCGAAACGCACAAAGCATGCCCTACTTGCGCGTCCGTCATCGATTGTCTGATCGCATCAATATTTTCGGACAATTCAGGGAAATTCAGATGGCAATGTGAATCGACTAACATAAAGTGAACCTACTTAAATGATTGGCTTAACGCTAAATATTGCGCCATTTTAACTATTGAATTGATACGTTAATTTTATATTCAAGCTTAAGTACTTAGCTTAACTATTAAGCTTAAATAACAAACTACATGGTATGTGTAGCGCGATTAGATTTTAAAGTGCTGCCCAAAATCGCCTCGATTTTATTTCTCACTTCAGAACCGCCATCTTTTTCGCTGAATTGCACGCCAATACCTTGCGGGCGATTTGCAGAGGCAGTTGGCGTTGTCCAAACTACTTTCCCGACTACTTTTAGCTTGATTGGATCATCAACCAAACTTAATAACATAAACACTTCTTCACCCACTTTAAAGTTTTTATTGGTCGGAATAAACAAGCCGCCACCTTTTATATAAGGCATATAAGCAGCGTATAAAGCCGACTTTTCCTTAATTGCCAACGACAACACGCCAGGCTTATTAATGGATTGGTCTGTAATTGGGTTGATATCTGCTTGCGTGGTCATAAGATTTAAAGTAATTAAAGAGTTTAGTTAAATATTTTGGTGTAGTGCAAAAGCATATTTTCTAATTGCATTTCATTGCTTAACGGATGATTAGCCATTTTTTTTGCATCGGATAATCGTTGCTGAAAACTCATCAATAAATTTAAGTTTACGCCTTTGCACAACGCTTGCAAAGCCTTTAAATGCTGCGCGTGGTAGCGTGATTTTTGCGTTAATTTATACGACATCAAATCAAAAATCCATTTCTGCAAGGTATCAATCGCGCGTTCCATTCCCAGCGCCAAAAAAGCGGGTGCACAAGTAAAAGGTTGTAATTGCGCCCCCAACGTTAATTGATTGATTAATGTTATTAAAGCATCGTTATCATCTGAAGCCTGCAGTGCCGACAATGGCGCACCGCCGGCATAATCTAGCAATAATTCTGCATTTTTCACACCTTGCGCATTCAGCCATTCAAGCGCCTCTTTTTTACTGGGCAAGGGCATATCAATTGCCTGGCAGCGGCTGGTAATTGTCGCTAATAAACGTTGCGGCTGATTACTAACGAGTAAAAACAATGTATTAGCTGGTGGTTCTTCTAACATTTTCAACAGCGCATTAGCTGAAGCGATATTTAAAGTTTCCGCTGGGGATATTAATATCACTCGGTGATGATTGACTTGGTGCGAAGATAAACTTAAATAATCAATCAATTGGCGAATCTGCGCGACTGAAATCTGACTTTTCTTAGTGGTTTTTTTCTTAGGCGCATCTTCGCCGGTTTCTGCATCTTCTGGGCTAATCAAGCGAAAATCTGGATGATGCATTTCTTTAAACCACGCGCAACTGGCACAAACACCGCAAGCGTGCGTATCAATTGGTGCATCACATAAAAGACTACCTGCCAATTCCAGTGCAAAATCTTGTTTGCCCGTTCCGGCGCCACCACGCAAAAGCAATGCATGCGGCAGGTTTTTACGCTGCTGCATAATGTGTTGCCATTGTTTTTGTTGCCAGCTATAGATCATTTGGTAGTTGTCATCTGTAAATCTTCATTTTGTCGTTAATATTATTAATTAATTTAAGATTAACTTATTTAAATCAAAGCCTTGAAATAACTTGTTCAACTAAAACCTTCACATTTTCTAATGATTGATTAGCATTGATAATGTGAAAAATACCAGGATTTTCTGTCGCTCCTTGTAAATAAGCTTGGCGCAGTTTTTCAAAAAACTGTGCATTTTCACGCTCAAATTTATCTGGCTCGCGTGCACTGGCCAGTCTTTTAATGCTCACCTCAACAGGCACATCGAATAGCAAAGTCGCATCTGGCCGCAAATCGCCTTGCACCCAATTTTCTAATTGTTTAATTTTTTCTGGTAAAACGCCCTTTGCGCCACATTGATACGCATAAGTCGCGTCCGTGAATCGATCGGATAATACATAAGCGCCGCGTGCCAATGCAGGTGCAATCACATTGGCGATATGCTCACGCCTGGCGGCAAACATCAACAGTGTTTCCGTTTCTGCATGCATCGGTTCGTGCAACAATAATGTGCGCAACTGCTCGCCAAGCGCCGTTCCGCCTGGCTCTCTGGTGGAAACCACTTCTAAACCACGCGCCTGCAACAATGCCAAGATAGTGGGGATATGCGTGCTTTTACCTGCGCCATCCATGCCTTCAAGTGTAATGAATTTACCTTTTTTCAATGTTTGATTTTTCAAAAATGGCTCAACTTTATTTAATCTATCTATTTGCTTTGATTTGGTATTGATAAACAGCGCGATTATGCTCTACCAAAGAATTGGAAAACACGTGGCTACCATCGCCTTTGCCCACAAAATATAACGCTTTTGTTTGCTCAGGATGCAATGCCGCATCAATAGAAGCTAAGCCTGGCATGGCAATCGGCGTTGGCGGCAAGCCTTTACGAGTATAAGTGTTATATCGCGTATCTTTTAACAGATCTTTGCGGCGAATATTGCCATCATATTGGTCGCCCATACCATAAATAACAGTCGGATCAGTTTGTAAACGCATGCCAATGCGTAAACGATTCAGAAAAACGCCTGCAATCATTGGGCGTTCAGCCGCTTTTCCAGTTTCTTTTTCGACGATTGAAGCCATAATTAACGCCTCGTAACTGTTTTTATAAGGCAGATTCGGTGCCCTATTTTGCCAAGCCTTATTTAACTTTGCCTGCATGCCGTCGTAAGCGCGTTTTAATATCACCGTATCCAGCGTGCCTCTATCAAAGTAAAACGTATCTGGAAAGAATAAACCTTCTGCATGCGCTTCACCTTTTCCGACAATTGCCATCACTTTTGCATCGGATAAATCTTGAATGGTGTTTTTAATCGCATCATTTTTAGCCAGTTTCGCACGCATCTCTTTAAAAGTTTTACCCTCAATAAAGGTAATGCTGCCTTGCGTTGTCTTGCCATGATTAAGCGATAACAATAGCTGATAAGGCGTAATGTTTTTATTCAGCGTATAGTCGCCCGCTTGTAAATACGATTCTTTTCTGAGCACTCTTGCCAATACAACGAATGGCAGCGCGCTACGTAAAACCTTTTGATCGACCAATTGATTAGCAATGCTATTTAAACTGCTTTTTGGCTTAATGTTGATTTCTTGCGCTTGCGGCGTGAGTTTTAGCGATGTTTTGGCGTAATAAAACAGTCCGCCAGCCAGAAAAATACTAATCAGCAACGCAAATATGATGGTTTTCTTTAAAAAATGCAGCATGCTTTAAAAATTTTCTTTCAAATAAAACTTTTCTTTCAAAATTTCCCTTAAGTCAGCCGCTAACGATGTCATCGCCCAGCGCTTATGCTGAATACTTTTCACTTGGAAAGCACCATATATACTATTGGTGATAATGACCGCATCTGCGGCAAATAATTGATCTAATTTAAATGATTCAATTTTTACGGTTAACCCAATTAAATGGGCTAAATCGATAACGCGTTGCCGAGTAATGCCTGCAATGCCGCACAAATTAAGGCTTGGTGTAGTCAAGGTGTCACCATTGCAAATAAAGATATTGGCAGATGTACACTCAATTACCTGCTGTTCACAATCCAACATAATGCCATCTAGAGTATTCGGATCTGCCCATTCCATACGCGCCAATACATTTTCTAAGCGATTTAAATGCTTAACTCCCGCCAATAAAGGTTGTGCCGCTATTGGTGTTTTACATATATGTAAATCGACGCCATCACTAAAGTAACTATTTGGATAAGTTGGCATATCCGTTTTAATCAGCACACGCAAAGGATTGGTAATGGCTGGTGCTGCATAACCACGCTCGCCCTCGCCTCTGGTAATAATTATTTTAACGACAGCAACCGCATTTTCGGTGATTTCCTGCTGGGTAAATAATTGCTGCAAATCACTGATTAACAACTCCGCACTGGGGCAAACGATTTTAATCGCAGCGCAATCGGCAACTAGTTTTTGATAATGCTGCGGCCAACATTCTGGCAAGCCATTGCGAATGATCATGGTACGAAAAACACCATCGCCATAAGCAAAACCGCGATCAAGCGGTGAGATAGCATAATCAAAACTGCCGTTGACGATGTAGGTTTGCGTGTGCAACATGATGCGCAATTAAACCATAGCTTGCGTCAATTAAAAAGCCTGCAAGTGCTTAATTTGCAGGCTTTTAGACAATACGCGCTTATTAAAAAGCTTGTGTTTTAAATACTTTTATACATGACTTGTATTTTATAGTCTTATATTTTTTTAAATACCAAACTTCCGTTAGTACCGCCAAAACCAAAATTGTTTTTAAGCGCATAAGTGATGTTCATATCTCGCGCTGTGTTCGCACAATAATCCAAATCGCACTCAGGATCTTGGTTGAAAATATTAATCGTTGGTGGTGATATTTGATTATAAATAGACAGCACTGTAAATACTGATTCTAAACCGCCCGCGCCGCCCAGTAAGTGACCTGTCATAGATTTGGTTGAGTTTACGACCAATTTATATGCGTGGTCACCGAACGTTGCTTTAATAGCGTTCGTTTCGTTGGCATCGCCCAGTGGTGTTGAAGTGCCGTGTGCGTTCATAAACTGTACTTGGTCTGGGTTGATGCCCGCATTTTTCAGTGCATTTACCATACTGCGGCGTGGACCATCCATATTGGGTGCCGTCATATGATAGGCATCTGCACTCATGCCGTAGCCCGATAGCTCAGCATAAATTCGCGCACCACGTGCTTTGGCATGCTCATACTCTTCTAACACCAGTACGCCAGCGCCCTCGCCTATCACAAAGCCATCGCGGTCTTTATCCCACGGACGACTTGCTGTTGCAGGGTCATCATTGCGATTAGATAATGCACGCGCAGATGCAAAGCCACCTACGCTTAATTCTGTAATAGCCGCCTCAGCGCCGCCTGCCACCATCACATCGGCATCGCCATATTCAATCATACGAGCAGCATCGCCGATTGAATGCGTACCTGTCGTACAAGCAGTCACAATCGCTACATTTGGGCCTTTTAAGCCAAACATGATGCTTAAATTGCCTGAGATCATATTAATGATTGTGCCAGGAATGAAAAAAGGTGAAATCTTGCGCGGGCCACCTTCATCATAGCTGTCGTTGGTCGATTCAATAAGCCCTAAACCACCAATACCGGAGCCGATCGAAACGCCTATACGCTCAGCGTTTTGTTCTGTGACTTCAATACCAGAGTCTTTAAACGCCTCAATGCCCGCAACTAAGCCGTATTGAATAAAAGTATCCATACGACGTGCTTCTTTTGCAGATAAATAATCTTCGGCATTAAAGTTTTTAACTTCACCAGCTATTTGTGAAGAAAAGGCAGAAGGATCAAATTTAGTGATGCGTGTAATGCCAGATTGGCCTTTAACTAAGTTTTCCCAAGCGGTTGATGTGCCGATACCAACAGGCGAAACTACGCCCAAACCAGTAATGACAACGCGACGTTTTTGGCTCATAGATTAAATCCGATGCTTAAATTTCGTGGCAAGAAAACCATGTGTTGATGCATGATTTTGATATTTGCTCTACTTATTCTTTGCTCCAACTCAAAAAAACTAGTTGTCTAAACAAAGAATCAGCCCTCAAAAGTGAGGGCTGAAAATGTAGGGTATATTGAATTTATTTGAGGTTCGCGTTGACGTAGTCAATCGCTTGTTGCACTGTTGTGATTTTTTCCGCTTCATCATCTGGAATTTCACAGTCAAACTCTTCTTCAAGCGCCATTACTAATTCCACTGTATCTAATGAATCAGCACCTAAGTCATCTACAAATGATGATGCATTCTTTACATCTGCTTCATTTGCACCTAATTGTTCGCAAACGATTTTTCTTACACGTTGTTCGATGTCAGACATCTAAATACCCCTTTGATTAAAAAATTAGCAACCTACATCAGCATAGTTAGGCTAAGTGCGTATTCTAACAAAACTCTAGAATAAAACAAAAAAGCTTTTTAAACTTAATGGTGATTGCTGAACAAAACTTGTTCGACATTGGCCAGATTTAAATTTAGACCAACTTATGCCATATACATGCCACCATTCACATGAATGGTTTCACCGGTAATATAAGCTGCATTAGGAGATGCTAAAAATGCAACTGTTGCAGCGATTTCTTTCACATTACCCAAACGTGCAAGCGGCACACGCTCAAGCATTTTTGTTTTAATAGCCTCAGGCAATTCTGCCGTCATATCGGTTTCAATAAAGCCTGGCGCGACACAGTTAACCGTAATGTTGCGACTACCGACTTCTGAAGCCAATGATTTAGTAAAACCGCTCATACCTGCTTTTGCGGCGGCATAATTAGTTTGTCCTGCGTTGCCCATATGCCCTACCACGCTTGAAATGCTGATAATGCGACCTGCGCGCGCTTTCATCATGGGACGTAAAACCGCCTGGCTCATGCGAAAAACCGATTTTAAATTAGTCGAAATTACGGCGTCCCAATCTTCATCGCTCATGCGCATTAACAACGTATCGCGCGTAATACCTGCGTTATTCACTAATATAGAAATATCGCCAAATTGCGCTGCAATTGCTTTTAGTACAGATTCAACCTGAGCTGAATCGTTCACATCTAACGCCATGCCAATGCCATTAAAACCTGCTTGCTTGAATGTGCTATTGATGCTTTCTGCACCACTTGTACTGGTTGCAGTACCAATAACAATCGCACCTTGCTGGCCAAGTTCTGCTGCGATAGCTGCGCCAATACCGCGGCTAGCACCTGTAACTAAGGCAATTTGACCACTTAATATTTGAGTATTTGACATTAAATAAACCTTTTAATTAATTGATTTAATTATTATTCGTTATTTATTAGAAGAAGAGAATTCAACAATCGCTTCATTTGAAACGAGTGCATTACACGAAAGCTCTGCAACAATACGCTTGGTTAACCCTGTTAACACTTTTCCAGGGCCACATTCTGCGGCAGTCAATACGCCTTTTGCATGAATTGCTTGCACACTTTCTACCCAGCGAACTGGACTATAAAGCTGGCGCACTAATGCTTGTTTAATTTCATCCGCAGTTACGTAACTGGTCACATCTGCATTATGTATAACGGGAATTTGCGGTGCATTAACCGTTACGTTAGCTAAATATTGTGCGAGTTTTTCAGCCGCAGGTTTCATCAATGCACAGTGCGAAGGCACACTAACAGGCAACGCTAGCGCGCGTTTTGCGCCTTTAGCTTTGGCGATTTCCATGCCGCGCTCTACTGCTGCTTTATTACCTGCAATCACCACTTGACCTGGTGAGTTAAAGTTAACAGGTTCGCAAACTTCATTTCCAGCTTCATTAATTCCAGCTTCATTTTGTGCCGCTTCAATACAAACAGCACGCACAATGTCATCATCCAAACCCAATATAGCTGCCATTGCGCCAATACCTTCTGGCACGGCACTTTGCATGACTTCAGCGCGATATTTCACAAGTGGTAATGCATCCGCAAAACTAATTGAACCCGCCGCAACTAAAGCTGCATACTCACCTAAGCTGTGACCAGCAAATATAGTCGGTTGGTTTGCGGTTTCAGAATTGGTACTTTGGTTTAAATAGGCACGCCAAGTCGCAATATCGGCGACAAGCATTAATGGTTGCGTATGTTGCGTTAGATTTAAAAGCTCATTTGGCTCTGTCGCCATCGCCCAAAAATCAACGCCTAAAATGTCAGATGCTTCAACAAAGGTTTGTTTAATAACGGGATTATCGCCAAATCCGCTCATCATGCCGACTGATTGCGAACCTTGACCTGGGAAGAAAAATGCAAATTGACTCATTGTTTTATTCTTTAACTTTAAATTAATTAGCTTGGTGAAGAAAATCGCCTAAAAACGAATCAGCGCTGAACCCCAAGTAAAGCCACCACCAAATGCTTCCATTAAAATCACATCGCCACGTTTAATGCGACCATCGCGCACGGCAACGTCAAGCGCTAAAGGAATAGATGCGGCAGAGGTATTACCGTGTTTATCAACCGTCACAACGACTTTATCCATACTCAACTCTAATTTTTTAGCAGTCGCTTGCAAAATGCGAATATTAGCTTGATGTGGCACTAACCAATCAATATCACTTTTTTGCATGCCGTTCGCAGCCAATGTTTCATCCACAATTTGATCCAAGGTATTCACTGCCATTTTAAATACGGCATTACCTTCCATCAATACTGTATCTGGTCGGTTGGCATTACGCGGCACATGCAACATTTTTTCGTAATTACCATCGGCATGCAGATGCGTGGAAATAATGCCTTCTTCGGATGAGGCTTGTAAAATAACAGCGCCTGCGCCGTCACCCCACAAAATACAATTTCCTCTGTCAGAATAATCGGTGATACGCGAAAACGTTTCTGCGCCTATGACTAAGGCACATTTCGCACTACCCGTTTTAATGAAATTATTCGCTGTTGCCAATGCATAAACAAAACCGCTGCAAACCGCCTGAACATCGAATGCTGGGCAACCAGAAACGCCTAATTTGCGTTGTACCATCGTGGCAACACTGGGGAATATTTTGTCTGGCGTGGTCGTTGCAACGATAATTAAATCTACTTCATTGGCAGCAATACCAGCGCTTTCAATCGCATTTTGCGCCGCAATTAATGCTAAATCGCTAGTAGATTCATCGCTTGCTGCAATGTGTCTTTCGCGGATGCCAGTGCGCGTAAAAATCCACTCATCAGTGGTATCGACCATTTTTTCTAAATCGGCATTGCTTAAGATTTTTTGTGGTAAATAACTGCCTGTTCCGGTTATTTTTGCGTGAATAGAGTTTAATTTGGTCATGGGTTAATATCTTTATCTGCCAAACTATTTGCATTTAGGGCGCTATTATGTGGCTGTATATGTTCAATTTCTAATTGGTCTGTAATGCGGCGCAAAACGCCACTGCGTGCCTCTTCTATCGCTACATGCAATGCGTAATAAAAAGCTAATTCGTCTGCCCCGCCATGGCTTTTTACGACAATACCGCGTAAACCTAAAAAGCTAGCGCCATTATAACGGCGTGGATCAAGGCGATTTTTAAATGCTTTAAGCACAGGCATCGCACCTAATGCCATTAGTTTAGTCAGCCAGTTTCTTTTAAACTCCATCGTCAGGAATTTGCCCATCATATGCGCCAAACCTTCGGTGGTTTTAAGTGAAACATTGCCGACAAAACCATCACATACGACTAAATCAGTTGTGCCTTTAAAAATGTCATCACCTTCGATATTGCCATAAAAATTAAGGTGGCTGGCACGCAGCAATTCAGCTGCCTGCTTAACTACTTCGTTACCTTTGATATCTTCAGAACCAATGTTCAATAAGCCTACTGTAGGATTTGCTTTGTGTTCAACACAGCTGACCAGCATAGCTCCCATTACCGCAAACTGCAACAAATGCTCTGGCGTACAGTCGGCATTGGCGCCTAAATCCAGCATATAGGTTTTACCTTTTTCTGAAGGTAAAGAAGATGCAATCGCAGGTCGATCAATACCCGGCAAGGTTTTTAACACAAAGCGTGCGGTAGCCATTAGGGCGCCAGTATTGCCTGCGCTCACACAGGCGTTCGCCTCGCCAGACTTGACTAAGTTAATAGCCACACGCATGGAAGAATCTTTTTTGTTTTTTAAAGCGCTTTGTGGAGATTCATCCATCAACACAACTTCTGTTGTGTGATGAATGCGCAAACGTGAGCTGGTGCTAGATTTTTGGGCTTTTAATTCCGCTTGAATCGCATCCTGCAAACCGACCAGCACTATATTTAGCTGCGCATCTTCTTTAAGCGCTTTTAAAGCCGCAGGAACAGTTACGTGGGGGCCATGATCGCCACCCATCGCATCAATCGCAATTGTAATATCCATTAAAGTATCAAATATCAGATGAAATATTTGCCAACGATTAAGCTAGCAAACAATAATTTAGGGGATGAAACACAAAATGCGCACAAATGCTAAATGTGCAAACGCCGCACTGTTTAGAGTACGGCGCATTTGTTCCAGCTATTTGATTAATCACTGTAATTAAAATATTGCAATTTAAATACTGCGGTTTAATTACTTAAGTTTAATCAACAAAAACTTAGATTAAAGGCTTATTCGCCTTTAGTCGACAATACTTTACGACCACGGTAATAACCTGTTGGGCTAACGTGATGACGTAAATGTGTTTCGCCAGTTGTTGGCTCAACCGCTAAAGGTGGGTTAACTAAAAAGTCATGTGAACGGTGCATGCCACGTTTTGAAGGTGACTTTTTGTTTTGTTGAACTGCCATGATAAAACTCCAATAAATGCTTTAAGCAAATGCGTTAAATAGCTAATCCAGCATTATAATTTATTTTATTGCACTGTGTAAATAGAAGCTTGTAAATAGAAGCTATTGCAAATGACAAGCTTGCTGGAAATATAATCCCGCGCAAAAGTTCTGGCTGTTTTGTGATAGTTAACTGGATTTTTTCCCAAAACCTTTAAGCACTGCAAAAGGATTCGGCTTCTCTCCACTTTGCTTTGTATATTGTACGCATTCTTGTTGATTCGCTGCTGAATGCACTGGCGCAATCGGAAAAGCAATTAATAACTCATCTTCAATCACTTCCCAAACAGGCATTTCTCGCGAAGATTCCAGCCAATCCAGCTCATCATTTTCATCAAAAATAGCGGGCTCTGAGTCACTAATTAAATAATCGAAATCTAGTTTTAACGCCACATTCATTTCATTCAAACAACGCTGACAAGTGGTTGGCAACTCGGCATCTATTGTTAGATGCAAACTAGGATGGCTAAACTTTTTTGCTTCACCTATTAATGTGAAGTGTATTTTTGCTGTTTGTTGGCGCTCATTTTTTAACGCTAATAAGTCGTTAAGTCTTGTTAGCGCAGTCAATTCAACGTCACCTGAAACGATTTGTTCAGATATTGCAAACTCAAGATTGTTAATCAACAGTGGTTTTATTGTGGGCATTAATTTGTTCATTTTTCATCAATCAAGCCATTTTTTGGCTTCGTGCTTATTTTGTAGATTGCGCCTGCGTGTTACAATCGGCTGGTTTTTGTATATCTTTGTTGCATATCTTTAAGGGTTCAAGTGTTCAAAAAAATTCTTGTAGCTAATCGGGGTGAAATTGCTGTACGTATTGTACGCGCTTGCTCCGAAATGGGCATTAAATCTGTCGCTATTTATGCGGAAGCTGACCGTCATGCCTTGCATGTAAAAAAAGCCGATGAGGCTTATAACATTGGTACCGACCCAGTTGCCGGCTATTTAAACGCACATAATATCGTTAACGTTGCAGTCGCTGCTGGCTGTGATGCGTTACATCCTGGTTATGGTTTCTTATCAGAAAATCCAGAGCTAGCTGAAATCTGTGCACGCAGAGGCATTAAGTTTATCGGCCCTTCTTCATCTGTTATCCGCCAAATGGGCGACAAAATTCAAGCACGTAATGCCATGACTAAAGCGGGCATTCCTTGTACGCCAGGCAGCAATGGCAACCTTGAAAACTTAGATGAAGCAACTAAGTTAGCGAACAAAATTGGCTATCCAGTGATGCTAAAAGCTACTAATGGCGGCGGCGGACGTGGTATTAGACGTTGCGATTCTGAAAAAGAATTGCTCGGCAATTACGATCGCGTGATCAGTGAAGCTAGTAAAGCATTTGGCAAGCCAGAAGTATTTTTAGAGAAATGTGTTGTCGCACCGCGCCATATTGAAGTGCAAGTGTTAGCGGATAGCCGCGGCAATGTGATTCACTTATTCGAGCGCGATTGTTCTATTCAACGACGCAATCAAAAACTCATCGAAATCGCACCATCACCACAATTAAGCCAAGCGCAACGTGATTATATTGGTGGATTAGCCGTTAAAGCGGCTAAAGCTGTCGGCTATGAAAATGCGGGTACTGTGGAGTTTTTACTAGATTCAGACAATCATTTTTATTTTATGGAAATGAACACGCGTCTGCAAGTTGAACACACTGTGACTGAAGCGATTACGGGTGTTGATATTGTGCAAGAGCAAATTCGCATTGCCTTTGGTTTGCCGCTACAGTACAAACAATCTCAAATTAGCTTCCGTGGTTTCGCGATGGAATATCGCATTAATGCGGAAGATCCTAAAAATGATTTCTTACCGAGTTTTGGTAAGATCACGCGTTATTATTCTCCTGGCGGACCAGGCGTGCGAATGGATGCCGCGATTTATACAGGCTATGTCATTCCGCCTTATTACGATTCTATGTGTGCGAAATTAACGGTTTGGGCATTGGATTGGGAAGGTGTTGTCGAACGCGGTCGCCGTGCTTTGGGTGATATGGTGGTCTATGGCGTTAAAACGACGATTCCTTATTATCAAGAAATTATGAAACACCCTGATTTTAAGAATGCGCAATTTAACACCAGCTTTGTAGAAACTCACCCAGAGCTGACTAATTACGCGACCGAACTGCCGCCTGAATTGATTGCTGCCGCGATTTCCGCAGCAATTGCGGCACACGAAGGTATTTAAACACCCAATACATTAAACATCATGGCATTTAAATAAGTATTTATTAGAAGACGATTGATTATGAGCAAAATACAACTTACCGAACTCGTTTTACGTGATGGGCATCAATCGATGATTGCTACGCGTTTACGCACCGAAGATATGCTGCCGATTTGTAGCAAGCTGGATGCGATTGGTTTCTGGTCGCTGGAAGCTTGGGGCGGCGCTACATTTGACGCCTGTGTGCGCTATTTAAAAGAAGATCCATGGCAACGTTTGACCAAGTTACGTAAAGCGTTACCAAACAGCCAAATCAATATGTTGTTACGCGGCCAAAATCTATTGGGTTATCGTCATTACTCGGATGATGTTGTGCATGCTTTTGTACAAAAATCTGCTGATAACGGTGTCGATGTATTCCGTATTTTTGATGCGATGAACGACACGCGTAATTTGCGTGAAGCGATTAACGCGGTTAAAAAAGTAAAAAAACATGCGATCGGTACGCTTTCATACACTACAAGCCCCGTGCACGATATTGCCTATTTTGTTGCGATGGCAAAAGAACTGGAAAGTATGGGTTCAGATAGTATTGGTATTAAAGATATGGCGGGTTTGTTAACGCCGCAAGTTGCTGCCGATCTGGTAAAAGCGCTTAAAGCTGCGGTCAGTTTACCTATTCATGTGCATAGCCATGCTACCTCTGGACTGGCCAGTATGGTATTACTAAAAGGCATTGAAAGTGGCGCTGATATTATCGATACCTGCAACTCGTCTTTTGCAGAGGGAGCAAGCCATCCTAGTACGGAAAGTATGGTCGCAGCTTTGGCTGGCACGAAATATGACACTGGTATAGATTTAGGTAAGTTACAAGAAATCACCGCTTATTTCCGCGAAACACGTAAAAAATATTGGCAGTTTGAAAGTGATTTTACTGGTGTCGATACACGTGTTCTTGTTAATCAAGTGCCTGGAGGGATGATTTCCAATCTATCCAATCAGTTAAAAGAACAAGGCGCTCTAGACCGTATGGATGAAGTTTTAGCTGAAATCCCTCGCGTGCGTGAAGATTTAGGTTATCCGCCATTAGTCACGCCAACTTCACAAATCGTTGGCACGCAGGCTGTATTAAATGTGATGACGGGTTCGCGCTATAAATCAGTCACCAATGAAGTGAAAAACTATTTACTCGGTCAATATGGCAAATCGCCAGCGCCAGTAAATGAAGCCG
>Ga0247736_10000429_pt1 | contig 14277 bp, 12 predicted proteins | sample UWRJL193509B2_FD_180935 | JGI IMG/M metagenome (GOLD analysis project Ga0247736, IMG submission 180935) | Plant litter microbial communities from Arlington Agricultural Research Station in Wisconsin, United States - UWRJ-L193-509B-2 | ecosystem: Environmental > Terrestrial > Plant litter >...
TGACACTAACGCTTCACCAACGCCAAGCTCAGTAATTGCCGTAGCCACATCCACTTTTGGATTGCTTCTGAATGTCTCTGCGGCTGATTTAACGGCTTTTTGGTCACGCGGCGTAAAGGCGCGCAAAGCATGTTGTACGCGATTACCTAACTGTCCAAGTACGATATCGGGGATATCTAAAGGATTTTGACTGACGAAATAAACGCCAACCGCTTTTGAACGGATTAACCGTACAACCTGCTCGATTTTTTGCAGCAAAGCAGGCGGCGCATCGCTAAATAGCAAATGTGCTTCATCAAAGAAAAACACCAGTTTTGGCTTTTCCAAATCGCCCACTTCGGGCAATTTTTCAAATAATTCAGATAATAGCCAAAGTAATAATGTGGCATAAACGCGTGGGGAATTAAATAATTTATCCGCCGCTAAAATATTAATAACACCGCGGCCTTGACTATCGGTTTGCATTAAATCTTCTAAATTCAATGCTGGTTCACCAAATAACAGATCGCCGCCTTCAGTCTCAAGCTGTAAAAGCGAACGCTGTAACGCACCAACACTGGCGGCTGAAATATTGCCATAAGTCGTTTGATATTCAGCCGCATTTTCTGCCGCATGTTGCGACATGGCGCGTAAATCTTTTAAATCTAATAGCAACCAACCTTTATCATCTGCAATCTTAAAAATCGCATTGATCACGCCCGCTTGCACATCATTTAAATTCAATAATCGCGATAATAATAACGGCCCCATTTCTGCAACAGTAGTACGGACTGGATGACCTTTTTCGCCAAAAACATCCCACAACACAACGGTTGAAGCCTGCGGTTTAAAATCATCCATGCCGAGTTGCGCAACACGCGCGTCAACTTTCGCATTGCCACCGCCAACTTGGCTGATACCCGCTAAATCGCCTTTTACATCGGCCATAAATACTGGCACGCCGAGTTTAGAAAAACCTTCTGCTAATGTTTGCAAGGTGACGGTTTTACCAGTGCCGGTAGCGCCAGCAATCAAGCCGTGGCGATTAGCCATTTTAGGTAAGATATTTAAAAAAACGTCTGCTTTTGCGATGCGGATAGAATTCATATATGAGAGTTTTCGTTTATTAAGGCTATTGATATAGTGAACTGTTTATCTGGTTATTGCTGTCTGATTAATGGTTCTTCATTAGCAGATTACCACCTAATCTTTATCAAATCCAAGACCAAATCTTAACTAATTTTGATTAACTTTAAGCGACCTTAGATTAAAGGCTCTAATTAAATATCGCCGCGACTGGCTTTTTCCATCAAATCAATCAATGCGTCTTCTAATTCTTGTGCCGATTTTTGCGCACGCGCTGTTGGGTTTTTGATACTTTTCAAATCATAAGTCGGCCGATCTAAAGCCAAAAATAAGCGCAACTTTTTATTTGCATCAGGTTTTTCATAAAGCGCAACTCTGCACGGCGCAAAAACCAGGAACTCGGGATGATCAAGCATGATTTCAGTGCCAAGACTTAAGTTGCAAAAACTGTGCACTTCTTTAATGCCTTGCGAATCAATGCCGCGTAATTTCATATTTTCGGCGATGGGGAAATTAGCTGGATTAACAAAATTCATACCTTCAGAAAGTGACTTCAAGCTATCAAGAACATCTTGGTAGCTCACACCTTCTTTTACTGGCAATTCATATATAGCACTGGTTAGATCGATTGATGGCAAGCCTTTTGGCATCGCTTTAGTGGGTAAGGCTGAAGTGGTTTGGGTGGTGGCGCAGGCGCTTAATACAACAATTATTAATAAATAAAATAAATGCTTAAGCCACATTATCTACCCCAAATTCGGTTAACTAATCTTGCTAATTAACTAATTAAATACATTAGCGAGCGCTGTTAACAAGTAATTTAATGGTCAATTTAGCTAGCAATTAACCAAATTGATTACCAGATTAACTCGCCCGATAAGATTTTAGCGCTTCATCAACCGCTTTTCGATCAAATTTTGGGATTAGTAACTCAATAAAGCCGTAGATATAATTGCGTAAAAATGCATCTTTACGCACGCCTAAATAGGTTGTACTGGCTGGAAATAAATGGCTGCAATCCAAGCGTACTAAATCCTTATCACGTTCTTCATCATACGCCATGTTTGCAATCAAACCAACGCCTAAACCAAGCCCTACATAGGTTTTAATCACGTCAGCATCAATCGCGCTTAGTACGATATTCGGCATTACGCCTGCATCGTGGAATACTTTTGCGACTGTAATACTGCCTGTGTAAGCAAAATCGTAAGTAATCAAAGGAAAACTGGCGATTTTAGATAAAGTTAGCGGAAGTGCATCAATTAGACGATGGCCTTTTGGCACCACAACGCAACGATTCCATTCATAACAAGGCAAGCAAAGCAGCCTATCATCTAAACTGATTTTTTCGGTTGCTATACCAATATCTGCTTCGCCACTGGCTACTTGCGCCGTCACTTGCGAAGGATCACCTTGGTGAATATTCAACTTAACATGTGGATAAGCTTGAATAAACTGTTTAACAGCGGCGGGCAATGTGTAACGCGCTTGCGTATGTGTGGTGGCGATTGTTAACGTACCTGTTTCTACTTTACTGAACTCATCGCCCACACGTTTGATATTTTGCATTTCCAGCATTACGGTGGCTGCCAGTTTGACGATGTGTTTACCTGGTTCAGTAATGCCGGTTAAGCGTTTGCCGTTGCGCTGAAAAATCTGTAACTTTAATTCGTCTTCCAGCATTTGGATTTGTTTACTAACACCAGGTTGTGATGTATGCAGCGCTTCGGCTGCGGCTGAAATATTAAGTCCTTGTCGTGCCACTTCGTGTATATATTTCAGTTGGTGTAGCTTCATTCATGCACCCTTGCGGTCAAAATAATCGTTATAAGCAAATCATATACTAAAATAATAATGTGTTATTAAATAATTATATCAATTTCTGCTATATTGTGCGGGTTTACTACCATTTGGGTATGCACCACGCGTGGATTTGATTTTTTATATATTTGCAGGATTTGTAGTTGGTTTATTAGTTGGATTAACAGGCGTTGGCGGCGGCTCATTAATGACCCCTATTCTACTGATTTTTTTCAATGTAAAAGCAGCAGTCGCAGTTGGCACAGATCTACTTTATGCCTCTATCACCAAAAGTGTTGGTATTTTTGCGCATGGCAAACTGGGCAATATCGATTGGAAAATCGTTCGCTTACTAGCATTTGGTAGCATTCCCGCTTCAATCATCACGGTTCTGTATTTAAAAGATTTAAATATCGCCTCTGACGCTGCGGTAAATAATATTAAATTTTGGCTGGGCATCGCGTTATTACTGACTTCGCTATCTGTACTATTTCGTAATCAATTAGCCCAACTATCCAAAACTGGCGAATGGATTAACCCTGAATATACGCCAAGCTTAACCATTATTTTAGGGGTAATTTTAGGCTTTTTAGTGACATTAACTTCAGTTGGCGCCGGCGCTTTAGGCGTGACGGCTTTATTGATTTTATATCCTAAAACCCCCATTACTAAAATTATCGGTTCTGATGTGGCACATGCAGTTCCATTGACATTGGTTGCTGGCTTAGGCCACGCTAGTTTAGGCACTGTGGATTACAGTCTGCTTGGCACACTGTTGATTGGATCAATCCCTGGCATTTGGATTGGTAGCCATTTGAGTTCGAAAGTAGCTGAGCATTGGGTGCGCACTTTACTCGCGTTAATTTTAGTGTATGTCGGCCAAAAGCTGGCTTTTCCTGAATTTAATCAGCTAATTGGCATCTCAATCATATTGTTTTTAGTGGCATTAAAACAGTTAAGTTTTAAAGAATCTTAAGCAATTGTTTTTAAAATATATTTTGAATTAAGTTTTAAGCTTAATTTTATTGTTAAGTTTATTGAAAAGCCTTATTTACATAAGCAACTTTTGGATTAAAACGGTTTTTAGATTAAAATATCAGGTTAGCTTTTTAGCCAAACAAATGTTAGCCATAGAAACTATCAGCAAGAAAGAAACATAGCAGAATATGTATCAGAGAAATCATGTATAAGTACGATCAACTAGACCAACAAATTGTCAACGAACGCGTTGCACAATATCGCGACCAAACGCGCCGCTTTTTAGCCGGCGAACTCACCGAAGAAGAGTTTCGCCCATTGCGTTTGCAAAATGGCCTGTATATTCAGCGCCATGCGCCAATGTTGCGAATTGCTGTGCCGTATGGCATGTTGTCTAGCAAGCAATTGCACAAACTTGCCGATATTACAAAAAAATACGATAGAGATTACGGTCACTTTAGTACACGCCAAAATCTGCAGCTTAACTGGCCAAAATTAGAAGATGTGCCAGATATTTTGGCAGAATTAGCCACAGTTGAAATGCACGCGATTCAAACTTCAGGCAATTGTATTCGTAACATCACGACAGATCAGTTTGCTGGCGTCGCGCCTGATGAAGTCATCGACCCACGCGCGATGGCTGAAGTGATGCGCCAATGGAGTACTTTTCATCCTGAATTTGCGCTATTGCCACGTAAATTCAAAATTGCGGTTTCGGGTGCTAAACAAGACCGTGCTGTTGTGCAAATGCATGATATCGGCATGGAGTTTTATCGCGATGCAGAAAACAAAGTGGCCATCAAAGTATGGGTTGGCGGCGGTTTAGGTCGCACACCAATTTTAGGCGTTGTCATTCGTGAGCATCTTGAGTGGCAACATGCACTTACTTATTGCGAAGCGATTATTCGCGTCTATAACTTACACGGTCGCCGCGATAATGCCTACAAAGCGCGCATCAAAATATTAGTGAAAGCATTGGGTATTGAAGAATTCAGCAAACAGGTTGAGGCGGAATGGCAGCATCTAAAAGGCATGCCAAACACCATTCCTGAAACTGAGTTAGCGCGTATCACTAAACAGTTCGATACGATGCCTTATGAGACCCTGCCAGCAAATGATGCTAGCTTTGATGCGGCTGTTGCCAGCAACCCAGCATTTGCTGCTTGGGTTAAACGTTGTGTACATCCGCATAAAAAACCAGGTTATCGCGCCATAACCTTTTCGCTTAAACCGCATGGCAAAGCGCCAGGTGATGCGTCCAGCGAACAAATGCATTTAGTAGCGGATTTGGCTGAGCAACATAGCTTTGGTGAGCTGCGTGTTTCACATGAGCAAAATTTGATTCTGGCGGATGTTAAGTTAAGTGATATTTTTGGCATTTGGGAAAAAGCGCGCGCGGCGGGTTTAGCGACGCCAAACATTGGCTTGCTGACAGATATTATTTGCTGCCCAGGCGGCGATTTTTGTAGCTTAGCCAATGCGAAAAGTATTCCAATTGCCGAAGCGATTCAAATGCAATTCGACAATTTGGATTATTTGCATGATATTGGCGATATTGAACTGAATATCTCCGGTTGCATGAATGCATGCGGTCATCATCACGTTGGCCACATTGGTATTTTGGGCGTTGATAAAGATGGTTCAGAATGGTATCAAGTGTCGATTGGCGGCAAACAAGGTAATGATGCCAGCATTGGCGCGACGATTGGCCCTTCTTTCTCTGCGGAAGAAATGCCTACCGTGGTACAAAAACTGATTGACGTTTATATTAAAGAGCGTACGCCAGAAGAGCGCTTTATTGATACGGTGCGTCGTTTAGGCGTTGCACCTTTTAAAGCACATGTTTATGCAAAAAATGAAATAGTTGAAACGGCATGAGTAATTTAATTCAATTAAATAATGGCGTTGCTAATATTGTGGAAAATACTTGGATTACAGTCCAGCTTCCCCCTAGCAATGTAGAAGCGCGCAAACAGGCGGGTAAAGTAGTGTTGTTTAAATTAACTGGCGAAGATACAGTCAGTGAAACACAAATCGCCGAAACAGTGATACCGCCTACAGGCAAAATAATCTTGCCTTTAAGTGTGTTCATTGCACGCAAAAGCGAAATATTATCGCGTATTTCAAGCGGTGAAATTGGCGTATGGATAGATACACATGAACTAATTGCCGATTTAGCTGAGAATCAAGCGGACTTAAATGCGCTACCAATTATCGCGGTGCATGTAGAGCGTTTTGCAGATGGTCGTATTTTCTCGCTCGGTACATTGTTGCGCACACGCTATGGCTTTAAAAATGAGTTGCGTGCGATTGGTGACGTGCTGCGCGATCAACTATTTTTCTTAAAACGTAGCGGTTTTGATAGTTTCTTAATTCGTGCTGATCGCTCTGCTGTAGATGCTCTAGCCAGTTTGAAAGACTTCACTGCGCCTTACCAGGGCGCGGTAGATGAGCCGCTACCAGTATTTGTGCGGTATAACAGGACTGCTTAATGTCAGGCGAGGTTTCTTTTTTAAAGCCTAACGCAGTTAATCCAACGACACAGCCGTTATTGACAGATGCCTTGCAGGCAAGTGTTCAGACAAAAACTGCCCAAGTATTAGCTCTATTAAAAAATGCTTCAAATGAGTTAGTTAACATCACTTTTGCCAATAGTTTTGGTGCAGAAGATATGGTGCTCACTGATATTATTGCAAAAAATCAATTACCTATCGAGATTTTCTCATTAGACACAGGTCGTTTACCTGTTGAAACGTATGACTTAATTGCAGAAACAGAGCGACATTACGACACCAAATTAAATGTGTTTTTCCCACAAGCATCAACCGTCGAATTTTATGTGAAAACAAATGGCATAAACGCCTTTTATGAATCAATTGAATTACGTAAAAGTTGCTGCCATATGCGTAAAGTAGAACCTTTACAACGTGCGCTTAAAGATAAAAAAGCATGGGTAACTGGTATGCGCGCGGCACAAGCGACTACGCGTTCTAGCTTACCAGTACGTGAGTTTGATGACGCCAACGGATTAGAGAAATTCAATCCGTTAAGCGATTGGTCTGAACAAGAAATTTGGGCTTATATCCGCATGCATCACGTGCCATATAACAAATTGCATGACCAATTTTATCCAAGCATCGGTTGCGCACCTTGTACACGCGCCATTGCCATGGGTGAAGATATTCGTGCTGGCCGTTGGTGGTGGGAAGATCCAACTAGCAAAGAATGCGGTTTGCACGTTAAATAATGTGCAAGTGAATAAGAATAAACCACTTTAAATATTAACTTTAAATGATTGAATATGTTGAATAATACCCATAAACCATTATCGCATTTAGATTGGCTAGAAGCTGAAGCCATTCATATTTTGCGTGAAGTGGCAGGCCAATGCAGTAACCCTGTTTTGCTATTTTCTGGCGGCAAAGATTCATTGTGCATTTTGCGTTTAGCCGAAAAAGCGTTCCGTCCTGGTCGTTTCCCATTTCCGCTTTTGCACATTGATACTGGGCATAACTATCAAGAAGTGGTTAATTTTAGGGATCAACGTGCTGCCGAATTAGGTGAACGCTTGATCGTACGTTCTGTTGAAGATTCAATGCAGCGTGGCACTGTTGTACTAAAAAGCGCTGATGAGCCACGCAATAAACACCAGTCTGTCACTTTGCTTGAAGCGATTGAAGAGTTTGGTTTTGATTGTTGTATTGGCGGCGCGCGGCGCGATGAAGAAAAAGCCCGTGCCAAAGAACGCATCATGAGTTTCCGTGATGAATTCGGCCAATGGGATCCAAAAAATCAACGTCCTGAATTATGGAATTTATATAACGCGCGTTCGCACAAAGGTGAAAACATTCGTGCTTTCCCAATTTCAAATTGGACTGAAATGGATGTTTGGCAATATATCGAACGCGAAAATCTAGAATTACCAAGCATTTATTTCGCACATCAGCGCGACATTTTTATGCGCGGCGGTGATATGTATCCTGCGAACGTAAAATTAGCAAACGGCGAAGTGATCAACCAACCGAAAAACGGTGAAGAAATCATCAACATGCAAGTGCGTTTTAGAACTGTGGGCGATATTACCTGCACGGCACCTGTGATTAGTGATGCCGATACTGTCAGCAAAATCGTGATAGAGACTGCAACAACAACGATTACCGAGCGCGGCGCAACGCGCTTGGATGACCAAACATCTGACGCGAGTATGGAACAACGCAAAAAAGAAGGTTATTTCTAATGAGTAGCACCAGCACAACAAATAACATCAATATTCATAACGATAGCCTTTTGCGCTTTATGACCTGCGGTAGTGTCGATGATGGCAAAAGCACCCTTATTGGCCGTTTGCTATTCGATACCAAAACCATTTTGGCCGATACGCTGACCCAAATCTCAAACACATCAAAAAAACGCGGTATGCAAGAAGTCGATTTGTCATTGCTCACAGATGGTTTGCAAGCAGAACGCGAGCAAGGCATTACGATTGACGTGGCCTACCGCTATTTTAGTACTGGCACACGCAAATATATTATTGCCGATGCGCCTGGTCACGAACAATATACGCGGAACATGGTAACTGCAGCTTCTACCGCCAATTTAGCGATTATCTTGATTGATGCACGCCGTGGCGTGCTGACTCAGACGCGACGTCACAGTTATTTAGCGCATTTGGTCGGCATTCAGCACATTGTGGTCGCGGTGAATAAAATGGATCTAATGAATTATGATCAAGCCGTTTATGACAAGATTTGTGCGGATTATTTAGCATTTGCGACAGAAATCGGTTTTGCGCAATCCAGAGAGATTCGTTTTATTCCAATGTCAGCATTAAATGGTGATATGTTGGTAGACCGCTTGGATAATATGCCTTGGTATACCAATGAAACACTATTAGAAATGTTGGAATCAGCGCCTGCTGCACACATTGATGCAGATGAAGAGTTCCGCTTTCCAGTGCAATTCGTTTGTCGTCCACATGCCAGTGCAGATGCTGATTTACACGACTTTAGAGGCTTTATGGGCCGTATTGAAAGTGGCAATATTGCGGTCGGCGATGCGGTTACTGTGTTACCAAATGGCTATCAATCAACCGTTAAAGCCATTCAATTGGGTGAAACGCATTTACAAAGCGCGCAAAGCGAACAATCAGTCACATTATTATTAGCGGACGAAATCGATACTTCTCGCGGCGATATGATTGTTAAATCTGGCAGCGCTATTCAACCAGTCAAGCAAATTGAAGCATTTGTTTGCTGGCTATCAGAAACGCCATTATCTCCTGCCCGCACTTATATCATTCGTCACACCACGCGTGAATCAAAAGCAAAGGTGGGCAATATTGCATACAAAGTAGACGTTAATACGTTGCAACAACAACCTGCGACGGAACTTAAAATGAATGATATTGCACTCATTAGTTTTAAACTGGCACAACCGTTAATGGTCGATAGCTACAACAAAAACCGTGCAACTGGCGCGTTTATTGTGATTGATGAATCGACCAACAATACAGTCGGTGCAGGAATGATTACAAACTAGTATGTTGTAGTTTTATATTTAAGCGTAATAAATTAAAATACCTTATAGAAATATTGTCAGCCAAAAAATCAAACGTCATAAGAGTAAAACCGTTGTTGCTTTTAGCAGACTTGAGTTTTTGGCTATTGTAAAAGAGAGAAAAAATGACATATGTAGTCACCGAAAATTGTATTCAATGCAAATTTACCGATTGCGTTGATGTGTGCCCAGTAGATTGCTTTGTAGAAGGCCCTAACTTTTTAGCTATTAATCCAGACGAGTGTATTGATTGCACGCTATGTGTAGCGGAATGCCCTGCTGAAGCGATTTTTGCAGAGGATGATGTGCCAGCAGATCAGCAAGAATATATAGCGTTAAATGCGCGTTTAGCTGAGTTGTGGCCAACGATTACCAGCCGAAAAGAAGCGCTTCCAGATGCTGAAGCGATGAATGGCGCGCCAGGTAAACGTGCTCTTTTAATTGAAGAAGCTTAATTCTTAACGAATTACCTGTTTTAAATTACCAGTTAAATTCGCTAGTTATAAATCATGTAACAATAAAAAGGGGGCAATTGCCTCCTTTTGTTTATCTAAATTGTTGAGTCATGACACGAATTAACACTAAGCAGTTTAATTATATTAAATGACACCAGCGCTTAAATACTTGCAACACTACCCGCTTGCCTTGCAGGATAAAATTCGGCAGCTACAAATATAGGGCTTGCTTGGCGAGTACATTTCAACACGTTATCCTCAGTCGCACACCATTCAAACCGACAAAGCGCTTTATAACTATGCGAATGAAATTAAGCAAACATTCTTACGCACCGCTCCGTTATTGGATAAAGTACATTACGATAATAGGCTGGGTATTGAACATCATGCGCTTGGGTTGAATACGGCGATTTCGCGTGTGCAAGGTGGAAAACTAAAAGCCAAGAAAGAAATTAAAATCTCTGCTTTTTTAAAGCTGCGCCTACTGATTTCTTACGGATGATTGTTGTGCATGAGCTGGCACATCTTAAAGAGCGCAATCACGATAAAGCTTTTTACCAGTTATGTCAGCACATGGAACCTGATTACCATCAGCTGGAATTTGATTGCCGCGTTTATTTGCTTTGGAAAAACGAGTTAGTAATTAAGACAATGGCGCCCAAACTGCAGGCGCCATGATTGAATTGTTAAATTCAAGCCAACTTTAAACCGATTTTTTACACCAAACGCTATCTAAACTGAATTTTCCTGCGCCGGCAAAAGCAAAATACAAGAATATAAAGCTATACAAAGTAGCTAATTCGCCTCCATTGGTAATAGGTAAAAAACCACCCGGCGCGTGCGCCATAAAATATGCAACTGCCATTTGGCCAGAAAGTATAAAGGCGACAGGACGCGTAAATAGGCCAATCAATATCAATGCACCGCCTACCAGTTCAAGAATGCCTGCAAAACCCATTAAAGACATCAGTTGCAGACCGTCAAACATAGGATTATGTGGCATGCCTAGCAGTTTAGAAGTGCCATGCTGCAGGAACAAAAAGCCAGTGATAATGCGTAACAAACCTAAAACATAAGGCGTCCATTTTGCACAAGATTGTGTATTTAACATTTGAGTTTCCTTTGTGTGATTAATCAAGTGAATCAACCACATACTAACTGATTCACTTGTCATACGTCTAGGATTTAATCCTGTTGAACAAACGCGCATTAATTAGTTTATACACCATTTATTTTGTGCTAATTTAGCGTATGAATATGACAAAATACTCTTAACCTACGGATATGATTTCACATTTAGCATTAGCTGGCAGATTGAGCTGGGCAAGCGGTTTGCGGCTTTATTTAACCGTATTTATTGTCGGACTATTGGCTAAATTTGATTATATTCATTTGCCAATTTCACTGGATATTTTAAGTAATCCTATTGTGTTAAGTCTTGGTGGCGTGCTGTGTATTGTAGAATTTCTAGCCGATAAAATCCCTTATATCGATAGCGCGTGGGATTCGATTCAAACATTTATACGCATTCCTGCTGGCGCATTACTGGCGATGGGCGCAATCAACGCGAGTGACCCAATTATTGCAACAATTGTTGGATTATTAGGCGGCTCATTAGCAGGCGCAACACACGCCACCAAAGCGGGAAGCCGCGCACTGATCAACACTTCGCCAGAACCTGTCAGTAATATTGCCGCGTCATTTACTGAAGAAAGCTTATTGATTACTGGCGGCTGGTTAGCGCTAATGCACCCTGGTATTTTTATTGGCTTATTGTGTGGATTGATTGTGTTAATGATTTGGTTAATACCAAAACTGTGGCGTGGCATTCAATCAGTATTAAGCAATATTGGTAAAATTACGCGGGCTTAATTATTTTCAAGCTTATTATTTACAAGCTTAATTATTTACAGTTTGAGACTTCCAAAGCTGAGTTTGACGAATAACCAGCAGCGCAATGATCAAATAAACCATCATCGCCAGCGCCAAACCCATCACACTGCCCCACACCAAAGGCACAATTAAACCAGCTGAAACCGTCGATAACAACATTTGGATAAATGCTTGCGCAGACGAACAAGTGCCACGGATTCTAGGGTGTCTATCCAGCGCGGCAAGTGACAATATTGGCATCACTAATGCCATTCCTACATTGAATAATGCGATGGGTAAAATGTTATTCTCTGGATTTAATGGCAAAAAAGCGCACACCAGAATATTCAAGCCAACTATTATCAGCATCCAAGCAAAAGCGACCTTAAGTACTTTTTTTGCGCTGTATTTTCCCGCTACATATTTCGCCAGATATGATCCGATCATCATGCCGCAAACCGTTGGGATAAATAAATAGCCGTATTGTTGCGGTGTTAATCCCAAATGTTTGCCCAAGAAAACAGGGCTTGCCAGCACATAGACAAAAAAAGCTGAAAAGCAGGCGCCAATCGTGATGCTTAATTTAGCGAATTCACTATCGCCAAAGATGGTTTTGTAACTAGATAACACATTTTTTGCCGATAATTTCAGCCGCTTTTCTGGCGGCATCGTTTCTGGTAAGAAAGTGACCGATGCCCACAAAGTGACACCAGCATAAATCGCCAGAAAGATAAAAATTGCCTGCCAGTGGATGCCCAGTAAAAATCCACCAATAATTGGTGCAACGGCTGGTGCAATGCCAAATAACATTTGCACTGTCGCCATCACTCTTTGTGCTGCTGGGCCTTCAAACAAATCGCGCACCATTGCGCGCGCCACCGCATTGCCTGCCCCGCCGCTTGCGCCTTGCAGTGCTCTAAAAAACCATAATGTTTCGACATTCGGTGCGAGAGCGCAACCGATTGAGGCCAGTACAAAAATGCTCAAACCCCATTTAATGGTGGTAATGCGCCCAATCGCGTCCGAAATAGCACCATGCCAAAGCGTCATCAACGCGTATGGCAGTAAATAAACAGTTAAGCTTTGTTGGATATGTAGATCAGAAGTTTGTAAATCGGCACCCATTGCATGAAATGCCGGCAAGTAAGTATCGATAGCAAAAGGTGCGAGTGCTGCCAAACTGGCTAAAACATAGACTAAAAATACGGAGTGGGTTTTCACATTAATGACCAAAATAAAAGGCGCAACTGAATGCGCCTTTATTATATCTTGCGGTTTTATAGATATTGTTTTTTTAAGGCAAAGCGTGAAATTCTTCTACACGCTCTCTGTCGCCCTCTACATATTTTTTAGAGTTTTTGTCTGTTCTAAAGATAATCGGTTTTGATGCAAGGACCGGATTTTTAGAGTCTTCAATCGCTTTCTCGATTAAATGGTGATGTGGCGATAATGAACAAACCGGATCGGTAATTTCTGCATCTCCAGTCAGCAAAAACGCCTGGCAACGACAACCGCCAAGATCGTTCATTTTTTCAGGACAAGCCACACAAGGACCTTTCATCCAAGCCGTGCCGCGGTATTTATTAAATGCAGGGCTTTCTTTCCACGCATATTCCAAACCATGTTCACGCACATTTGGGAACTGCATATTTGGCAATACCCGGGCGGAATGGCAAGGTAACACATCGCCATTCGCGGTCACAATCATAAATACCTCACCCCAACCATTCATGCATTTTTTAGGGCGATTACCAAAATAATCTGGCACCACAAAAAATATTTTCATCTTATTGCCGACTTTTTCGCGGAATTCGTTAGTGATTCTTTCCGCTTCATCGATTTGCTCTTTAAGCGGCATTAACTGGCTACGATTAACCAATGACCAGCCATAATATTGCGTATTGGCAAGCTCAACATAATCCGCGCCTAACGCTTCGGCCATTTCAAGGATTTCTTCAATATGCCCAATGTTATAGCGGTGAATCACTACATTTAATACCATTGGATAGCCATGATTTTTAATCATCGCTGCCACTTTTTTCTTTAATTCAAAAGTGCGGGTATTGGTAATGAAATTATTAATTTCTTCAGTAATATCATGCATGGAAAGCTGGATGTGATCTAAACCGCCCTCTTTAAATGCCTGAATGCGTTTTTCAGTTAAGCCCACACCAGAAGTAATCAGATTGCTGTAATAACCCAGTTTTTTCGCTTCAATAACGATGTCTTCTATATCGTCGCGTAATAATGGCTCACCGCCTGAAATTCCTAGCTGAATCGCGCCCATCTTGCGTGCATCGCGTAAAGCCTGAATCCATTGCTCAGTGGTTAATTCATTTTGGGTGTGCTTGTCGTAATCTGTCGGGTTGTAGCAAAATGCGCAGTGAAGCGGACAGCGATAAGTCACCTCTGCCAACAGCCAAAGCGGCTGTGTTTGCGTGATATTCGCCGCCACGCCGTTATTCTTAGCTTGGCTGTGTATTTCCTTCTGTACAACTGACTCACCTAACGATGTCTGTGTCATTTGCTACTCCTTGATTATGCTACTTAA
>Ga0247736_10000430_pt1 | contig 14264 bp, 10 predicted proteins | sample UWRJL193509B2_FD_180935 | JGI IMG/M metagenome (GOLD analysis project Ga0247736, IMG submission 180935) | Plant litter microbial communities from Arlington Agricultural Research Station in Wisconsin, United States - UWRJ-L193-509B-2 | ecosystem: Environmental > Terrestrial > Plant litter >...
GAACCAGGCGGCGGCGATGCTCGACTCCCGACTGGGACTCATCGGCCGTATCCGGTTCGAGACCGCCGAGGCGCGCAAGGCCCAGAACCGGGAGCGCGCGGCGGCGGCCGAGGCGCGTTTTGCCTCTCCGGTGATTGCCTCGCCGGTCGATCCCGTGCGGGTCGATGCTGTGCCGGTCGACCCCGTGCGGGGCGATCCCGTGCCGGTCGACGCTGCGCCGGTCATTCCTGCGCCGATCCCGCCGGGGCCGGTCCCACCCGGCCCCGTGTTCGCGCCTCCGGTCGCCGCACCGCAGCCGGTCTTCGCTCCCCCTCCCACCTACACGCCACCGCCCGCCTTCACGGCACCGCCCGCGTACTCCGCGCCGCCCGCCCCGCGCACTCCGGTGCGCTCGCGGCTGAGCATCCAGGTGCTGGTTCTGATCGCCGGCATCGCCCTGCTCTCGCTCGCCGCCATGTCCTTCCTCGTCTACGCCTTTGTGAACTACGGCATCGAGTGGCGCAGCGCGATCATCGCGGCGATCACCGTTGCGACCTTCACGATCGCGTCGCTCCTGCGCCGCCGCGGCCTCACCGGAACGGCCGAGGGCATCGCCGTGTTCGCCGTGGTGCTGGTGTATCTCGACGCCTTCGCCGTGCGCGCCAACAACCTGTTCGGCGCGGACAACGCGCAGCCCCAGGTCTATTGGGGAGTGACCCTGCTGGCCTCCGCGGTCGGCTTTGTGCTCTGGCACCGACTTTCGGGCCTGCGCACCCCGAGCATCGCCGGCTTCAGCGCTGTCGGCGTCGGCGCGGGACTGCTCGCCTACGGCCTCGGCGAGAGCCTCGAGGCGCCCACGCGCGTCTCCCTGTCACTGCTCGCCGTGGCCGCGGCCGGACTGCTGCACCCCCTCGCGAGCCGCAGGGCGGAGTCCCCGGCCCTGCCCGAGCGCCTCATCCCGCTGAGCCTGTCCCTGCTGGCCCTCGCCGGTGCGGTGATCCCCGCCTTCTTCTCCCAGCCGACCTCGTTCTGGGGCGCGACCGTCGCGCTTGTGGGTGTCGCACTGCTCGGCTTCGCCCACGTCGCCCTCACCGTGACCGGTCGGGCCGCCGCCCTCGGAGCGGTCCGTCTTTTCGGTCGCGGCTTCGCCGTGATCGCCGGCGTGAGTGCGGCGGCCGCGGCGAGCGCCACCCTGCTGCACGACCCGAACGCCGAATTCGGGATGATCGTGCCGCTCGCCTCCGCAGCGCTCGTGGTGCTGCTGCTCGACGTCACCTGGCGGCGCCTGGCAGCCACCCCGGCGGTGGGAGCCCTGCGCACGGCAACCCTCTCCGCCGCGCTCGTGGCGGCGGTGCTCTCCGTCGTGCCGCTGAGCCTCGCCGCGGGGCTCGTGCTGCGCACCGCCTTCGAGGCGGTGACGATCCTCGCGTGGAATCTCGACGTCACGGAGTCCCTCGCCGTCGTCCCACCGCGCACGGGTGCCGCCGTGGGTGCGCTCGCGATCGTGACCGTGCTGGTCATCGGGTTCTCCCTGCTCGCCCGTCGCCTGCTCGCTCGACGACTGCTCGTGGCCATCGTGGTCGCCGGGGTCATCGTCTGCGCGGTCCCCCTGCTCGCGGTCGTCTGGGCGATCGCGGGGGGTTGGCTGCTGGTCGGCGCGCTCGGCGTTGCCGCTCTCGCCGTCGACCGCGGGCGGCTCCCCCGCTCCCTTCGCGTCACCGTCGCAATCGGGAGCCTCCTCGCCGCCGGTCTCGGCTACCTCGCCTCCTGGGCGAGCCTCGACTCATGGCTCGCGGGATCCACCATCGCCGTCCTGATCACCGTCGGGGCGCGCTGGGCGTTCACCGGTGTCGCGGCACGGGCCGGGCTGCTGTCCGTCGCAGTGCTGCTCGGCTATGTGGGGGCCGTCGGTCTCGCGCAGCAGTTCAGCGAGGGCAGCGGCTTCATCGCCGGCAGGACCATCGCCACCGAGAACATCGCCACCTTCTCGGGACTGCTCGCCCTCGCCCTGATCGTGATCGCCGCAGTGCTGCCCTCACGCCTGCTCTCGGGCCCGGACCGACGGGTGCTGTTCTGGCTCGCCCTTCCCGTTGCCCTGATCGGCTCAGCGGCGGTGTGGCCGGCAACCGTGCACACGGGCTCCCTGCTCCTCGAACCGCTGACCGGCCTGCTCATCGCTGCGGGACTCACGCTCGCCCTGCTGGGCTGGATCGTCCTGCGCGGCGAGCTCGCTGCCGAGCGCGTCGTCGCGGCACTGTCCGTGGCGCCCGCACTGTTCTTCGCGACCCACGCCCTCGGCGAGCTCATCGAGAGTGACCTGGTGCTGGATCTCGCGGCCACGGCCGCGGCCCTCGTCGTGATCGCGGGTGCGCTGCTCGCCGCACTCGTCCGGCCTCATGGTGCCCCGCGAGCCGCGCTCGACGCGGGTGCCGCGTTCGTCGGCGGGCTCGGGGTGCTCTCCGCTTCGGTGGTGGCGCCCGACGCGCTGTGGCTCGCCCTGCTCGTCACCGGAGTCGCGACCCTCCTCATTGCCATCGACGGCGAGGGGCTGTTCGCCTCGGCGTCCCCTCGACGCTTCCTCGGCTGGCTCGCCCTCGCGCTCGTCACCGCGGGACTGTGGTGGCGGCTGGGCGAGGATGACGTCAGCGCCCTCGAGCCCTACGTCCTCCCCCTCGCAGGAGCGCTGCTGCTCATCGCCCTCCTCGCCTGGCGGGTCAGGCACCAGAGCCTCGCCGCACCCTTCATCGCGCTCGGCGGCCTGCTCGTGGCGATCCTCCCCCTCGCGGTCAGCGGATCGAACGGCCCCCTCGAGCGGCCGCTCATCGTCGGCGCGGTCAGCGCTGTGCTCCTCATCGGGGGAAGCTGGATCGTCACGGCCCGACCGCTCCGCCGCTACCTCGACGTTGCCGCCGCAGCGGGTGCCGCGGGCGTGCTCGCCGTCGCGCTCGGTCGCGCCTCCACCCTGACCCTCGCGACCGGGACCCCGGATGCCCGGCTCGACGCCTGGCTCGGCGCCGCCCTCGGCCTGCTCCTGCTTGCCGCCTTCGGCCAGACCCGGGTCCGCGCGGACGAGAACCCCGGAATCCGCATCGGCGTGGGCCAGGCGCTCGGCTCGGTCGGACTCGCCTCGGTCGTGCTGTTCGAGGCCGGCAACCTCGACGGCGGCGATCTCGCCCAGGTGCGTGTGCTCGCCGTGATCCTGTCCTGCGCGCTGGTGAACGTGCTCGCCATGACCCTCGATCGCGGACCACTGCGGTCGGTGCTCGGCTGGGTGGCGGTGGCCGGCGCGGCGGTCGTCGGCGTCGCGGCACTCGCCACGTTCACGCTGGAGCCGGTCGAGCTCGCCGCGACCCTCGTCGTCGTCGCCTTCGTCACCTCGGCGACCGCGCTGGTCGTGACGCTCATCGGCCGCTCCCCCGTCGACCGCGTGCGCCGCGAGATCGGCTTCGCTTCCCTTGCCGGTCTGGTGCTCCTGCTGACCGCTCTCGGACCGGTGGACACGGCGTGGGTGGTGCTCGAGATCGCGGCCGTAACGGCGCTGCTCCTCGCGATCTCCCGCGACGGGCTGTTCGGCGCGCCAGGCCGGCGCAAGCACCTCGGCTGGGCGGCCCTCGCGCTCGCCGTCATCGGGCTGTGGTGGCGCCTCGCCGGCAGCAACGTGCGCGACGTGGAGCCGTACGTGCTGCCGCTCACGGCTGCCCTGCTGCTGATCGCGCTGTTCGTCTGGCGCGCGGCGCAGCGGGGATCGACGCCGAGCGCCGCTCCCGTCATCGCACTCGGCGGACTGCTCGTCGCCATCCTGCCCCTCGGCCTGAACGGCGCATCCGGCCCGATCGAGCGTGCCGTGATCGTCGGCGCCGCATCCGCCGCCCTTCTGCTGGTCGGAAGCTTCGTGCGCGGCGGGCCGCTGCTGCGCCCCTGGCTCGACGTCGTGGCCCTCGCCGGAGCACTCGGCGTGCTCGTGGTGATGATCGGCCGCGCGTGGTTCATTTCTTCCGAGCCCGGCCTGCCGGATGCCGCGCTGGACCTGTGGCTCGGCAGCGGCCTGCTCGTGCTGCTCGCCGGCGCCGTCGGACAGAGCCTGGGCTACGACCCGGAACGGTCGCACCTCCGCGCGCGCCTCGGCGAGGGCGTTGCGCTGCTCGGCCTCAGCACGGTGTTCGGCTTCGAGCTCACCGCGCTGGACGCCTCGACCGACTCGCTTCCCCGGGCGCTCGGTGTGGTCCTCGTCTTCGTCCTGCTGCACGTGATCGCCGTCTGGATCGACAGTTCGCCCTTCACCCGCCTGCTCGCCTGGGTCGCTCTCGGTTTCGGTGCCCTCATCGCTGCGCTCGCGGTGCTGGTCGGCGCGTTCGACGAGGTGGAGTACGCGAGCGTCCCCATCGCGATCGCCCTGCTCGCGAGCGGCGCCATCCAGCTCGTCCGCAGCCTGGAGGCGCGCAGCTGGCCGCACCTCGGCCCGGGAATGCTGGTGCTGATGGTGCCGTCACTGCTCGCCACCTTCGACGATCGCCCCCTGTGGCGAGCCGTCGGCCTCGCCGTGGTGGGGATAACGATCATCGTGGTCGGACTGCTGCGCAGGCTGCAGGCGCCGTTCCTCGTGGCCAGCCTCGTCACGATCGTGCACGTGATCGCGACCTTCTCGCCGCTGTTGCGCGAGCTCTACGAGGAGAACAGCTGGCTGGTCTGGATCGTCGTCGGCACCGTGGGCGGCACCCTGCTCGTGGTGCTCGCGGCGCGGTTCGAGAAGAGTCTCAGCACGGCCCGGACGACCCTGCGGAAGGTGGCCGAGCTGCGCTAGCGGGCGCTCAGCGCTGCAGCCAGGCTGATTATCCGGTCGTGCGCGAGTTGCGGCAGCGTGCCTAGCGCTGCAGCCAGGCCAGCACCGCGAGCACGCGGCGATGGTCGCTGCCGGAGTCATCGAGCCCGAGCTTCTGGAAGATGGCGGTCACGTTCTTCTCGACGGCCCCCGTGCCGATCACCAGTGCGGCCCCGATCGCGGCGTTCGTGCGCCCCTCGGCCATCAGGCCGAGCACTTCGAGTTCCCGGGGCGTGAGTCGCGCGAGCGGATCGTGGCGACGGCCGAGCAGTTGGGCGACGACCTCCGGGTCGAGCACGGTGCCGCCCGAGGCGATGCGCGAGATGGCGTCCTCGAGTTCGGCGAGCGAGGCGACGCGGTCCTTGAGCAGGTAGCCGATACCGCCGTCGCCCGAGGAGAGCAGCTCCTGTGCGTAGGCCACCTCGACGTACTGCGAGAGCAGCAGGATGCCGATCCCGGGCCGCAGCTCGCGCGCCCGGATCGCGGCGCGCACGCCCTCGTCCTTGAACGTGGGCGGCATCCTCACGTCGAGCACCAGCAGGTCCGGCGCGAGAGCGTCGAGCTCGGCGAGCAGGGCATCCGCGTCGGCGAACGATCCGACCACCTCGACGCCGGCCTCTCCCAGCACGCGAACAAGCCCCTCGCGCAGCAGCACCGAATCGTCGGCGACCGCTACACGAAGGGCTGGTGTCGTCATACGACCAGACTAGGTGCGCGCGAGGCGCATCCCGGGCGCGCGCGAACGGGGTTTCTCCGCGCGACGTGTTCACGCAGCCCCCACCGGCGGATCGGGTATCCGCCGGGAGGAGCAAACGCTACGCCCCGAGTCTATGCGATCGCATGGACATTATCGAATCGGGATGCGCGCGGAGACCACCGTGGGACCGCCCACGGGGCTGTCGACCGACAGAGTGCCCCCGAGTCCCAGCAGCCGCTGGTCGAGACCGGCGAGGCCGTGCCCGTCGGTGGAGGTCGCGCCGCCCACCCCGTCATCGGTCACCGTGACGATGAGATCGTCGCCGTCGAGCGCCACTCGTGCCTCGACCGCGGAAGCGCTCGAGTGCTTGCTCGCATTCGCGAGCGCCTCGCTCGCCACGAAGTAGGCGTTGCGCTCGATCTCCTGCGGCAGCTGTGTGCCATCGGGCAGCTCGCTGGTGACGCGGGTGGGCACGGCGCTGCGCACGGCGGCGGACTCGAGAGCGGCGACCAGTCCGCGGTCGAGCAGGATCGGTGGCGCGAATCCGCGCGACAGGGCGCGCAGCTCCTCGAGTGCCTCACGGGACTGCTCCATGGCCTCGGCGATCAGGACGCGCGCCTTCTCGGGCTCTGCGTCGAGCTGGCGCTCCGCGGCCGCCAGGTCCATCTGCAGGCGCACGAGGCGCTGCTGCGGTCCGTCGTGGATGTCACGCTCCAGGCGTCGCAGTGAGTGGCCCTCGGCAGAGGATGCGGCGGCCCCGGCGGCCGCGAGATCTCCGACGCGCTTGCGCAGGGCATCCGACTTGAAGGCACCGAGGAGACCGCGGGCGACGAGGTGGTGGAACGACACGAGCCCGCGGGTGACGAACGGGAGCACGGCGGCGAAGACGACGGAGAGCAGGAAGTAGATGATGCTGTCCCAGACGAGCAGGGCGTCGGGCGAGAGGTTCGAAGCACTGAACAACCACTCGGCGACGTTCCAGTTGTCGCCGTCACCGCGAGTGAAGCGGCCCCAGATCCAGTAGCTCAGTCCATTCGCGATGACCGAGACCCAGACGATGGCGATCGTCCAGGTGACCAGGGTGAGGATGAAGTTCACGACCATCGAGTGCAGCAGGTACAGCCAGTAGTGGCCGTTGCCGAACATCGAGCCCAACCAGCCCCAGAAACCGGGCTTGGCTTGGCGCCACTCGGGACGCTCGATCTCCGGCTGGCCGGTCCACTCGAGCAGCCGCAGGTCGAGGGTGCCGAAGCCCCGGGCAACGTACAGCGCGCCGATGAAGACCACTACGCCGATGAAGAAGGTGACGATGGTGCCGAGGCCGGTCGAGGCCAGCGTGACGGTCGTGATGAAGGCGGCGAGGGCGAGGGGGTAGCCCAGCAGCAGGTAGCCGAGCTCCATCGGGACGCGGCGCCACAAGCTGCCGTAGCTTCTCAGCGCTGGGGTGTTCGGTGCGGGGTTCATGGTGTCTGCTCATTCTCTCGTGGAAAGGTACAGACCCAGCCAAGCGAGTGCGGCGCTCCGGCCACATCCGGCAGGCACGCAGATCCGCACGGGGGTTATCCCCCTTAGGCGGCCCTTCGTAAGCGTTGCCTCAGCTTCCTTGCGGAATACCGGTGCCTGAGTAGCGTTGTACTCGACGAAAGAAGGAGTCACGAAATGACTGACATCAAGGTTGTACCGCAGAGCTCAATGAGCGCAGACGTCGTATCCGGCGTCGCCCAGTTCCTCGGCCCCATCGTCGTCGACCTGACAGCTCTCGCCGTCGACGGCAAGCAGGCGCACTGGCACGTTCGCGGAGCCAACTTCCAGGCCGTGCACGAGCTGCTCGACTCCGTCGTCGACCACGCCCACGACTACGCCGACACCGCCGCTGAGCGTGTCGTCGCCCTCGGCCTGCCGCTCGACGTGCGCATCCAGACCGTCGGCGCCAAGGCAAGCACCCCGAAGCTCGACGCCGGATTCCAGCAGTCCGACGTGGTCATCGCGCAGATCATCGCGTCCATCGACGCCGTGCTCGTGAACGTTCGTACCGCGATCGACGAACTCGGCACTCTCGACGCCGCATCGCAGGATGTCGCCATCGAGATCGCCCGTGGCCTCGAGAAGGACCGCTGGTTCCTCTTCGCGCACCTCGCCGGCTGAATTGCCTGGGAGAAGCGGCCGAGCTGAGCTCGGCCGCTTCTTCGGTTAACGGGCGTCGTGCGTGAGACGCCCACCGAGCAGCGTCGCTGCGACCTCGAACTCGCGCAGCTGCACGTCATCCGCCGCTGACGGATCAGCGGACGTCAGGATCAGGTCGGCGACCTGCCCCACCTCGACCGTGTTGCGGGTCGAGGCGGCCAGTGCCTGCGCGGTGCTGATGCGCTGTTCGGGATGCCACGGCTCCCGCCCGCCGCGCGTGCGGCCGACCGCGGCCGCCGCCGTGACCCACGGATCGAGGGGTGACACGGGGGCGTCGGATCCGAGCGCAAGCTGCGCGCCCGCGTCCAGCAGGCTCCGGAATGCGAAGGTGCGGTCGGTGCGTCCGGCCCAGTAGCGGTCGGCGACGTCTCGGTCGTCGAGCATGTGGTCGGGCTGCACGCTCGCGATGACGCCGAGCGCGGCGAAGCGAGCGAAGTCCGCTTCGGCCACGAGCTGGGCGTGCTCCATCCGGCCGGGCGAGCCCAGCTGCTCGAAAGCGTCGAGCACGAGCGACACCGCGTGGTCGCCGATCGCGTGCACGGTGGGCACGATGCCGGCGGCGACCGCCTTGCGCAGGTGCGGCATGAGCTCGTCGGTGGGCATCGTGAGCATGCCGTGCTCCCCCGGTGTGCCCGGATAGTCGTCATAGCAGTAGGCCGTGCGGGTGTTGAGCGAGCCGTCGGTGAGCACCTTATAGTAGCCGACGGTCAGCAGGTCGTTGATGCGCTGCCCGGAGTGCAGACCCAGCTCGATGGCCCGATCGAGGTGCTGGGTGTAGATGCCGAACTCGATCCGCAGCGAGTCGATGCCGCCGTCGATGCGACGCTGCCAGGTGTCGAGGTTCCAGTCCATCTCGAGCTCGGTGACGCCGACGACGCCGCGGGATGCCGCGTGTCGTGCGGCCGCTCCCACCCAGGAGTCCAGCAGCAGCGGGTCGACGGTGTCGATACGGCGGGTGACCTCGAAGGCCGGGTCCTCGCGCAGCAGGCCGGTCGGATGTCCGGCATGCCCGTACTGCTCGAGCGCGGGGGTGTTCAGCCAGACCGCATGCAGGTCGCCGCTGACCAGCACGATCGGGTGGATGACGGACACGGCGTCGAGCAGTTCGACGCTCGGGGCATCGGGCCAGAGCCCGTCGCGGAACCCGAAGGCGATGAACGGAGACGGCAGGTCGTCACGCTCCAGGCCCGCGCGCACCAGCTCGGCGGCCTGGCGCGCCGAAGTCGCGGCCGACACGTCCAGCCGCTGCTGCACGAGGGCCCACTGGCTGAAGTGCACGTGGTTGTCCCAGAGTCCGGGCGAGACGTAGTGCTCCCCCGCGCCCGACGACGGCTCGATCGCGGTGATGGAGCCGCCCTCGATGCTGAGGTCGACAACGCGACCGCCGGACAGGATGACGTTATTCAGCTGCATGCGGTGTGCTGTCCTTGTTCTGCTGGGCGTTCTGCCGGGCGCGGCGCATCTCGGCTGCGAGCGGCTTCGAGTTGTACGGGCCGTCGGACTCGAGCGCGCCGAGCACGGTCTCCATGACGTGCGCCGGCTTGTCCTGGCTGAGCTTGAGCCGCGCATCGAACCGCGTGACGCGCAGGCGGATGCCCACGGTGCCCTTGGCGATCCTGCGGGCGTAGGTCTCGTCGATGTCGAGGGACACGGGGTCGGGCATCCGCTTCTCGAAATGATCGACGAGGTCGCCCAGGACCCGGAAGTTCTCCTCGTCGCTGAGGATCTCGGGGGTGCCGTAGAGGTGCGCGGTCACGTGGTTCCAGGTCGGGATGAACGAGACACCTTCGTACCAGCCGGGCGAGATGTAGCCGTGCGGACCCTGGATGATGACGAGCACCTCACGCTCGCCGAGACCGTGCAGCTTCTCGTCGGGGCGGCCGACGTGGCTGACGAGGCTGATGCCCTCGGCGTCCTCTTCGAGCACGAACGGGTAGTGCGAGGCGACGAGTCCGTCGGGCGTGTACGAGACGATCGTGGCCCACGCGTTCTCGCGGATGAGGCGCTTGACCTCGTCGACGTCGGTGAGCACGTAGGTGGGTGTGTGGCGCATGGCTCTAGCTTGGCATGCGCGAGGAAACTGCTCCGTCTGGTGACTTACGCCTGATCGCCTAGGTCTGGTCGGTCGGGCAGTAGTAGAGCTTGCGACCGGCCGCGATCTCCATCACGATCGGGGTGCCACACACGCGGCAGGGCTTGCCCTCGCGGTGGTAGACCCAGTGCCGGTCGTCGCGACGGGCGAGAGCGGCCTCGTACTTCTTCTTGCTGAGGCCGTCCATGGTCATCATCTGGCCGAGCTTGACGCCGAGCTTCAGCAGCTTCGTCCAGTCCTTCCAGAGTGCGCGCACGAGCTCCTCGGGCACGTCCTTGCCGGGCGTGTGCGGGTCGAGCCGCGCGCGGAACAGGAGCTCCGCGCGGTAGACGTTGCCGATGCCGGCGACCACGCTCTGGTCCATCAGCAGCAGGCCGATCGGTGTCGGCTTCGAGCGCACCCGGTCGACGAAGCGCTGCTCGCCCTTCTTGCCGCCATCCACCAGGGGATCGGGACCGAGCTTCGCGATGGTGGCGGCCACCTCTTCGGGCTGCAGCACCTCGCACGCCGTCGGTCCGCGCAGGTCGGCGCTCGTGGCGTCCGTCAGCAGCCGCACCCGAACGGCACCAACGGGCTCGGGCGGGAAGGTGGTGGGCTCGCCCAGCTTCTCCTGTTCGGCCATGCGCAGACGGGTCGTGCGCGGGGCGCCGATACTGGTGTTGCTCGCCTCGTTGTCGTCGCTGACGACGGTTCCGCGCTGGTTCGTCTGGCCCATGCGACCACCGGCGGATGCGGTGGTCGCATCTGCGGTCAGGTCGCCCGCGAAATCCCACGCCCCGTACATGCCGAGGTGCACCTTGAGCCAGATGCGGTGGTCGAACTCGAGGAACATCTGCTTGCCGACCGCCTTCGCGTCGGTCATCTCGAGGCCGTCGAGCTCCTTCGCGCCGCTCGCGAACCGCCCCTGCGGCGAGGAGGCATGCACGGTCTTGCCGACGAAGTGCAGCTGGAACTGCCGGGCGATGCGATGGACGGAGTGACCCTCGGGCATCAGTCGACCTGCTGCCCCGCGATGGCCCCGGTGGTCTCGTACTCGGCGAGCTGCGCGATGCGGCGCGCGTGGCGCTCCTCACCGGTGAACGGGGTGGCGATGAAGGTGTCGACGAACAGCTTGACCTCGTCGACCGAGTGCTGGCGAGCACCGATCGAGATGACATTCGCGTTGTTGTGGTCGCGAGCGAGCTCGGCCGTGGAGACGTTCCAGACGAGAGCGGCGCGGGCGCCGGTCACCTTGTTCGCAGCGATCTGCTCGCCATTGCCGGAGCCGCCGAAGACGAGGCCGAGCGCTTCGACACCGGCCTCCTGGTCGCGCACCGTCGCGCTCGCGGCATTGATGCAGAAACTCGGGTAGTCGTCGAGCGGGTCGTAGCTGGCGGGACCGTGGTCGATGACCTGGTGTCCCTGCGCGGTGAGGTGCTGCTGCAGATCCTGGCTGAACTCGAGGCCAGCGTGGTCGGTCGCGATGTGGATGCGCATGCTCCCAGTCTAGGGACGACCGGTGACGCGATCAGCCGGTGACGTAGACCTTGCGCAGAGTCTCGGTGACCGTCCAGACGGTGCGGTTTCCGGCGGCCAGGCGGCCGGTGGAACCGGGGCCGAGGGTCCAGGTCTCGCCGCCGTCGAACGCGACGGTCGCCGCGCCTGAGAGCACAACAAAGAGCTCGTCCTCCTCGACGTCGCTCATCGCGCCCGGGGTCATCTCCCAGACGCCGTACTCGGCTTCCCCGATCGCGCCGAGCGCGGCCGAGCCGGTGGTGGGTTGTCCCGCCACGATCTGCTCGTGCGCGACAGGTTCATGGGACAGGGAGACAGCCTGCGCCGCCACGAGGTCGATCACGAGTCGAAACCGAGGCCCGCGGCATCCAGGGTCTTCAGCAGCAGGTTGCGCTTGCCCCGGTTGTGGTCGGCCGCGTTCAGGGCGGCGCGGGTGGCCTGCACACCGAGGTACGCGGCGGGTTCGGGCGGGAAGGGCGGAGGCACCCTGCGCACCATCTCGAGCGAGGTGCGTTCGGTGTCGAGGCCGCCCAGCCGGTCGAGCATCACATTCGCGGCGAAGCGGGTGGCCGCGACTCCCAGCCCCGTGTAGCCGGCCGCGTAGGCGACGCGACCCTGGCGGGCGAGGCCGAAGAACGCGGTGAACCGGGTGGACGTGTCGATCACCCCGCCCCAGCGGTGGCTGAAGCGGATCCCCTCCAGCTGCGGGAAGGTGGTGAAGAAGTGGTGGGCGAGCTTCTCGTAGGTGGCCGGGCGATCCTCGTACTCGGGCTTGATCTCGCCGCCGTAGTGGTAGATCGCGTCGTAGCCGCCCCAGAGGATGCGGTTGTCGGAGGTCAGCCGGTAGTAGTGGAACTGGTTGGCGAGGTCGGCGATGCCCTGCCGACCCTCCCAGCCGATGCTCGCGAGCTGCTCGGCGGTGAGCGGCTCGGTCATCAGCACGTAGTCGTAGACCGGCACGGTGTGCAGCTGGTAGCGCTTGAGGATCGAGGGGAACGCGTTCGTCGCGAGCGCCACCTTCGATGCCCAGGCCGACCCGTGGCGGGTCTCCACGACCACGGTCTTCCCCTCGGTGCGGGTGTCGATGCCGCGCACCGGCGAGTGCTCGAAGATCTCGACGCCGGCTTCGGCGCAGGCCTTCGCGAGCTCCGCCACGAGCTTGCCCGGGTGGATCATCGCGGTCGCCCGTGTGCTCCACAGCCCCGCCAGATAGGTGGGCGAGTTGACCTGCGCGCGCACGGCGGCCTCGTCGAGGTACAGGTCGACGTCGCTCACCGATGATTCGAGCTCGCGCACCTGGTAGTTCTCGGTGGCGACCGAGAGGGTTCCGGTGCGCTCGAAGTCGACCTTCCAGCCGCGCTTCGCGACGGTCGCCTCGATCTCATCGAGGTTCTCGAGCCCCAGCCGGTCGAGGGTCTCGAGCTCCTTCGGCCAGCGGCGCTGCCCGTTGTTCTCGCCGTGGGTGAGGCTCGCCTCGCAGAATCCGCCGTTGCGTCCGGAGGCCGCCCAGCCCACCGTGTTCGCCTCGAGGATCGCGACGCGCAGCTCGGGGTCGCGCTCCTTCGCGAGCAGCGCGGTCCACAGCCCGGTGTAGCCGCCGCCGACCACCACGAGGTCGAACTTCTCGGTGCTCTCGAGGCGGGGCCAGTTCGGGATGTCGAGGCTCTCCATCCAGAACGGCGCGAGCTCGCTTGCCGCGAGTGCGCTGGTGACCAGTGCCGGGTTGGGGTGCGAGCGGTCGAAAACCGTGGATGCCATAGCGCAAGCGTACCGATTGTGGCTCTGGCCCTTCGGCCCGGAGAGGCGCACAATTAATCGAACGAACCACCCCGTGGAGGTCGCCATGCGCCGTTACTCCCCCGTTCCCGATGCCGTGCCCGTGCTGAGCCGAGGTCGTCATCGATCCGCCCGCAGCGGCGCCTGCTTCATGGAGTTCGCGTCCTGGCTCGCCGGCGAGCGGTGGAGCGACCACCCGGCGTGCACGCACCCGGCCCTTGCCTCCCTCGCGCGCGCCGTCAACGACACCACGACCGATGCCGGACGGTCGAAGCTCGTCACCCTGATCCCCACGGTGGTGGGACTGACCGGCCGCGACCCGCGCATCGCGCTGGTCGTGTGCACCATCGCCGCGACCGCCGCACTCCCCGTCGCGGCGGAGGGTCGACAGCGCGCCCTCGCGGCGGGACTCGTGCGCTGCGAGCGTTACGCGGCGAGCGCCGACGGAGAGATCGGGGTGAGGTTGCGCCGGGACATCCATTCGGCGTTCGCCTCCGCGCCCGCCGCGGAGAGCTGGGCTCGGGACTTCACCGCGGGAGTGGGAACACCAACGAACGGACTGGACCCGAACGCCTTCGACCTGTTGCTGGGCCTCGCGGTCACCGGGATTGCCGAGGCGTGCATCCCGGACCCCGACGCCCTGTTGCGCCGCGTACTCGCCGAGGCCATCGAGGAGACGACCCTGCTCGTGCGACCGGTGGTTCCGCGAGCTGTCGGCACCCCTGCGGTATTCGTCAGCTGACGGGCCAGTCCAACTACAGTTGATTCCTGTGCCGCCGTCGATCACGGCAGCCAGCCCAGAAGCCCCACAACAAAGGAGTGCCGCGTGCCCGGAGAGAACCTGACGAGAGTCGAAGCCCAGGAGCGCGCGGCGCTCGTCGCCGTGCAGAGCTACGAGATCGACCTCGACCTCACGACGGGTCCGGAGATCTTCCGCAGCAGCACCACGGTGCGCTTCACCGCGACAGCAGGGGCGTCGACATTCATCGACGCGCTCACCCGCACCGTGCACTCGGTCACCCTCAACGGAACAGCCCTCGACGCGGCCGCCGTGAGCGACGGGGTACGCATCCAGCTCGAGGACCTGGCCGAGGAGAACGTGCTCGAGGTCGTCACCGACGCCGAGTACACCAACTCGGGCGAGGGACTGCACCGCTTCGTCGACCCGGTCGACAACGAGGTGTACCTCTACACGCAGTTCGAGGTGCCGGACTCGCGTCGCG
>Ga0247736_10000431_pt1 | contig 14231 bp, 9 predicted proteins | sample UWRJL193509B2_FD_180935 | JGI IMG/M metagenome (GOLD analysis project Ga0247736, IMG submission 180935) | Plant litter microbial communities from Arlington Agricultural Research Station in Wisconsin, United States - UWRJ-L193-509B-2 | ecosystem: Environmental > Terrestrial > Plant litter >...
AGAAAGGTAAGCCATTGCACTACCTGTAGTGGTTGAACCGTTTAAAATTCCTAAGCCAAATACATCCGAGGTATTTGTAACCGAGTGATGTGTTCCAACAGAAACATCCGTAGTTGAAAAATAAATCTTTGCCGATTTAATATTTCCTGCTGAACCAGGAACCACCGTAAAAGCACTTGCAGGAATCAGGGAAGCATTTCCATCCAGGGCAAAGTTTCCTTCAAACCCTGTACGCGTAAATAGGTTCAGGGCAAAAGAATCTGAAGATGCCCTTGTAAAAGCAGTGGTAAACGTACCCGCACAAAAGAAAGGAGGTACCTGTGCGCCACTTAACCGGCAGCCGTAACCGGCAGCGTTTAATACATAAACAGGCTTGTTTGATTTTACATATGTAACCGGCTGAGTAGTGGTATAAGTATAATTTTCACCAAAATTGGAAACGTGTGTTGTGGTTGTACCATCGTTAATGGTAATTTGTGTGTTGTTTTGGGTAGCCAGTATAAAGATCTTTTCAACAGTTCCGGTGCCCCTGTTTACGATATAGTCAGTACCAATATAAGCGGAAGACGTAATCTGGTCACCAATGGAGCTTAAACAACCTCCCTGCGATAAGCCACTGGATTGTACAGTAACGGCTATGGGTTTATTGGATGAAACAATGGAACCGGCAAGGCTTGTAGAAGCGGTGCGGGTTGTATCCTGGCATGAATAGGTTTGGCCTTGTTGTAAGGTAATGGTATAAGTAACATTGGCGTTATGTCCTATAATATTTGTGCGGGGTGTAATTAAAACGGTTGTATTATTTTGTGAGGCAACAATATCAACTGACGAAAATGATTTAGGTGTTGTGGCAGGTGTCTGATCCCAGAATTCCTGCATCGGGATATAAAAGTCAACCCCCATGGCTTTCGGTCCTTTTAAACTATAATATTCCTTGTTAAAAGGAGCGCGGATGGCATAGAGCGCGGATATTTTTTGAGTGGAAGATATATAAAGCCCCCTGTTCAACACAGAATTGGGAACATTATTTTCGATACTTGCTATAAATGGCGTTAGCAATACAGAATCCACTGAGTTTGCGGGTATAGTAAGTGTAATGGGAGTAAATGTCCCATTGGCGGGTTGGCGTACTTTTACGGAGGCAGCTTGTGAATAAGTGTTAAAATAGAGGTAAACAGGCCTGTCGCCTAATCCCTGCGAGATATCAGGGGCTACAAACCAGAATGACGTATCGTTTTGAGATTTAACACCTAAGGAAATTGCCAGTAACAGTAAAAGGAGCAAGGTAGTTTTCTTAATCATAGAATTTCAAAGATAGAGTAGTTTTTTGAATCGACCAATTATTGTATGCTAAAATCGTAAATTAAGTTAATTGATTTAACAAATGAGGATTTATTCATAAAATAATAACACAGGAAACTTGCAGAACAAAAAAAGTTTCTTTAGTTTTGTGCCCGATAATGGAAGCACAGGAAAAAATATTGAAAATATCACTGGAATTGTTCTTTAAGTATGGCATTAAGCGGGTTACTATGGATGATATTGCCAAAGAACTGGGAATGTCAAAGAAAACGATCTACCAGTTTTATAAAGAAAAAGACGATCTGGTTAACCAGCTTTGTGAAATTGAATTGCAAAAACAGAATGTTGAATTTGCCCAATTGCAGGTAGAGGCAACAGATCCTATACATGAAATCATTTTGATATCAGAAAAAATAAAAAACATGCTTCAGCCTATTAACCCGATGTTTTTTGTGGATTTGCAAAAATTTTATCCGGCAGGTTATGCTCAGTTTCAGAAATTTAAAGAGTATTGCTCAAGCACGCTTATTTTAAAGAACATTAAAGTTGGAGTGGAAAGTGGTTTGTACCGCAAGGATATTGATGTGGAGTTTACCGCACAATACCGCATGGCACAAGTAGATATGATGATGTTTGGAAACTATTTTTCTTATGATAAGATCAGTTTCAGGAAATCGCATGAATTGGTTCTGGATATGTTTGTTTACAGTATCTGTACCATTAAAGGGCATAAACTAATTAATGACTACAAAAAAATAAAAGAACAAGAATAATACATCCAATATATGATCAGAAAAAAAATAATTCCGTTACTGTTTTTAGGTGTTGGTATAACATCCTTAAACGCACAAACCGCTGCGCCGCAAAACTCAAGTAGTTTTACATTGCAGCAAGCCATCGACTATTCATTTAAAAATAGCCCAAATTATCTGAATGCTCAGAATGATGTATTAATGGCAAAATACAAGCGCAAAGAAGTTATCGGGATGGCAATGCCTCAGATAAACGCGAGCGTTGATATGAAAAACTTTTTAGAGATACCAACGTCATTAATTCCGGGAGAAATTTTTGGAGCACCTGCCGGAACTTTTATTCCTGTTAAATTTGGTACAACCTTTCAGGCAACAGGTACCGCTGAAGCTTCATTATTAGTATTTAGTGCCGATTATTTAATTGGGTTAAAAGCTACTAAAGAAATGATTGGCTTAATGAACATCAGTGTAACCAGAAGCAAAATTGAAACGGTTAGCCAGGTATCAAAAGCATACTATGGTGTTTTAGTAAATAAAGAAAGAATTAAATTGCTGGATGCTAATTTAACCAAGCTCGAAAAAACACTGAATGATACCAAAGCAATTAACCAACAAGGTTTTGTTGAGCAAATTGATGTGGATAGGTTAGAAGTATCCTATAATAATTTAGTAACCGAAAAGCAAAAAATTGAAAGATTAGTAACGTTAAGCGAATACATGTTAAAGTTTCAGATGGGGTACACCGGAAAAGAAAACTTAACATTAACGGATTCATTAATTGTTACTGATAACGAAAATTTTGATGCTTCAAAAATTGACGTTACAAAAAGAGCTGAATACCAGTTACTGGAAAGACAACAGCAATTAAATACTATCAATGTAAAACGGTTAAAATTCGGCTACCTTCCAACATTAGTAGCTTATGGTAGCCTTGGTTATTCAGGGATGAGAAATGATTTAAGTTTTTTTACACCGCAACACATGTGGTTTCCAACAGCATTAATCGGCGCAAAACTTTCCTTAAATATATTTGATGGATTGCAACGCCATTATAAAATTCAACAGGCTAAACTCGACTTTACAAAAGGAGAAAATAACTTAAAAAATCTACAGTTAGCCATTGAATTAGAAAGCGCTTCAGCAGCTGTTAATTACAATAATGCGGTGTCATCACTTCAAATTCAAAAATGTAATATGGAGCTGGCTCAAAACGTTTATAATGTATCGCAAAAAAAATACGAACAAGGTGTTGGTACTAATTTAGAAGTTGTAACAGCTCAGTCGTCATTAAAGGAATCTGAAACAAATTACTTTAACGCAGTGTATGATATGCTGGTTTATAAAATTGATTTCTTAAAAGCAACAGGTTCATTAGTTAAATAAAAAATAAAAAAAGAAAATAATACAACATATATGAAAACTACAATTTTATCCATCACTTTAGCAGCATTATTAGTTGCTTGCAGTTCCCCTGATAAAAAAGCGGAATTAGAAAAATTAAGAACAGAGAAAGCAGGCATTGAAACAAAAATTGCTGCATTGGAAGAGGAGTTGGCAAAATCGGATACAACAAAAGTGAAATTGGTAGACGTAGTGGCTATGCCTCTTAATCCGCAAATTTTCAGAACATATATTGAAGTTCAGGGACGTATTGATGCAGATGAGAATGTGTCTTTATCAACAGAAATGCCCGGCACTATTACAAGAATTAATGTGAAAGTTGGTGATGAGGTTTCCAAAGGGCAAGTACTTGCAGAAACAGATAGCCGTGCTACACAACAACAAATAGCAGATATACAAACAAGTCTTGATTTGGCAAACCAGGTTTATCAGAAACAAAAAAACCTTTGGGATCAAAAAATTGGTACTGAGATCCAGTTTCTACAAAGTAAAAATACCAAAGAAAGCCTGGAGAATAAAGTAGCTACCATGCAGGAGCAGATCCGTATGAGTAAAATTATTTCTCCAATCAGCGGAACGATTGATGCGGTAAATATTAAAATAGGACAGGCTGTAGCACCTGGTGTAGCAGCTATAAACGTGATCAATTTTTCAAACCTGAAAATAAAAGCAGACGTATCTGAAAGTTATGCTTCACGTGTTAAAGTTGGTAACGAAACCTTAGTTTTATTCCCTGATGCTCATGATTCTATTGTATCAAAAATAAACTATGCGTCAAGAGCTATCAATAATTTAACCAGAACGTTTGGTGTGGAAGTATTACTTGACGGTAAAAAAGAGTACCACCCTAACATGGTTGCTAAATTAAAAATCAACGATTATCAGTCAACTGCTCCGCAAATAGTAGTACCGGTTAAATTCATTCAAAAAGGGACTAATGAAAATTTTGTACTTGTGGCAGAAAATAGTGTAGTTGTGAAAAAAACAATTAAAATTCTTCACGAGTATAATGGTCTGGCAGAAGTTACAGAAGGATTAAAAGCAGGTGATTTAATTATTACCGAAGGTTATGACCTTATTAACGAAGGGGATAAAGTAAACGTAGCCAAATAAGTGTCTTATCCGGATTTCAGGTCCTTACAGATAATGGTATAACCATAAAAATAAAATTATGTTAGATAAAATAAAAGAATTTAAACCCTCAAGCTGGGCTATAGACAACAAAATGACTGTCTATTTGATCACCATCTTTATTTCCCTTGCCGGTATCATGGCATATAACTCTTTACCAAAAGAGCAGTTTCCGGATATTACCGTACCAACCATTTATATTAATACTATTAATGGAGGTAACTCCCCAACCAATATTGAAAATACCATTACCAAGCCAATTGAAAAACGGTTAAAAGGACTTTCAGGTATTAAAAAATTCAACAGTACTTCATTGCAGGATGTATCAGTTGTTGTGGTTGAATTTCATACCAATGTAAAAGTAGAAGTTGCTAAACAACGAGTAAAAGACGCTGTTGATGAGGCTCGTGCAGATATGCCAACTACTTTAACGCGTGAACCGATCATTAAAGAAATTGCTTTCTCTGAGATTCCTATTATGTATATTAATGTAGCAGGTAAGTATGATTTAAAGCAATTAAAAAAATATGCGGAAGATTTACAGGACAGGGTAGAAGGACTTAAAGAAATTAATGAAGTAAAATTAGTTGGTGCTTTAGAGCGTGAGATCCAGGTAAACATTGATGCCTATAAATTGCAGGCAGCACAACTAACTTTATCGGATATCCAGAGAGCTATTGGCCAGGAAAACTTAACTATTTCGGGTGGTACTATTCCTTTAAACGGAATGAAGCCTACCTTAAGTATTAAAAGTGAATTCCAGGATCCTAAAGAAATTGAGAACATTGTTGTAACATCCGCATCGGGCGCGAAATTATTCATTAAAGATTTTGCAGAGGTAGTGGATAGTTTTGAAGAACAGGAAAGTTATTCAAGCTCAAACGGTAAGAACGTAATTACGTTAAACGTTATTAAACGTTCAGGTGAAAACTTAATTGATGCTGCTGAGCACATTGAAGAAGTGATTGCTGAAATGAAAAAAACAGAATTTCCTAAAGGCCTTGACATTACTATTAGTGGCGATCAAAGTGATAAAACAAAAACATCTTTACAAGATCTGATCAACACGATCATCATTGGTTTTATTTTGGTAACCGTAGTATTAATGTTCTTTATGGGAGTTACTAACGCCTTGTTCGTAGCACTTTCTGTACCATTATCCATGTTCATTGCCTTTTTGATCATGCCGAGTATTGGCTTCTCCTTTAATATGATCGTACTCTTCTCCTTCATTCTCGCGCTTGGTATTGTGGTGGATGATGCCATTGTGGTAATTGAAAATACGCATCGTATTTTTGACAATGGAAAAGTAGAGATCAAAACAGCCGCGAAAATGGCGGTTGGTGAAGTATTCATGCCCGTATTATCAGGTACTATTACAACCCTCGCACCATTTATTCCTTTAGTATTTTGGCAGGGTATCATTGGTAAGTTTATGTACTTTTTACCCGTAACCTTAATCATCTCTTTATTAGCGTCTTTATTTGTGGCTTATATTATCAATCCTGTATTTGCGGTTGATTTTATGAAATCGCACGAAGAAGAGGCAAAAGAACATGGTAAGATTACTAAAAAAGCCCGTCTTCAGTTAATCGTATACGGACTGGTTGCTCTATTCTCCTATGTAACAGGGCATATTGCTGTAGGTAACTTTACTTTATTCCTGGCTTTCTTTTTAGTGTTAAACCGTTTATGGTTATACAAAGCTATTGAGGCGTGGCAATTTAAAATATGGCCTGGTTTTGTAAAACGTTATGTAAAAGTATTAGAGTGGTTTTTACGTAAACCATGGAGACCACTATTATATGTATTTATATTGTTGATTTTTTCCCTTGTATTATTTACTATACGTAGCCCGAAAGTTGTTTTCTTCCCTAGCGGTGATCCAAACAATGTGTATGTTTATGTAAAATTACCGGAAGGTACCGATCCGAAAATTACCAACGCAGTAATGCGCAGAGTAGAAGCGAAGGTTGAAACGGTTATTGGAAAAAATAATCCTTTAGTTGAGTCAATGATCACTAACGTAACCATTGGTACAACCGATCCGCGTGATGGAGATCAGAACTCTTATCCAAACAAGGGTAAAATTGCTATTGCTTTTGTTGAATTTGAAAAACGTGATGGCGCCTCTACAACTAAATATTTGCAAGGTTTACAGGCATTGAACTGGGATATTCCAGGTGCTGATATCGTTGTAAACAAAGAGCAAAGCGGGCCGCCAACACCTAAACCAATTAGTATTGAAATTATTGGTGAAGACTTTAAAGAATTAACTAAAAATTCGGATGAATTAAAACGACTGATTACAGACGCTAAAATTGGTGGTGTAACAAGTTTGAAATCCGATTTCGTTGCTAACAAACCTGAGATCGTATTTGATATTGACAGAGAACGCGCTTTACGTGAAGGCATTTCTACTTATGCATTGGCTATGGAAATTCGTGGCGCTGTATATGGTGTAGAGGCAACTAAATTCCGCGATGTGGATGATGAATACCCTGTACAATTGCGTTATAAATTTGATCAGCGTATTGATATCGAAACATTACGTAACTTAAAAATAACTTACCGTGATATGAACATGGGTGGTTTAATTCGTAGTGTGCCTTTGGCTTCTGTGTGTGATATCCGTTATGATTATACCTATGCTGGTATCAAACGTAAAAACAATAAACGCGTTATTACTTTATCATCGGATATTAAAGATGGATTTAATGCAAATGAAGTTGTTGCTAATGTGGAACGTGTAATGAAAAGCTACAAAAAATCGGGTAACGTAATTATACAGTTTGCCGGTGATAAAGCAGAACAACAAGAAACGATGAGCTTTTTAGGTAATGCTATGTTAGTTGCAATCGGATTAATGCTATTGGTTCTCGTGGCGTTATTCAACTCGCTCGGAAAACCATTAATTATTTTATCCGAAATCATATTCAGTATCGTAGGTGTACTCATTGGTGTATCTATCTTTAAAATGGACATGAGTATTGTAATGACGGGTATTGGTATCATCGCCCTTGGTGGTATTGTGGTGAGGAATGGTATTCTATTGGTGGAGTTTGCTGAATTTGCCCGAGAAGGAGGTATGAACTTATACGATGCCACTGTAGAAGCAGGCCGTACACGTATGACCCCTGTAATATTAACGGCAACAGCAGCCATCTTGGGTTTAATTCCTTTGGCAGTTGGTTTAAATATTAATTTCCAAACCTTATTAACAACAGGTAATCCGCATATTTTCTTTGGTGGAGATAACGTTGCGTTCTTTGGTCCTTTAAGCTGGACAATGATCTTTGGTTTATTATTTGCCACTGTATTAACATTATTGTTGATCCCTGCAATGTATTTAATTACTGAGCGTTTAAAACGTAAATCAATAGTGATTACAGAACATTTTGGATTACCAAGAGTGGTTATGTATATCCCTTTCCTTATCCTTATACTAAGAGTAATATTAGCGATACAACGTAAAAAATTAGATTACGGTAATTTAGACAGATAATGAGATTGAAGGCCGGCTGATTAGCCGGCCTTTTTTATTTATACAGCGGCTCTTTAGCTTAACCGAAATTGCCTGTAAGAGCTTATGCAAATGCTGGTGTGGCTTAAGTTAAAATGCAGTGCGTCACGTATAGGTTGAATTAATGGTCCAAATACTTGGAAATCAGAAGAACTGGTTTAATTTTGTGCAAAAATCATTAAAATGAAACTATGTACATTAATATCTGCAGTTGTTGTATCATCCATGATGCTATCCTGTAGTAATAAAACAGAAGAAGTAGCGGAAACAGAAGAGATCGTTACGGATGCACCAAAAGATACGACGCCCATAACTGTAAATGAAGAAACAAAATTTAAATTTGATTTTGCCATTGCAAACATCCCTTCGCCTGTTAAAAGCATTAATGACATTGCTGCCTGGGGAACGGAATATGACAACACCCTGTTGGTTGATCATAAAAAACCAATTGCCATAGGAAACGAATTTTCAAAAGCGGTGGCTTTGGGTATTTACAATGTAGACATGTCTTATGCTATGGTAAATAACAAAGGAGAAGATGTCTTGAAATACATGAAACATGTGTTGAAATCAACAGATGAGCTTGGATTAAAAAGTGCTGTTGATCATGCCATAGGGAAACGCGCTGAACAAAACCTTTCTAATAAAGATTCGTTACTAAGAATAGTGGATGACATCTTTTTAAAGAGCGACTCGTATCTCAGAACCAATGATCGGGTTTACACAGCTTCTGCGGTATTTGCAGGGTCATGGATCGAGAGCTTATACTTAACCTGCAAAATTGCCGAAAACGTTACGGACGCTGCTGCTAAAGAAAAAGCCTACAAATATTTATGGGACCAACGTTTTTACCTTAAAAATTTAACGGATCTTTTAAATGATTACAAAGACAAAAAAGAATGTCTTGCTTTAAATGATGAATTGAAAAAGATCCATGCAGAAATTGATAAAGTTAAAGATCCTAAGAATTTAAAAGAAGCCGAATTTAAAGCAATTTCCGCTAAGATTTATGCGTTAAGGGCCTCTCTTACCAAATAAGAATTTTAACTATTATTAAAAGCTCTTCCTGCGTGGGAAGAGCTTTTTTTATGGCCGAAGGCCTATTTTATCCTTACATTTGCAGCACCTATGCTTCGTAAACTTCGTAAAATAGTATTAAGAACCTTACTGGTTTTTTTGGTGCTGATTATTGGTTTTGGAATCTATTTTTATTTCGCTATAAAAATTAAAGTTCCGGAAATTACCAATGATACCACAACTGCCTGGCAACGCCGCGAGATCAGTAAAGACTTTTATAAAGTAAATTCCAACTGGCTCAGGCACAGTAAAAGCGGATTATGGGAGCTATATGTAGAAGGGAATGGATACGAACGCGGCATCGCCAATGGTATGCTTACTAAAGAACTGCATGCTTTCCAGGAAGATGTATTTGTTGACCAGATCAAAATCCTGGTGCCTGATATCAATTACCTGAAATTTTTAAAATTCTTTGTTGGCTATTTCAACAGGCATTTGCCGGATAACATTACAGAAGAGTATAAAGAAGAGATCCTGGGAATTTCAAAATTTGCCAGCGATAAATACGATTTTATTGCTCCAAAATACCATCGTATTCTTAACTACCATGGTGCCCATGATATTGGGCACGCACTCCAGGATAAGAACATGACAGTAGGCTGCACCTCTTTTGCCGTATGGAACGAAAAAAGTGCGGATGGAAAATTACTCGTAGGCCGCAACTTTGATTTTTACAGTGGTGATGATTTTGCGAAAAATAAAATTGTTCAGTTTACCAACCCATCCACCGGGCATAAATTTGCTACTGTTACCTGGGCTGGCTTTATAGGCGCTTGTAGTGGCATGAACGACCAGGGTTTAACAGTCACCATTAATGCAGCAAAGAGCTCCATCCCAACCGATGCGGCAACTCCCATTGCGTTGCTGGCACGAGAGATCCTGCAGTATGCATCCAATATTAAGGAAGCCATAGCCATAGCCGAAAAGAGGAAAGTGTTTGTATCTGAAAGTATTTTAATAGGAAGCGCTTCAGATAATAAAAGCATCAGCATCGAAAAATCGCCTGAAAAAATGGACGTGTATGAAGTACCCAACTCCAACAAGATCATTTGTCCTAACCATTACCAGGGCCCTTTATACGTTAATGATTTGGTTAACATCAATAACATTATTGAAAGTTCTTCGCTTTACAGAAGCATCCGTCTAAAGCAGTTGTTAAGCCGTTATGATACAGTAAACTATACCCAAGCAGCTTCCATTTTAAGAAACCAGAAAGGGTTGAATAATAAGAATATTGGTTTAACCAATGAAAAAGGGCTGAACCAACTCCTGGCACATCACGCTGTTATATTTAAGCCACAGGACAGGCTAATGTGGGTAAGCTCCAATCCTTTTCAGTGCGGCGAATTTATATGCTATAACCTTGACAGTGTATTTGCAAATGCCCCAAAATTGTCGGTAGATAAACCCATGAATGTAGAGAAATTCACGGTAGCAGCTGATCCGTTTTTACAGACGCAGGCTTATAAAAACTTTCTGGTATTTAAGCAGCTAAAAAACTTTATTCAAACACTTACCAAAAAAACAACGCATCTTGAACTTGATCAAAAGATAGAAAGGATTTTTATTAAATCAAACTCCGAGAGTTATTATATGTACCAGATCCTGGGTGATTATTACCTGTCGAGAAAAAATAAGGCGCAGGCAAAAAAATATTATGAGCTGGCTTTAACCAAAGAAATAGCTACTCTTAAAGAGGAACAACAAATTAAAGAACACCTGGCAAAACTATCTAACCTTAATTAATGAATGAATGGAAACTCTCAAATGGTATAAAAGCAAACGAAAAGTAGATGAACTTTTAACAATGGTGCTTGTGGATGATATCAAAACGTATTACGCAAAAGAAAGTACCACAGACCAAACTAAGTTGTACCAGTCTTTAGGGCACTACTGCATTAAAACAACTGATTTTAACAGGTTGCTACCTTACCTGGGAGGTACTGTGTTTGAAGAATGTGCAAAACCTTCCCGCAAGCATTTGTCTCCGCTTTAGGGATCTTAAAACAGAATGATTCATATAATTACAAAAGGCCACATCAGTGGCCTTTTGTAATTATAATAAAACTAAAATGATTATTTATATTTTGTAGCAGTAGGCAAAGAAGCACTGATTTCGCTGCTGTAGATATAAAGATCAGAAGATCCTGTTTTGGTAATGGTTTTAATAACCTTATCATCTTCTTTAATATTAACGGTAATGCTTTGGCTTTGATATTGCGTAGTAGAACCGGTAACGTATTTTGCATAACAGCTCAGGCTTAAGGCATAAGTTTGTTTGCTGGCGCTGCTTTTTACAGTATACGATTTGGTGAATGAAGTTGTGTTAACATTTGCTGCATCATTACCTCCTGTTTCATTGGCAAATTCCATATAAGCCGTTCTGTTAGGATTAGATAAGGTTACTTCATAAGTAATGGTTTCATCAGCCACTTCCTTTTTCTTACAAGAGCTGATAAATAAAGAAATACAAACAGCAGAGGTTAAGAGGAGTTTTGTTTTCATAGGATCTTTTTTTTACGCAAAACTAATAAATTAATACTGATATCAAAAAAATCGCTGTTAGTTTCCATGTAATACAGCAGTTCAGAGGTTAGTATAAATAGCCGGTTTCTCTTTTAAAAGCCTTGTAAATACTATGGTTTACTCATGTGTAGTGATTTTTTAATCCGCGTATTTTTTTACCATCGAAGAGCCATTTTATCTATGGTCATAATATGCATAAATAAAAAAATGACCTATCCTCATGTTTGAAATAAAATACCAAACACTATTTGACAGAGTGCTTTAAATGCCTGCAGCAATCACATCCTTGTATAACTTCTCGTACATCGGTAATACCACACTAAGGTCAAAAGTTTTGGCCTGCTCATAAGCATTCTGTTTAAAACGCTGATAATTTTCTTCGTTCGATAATAAGGTAATGGTGTTTTTTGCCATATCCTCATAGTCTCCCACCTTACTCATAAAACCCGTTTTACCATGAATGTTTAATTCCGGGATCCCGCCGGTGTTGGTTGATATCACAGGGATTTTCATCGCCATTGCTTCAAGGGCCGCCAAACCGAAACTTTCTGTTTCCGATGGTAATATAAATACATCACCCACTCCCAGGATTTCTTTTGGGTTCGCAATTTTTCCTACAGAAATAATATCGCTGCAGGTATCCAGCTCACGGCATAACTTATCAATCACAGGTCTTTCAGGCCCGTCGCCCACTAAAATTAATTTACTTGGTATGGTTTTTCTAACAATATCAAATACCCTTAGCACATCTTCCACCCGTTTTACTTTACGGAAATTAGATATGTGGATCAGTATTTTTTCATTATCCTTTGCAAAGCGTTTTCTCTGGCAAACATCTTTCGTATCCTCATACTCTTCCATCTTAATAAAGTTAGGGATCACCTTCACATCATTGGCAATTTTAAAGGTCTTTAAGGTGTCTTTTCTTAAGCTTTCGGATACGGATGTAATGGCGTTGCTGTTATTTAGCGAAAAGAAAATAACGGGTTCAAAAGAAGGGTCCTGGCCAACCAGGGTAATATCTGTTCCATGCAAGGTGGTAATGTATGGGAGCTTTATTTTTTTTGATTTAAGGATCTGCTGCGCCAGGTATGCAACCGAAGCATGCGGAATAGCATAATGCACATGGAGTATATCCAGTCTCTCGTAAATAGCTACATCCACAATCTTACTGGCTAACACGCTTTCATAAGGCTGGTAATCAAACAAAGGGTAATCATTCACATTTACCTCGTGGTAAAAAATATTTTCGTTGAAATGATTTAACCTGAAAGGCTGGGAGTAGGTTATAAAATGCACTTTGTGCCCCTTATCCGCTAAAGCGATTCCTAATTCCGTTGCTACAACGCCGCTACCGCCAAACGTGGGGTAGCAAACAATTCCTATATTCATATTGCCGTTAATGAGTATAAATAAAGAAGAACAGGCCATTGGCCCATTCATTCTTTACATCATGAGTTCTCTATTTTATTCTGTTTCCGTCTGTATCCAATTCTATGATCTCATATCCTAATTTGGAAAGTTTATCATAGTTACTTGCTTTATCGCCAACTACTAAAATCACCATTTTATCGTATGGCAGATTTGTTTTTGCCAATTCATCAATTTCAGCCTTGCTAATTGTTTTAATGATCTCCGCCTGTTTGGCTACAAAAGATTTATCCAGGTCAAAATCAACAATACGTTTTACAAAATACAATTTCTGAAATGGGGATTCATATTTTAAAGCATCTGCCTGCGCCATGGCATTTTTAGTAAATACCAGTTCTTCGGCAGTAATACCACCATCACTATATTTTTTTAATTCTGTCATAATATCAACCACAGAACTGTCTGTGGCGTTAGCTCTTACACCCGCATTAATCGTGTAGGGCCCTGAGAATTTAGTGCCATAAAAACCACCTCTTGCGCCATAAGTATATCCTTTTACTTCGCGGAGTAAATAATTGACACGGCTGTTAAAAGCTCCTGCAAAAGAATAATTCATAATGGTTGATTTAAAAAAGCCTTCAGTAGCATCATAGGATAAGGATAAGTTTCCTACACGGATCTCTGATTGTGGTGCCCCTTTTTTATCTACAAAATAAATGCGGGTTTTATCAATTTCCGGCAGGCTGTATTTTGCCAAAGGCATGGTGGCTGCAGATTGTAATTTTGTGAAGAAATTCAGTTTTTTAAGGGCTACAGCCTGGTCAATATCACCACTGATGGCTAATACGGAATTATAAGCCGAGAAGTTTTTGTAGTAAGCTTTCAGGTCATCTAATGTAATGGTATTAACGGTTTCTGTATTTCCGCTGACAGGTAATGATAAATTAAATGATGGGCCGTACAACAATTTATTGTACACATTATTGGCAATGGCTGTAGCTTGGGTAGCTTGATTGGAGATGCCATCCAGCTGTTCTTTTTTAACAAGGTCAAAATCTTCCTGGTCAAATTTCGGCATAAACAACATTTCTTCCGCAATTTTTAATGTAGAATCTAAGTTTTGTTTCAGGCAGGAAATATTCAGACTG
>Ga0247736_10000432_pt1 | contig 14221 bp, 14 predicted proteins | sample UWRJL193509B2_FD_180935 | JGI IMG/M metagenome (GOLD analysis project Ga0247736, IMG submission 180935) | Plant litter microbial communities from Arlington Agricultural Research Station in Wisconsin, United States - UWRJ-L193-509B-2 | ecosystem: Environmental > Terrestrial > Plant litter >...
GTCCACGGACCCCGATGCCCTGGGCGATGGCGAGGGTCGCTGCCCGAACGCGGTTGATGACGTCGCGGCCGAGGGTGACCGGCGGAAGGGTGCAGGCCGAGTCGCCGGAGTGGATACCGGCCTCTTCGATGTGCTCCATGATGCCGCCGATGTAGAGCTCGGTGCCGTCGAAGAGAGCGTCGATGTCGATCTCGATGGCGTCATCGAGGAACCTGTCGACTAGCAGCGGTGAGCCGGGCGCGATGATCGCCTGGTCTTTCACGCGGTCGAAGTAGTCGCGCACCGACTCGGTGTCGTAGATGATCTCCATGCCGCGGCCGCCGAGAACGTGCGACGGGCGGACGAGAACCGGGAACCCGATGTCTTCGGCGATGTGTACTGCCTCGGCGACGTTGGTCGCCGTGCCGTTCTTGGGCGCCAGCAGGCCGGCGTCGCTGAGGATCTTCGAGAACAGGCCGCGCTCTTCGGCGAGGTCGATAGCTTCGGGAGATGTACCGAGGATCGGGACGCCGGCATCCTTGAGTCCCTGCGCCAGGCCGAGCGCGGTCTGGCCGCCGAGCTGCACGACGACTCCGACGAGTTCACCGCTCTGGCTCTCAGCGTGGATGATCTCCAGCACGTCTTCGAGCGTGAGCGGTTCGAAGTAGAGCCGGTCGCTCGTGTCGTAGTCGGTCGAGACGGTCTCGGGATTGCAGTTGATCATGATCGTCTCATAGCCGGCATCCGAGAGCGCGAAGCTCGCGTGCACGCAGCTGTAGTCGAACTCGATGCCCTGGCCGATACGGTTGGGGCCGGAGCCGAGGATGATCACCTTGCGGCGGTCGCTCGGGATGACCTCGGTCTCGTAGTCGTAGCTCGAGTAGTGGTACGGCGTGAGGGCGGGGAACTCCCCCGCGCAGGTGTCGACGGTCTTGAAGACCGGGCGAACACCAGCACCCCAGCGCGCGTTGCGCACCTGGGCTTCGGTCAGGCCGCGCAGCTCGGCGATCTGGATGTCACTGAATCCGTGGTCCTTGGCGAGGCGCAGCATGGCCTCGTCGAGCGGGCGGAGGGTGGCGATCTCGTCGGCGACCTCGTTGATGAGGGCGATCTGGTCGACGAACCAGGGGTCGATGCCGGTGGCCTCGAACACCTCGGCGTTGGTCGCACCCGCGCGCATGGCCTGCTGCACCGTGACGATGCGGCCGTCGGTGGGTACGGCAGCAAGGGCGAGCAGGTCGGCCTTCTTGCCCGGGGTTCCGTTCCAGTGGAAGCTGGAGCCGCGCTTCTCGAGCGAGCGGAGAGCCTTCTGCAGGGCGGTGGAGTAGTTGCGACCGATCGCCATGGCTTCACCCACTGACTTCATGGTCGTGGTGAGGGTGGTGTCGGCCGCCGGGAACTTCTCGAAAGCAAACCGCGGAACCTTGACCACGACGTAGTCGAGGGTCGGCTCGAAGCTCGCCGGGGTGACCTTCGTGATGTCGTTGGGAATCTCGTCGAGGCGGTAGCCGATGGCGAGCTTCGCGGCGATCTTGGCGATCGGGAACCCGGTGGCCTTCGAGGCGAGTGCACTGGAGCGCGACACGCGCGGGTTCATCTCGATGACGATGACCCGGCCGTTCGCCGGGTCGATGGCGAACTGGATGTTGCAGCCACCGGTGTCGACACCCACCGCGCGGATGATCTCGATGCCGATGTTGCGCAGGTTCTGGTATTCGCGGTCGGTCAGGGTGAGCGCGGGAGCGACGGTGATCGAGTCACCGGTGTGCACGCCGACCGGGTCGACGTTCTCGATCGAGCAGACGACGACGGTGTTGTCGGCCGTGTCGCGCATGAGCTCGAGCTCGTACTCCTTCCACCCGAGAATCGACTCCTCGAGCAGGACCTCGGTCGTCGGGCTCTGGTGCAGGCCGTCGGTGACCATGCGGATGAGCTCTTCGGGCGAGTAGGCGAATCCCGAGCCGAGGCCACCCATGGTGAACGAGGGGCGGATGACGAGCGGGTAACCGAGGTCTTCGGCGAAACCGACAGCCTCTTCGACGGTGTGGGCGATGTAGCTCTTCGCGACATCCGCGCCACACTCCAGCACGAGCTCCTTGAAAATCTGGCGGTCTTCACCCTTGTTGATGGCCTCGAAGTTCGCGCCGATGAGCTCGACGTCGTACTTCTCGAGGATCCCGTGGTTGTGCAGGTCGATCGCCGCGTTGAGGGCGGTCTGGCCGCCGAGGGTCGGCAGGATCGCGTCGGGCTTCTCCTTGGCGATGATCGTCTCGATGACCTCCCAGGTGATCGGCTCGATGTACGTCGCATCGGCGAAGTCGGGGTCGGTCATGATCGTGGCCGGGTTCGAGTTCACCAGGATGACGCGCACGCCCTCCTCGCGCAGCACGCGACAGGCCTGGGTTCCGGAGTAGTCGAACTCGGCAGCCTGGCCGATGACGATCGGGCCGGAGCCGATGACGAGTACCGACTTGATGTCTTCCCTCTTGGGCATTAGTTGGCGTCCTTGCTGCTGGATGCGGCCTGCGCGAGCACGAGGTCGCGGAACCGGTCGAAGAGGTAGTTGGAGTCGTGTGGGCCGGCGGCGGCTTCGGGGTGGTACTGCACGGAGAATGCCGGGATGTCGAGGGCGTTGAGGCCTTCGACGACCTGGTCGTTGAGGTTGACGTGGCTGACCTCGACCTTGCCGAACCCGGCCGGCGAGTCGAACGGCCCGTCGAGCGGGGCATCGACCGCGAAGCCGTGGTTGTGGCTCGTGACCTCGACGCGGCCGGTCGAGTTGTCGATGACCGGCTGGTTGATGCCGCGGTGGCCGAAGGGCAGCTTGTAGGTGCCGAGGCCGAGGGCCCGTCCGAGAAGCTGGTTGCCGAAGCAGATGCCGAAGAACGGCACGTCGGCGCGCAGGATGCCCTGCAGCAGCTCCACGTGCTTGTCGGAGGCGCCGGGGTCGCCGGGCCCGTTCGAGTAGAAAGCGCCGACCGGGTTCAGCGCGAGGACCTCGTCGAGGGTGACGGTCTGCGGGAGCACGTGCACGTCGAAGCCGCGCTGGGCGAGGTAGTTGAGGGTCGAGGTCTTGACGCCGAGGTCGAGTACGGCGACGTTTCCGATCGACTCGCCGATGGCGGGTACGACATAGGTCGTGGCCGTGGAGACCTCGGCCGAGAGATTGCGCCCGAGCATGGCTGTCGCGCCGCGCACAATCTGCAGCTGCTCGTCGGGCGAGAGGGCGGCATCCGTTCCCGAGAAGATCCCCGAGCGCATGACACCGGCGTCACGCAGGCGACGGGTGAGGGCGCGGGTGTCGATGCCGCTGATGCCGACGACACCCTGGGCGACGAGGTCGTCGTCGAGGCTGCGGGTGGCGCGGAAGTTCGAGACGACACGGGACGGGTCGCGCACGACGAATCCCTCGACCCAGATGCGGCTCGACTCGGGGTCTTCGTCGTTCACCCCGGTGTTGCCGATGTGCGGCGCGGTCATCATGACGATCTGGCCGGCGTAGCTCGGGTCGGTCAGGGTCTCCTGGTAGCCGGTCATGCCGGTGGCGAAGACCGCCTCACCGAGTGCACGCCCGCGGGCACCGTAGGCGCGCCCGGTATAGCGGGTGCCGTCTTCGAGGACGAGTACGGCCGAAGGGCCGGATGCTGTGGTCACGTGAGGTCGCTTTCTGTCGTGCTGTGGTCTGCCTGGGCGATGAGGCTCGAAAGGGCTGCGAAGAGAGGCTCGGGATCCTCCGCGCGGAAATAGCTGTCGACGCCGATGCTGCCGAGCGTCCAGTCGATGAGGATCAGGCCGTCAGGTTCGACGACGCGGTCGATGGTCCAGGTCTCGCGGCGGACATCGCGGATGTCGCCGACCGGGATGAAGATGTCGCGCTGCCCGTCGATGGGGATGACGACTCCCCCGCTGGACACACGCAGGAAGGCCTTGGCGCGGAAGCCGAGTCCCTGCACGACGACCCGGTTGAGCGGTTGGCCGGCCATGGTCGTCGCGACATAGAAGGTCTCGAAGTCGCCGACGAACGCGCCGGTGTTCTCAGGCACCCGGTGTGGTTCGTCGAGCTGCACCTGGCGGCGGGCCCGTGCGCGCCAGCCGAGGATCATCAGGGTGAGCGCGACAGCCAGGATCACGAGCACGATGATTGCGGGAACGACCTTATCCATGTCGCACCTGCCCCGCTGCGGCAACCTCGTCGGCGTCGACGAGAGCGCCGTCGAGGACGGTGGCGTACCCGTCGTGGATCGTCGCCATCACCTGGCCCGGCAGCGTGCGCCCGAGGTACGGCGAGTTGATGCTCTTGCCGTGCAGCAGGCTCGTGTCGAAGGCCCGCGTGACCGAGGGATCGTAGAGCAGGAAGTTCGCGGACGAGCCGACGGTGAACGGTGCCTCGTAGCCCTCGAGGCGGCCGATCGCGGCCGGTGCCGACGAGAGGGCGCGGGCGACATCGGCGAGGCTCATGAGCCCGGTGTCGACGACAGCGGCCTGGACGACACTCAGTGCCGACTCGAGGCCGACCATGCCGAAAGCGGCTTCGTCCCACGAGCACTCCTTGGCCTCGACCGGGTGCGGAGCGTGGTCGGTGGCGACGATGTCGATAGTTCCGTCGGCAAGGGCTTCGCGCAGGGCGAGAACGTCTTCGTCGCGGCGCAGCGGCGGGTTGACCTTGTAGCGGGAGTCATACCCGCGCACGAGCTGCTCGGTAAGAAGCAGGTGGTGAGGCGTGACTTCGGCCGTGACGTCGATGCCGCGGGCCTTCGCCCAGCGGATGACGTCGACCGAGCCTGCGGTCGAGACATGGCAGACGTGCAGCCGCGCACCCACGTGCTGGGCGAGCAGCACATCGCGGGCGATGATCGCCTCTTCGGCGACGGCGGGCCAGCCGGCAAGGCCGAGTTCGCCGCTCAGGGCGCTCTCGTTCATCTGGGCGCCCTCGGTCAGCCGTGGCTCCTGGGAGTGCTGGGCGATGACACCGTCGAAGGTCTTGACGTATTCGAGGGCGCGACGCATGAGCAGGGCATCCGACACGCACTTTCCGTCGTCGGAGAACACGCGCACCTTCGCCCGGGACTGGGCCATCGCTCCGATCTCGGAGAGCCGCTCACCGGCGAGGCCGACGGTGACCGCACCGATCGGGCGCACCGTGGCGTACCCGTAAGAATCTCCGAGCGATTTGACCTGCTCGACGACGCCCGCGGTGTCGCTCACCGGGGAGGTGTTCGCCATCGCGAAGACTGCGGTGAAACCGCCGATCGCGGCTGCGCGGGTGCCGGTGAGCACGGTCTCACTCTGTTCGAAACCGGGTTCGCGCAAGTGGGTGTGCAGGTCGACGAGGCCGGGAAGCGCCGTGAGACCGGCTGCGTCGATGACGCGGGCGCCGGCTGCCGACAGGCTGGTGCCGAGCTCGGTGATCACACCGTTGTCGACGAGGATGTCGGTCGAGGTGCCGTCGGGAAGGCGTGCTCCGGTGACGAGGATGCTCACTTGGTCACCTCCGCCGTGTGGGTGGAACCAGAGGTGAGACGTTCGCCCGAGAGCAAGAGATACAGCACAGCCATCCTTATCGAGACCCCGTTGGAGACCTGTTCGAGCACAGTCGACTGCGGCGAGTCAGCGGCGCCGGCCGAGATCTCGAGGCCGCGATTCATCGGCCCGGGGTGCATAACCAGACTAGCCGCAGGCAGGCGTGCCAGCCGCTCGTCGTCGAAGCCCCACTGGCGCGAATACTCGCGCGCCGTGGGGAAGAACGCGGCGTGCATTCGCTCCGACTGGATGCGCAGCATCATGACCACATCGGGTCCGGCGGCGACGGCCTCGTCGAGGTCGTAACCGACTGTGACCGGCCAGGAGTCGATGCCGAGCGGCAGCAGGGTCGCCGGGGCGACGACGTGCACGCGTGCTCCGAGAGTAGTGAGCAGCCAGGCGTTCGAGCGGGCGACGCGGGAGTGCAGGATGTCACCGACGATCGTCACCGTCACACCGTCGAGACCACGGCCGCGCGAGGCAGTGCCGTGCAGGCGTCGGCGGATGGTGAAAGCGTCGAGCAGTGCCTGGGTGGGGTGCTCGTGGGTGCCGTCGCCGGCGTTAACGATGCCCGCATCGATCCAGCCGCTGTCGGCGAGCACCCGCGGCGCGCCCGACGACTGGTGGCGGATCACCACGGCGTCGGCGCCGATGGCCGCGAGTGTCTGGGCGGTGTCTTTGAGCGACTCCCCCTTCGAGACGCTCGAACCCTTCGCGCTGAAATTGATGACGTCGGCACTCAGTCGCTTCGCCGCCGCCTCGAACGAGATGCGGGTGCGGGTCGAGTCTTCGAAGAAGAGGTTGACGACCGTCTTGCCTCGCAGCGCGGGGATCTTCTTGACCTCGCGCTCGCCGACATCCGACATGTCTTCTGCGACGTCGAGCAACGCGATCGCCGCGTCGCGGCTGAGATCCTGGGTTGAGAGCAGGTGCCTCATGCTGGTGTGCTCCCCTCGATGGTGACTTCGTCGATGCCGTCGATCTCCTGGATCCGCACGTTGATGCGCTCGCTGGCCGAGGTCGGAAGGTTCTTTCCGACGAAGTCAGCGCGGATCGGCAGCTCGCGGTGGCCGCGGTCGACGAGAGTCGCGAGCCGCACCGCGCGCGGGCGGCCGAGGTCGTTGATCGCGTCGAGCGCGGCCCGGATGGTGCGGCCGGAGTAGAGCACGTCGTCGACCAGCACCACGGTCTTGCCGTCGATCCCGCCGACCGGGATCTCCGTGGGCGAGGGTGCGCGCGTGGGATTGCGCGAGAGGTCGTCCCGGTACATCGTGACGTCGAGGGCACCCACGGTGATGGTCGACGCGTCGACACCGTCGATGGCACCGAGGATGTCGCCGATGCGGCGGGCGAGGGCCACACCGCGAGTCGGGATGCCGAGAAGAACGAGATCGTTACTACCGCGGTTGGACTCGAGGATCTCGTGGGAGATCCGGGTCAACGCCCGCGTGATATCAGCCTGATGCAAGACAATGCGTGCAGTCATTCTGACCTCCTTCCCCGCCTCTCTGGACGGAACTTAAAGGATGTCTTTCGCTCCAGTATACGGGCCTCGGCCCCTCGAGGCACGCCCTCACTCGCACGCTGGTTGAGTAGTTCGACGCGACGAAGGAGCGCCGCACGTATCGAAACCCGTATGCGACCAGGACCTGCTTAGCTCTCGGGTCGATCGAGGGTTTCGATACGCGCGGCCTCGCTGGCGCTCGGTCGTGCTACTCAACCGGCGTGGCGTTGGGGTGTGCGGGTTACGCGCGGGTCTGGGCTATACGGCCGAGCAGGCCGTTGATGAAGCCCGACGAGTCCTCGGTGGAGTACTCCTGGGCCATCTCGACAGCCTCGGAGATCGCCACGACATCGGGAACCTCCTCGTTGAAGAGGATCTCCCAGATGCCGATGCGCACGATGGCGCGGTCGACGGCGGGCATGCGGTTGATCGTCCAGCCCTGCGCGTAGGTCTCGATCAGTTCGTCGATCTCGTCACCGTGTTCGGTGATGCCGACGACTATCGCTCGCGCGTACTCCCAGGAGTTCGCGCGCTTGGTGTCGGCGAGAGCACGGCTGGTCTCGTCCGCGAGGGCGGAGTTGATCGACTCTTCACGGACGTCGGCTCCGTAGAGCACGTCCAGTGCGCGTTTGCGGGACTTGGTGCGGGCTCCCACTAGTCGTTCACGCGGCCGAGGTAGCTGCCGTCGCGGGTATCGACCTTGACCTTGGTGCCCTGCTCGAGGAACAGCGGGACCTGAATCTGGTAGCCGGTCTCGACGGTCGCCGGCTTGGTGCCGCCGGTCGAACGGTCGCCCTGCAGGCCGGGCTCGGTGTACGTGATCTCGAGGATCACGGATGCCGGGAGCTCGACGTAGAGCGGGTCGCCGTTGTGCAGGGCGATGGTGACGTTCTGGTTCTCGAGCATGAAGTTGGCAGCGTCGCCGACCTGCGGGGCCGAGAGGGTGATCTGGTCGTAGTTGCCGAGATCCATGAAGACGTAGTTCTCACCGTCGGCGTAGAGGTACTGGAAGTCGGAACGGTCGACGACCTCGGTCTCGATCTTCGCGCCGGCGTTGAACGTGCGGTCGACGACCTTGCCGCTCATGACGTTCTTGACCTTGGTGCGCACAAAGGCGCCGCCCTTGCCCGGCTTGACGTGCTGGAAGTCGATAACGGTCCAGAGCTGGCCGTCCATGTTGAGCACGATGCCGTTCTTGATGTCAGCGGTAGAGGCCATGCGAAAACAGTTCCGATCACGTAGGGGGCAGTAAGAATGCGAGGGCGCGAGTGCGCCGAAAGAAGAGTTTACCCGCTCAGCGGGCGTTCCGACTAAAACCAGCGCGGCCGAGGGCGGTCAGGGCGAGCGAGTACGAGTCGAAACCGAACCCGGCGATGACCCCGGATGCCACCCCCGAGATCACGCTGGTATGGCGGAATTCCTCGCGCGCGTGCGGGTTCGAGATGTGCACCTCGATGAGCTGCAGGCCAGCCTTCGTCACGAGGGCCGCGGCGTCGCGCAGGCCGTAGGAGTAGTGCGTGAATGCTGCGGGGTTGAGGATCACCGGCGACGACGTGTCGACGGCCTCGTACAGCCACTCGATGAGGGTCGCCTCGTCGTTCGTCTGGCGCAGGTCGATCTCGACGCCGTCAGGTGCCTCTGACTCGAGCAGTGCTGTCAGCGCGGGCAGGTCCTGGTTTCCGTACACGTCGGGCTCACGGCTGCCGAGACGCCCGAGGTTCGGGCCATTGAGTACGAGAACGCGGGTCATGCCACGAGCCTAGCGGCCAGCCCGAACGGCCCGGGTCACACGCCGACTTCCTGATAGGCGGCGAAGAGCAGCGGTTCTTCCGGCCCGGCGAGGGTCGTCGGCTTGCCGACCGCCTCGAGAACGATGAAGCGCAGCATTCCCGCACGAGCCTTCTTGTCGCGCTGCATGGTGGCGAGAAGGGTCTTCCAGCGGCCGACCGGGTAGTCGATCGGCAGGGTGAGGGAGCTCAGGATGCTGCGGTGCCTGTCCACGACAGTCGGGTCGAGTTTGCCGGCGAGGCTCGCGAGTTCCGCGGCGAAGACCATGCCGACCGAGATCGCGGCGCCGTGGCGCCAGCGGTACCGCTCGGCGTGCTCGATCGCGTGGCCGAGGGTGTGGCCGTAGTTCAGGATCTCGCGCAGTCCGGACTCCTTGAAATCCTCACTGACCACTCGTGCCTTGAGAGCGATGGAGAGCTCGACGACCCGACGGAATTCCGGCGTCGTCGGGTCGGTGACGCGGTCGACATCGGCCTCGATGATGTCGAGGATCTCGGGTTCCGCGATGAAGCCGCACTTCACGATCTCAGCGAACCCGGCGAGGATCTCGTTGCGCGGAAGGGTGTCGAGGGTATCCAGGTCGACGAGCACCACCGAGGGCGCGTAGAAGACTCCGACGAGGTTCTTACCTTCGGCCGTATTGATTCCGGTCTTGCCGCCGACAGACGCGTCGACCATGCCGAGCACACTCGTCGGCACCTGGATGAGCTTCACGCCACGCAGCCAGGTGGCGGCGACGAAGCCGGCCAGGTCGGTCGAGGCTCCCCCGCCGAGGCCGATGACGGCGTCCGTGCGCGTGAAGTCGGTCTGGCCCATGATCTGCCAGCAGAATGCCGCGACCTCGACGCGCTTGGAGTCTTCGGCATCCGGGATCTCGGCGAGGTAGACCTCGTACCGGCCCTGCAGGCTGTCACGCAGCGCGCTTGCCTTCGCGCCGAGAGTCGGCGGGTGCACGATGAGGACCTTCGCGACCCGCGGGCCGAGGTGGTCGGGAAGCGTCTCGATGAGCCCGTGGCCGACCAGCACGTCGTAGGGGTCGGCGCCGGTTACAGAAATAGTGGTCGTGCCGGTCACTTGTCGGTCTCCTGGATCCACGCGGCGATGTTCGCAGCGATTTTCTCGGCCGGGTAGGTCGAGGTGTCGAAAGTTCGGGTGGCGAGCCTGTCGTAGATCGGCTGGCGCGTCTCGACGAGTTTCGTCCAGGCGTGGATGCCGTCGGCGAGCAGCGGACGCTTCTCACCGCCGATACGCGACTCGACGGCCTCCGGGGTGATCCAGAGCTGCACGACCGGTACTTCGCGCAGGTCGCGCTGGGTGTCCTCATTGAGTACGGCTCCACCGCCGAGCGCGATAACGGCCCGCTTGGTCAGGGCCTCGCGCACGGCCTCGCGCTCGTACTCGCGGAAGGTCGCCTCGCCGTGGTTCTCGAAGATCGACGGAATCGAACCGTGCGCGGCGACGATCGCCTTGTCGGTGTCGACGAACTCTGCGTCGAGCAGCTTGGCGATGCGCTTGCCGATCCGCGACTTGCCGGCACCGGGAGCGCCGATCAACACCAGGATCGCGGGCGACGGTGTAGTCGTCATCGTGATTCGTCGGTACCCGCCGTGGCGAGTGCCGACGGGATGGCGTCGAGGTACCCCTTGAGGTTGCGCGCTGTCTCGGTGACGGAGTCTCCCCCGAACTTCTCGAGCATCGAATTCGCGAGGACGAGGGCGACCATGGCCTCGGCGACGACCCCGGCGGCGGGCACGGCACACACGTCAGAACGCTGGTGGTGGGCTTCCGCGGCCTCGCCGGTGGCGACGTCGACGGTTCGCAGGGCATGCGGCACCGTGGCGATCGGCTTCATGCCGGCGCGCACGCGCAGCACGGTACCCGTCGACATCCCGCCTTCGGTTCCCCCCGCCTTATCGCTCAGCCTGCTGATCTCACTGCCGTCGGTGACGAGTTCGTCGTGGGCCTGCGATCCGCGGCGCTTCGTGGTCTCGAAGCCGTCGCCGACCTCCACACCCTTGATCGCCTGGATCCCCATCAGCGCAGCGGCGAGTTGGGAGTCGAGACGACGGTCCCAGTGCACGTACGACCCGAGCCCGGGCGGGACACCGTAGGCGAGAACCTCGACGACTCCGCCGAGGGTGTCGCCGTCTTTCTGGGCCTGGTCCACTTCGTCGACCATGAGGGCCGAGGTCGCCGGGTCGAAGCAGCGCAGCAGGTCGGCGTCGAGGGTGTCGACGTCTGCAGGAACGGGCAGCGGCGAGCCGTCGGGAACACGGACGGTACCGATCGAGAGTGTGTGGCTGACGAGGGTGACGCCGAGCTCGCCGAGGAAGGCGCGCGCCACAGCGCCGAGGGCCACCCGGGCTGCGGTCTCCCGGGCGCTCGCCCGCTCGAGCACGTTGCGGGCTTCGGCGAAGTCGTATTTCTGCATACCGATGAGGTCGGCGTGACCGGGGCGCGGGCGCGTCAGGGGCGCCCCACGGCCCTTCGGAAGGCTTTCGAGGTCGACCGGCTCGGCGCTCATCACATCGACCCAGCGGTGCCACTCGGTGTTGCCGATCCGCAGTGCGAGCGGGCTGCCCATCGTCTCGCCGAATCGCACGCCACCCGAAAGGGTCAGTTCGTCCTGCTCGAACTTCATGCGCGCACCGCGCCCGTAGCCGAGCTTGCGGCGAGCGAGGTCGGCGCGGATGCCGTCGAGGCTCACCGGAACGCCGGCGGGCATCCCCTCGAGGATTGCGACCAGTTCCGGTCCATGGGATTCACCTGCGGTCAACCAACGAAGCATGTTAAGAATCCTCCCACAGCGGGAGCTCACCCTCGGTCACACCGATGGTCGGCAGGCCGCTCACGCGTGCACGGCGGCGCGCATCGCGGCGAGCACAGCCTCTTCATCCGGCAACACCTGCTGCGGGTCACCGCCGACGAAGATCCGCACCTGGGCCAGCGCCTGGTTGACGAGCATCTCGAGCCCGGAGATGACCGTGCCTCCAGCCTCCAGCCAGGCCGAAGCGAAGGTGCTCGGCCACGGCGAGTAAGCGACGTCGAAGAGCACGGCACTCCGGCGCACGGCGATGGGGAATTCGACTTCGTGGGCTGCGTGGCCGGGCAGCGTGCTCACCACGGCATCGACGACGTCGACCGGGCCGCCGGCGCCACCGAGCTGCTCGATGGTGATGGACACCCCGAGTGCGGCGGCGAGCTCGATGAGCGGAGCAGCCTTACCCGGGCTGCGCAGGGAGACCGTGACCGTGGTGGCCCCGAGTCGCTGCACGGCGACCAGGACCGACGCGGCTGTCGCTCCCCCGCCCAGGATCCGCACCGAGTGCAGCGCGTCGACACCGGCATCCCGGAACGCACGGGTGATCCCGTAGACGTCGGTGTTGAAACCGCGACGGTGACCGTCCGTCAACAGAACGGTGTTCGCCGCCTGGGTCAGTACCGCGACCGGGTCGATCTCGTCGAGCAGACCGAGCACTTCACGTTTGAGCGGCATCGTCAGCGAGAGCCCGCGCCATTCCGGGCCCCGTTCCCTGACGAATCGCCGCAGGTCGCCCTCGGTGACATCGATGGCCTCGTACTGCCAGTCCAGGCCGAGCACCCCGTAGGCGGCCGCGTGCAGTGCCGGCGACTGCGAATGGGCGATCGGTGACCCGAGAACCGCGAGCCGGGTCGACATCGGCTAGTTGTCCCAGTCGGGGTGCGCGCGATACCAGGCCTGGAACTCGGCGACGCCCCTCTCGTGTTCAGCGAAGGTGGTCGAGAACTTGGTCTCGCCGGTCTCGCCGTTCACCAGCACGAAGTACAGCCAGGATCCCTTTGCCGGATGCAGCGCAGCGTTGATCGCGTCGTCACCGGGAGCAGCGATCGGCCCGACCGGCAGGCCGAGGTTCGCGTAGGTGTTGTATTTGTTGCTCGCGTCTTCCCGCTCGGCTGTAGTCGTGAGGATCGACGTTCCCCCGGTTCCATAGCTCACCGTCGCGTCGGACTGCAGCGCCATGTCGATGTCGAGGCGATTGGTGAACACCCGCGACACCTTGAGGAAGTCCTTGGCGTTGCCGCCCTCTTTCTGGATGATCGAGGCGAGCGTGAGCACCTTGAGACGGTCGGACTTCTTCACGCCGGCGGCATCGAGCGACTCGTTCATGCGGTCGACGAGCTTCTGCAGCACCTGCGTCGCCGTGACGTCGGGATCGAAGTCGTAGGTTGCCGGGAACAGGAATCCCTCGAGGCTCGGGGCCTTCTTCGGTACCCCGAGGGCTGTGTACTTCTTGGCTGCCTTCTTGAAATCGGCGAGCGGGATGCCAGTGGACTTCGAGAGCTTGGCGAGTGTCTGCTTGAGGGTCGAGCCCTCGGTGATGGTGACCGACGAGACGACGCGATTTGCCGGGTCGGTGAGGGCGGCCAGTGCGGCTGCGGCGCTCATCTCGTGCTCGAGGCTATAGCTTCCGGGCTGGAAGGTCGCGGCGGGCTCCTGCTTCAGCAAGAGGTCGTAGAACGCGCTCGCGGTCATGGTCACCCCGGCGTCCGCCAGCGACTTCGCGATGTCCTCGCCGATATCGCCGGCCGAGATGACGACGGTGGCTTTCTCGCCGTTGCCGTCTCCCTCGTAGTCGGTGGGAAGCTCGATGCCGAGGACCATGCGCACCTGGTCTTCGAAGCCGATCCAGACCGCGCCGGCACCCGCACCGCCGATCGCGACTATCACGAGCAGCGCCCAGAGCCAGCCGAGCCGGCGTTTTTTCCTGGGCGGACGACCGTCACTGCCTGACACCGTGGCGAAGGTCGAGCGACCGCCTTGTGCGTCGCGCTGGAGGGACTCCCGGCGGGACAGGGGCGCAGCACTGGTCGGGACGGAACTTCTCGGTTCGGCAGAGAAGATCTCGTCCCAGCTTGGCTCGTTTGTCACGATTCAGTGTCCTTCGTCCGGGTTGACGAGCTCACCGGGCGGAATACTGCCTGATCGCTCGGCGTCGAGGGCGTGCTGCAAAATTATAACGGCGGCAACCTGGTCGATGACCGAGCGGGACTGGCGCGTGTTGCGGCCGGACGAGCGCATGGCCGAGTGGGCCGAAACCGTCGACAATCGCTCGTCGACGAGGCGTACCGGCAGTGCTCCCGGCGCGGCCGCGAGAGCTTCGGCGAACGATCGTGCATCGCCGGTCGACGCCGTCTCGGCACCTGACAGCGCAAGCGGCAGCCCGACCACGATCTCGACGGCGTCGATCTCTGCGATGATCGCCGCGATTCGCGCGAGGTCACCCGGTCCGCGCTGCACGGTCTCGACCGGGGTCGCCAGCATGCCGTGCAGGTCGCTGCGGGCGATACCGATCCTGACCTTGCCGACATCGACACCGATGCGGACCCCCGGTCTCACAGGCTGCACTCCATGGCGACTAGCCGGAGACCGCAGCGCTGATCGCGGTCAGG
>Ga0247736_10000434_pt1 | contig 14199 bp, 15 predicted proteins | sample UWRJL193509B2_FD_180935 | JGI IMG/M metagenome (GOLD analysis project Ga0247736, IMG submission 180935) | Plant litter microbial communities from Arlington Agricultural Research Station in Wisconsin, United States - UWRJ-L193-509B-2 | ecosystem: Environmental > Terrestrial > Plant litter >...
GACGAGCACTCCGGGAACGTCGATCGTCTTGGACTCCCAGGCGTCGCCGGCTTCTTCCTCGTCGAGGATCGCCTGGAACAGCTCGAGGCCCTCGGTGAAGCCGTCCTGCCAGATGATCTGCGTCATCGTGCCGTCCTTGACCGCCTGCAGTGCTGCAGGGCTGCCGTTGATGGAGTAGACCTTCACGTCGTCCCGACCCGCCTGCTTGAGCGCCGCGATGGCTCCCATGCCGGGTTCGTCCCATGCGCCCCACACGGCGAGGTCGCCGCTGCCTTCCGGGTGGCTGGCAAGCCAGGCCGCGGTGTATCCGGTGCCGTCCTCGACCTGGCCCGGGATGGCCACCTCGTTGGCGGTCACCGTGATGCCCTTCTCCTTGGCGATGGCCTCATCGAAGGCCATGCCGCGATAGAGGCAGAGAACGCCGGTGTGATACGTGAGGGCGAGGATGTCGCCCTTGTCGCCGAAGTCCGCAAGCAGGGCGTCGACCGAGTCTTCGCCCACCTTCAGGGCGCTCGTCGTCGCGATGATGCCGTCGACGAGCTCGCCGCCCCAGCTGACCACGGGGATGTCCGCGGCCTTCGCCGAGGCGAGGCCGCCGCCGATGGACGAGCTGGCGAAGGCCGACACGAGGATCGCGTCCACCTTCTGCGTGGTGGAGAAAGCGGTCATTGCCGCGTTCGCCTTGTCGGGGCTGCCCTGGGTGTCGGTGACGACCACCTTCCAGCCGGCCTTCTCTGCGGCTTCGGTCGCGCCGTTGATGACCGCTGCATTGAGTGCATCGGTAGCCACCAGGGCCACGATCCCGAGGGTCTTCTGGCCGCCCGCGGAATCGCCGGGTCCAGCGGCCGGGGTGCTGCAGGCAGCGAGCGCCAGTACGGCCACTCCTGCCAGGAGCGTGAACAGTTTTTGCTTCATTGCAAACTCACCTGTCTTCTGTTGGGGGTGTGTGGATTACTTGACCGACTCCGGGCGCTCGGCGATGAAGTCGTCGACGGTCGTCGAGTCGAGAACCACGCCGTCGATCTTGATCGTCTGGGGCTCCCAGCCTTCGGAGTCCTCGTTGAAGTCGAGGATGGCCTGCATGAGCGCCGCTCCCTCGTCTTCTGCCGGCTGCCAGACGCCGGCAGTGACTACGCCGGCCTGGATGTCGAGGATGCCCGGGGCACTCACGTTGGTGCTGAAGGTCTTGACGTCGGTGCGCCCGGCCTGCGACAGCGCGGACTGGATGCCCTCCATGGGCTCATCCCAGCAGGTCCAGATGCCGTAGTTGCCGCCGACCGGGTGGCTGCTGAGCCAGGCGGTGGTGAAGTTGGCGGCGGAGGTCTGCTGGCCGGGAACGACCAGCTCGTTGCGGGTCACCTCGAGGTCGGTCTTGGCCACGGCGGAGTCGAACTCCTCGCCCTGGTCCAGGCAGAGCTTGCCGGGGTGGAAGGTAAGTGCGAGCACGTCTCCCTCGTTGCCCATGGCGTCGACGAGAGCCTTCGCGGAGGCCGCCCCGACCGCCTCGTTGCTGGTGGTGGCCATCACTCCCTCGGAGAGTCCGCCTCCCCAGCTCGCTACCGGAACCCCGGCGGCGGTGGCCGCGGCGATACCGCTGCCCAGGGCCGAGGTTGCGAAGACGAGCGTCAGGATGCCGCCGACTCCCTGTGTGGCGTAGGACGACATCGCCGCGTTGGCGGTGTCGGCGTTGCCCTGGGTATCGGTGACCTTGACCTCCCAGCCGGCCTCTTCGGCGACCGTGGTCGCGCCACGGATCGCCTGCTGGTTGATCGCATTGTTGCCGATGTAGGCGACGATGCCGAGGACCTTGGAGTCGCCCGAGCCGTCGTTGGAGGCGGGGGCCGGTGTGGAACAGGCGGCAAGTGCCACCGCGACGACCGCCGCGAGTACGGGAATTGCTATTCGCTTCATTGCAAACGCACCTTCTGTGTGGGGGCTTCCCGAACGCCAAACCGCAACGCTGCGGGCCAAGCCGAGTTTTCGAGTAACTGTATGATTGTCGGACAATCACGAGCAGTTTAGGACCCCCGGGGGCGGACCTGTCAAGGCCTCCCACCACATCCGATATTGATGGTTGCGGATTTTGTATGACGATCATATAGTCAGGCATTGTTGAAGCCGACCGGCGTCCGCTCCCCGCATCGACGCGGATGAAGCACACTGGTCTCTAACGAACTCAAAGGAGATGTCGTGACAAACAACAGCGCACCGACCGCACCCCTCAGCGTGTGGCAGGTCAAGTACGGCGAGCGTGTGGTCCGCAAGAAGGACGTGTTCAACGACTACGAAACGTACGGTCTCCCCGACGGTCCACTCGACATGGATTACAACTTCTGGGTGCTGCGTTCGGGCGACACGACGATCCTCGTCGACACGGGCTACGACATCTCCGAGCACGACTGGCTGGGCGAGATCAGCGTGACTCCTCCGCCCCTCGGCCTGGAGAAGGTGGGCGTCGACCCGGAGAAGGTCGACCTGGTCATCACCTCGCACTTCCACTATGACCACATCGGCTACCTGCGTCTGTTCACGAATGCCACGGTCGTCTCCGGCCAGGCCGAGTACGACTACTGGTTCGGCAAGTGGGAGCGTGACGAACTCGAGGGAGAGTTCACGATCGCCCCACACCTCGAGGCCGTCAAGAAGGCGCGGGATGAAGGTCGGCTCACCTTGATCTCCGAGAAGACCGAGGTGTTCCCCGGACTCTTCGTGTACCCCGTGGGCGGTCACTGCCCCGGCGAGCTCCTCGTTCGCGTCGAGACGGCATCGGGGTCCTTCATCCTGGCGTCGGATGCCGCGCACTTCTACGAGCAGATCGAGAACCAGTGGCCGTTCTTCGCGTTCACCGACCTGCAGGAGATGCGCGACGGCCTGGCCTTCATCACGCGGCTCGCGGCCGAGACGGACTCGACGATCGTGCCCGGCCACGACGGCCGCACCCGCCAGAAGTTCCCGGCAGCACCCGGCATCGCCGGCGACGTGGCGATTGTGCTTGCGTGAAGGGCGTCTACGAGGTCGTCATCGTCAAGCATGGAACGCGGTCGACCGTCAGGAGTGACGTGTACCTGAACTACGGCCTCTACGGTGAGCCCGATGCGCCGATCGAGATGGACTACTTCTTCTGGGTGGCCCGTAACGAGGAGCAGACGATCGTGATCGACACCGGCTACTCGACCCAGGGGGCCGTCGCGCGCAATCGCGACATCCTGATCAGCCCGCCCGACGCGTTCGCCGCTTTGGGCATCACGCCCGAGTCCGCACCCCTCGTCGTCATCACCCACGCCCACTACGACCACGCCGGAAACGTCGCGCACTTCTCCCACTCCCCGGTGCTCATCTCGGAGAAGGAGTATTCCTTCTGGATGAGCTCGAACGCGAAGCGCACCCAGTTCCACCACTCGGTGGAGGACACCGAGGTGGAGCAGCTGGAGAACGTGGCAAAAGAAGGTCGCCTGACCACCTTCACCGATCGGCTGGAGGTCGCTCCCGGCATCGAGATCATCGAGATAGGCGGTCACACTCCCGGCCAGAGCATCGTTTCGGTGGCGACGGCAGAGGGAACCGTCCTTCTCGCGTCCGACGCCCTGCACTACTACGAGGAGTTCGAGCGGGACATCCCGTTCACCTACGTGGCCGACCTGATCGGCATGTACGACGGTTTCGACAGGATCCGCGCCATGGGTGAGGCCGGCGAGTACGTCCACCTGGTCTCGGGGCACGACCCGAGCACCCTCGAGCGATTCACCCCGGTCACCGAGGGCCCCCTCGCGGGACTCGCCGCCACCATCGGAGGCGCACAGTGAGCGGCCTTCCTTTCGACGGAAAGATCGCGATCGTCACGGGCGCCGGCAATGGCCTCGGGCGAGCCTCCGCGCTGCGGCTTTCCGCAGCCGGCGCGAATGTCGTCGTGGTCGACATCAACGGCGATGCGGCGAACAAGGTCGCGGGCTCGCTGAGTCGAGCAGCGATCGCCGTCGAGGCCGACGTCTCCGACGAGGCGCAGGTCGACCACTACATCGCCGCAGCGGTGCGACGATTCGGGCGAGTCGACCTCCACCATCTCAACGCCGGCATCTTCGGCACCTTCGCGGCACTGCCGGATATCCCCGTCGACGATTTCGACCGGGTGATGAACGTGAACGTGCGCGGACAGTTCCTCGGGCTGCGAGCGGCCTTCCGGCAGTTCGCCGCGCAGGGGAGCGCCGGGTCCATCGTCGTCACCGCGTCCATCGCGAGCCTCATGGGGAGCGCCGATCTGCTGCCGTACCAGACCTCGAAGCACGCGGTCGTGGGGCTCGTTCACGGGGCGTCCGTCTACGGCGGACCGCTCGGCATCCGCGTCAACGGGGTGGCGCCGGGAATCGTGCCCACCGACCTCTTCGCCGCGGCAGCCGCGACCACCGGCGGAAAGAACGACATGGAGCAGCGCGCATCGACAACACCGCTGCGTCGAGCCGGCACCGCTGACGAGATCGCCGCGGTCGCGGAGTTCCTGCTCAGTGACGCGGCCGCGTACGTCACCGGACAGATCCTGTCCGCGGACGGCGGCGCGAGCATCGTGAGCACGGTGCGCCCCTCGGGCGGCGCGGGCGCATGGGACACCACCGCAGTCGACTCTGCGCTGTACGGGAAGAACTGGAAGGACGACAGCAATGACTGACCACAGGATCGGCTTCATCGGGCTGGGGAACATGGGCGGACGCATGTCCCGTCGCATCCTCGACAGCGGCGTGCCCGTGCTGGGCTTCGACGCCTTCCCCGCGACGCTCGCAGCGTCCGGCACCACCGCGGCGGTTTCGATCGCCGACCTGGTCGACCAGAGCGACGTCATCCTGCTCTCACTGCCCGACAGCCGTGTGGTGGAGAGCGTCGTCCTCGGTGACGAGGGCGTGCTGGCACACATCCGCGAAGGCCAGGTGGTCGTCGACCTGAGCACTGCCGCACCCTCGTCGACCCGGGAGATCGCGACGAAGCTCGCCGATCGGGGTGCCGCCTATCTCGATGCCGGAATCTCGGGCGGTGCGGCCGCTGCAGAGAAGGGCGCGCTGACCCTGATGGTGGGCGGGGACGCTGCCGCTCTCGAGACCGTTCGCCCGGTGCTCGACTACTTCTCGGCGTCCATCTTCCACGTCGGCACGAGCGGCGCGGGGCACACCGCCAAGCTGCTCAACAACTTCCTCAACGCGATAGCGCTGTCCGCAACGGCCGAGGTCATGGTCGCGGGCAAGAAGGCGGGCCTGGATCTCGACGTGCTCCTCGAGGTGCTCAACAAGAGCTCGGGCGTGAACTTTGCGACGATCAACCGTTTTCCGAAGATCGTGCACGGTGACTACCTGAAGGGCGGCCTCACCAACAAGCTGATGATGAAGGATGTCGTTCTCTATACCGACCTGATCTCCCAACTGGGCGTGGCCAGTCTCAACGCCTCCGGCCCGCTCGCGAGCTTCGGGCTCGCCTCGGCACTCGGCTACGGCGACGAGATCAGCAACACGGTGGTCGACGCGATCGGCGACGTGTCGGGCGGCATCCGACTGCAGGATGCGGGGGAGACCTCGTGATCATCGTCGAGGGGAAGCAGTCCGGAGCTGCCACCGAACGCCGCGGTCCGACCTTCACGGGCGAGGTGTGGGCCGACCCGGTGCTGCCCGCCACCGACGGCGTCGTGATCAACGACGTGACGTTCACCCCCGGCGCCCACACCTTCTGGCACAGCCACGAGCGCGGCCAGGTGCTGCAGGTCACCGCGGGCGAGGGTGTGGTCTGCGCGGAGGGCGGCACGCCGCGGATCGTGCGCGCGGGCGACACGATCTGGACCCCGCCCGGCGAGCGCCACTGGCACGGCGCAACCGCCGATTCGATGATGACCCACACCGCAATCTCGCTCGGCTCAACCGAGTGGGCAGAAGAAGTCTCCGACGACGACTACCGCCGTCAGACCGTTAAGAAGGACTCACTATGACCGACGACCGTACCCACCAGGAGACCTACGAGGCAGGCCTCCAGGTTCGCAGGGAGGTGCTGGGCGACGCGCACGTCGAACGCTCCCTCGCCCAGGTGAGTGAGTTCTCACGCCCGATCCAGGAGTTCGTCACCGAATACTGCTGGGGCGTGGTGTGGACTCGCGACGGGCTCGACCGCAAGACCCGCAGCCTGCTCAACATCGTCATGCTCACGTCACTGAACCGTTCACACGAGCTGGCCGTGCACGTTCGCGGGGCGGTCACGAACGGCGCCACGGTGACCGAGATCCAGGAGGCACTGCTGCAGACCGCGGTCTACGTCGGAGTGCCCGCCGCGCTCGAGTCCTTCCGTGTCGCCGAAGGCGTGCTCAGAGAGTTCAAGCCCGATGACATCGCCTGAGCGCGCACGCGTCGCCTTCATCGGCCTGGGCAACATGGGCACGCCCATGTCGCGCCGGCTCATCGAGGCGGGCTACTCGGTCGTCGGATTCGATCTCGCCGAAGACGCTCGCGCACATCTCTTCGAGGCGGGCGGGAGTGTTGCGCCTTCGGGTGCAGCGGCGGTGGACGGCGCGCACGTCGTGATCCTCATGCTTCCCAGCTCCGACGTCGTCGAGGCAGTGATCACCGATCCGGATTTCGACGCCGCGCTTCGGGCCGGTTCGCCGCTCATCATCGACATGAGCTCGTCGGAGCCCGTGCGTACGAAGGCGCTCGCAGAGTCCCTTGCGCAGCACGGGCTCACCCTGATCGACGCCCCGGTCTCCGGTGGGGTCACCGGGGCCACCGCGGGATCGCTCACCATCATGGTGGGCGGGGCGGACCGGGATGTGGCTTCGGCCGAACCGCTGCTCTCGGTACTGGGCCGAACGCTGCACGCCGGCACCGTGGGCTCCGGCCACGCGGCGAAGGCTCTCAACAACCTGCTCTCGGCGACTCATCTCTGGGTCACGAGCGAAGCGGTGCTGGCCGGTGAGCGTTTCGGTATCGAGCCGTCGGTGCTGTTGTCGATCTTCAACGGGTCGAGCGGCCGAAGCGGATCCACCGAGAACAAGTGGCCCAACTTCATCCTCGGCGAGACGTACAACTCGGGCTTCGGCCTGAGGCTCATGCTCAAGGACATGAAGATCGCCGTGAATCTTGCGGAGCAGATCGGCATCCCGAGCCAACTGGGTGCGGATGCCGTCGAACTCTGGTCGCGTGTAGCCGACCAGTATCCGGCAGACGCCGACCACACGGAAGTTGCGCGCTGGCTGCGCGAACAGACAGGGAGGAACGCCGTGGCAGAGTAACCTCGCTCTTTGAGACCCACTACGAATCACCGACTCGAGTTGATGGACATGTCTTCGACCAATTCCCTCGCAACATCCTGGACCGCCGACCCGGTGGGCAGAGTGGCCGCGCCCCTGCGTGAGCAGGTCATCGCCGCCCTCCGCGACGCGATCCTCGACTTCCAGCTCAAGCCCGGCCAGCGACTGGTCGAGCGAGAGCTCATCGAGATGCTCGGCGTATCCCGAACCACGGTGCGCGAGGCCCTGCGCGAACTGACGTCCGAAGGGCTCGTCACGGTGGTGCCCCAGAAGGGTGCGATCGTCACGGCTCCGTCGCTCGATGACGCCATCGACCTCTACGAGGTTCGGGCCGCTCTCGAGTCGCTTGTGGTCAAGCGCTTCGTCGAACGGGCAACGGACGAGCAGGTGGAGCGCCTGGTGCAGACCATCGAGTCGCTCGCCGAACTCGCCGAACGCTCGACCGACATCCGCGAACTGCTGGCCGGCAAGGACCAGTTCTACGCCGTGCTCATCGAGGGCGCGAACAGCTCCGCCATGCAGCAGTTGCTCGAGGGCATTCAGGCCCGCGTGCAGGTGCTGCGGGCGACATCGCTGTCGGAGGCCGGTCGCATGTCGGACGTCGTCGTCGAGTTGCGTGCCGTGGTGGCCGCCATCGCACAGAGAGATTCGAAGCGGGCACAGAAACTGTGCGCCGCCCACATCAACGCCGCGGCACGAACCGCGCTGGCGCACCTCCGCGCCGAGGCATGAACCCGGCGCGGGTAGCCGCGCCGAACAGAGTGACACCGAATCATGGCCGACGTTTGTCGCGCCCTCACCAAAGGAGTTGAAAATGTCGTTGTCTGCACGCCAGGAAGAAGTAAAGGCCGAGTTCATCGCGGTTCGCGGAACGTGGAGCGACCTGTGGGAGAGCATCCTCGCGCTCGATCCCGAGTTCCTGAAGGCCTATCTGGACTTCTCCGCGGTTCCGTGGAGAGAGGGCCACAACCACCTCGACAACAAGACCAAGGAGTTCATGTTCATCGCGGTGGATGCCGCTGCAACGCACATGTACGCGCCCGGAGTGCGACAGCACATCAAGGCGGCGTTCGCGGCCGGTGCGACTCCGCAGGAGATCATGGAGGTGATCGAACTCACCTCGACGCTCGGCATCCACGCCATGAACATCGGCGTTCCGATCCTCGTCCAGGTGCTCGTGGAGAAGGGCCTCCGCACGGGACCGGCGCCGCTCGACGCCAACCAGGAGCGCATCAAGGCGGACTTCACCGCGAACCGCGGGTACTGGCACTCCTTCTGGGACGAGATGCTCGAACTCGACCCCGACCTGTTCGAGACCTACACGGCGTTCTCCTCGGTGCCGTGGAAGTCGGGAACGCTGTCTCCCAAGGTCAAGGAGCTCGTCTACATCGCCTTCGATACCGCGGCGACCCACCTGTACGTCCCCGGACTCAAGCTGCACATCGAGAACGCGATCGGCTACGGCGCGACCGCGCAGGAGATCCTCGAGGTCATGGAGATCGCCAGCGTGATCGGCATCCATGCGGCGACGACGGCGGTGCCGATCCTCGTGGAGGAGATGGCCGCGCTCGAGTCCAACGCATGACGCCGTCGACCTCCGCCCAGCGGGAGCGGGATGTCGTAGCAGGCGTGCCGACCGGCCTGCTGGTCGGTGGTGAGTGGCGGCCGTCGTCGAGCGCGGAGGTGCTCGACGTGACCGACCCGGCTACCGGACTTGTGCTCGCGCGGGTGGCGGACGCGACGGTGGATGACGCTCGGGAGAGCATCCGCATTGCCGCCGAGACCCAGGTGTCGTGGGCGGCGACACCGCCCCGCGAGCGCGGCGAGATCCTGCGACGTGTGTACGAGCTGATGGTCGAGCGGTCGGAGGACCTGGCCCTGCTCATGACGCTCGAGATGGGCAAGCCCCTCGCCGAGTCACGCGCGGAGGTGTTGTACGCGGCCGACTACTTCAGGTGGTTCTCGGAAGAGGCGGTGCGGCTCACCGGCTCCTGGCGGATGTCGCCGGATGGCCAGTCTCGACTGCTCGTGATGAAGCAGCCGGTCGGCCCGTGTCTCCTCGTCACGCCGTGGAATTTCCCCCTCGCGATGGGCACTCGCAAGCTCGGTCCCGCGCTCGCCGCGGGGAACACCGTGATCGTCAAGCCCGCCAAGCAGACCCCCCTGTCGATGCTCGCGCTCGCCGCGCTGCTCATCGAAGCCGGGCTGCCGGAGGGGGTACTGAGTGTGCTCACCACCTCGAATTCCTCGGGAGTGGTCGCAGCGATCATGTCCGACCCCCGCCTGCGCAAGCTCTCCTTCACCGGGTCGACCGAGGTGGGCATCGCGCTCGCCCAGCAGGCCGCCCCCGGCCTGCTGCGCACCTCGCTCGAGCTCGGCGGCAACGCCCCGTTCATCGTCTTCGACGATGCCGACCTCGACCTCGCTGTCGACGAGGCGATGCGCGCCAAACTGCGCAACAACGGCGAAGCCTGCACGGCGGCCAATCGCTTCTATGTGCAGTCCGGCGTCGTCGACGAATTCGTCGCTCGCCTCACCGAACGATTCGGACGTCTCGTGACCGGGCGCGGCGTGGACGAAGCGGTCACTCTCGGGCCGCTCATCGACCAGGCATCCGTTGACAAGGTCTCCGAGTTGGTCGCCGCTGCGCTCGCCGACGGAGCCGTCAAGGCCTTCGAGGGCGGGACGCCGACCGGCGGAACCTACTACCCGGCGACGATCCTCGCCCACGTTCCGGCAGGCTCCCGTGTTGTCCGCGAGGAGATCTTCGGCCCCGTTGCGCCGATCGTCACCTTCGAGACCGAGGAGGACGTCGTCTCGCTCGCCAATGACTCGGAGTTCGGGCTCGCCTCGTACCTCTTCACCACCGACCTGGCCCGCGCGATCCGCGTGAGCGAACGGCTGGAGGTGGGCATGGTCGGGCTCAACAAGGGCGTGTTGTCGAATGTGGCGGCGCCCTTCGGAGGCATCAAGTCGAGCGGGTTCGGGCGTGAGGGCGGCGACGAGGGCATCGACGAGTACACGGAGACGAAGTACGTCGCGCTGAGCGGGAACTAGCGAACAGCTGCTCGCCGACGCGCAGCAACGGACCCGGGGACCAATCCGATCCCCGGGTCCGGCCACCATCTCCGATCAGCTGCCGACTCGTGCGCCGAGCAACTCCTCGAGTCGCGCGCAGCTCGTCTCCATGCCGTCCGTCATCCCGGTCGCCAGGATGGCGTCGCGCTGTTCGGCGTTGGCGTAGGTGATGACCAGCGAGAGCAGGGTGCCGCCCTCCACCGGGGTAAGGGTGAGCTCGTTGAGCGTCGCGGGGGAGTCCAGGCCGATCATGGCCTCGGTCGTCACTGCCCGGTGCGGCGCGTCCTCCTCGAGCAGCTCGCCGGTGAAGCCGAAGCCCTCGCCGCCGCCCTCGGGCTCCCAGACGTAGCGGTAGCTGTCGCCGACGTTCTTCGCGATCTCGCACACCGGCATGGTCCAGCCGTCGGGTCCGAGCAGCCACTGCTTCATGAGGTCGGCGTCGTTGTGCGCCTGCCAGACCTGGTCGACGGAGCCCCGGATGACGCGTGCGACGCGCACCTTGGTGTCGCCCAGGATCTGCGCCTCGGCGCCGCGGTCGTTGGCAAAGGCCGCGAGGTCGGCGAGCACGTCGTCGATCTGCGCCATGGCCTCCTTCGTGCCCTCGAGCATCTGCATGTCGAGCAGCTGCTGCAGCTGGTCGAGGGAGTCGAAGTGTGAGGTCGTGGTGAGCCGGGTTCCGTCATCCGTCGCCTCGAAGGCGTAGCGGGTTCGCGACGGAGGCAGGTCGGTGTTGGCGGCCCCGGTCTCGTCGGCGAACCAGTCGACGACCTCGAAGGAGTCGGGTTCGGAGACCGAGGTCCACTCCCAGCAGCCGTAGTGCTCGTCGCCCTCGGGGCCGGTCATCTTGTAGACGCTGCGACCGCCCACAGCGGCGTCGTGGCGCAGGAAGGTGGCGGGGTAGGTGGGCGGTCCCCAGAAACGCTCGATCTGGCGCGGGTCGGTGTAGGCGTCCCAGACGCGGCGGGGCGTCGCGGCGAAGTCGGCGACGATGGTGATGGTGAGCTGGTCGAGGTCTTTCTCGACGGAGGTGACGGGCATGATCAGCCTTTCTGGTTCGGTGGGGTTTCGTCTTCGGCGAGGAGTGCATCGAGACGGTCGACGCGCGAGCGCCAGAGCTCCTCGAACTGGTCGAGCAGGCGCTGAGCCTGGCGGATGCGCTCGGGTTCTCCCCGAACCATCCGCTCGCGGCCGCGCGGTTCCTTGGTCACGAGCCTCGCCTCCTCGAGCACGGCGACGTGCTTCTGCACGGCCGCGAATGACATGTCATACGCTTCCGCGAGCTGGGAGACCGATACCTCGGCGAGCAGCGTTCGGCGCACGATGTCGCGTCGCGTTGCATCGGCGAGAGCCCGGAACATCCGGTTCACGTCTTCGTCCGACAATTCTTGTACAACCATTTGGTTGTACGTTACGCCCGGTGTCGCGAAAGCGCAAGACCTTTCTTCAGGCGAAGGTGAGGACGGCGCTCACGCGCAGCAGATCGAGTTTGGCGGCGTCCTCGGAGCCGGGAACCACCGTGTAGACCACGATCTTCAGGTCGCTGCCCGGCGCAGCGAGCACATCGCAGTCGAAGGTGATCGGGCCGACCAGGGCGTGGTGCACCGTCTTGCGGGACTCGCGGTGCTCACCGAAGATCGCGGACCCCCAGTGCTGCTCGAACTCCTCCGACGTCGCGCGCAGGTCGGCGACCAGCTCCCGCAGCGGGACGTCGTCGGGGTAGCGCGTTGTGGCGACGTGAACATCGCACACCAGATCCCTCGTGAACTGTTCGCCGTGCTCGACCGATTGGCTCACGTGCGCGATCTCACCGGTGAACCGGCGCCAGACCAGGTTGGCGTCGCGCCCGTGGCGAGCCGGGGCATCCCCGAACAGCGTCGTCCAGAGGTCGTTGACCAGCAGGGTGTCCCAGGCGGCCGAGAAGACGGACACCGGCACCTCGCCCAGACGGTCGACGATGTGCTGCACGCCGGGTGTGACGTGCCGCGGCACCATCGTCTTCGTGGGAACGGCGACCCCGCCGACGCGGTACAGGTGATCCCGCTCGTCATCGGTCAGCCGCAGTGCCCGGGCGAGTGCGCCGAGCACCTGGGCCGACGGGTTGGTCGCCCTGCCCTGTTCGAGTCGCACGATGTAGTCGACGCTGATGCCCGCGAGCATCGCAAGCTCCTCGCGACGCAGTCCGGGCGAGCGGCGGTCGCCGCCCGCGGGCAGTCCAGCCTCGACGGGGGAGACGCGATCGCGCCACGCGCGCAGCACTGTACCGAGTTCTGACATTGTCCCATCCTGCTCCTCGCCACCGTGAGCCGGGTGGTACTCGTGGTGCCAGTGAGTCTCGGGATGACGCCCACAGGCTGGAGTCATGACAACAACACTCATCACCGGGGCCAACAAGGGCCTCGGACTCGAAACCGCCCGCCGCCTCATCGAGGCCGGCCACACCGTCTACGCCGGAATGCGCGACACCTCGAAGGGTGCGGATGCCGCGGCTCTCGGCGCCCGGATCGTGCAGCTCGACGTGACCGACCAGGAGTCCGTGACATCCGCCCTGCAGTCGCTGCCGGAGCTCGACGTGCTCATCAACAATGCCGGCGTCGTGGGACCGCACGCTCCGGTCGAGGACTTCGGCGCCGCCGAGCTCGCCGAGGTGTTCGACACCAACGTCTACTCGATCGTGCGCGTGACGCAGGCCGCGCTGCCGCTCCTGAAGAAATCGGCCAACCCGGTCATCGTCAACGTGTCGAGCGGTCTCGGCTTCCCGCGCTTCGTAGTCGACCCCGAGCGCGTCGAGTCGACCATCTCCGGCCTCGGCTACATGACTTCGAAGGCCGCGGTGATCATGCTCTCGCTGCAGTACTCGAAGCTGCTGCCGGCCGTGCGAGTCAACTCGATCGACCCCGGCTACACCGCCACTGACCTCAACGGCCACAACGGAACCCAGACGGTCACTCAGGGAACCGATGCGATCGTTGCGATGGCGACCATCGGCTCCGACGGGCCGACCGGCACGTTCAGCGATCGCTCGGGCGTCATCGCCTACTGATCGAGCCCACGAAGTCCCGGATGCGCTCAGCCATGGCGTCCGGGACTTCCGCCACGGTGAAGTGCCCGCCCTGCTCGAGGCGCTCGAAGACGCGAATATCGCGGTAGAAGTCGCGCGCGACCGACTCCGGGTAGTCGTGCTCGTGCCGCTGGATGAACACCGCCGCCGGCACCTCGACCGGCGGAGTCGGGCCGGGCGTATCGGCGCCCTCGTAGTAGGGCCGGAACGAGGTGCCGATCGACCGCGTGTGCCAGTAGATCATTGCCTCGGTGAGGATGCGCTCGCGGGCTATCCGCTGCTCGACGGCGCGCGGGTCGCCCGGCGGGGTATCGCTCCACTCGACCAGCTTCTCCGCGAGCCACGCCAGCAGTCCGGTGGGGGAGTCGTTCAGCGCGGCCGCGAGCGTGTCGGGACGGGTCGCCTGCACGTGCCCGTACGCGCCGTCCGGCCCGCGCGTGGCATCGAGCCGCGCGAAGAACGCGATCGCCGCCGGGTCCGTGTAGGTCGCTCGCTCCTCGCTCGTGCCGAAGTGCGCGTGCGTGGCGATGATGCCGTCGACCGACTCGGGCCAGGTCGCGGCGATGAGGTCATTGACGTTCGCCGAGACGTCCTCTCCATAGGTGAGGTACGACGCGTAGCCGAGGGTGTCGGTCATGAGCGCATGCATGGTGTGCGCCAGGCGGTCCTCCGAGATCGGCCCGTTCGCGTACGGAGGCGAGAAGCCGAAACCGGGGAAGCTCGGCACAACGAGATTGACGTCAGGCAGCCGGTCGACGAGCTCGAGCTGCAGGGCGAAGGTGTGCGGCCAGCC
>Ga0247736_10000435_pt1 | contig 14177 bp, 18 predicted proteins | sample UWRJL193509B2_FD_180935 | JGI IMG/M metagenome (GOLD analysis project Ga0247736, IMG submission 180935) | Plant litter microbial communities from Arlington Agricultural Research Station in Wisconsin, United States - UWRJ-L193-509B-2 | ecosystem: Environmental > Terrestrial > Plant litter >...
CACCCCGTCGTCGCCCAGCCTCGGCGATCGTGTCTGGTACGGCCCGGGAACGCTGGCGAGCGCCATCCGCACCGGTGAGCAGGGGCTGGACGTGCACGTATCGACTCTGAACGCCGAAGAGACCGGCGAGACCTTCTCCGCGGGCCAGGCGAAACAGCTCCGCGCCTACAAAGAGGCATTTGCGAGGTCGGATGCCGCAGGCCGCCGTTCCCCGCGGATAGCCGCCGGCCGGGTCATCCTTCCCTTCGTCTCCGCGGCCGATGAGGAGCCGTATCGCCAGTACATTGCCGGCCATAACGCCCGAATGCACGCCGACGGCAGGCCGCTGGACGCGAACATCCCGATCCGATTCGACAAGGTGCACGTCGGCGAACCCGCGCGGATCGTCGACGGTCTTCTCGCTGACGAGGCCCTCGCCGAGGCGACCGAGCTCACGCTGACACTGCCCGCACCCGGCGGGATCGATGCCCACCTGCGCACCCTCGATCTCGTGGCTGAGCACATTGCGCCGGCCCTGGGTTGGACGCCGCTGGGCCAGTGAATGCTGTGCCTAGGCGCTCGTGACCGGAGCGCTCGCGTCGAGGTAGAACCAGCGCTTGTTCTCACGGACGAAGCGGCCGTTCTCGTGCTGGTCGCCGCGACGGCCCTTGACGCTGAAGTGCGCGCGGTACTCGACGGTGCCGTCGTTGTCGAGCATTCCGCCGCGGGTGCGGCCGATGATGTCGAGTCCGATCCAGCGGATCTCATCGTCGAGGTCCATCGATTTCGGGCGGGTGCGCGAGTGCCAGGTGGAAAGCAAGTAGGGCTCGTTGCCGAGCACATAGGCCGAATATCGGGAGCGCATGAGGCGCTCTGCGGTGGGTGCGGTTGCGGTGGCCGCGTGGAACGGGCCACAGCACTCGCCGTAGGTCTCGCCGCTCAGGCAGGGGCAGCGGTCGGTTGGTTCAGTCACTCGGCAAGTATCCCAGAGGGTGTCGGGTTGGTGCCGCGCCGCGAGATCCAGACAATCAGCGAACCGACGACTCCGAAGAGAACGGTGATCATGATCACGTAGAAGGCGACCGAGAGATAGCCGTTCGCCGAGACCGTCGGATCGAGGAACGGGTAGGGGTACCAGGAGTCACGGACGCGCACCTGGTCGTAGACGAATGGTCCGCGCACGAGCGAGTAGATCGTCCAGACCAGGGGGAAGGTCAGGATGACCGCGAGGCGCTTCCACTCGATCGGCCGGCGGCCGGGAGCGAGCAGCCAGTCGAGCACCAGGTAGATCGGGCCGACGACGTGCAGAACCTCGTTAGTCCATTGGACGTCCTGCGCCGCGCCGCTGACGGAGACTCCCCGCAGCAGCAGGTTGTACACGACGCCGGTGACTGTCATGTACGCCACGACGCTCGCGCGCAGGATGCTGAACCAGCCCGGGTCGGGCACCTGGCCGCGAACGAGCAAAACCGCGCCGATCAGCAGGACCACGACCGAGCCGACATTGGAATCGACGGTGAAGTAACTCCAGAAGTTGGTCACCAGGGTGGCCCGGTCGGGATACCCCGCGGCGGTCCAGTCGGCACTGGATCCGGTGAAAGTCACCACGAGAGCGGCGAGAATTGCGGCGGCGACGAGCACCCTCAGTGTGATGAACACCGCCCGCCGCGCGGGCGTCGCTGTGGCGGGCAGGCGGGTGGCGGCATCCGTACTCATGCCTGCAGGATATCGGCGTACCGTCGCCGAGCGAGTCAGTTGGTGCAGGGTGTGTTCGAGTGGGTCACTTCGGTCCGGCAAGGCCGACGAGATTGCCTTCGGGGTCGCGGAAGTGCGCGACGACCAGCCCGCCGCCGGGCTTCTGCTGCGGATCGAGAACCCGCGTGCCGCCGTGGCTCTCGGCAGCACGCAGCGCGGCCTCGACGTTCGGCACGCCGACATAGAAGGTCAGCTGGCTCTCGAAACCGGCACCGCCGCCTACGCCGCCCGGGATGCCGACGGCCCGGCCGTCTGCTGTCGTCGGTGCTGTGAAGAAGCCGTAGTTGCCCTCTTCAGAGATTGCTGGGGCGACCGGGGAGTCGGTGTCGAACTCCCAGCCGAAGATGCCGTTGTAGAACTCGCGCAGGTTCGCGGGGTCTTTGCCGGTGATCTCGAAGTGGACGACGAACTGAGGCATGACTGCTCCTTGTGCCGGTGGCTGTGATCCTCGAACGCTAACGCCGTCGCCCGTGGTCTACAAGGTGCGTGAGGCAGCAGCCTATGGCTCTCTGCCCGCTGGCATTACCGAAAACACGAAGATCGAGATCGAGAGAATCACGATCGCTGAAGCTGAGATCAGTGTGAGCGTGAACGTGCTGCCCTCGGATGAGTCGCACGCTCCGGCGAGAGAGGCGGCCCAGAGGGCGATGGACGCTAACAGCGCGATCTGGGGACGCGACGTGTGCCAGGAATTTCGACGCAACATCCTGCTCGCAATGATCACGGCATTGGTGAGGAGCGAAGCGATCAGGACCAGCGAGAACGCGCCTGAGACAACCACGATGACGATCGCTGCGGTGGTATCCGTACCGAGGTCGGTTCCGACGAAGCAGGAGAAGGTGACGTAGAACGACGCCAGCGGCGTGGGGATCGCGACCGCGGCCAGAGCGAAGCCGACCCAATCGCGCCGGGTGATCGTTTTGGATTCACTTTTGCCCTCCACGCGCGGGTCGGCGGGGCTCGCTGGGCCCGATGTGCTGGTCATCGGCTACTCCCGGTGGTCCACAGGTAGGGGAGGCAGCCGAGCACTAGAGCGAGGATCGATGTCGAGGCAGCGAAAGCACCGCCGCCCCAGACGACTAGGCTACTTAGCAGGTCGTGTCCGGCGAAAGACAGGGATTCGCCCAGGAGCCAGGCCGCTATTGCGATAGTCAGTCCAGCCTCTGCGAAGAACACTAGGCGCGGGACGGGCAGGCGCTTCACCAGTCGCATCACCAGGAAGACGATCGCGTTAAGAACGATCGATCCGAGCAGCACCGACGCGAAGCCCTGTGCCGTCAGGCGCGAGATGAGTGCTTCGGTGTAGTCCATGGCTTCCGTTATCCGCGTCTCGAATGTTCCGGCGACCACGATCCCGAGGATCGGCAGCAGGATGTTCACCGCGGTGACCCCGACCGTGCTGTAATCCGTGAAGCGTCGGCTATTGGCCCCTACGGTGATCTCACGTTCCTCATTTTTGAGCATGTTCAAAAGTGTAGTCCTTCGCGGGTGGACCGTTGCCGAGGGCAGCGGCGAGGCCGATACTGGGGACACGGTTGTTCGAGAAGGGTTACCCATGTCGCTGGTGCGCGTCCACAATTTCTCCATCTCGCTCGATGGCTTCGGCACGGGCGAGGGCCAGTCTCTCGAGACCCCGTTCGGTCATGCAGCCCACCTGATGGACTGGATGAAGGCGACCAAGTTTGCCTCAGACATGTTCGGTACTCCCGGTGGGTCGACGGGCGTCGACAACGCGTTCGCCGAACGCTACGGCCCGGGCATCGGTGCCGAGATCATGGGGCGCCGCAAGTTCACGCCGCAGACCGGCCCGTGGGACGACCTCGGCACGGCTGAGGAATGGCGGGGCTGGTGGGGTGACAACCCTCCATTCCATACGCCGGTGTTTGTGATGACGCATTTTCCGCGGGCGTCCTTTGAACTCGAGGGCGGAAACGTCTTCCACTTCGTCGAGGGCACACCGGCCGAGGTTCTCGCGCTGGCTCGCGAAGCGGCTGGCGACCTCGACGTCCGCATCGGCGGAGGGCCGTCGACAGTCCGTGACTTTCTGAAGGCCGACTTGATCGACGTCATGCACCTCGTGCAGGTGCCGATAGTGCTCGGGCGTGGAGAGCGCCTGTGGGACGGCCTCGAGGGGATCGAAGAACGTTATGCCGTCGAAACCGTGGCATCACCGAGTGGCGTGACGCATTTCACCTTCACGCGTCGGTGACAAAAAGCCGGTCAGCGTACCATCTCGGCGAGAATCCGGTCGTGCGGCACAATCTCGTCTGAGGAATTGAGAAAGGCGAGGCGCAGGCGATCGCCTGAGTCGGCGTCACGCAAAATGCGGGTGGGTCCGAGCTCTGTCGGGCGGTGGGTGTCGCCCCAGGCGAGCAGTGCCCCGACGGCGTAGACGAGCTCGCGGCCCGACTCGGAGAGCACGTACTCGCTTCGTTCGCGCGCACCCTCCTCGCGGTAAGACCGGCGCTCCATCACCCCGAACTGCACCAGGGTCGACAGCCGATCGGTGAGCAGGTTCTTCGCGATACCGAGCGAGGACTGGAAGTCAGAGAACCTCGTCGAACCGGAGAGCGCATCCCTGATGACCAGGAGCGTCCACTTCTCGCCGAGTACTTCGAGGCTGCGGGCGATCGAACACTGGATGTCGGTGCCGAGTGACGTTGTCATGCCTCCATCGTAGCCCAAGGTTTCGATTTGCAACCCAGTGATGCTAGGTTGAAAAACGCAACCGAGATACACGAGGTGTCTCGTCGACGAAAGAAGCAACAATGTCATTCACTCTAGATGGTTCGACAGTTCTCGTCACCGGAGCAAACGGGGGACTGGGCGAGCAGTTCGTCGCCCAGGCGCTCGAGCGCGGTGCAGCCAAGGTCTACGCGACGGCACGCACTCCGAAGGAGTGGAACGACCCGCGGGTTGTCGCCCTGAAGCTCGATGTGACCGATGACGCATCTGTCGCCGCGGTTGCTGCCGCGGCATCCGACACCACACTCGTCATCAACAACGCCGGTGTGACCGAGCTCGCGCCGATCTCGGGTGACGCAGCGCCGCTGCGCACGATCTTCGAAACCAATTTCTTCGGAGCCCTTGCGGTCGCCCGCGAGTTCGCGCCCGTGCTCGCGAAGAACGGAGGGGGAGCCCTGCTCAACGTGCATTCGGTTCTCAGCTGGATCGGGCTTGCCGGTGCCTACAGCGCGTCGAAGGCGGCGCTCTGGTCTGCGACGAATTCGCTGCGCCTCGAGCTCGCACCGCAGGGAACGCTGGTGACCGGCCTGCACCTCGGCTACACCGATACCCCGATGACCGCGAACATCGATGCTCCGAAGAACGACCCGGCCGATGTCGTGCGCGCCGCACTCGACGGCATCGAAGCGGGGGAGTACGAGATCCTCGCCGACCAGCTCAGCATCGACGTGAAGCAGGGACTGGCAGCGCCGATCGTGGGACTGTATCCGCAGCTCGTGGCCTAACTGCCTCGGATTCCGCCCGACGTCGAACCGGCGTCGGCGGAATTGCCGGCTTGTGAGCCGTAGCGACCGTCGCGCCGGCCCTCGCGAGCCCGGCGACCGAGAAGGGACACGAGTGCGAGCACCATCATGGCGACGGCGACGGGAATCCCGACCGCGACAGCAACGACAGTGAGCATGTCCACACCTGCAGCCTGACTCATCGATGGTACGCGCGCAATGGGGAAGTGGCTTCGATCAGTCATCCTGCCGGACGACGTTCGAATATTTGCTCAGGTATAGCCTTGACCCAGCAGCCCGGCGTTCGCGGGTGAGAGCAGGGGAGTGCACAGCATGGTCGAGACCCGCTCGGATGCCGCCTCCCGCCACGAACCCTCTCCGCTGCTCATGATGCTGCTGCCGCTGGGTCTGCTCCTCGTGATCGCCCTGGCAGCCTGGGCGATGTTCGCGAATCCTGTTCCCGGAAGCCTCAGCGCAGTGCCATCGTCGAGCGCCGAGCCGAGCGGATCGTCGACGCCGTTGCCCGAGCCGTCCTATGGCGACAACGGGTTCATGAATGTCTCGGCCCTGGCCGAGGAGTACCGAAAAGCAGCGGGCGAGCTGGCCCAGCAGATGCCCTACGGCTACAGCTTTCCCGAGGAGCTGCCCTCGAAGATCGATCCAGACGTCATGTCGCCAGCGGGGAGCGGAGAATATGAAGCGCTCGTCTACTGGCGGTGCGCGTGGACCGCGCAATTCCTCACGGACTTCGATGCCCGGGACGAAGTCGCGATCGACCAGGACCTCGACATTCTCGAGACCTGGCTGCTCTTCCCCGCGGTGGTCGACGAAGAGAACTTCGCCGACCAGAAAGTCTTCTGGCGGGACGAGGTCATCAAGCCGGCCCGCGATGGGCGGATCGGCAACCTGCGCACTTTCGGGCTCGGCCCCTGCAAACCTGCGCCGACTCCCGACCCCGCCCTGCAGTTCTCGCCGGCGTCCTCCTGATCGCAGGCGGTTGCGCATTCGCTTTGAGCCTTGGTGGTGGGGTGAGGGCTGGTCAGCTCTGTCGCTTGGCGGCGAGCCGCTGCAGCTGGAAGTCGTGAACATCGGGCAGCCAGTACAGCGGCGCATTCGGGCCGACGCGAAAGTCCTCCGGCGCTTCGCCGGCGACGAGTGCCTGCACGTAGGCGCGATCTTGGTCGATCCGTCTTTGCACCTCGGATGCGGTGCCGACCGAGCCATGGCCGGGAATCACGACCTCGACGCTGTTGCTGGCCCGCTCGAACAGCTCCAGCGCCGCGAGGTAGTCGCCCAGGGGATCGTCGGCGTCCAGGTCGAGGAAAGGCATGAGGATGTCGGAGAGCATGTCGCCGGCAATGAGCGCTCCGCGGTCTTCGATGAGGAGTGCCGCGTGTCCGTCGGCGTGCGCGCGGTGCTCGATGATCCGGATCTCAGGGCCGTTCCAGGGGAGCTCGGTCGCGTCCTCTGGCAGGGGCGTCAGCAGTCCGAAGAGGTCGAGGGGAAAGTCGTCGGCGATCTCTGGGGGAGTGACGCCGGCAACCAGAGTGGTCCAGTCCGGTCTGGCGAGCAGGTCGCGCATGGCGGCCGCCCCACGGGCGGTTCCGTAGCGTGATGCGTCACCGAAACTCTCGTGCCAGAGCACGTGATCCCAGTCGGGGTGGGTCGAGAAGCCGGCGACCGCCGGCTGGCCCAGTTCGGCCAGGTCGTGGACGATCTCGACGAGCTCGGTTCGGGTGATGCCCGGGTCGATGAGCAGCAGGCCGGTGTCACCCTGCACAACCGTGGTGTTGCTCTGGATGAAGTCGCTCTCGTGCACCCACACCCCGTCGGCAACCTGCGTGAGCATGGGCATCCTTTCGACTGTGAACGGCATCCGCCACTCGCGACGCTATTACCCGGCCGCGGGGGAGGCAAGCCTTCTGCTATCTCTTGTTTGCTCGTCGGTCGCGGACATACTCCCGCACGCCCAGCGCTGTCACTAGTGATCCGAACCCCGCAATGAGCGTGCCCCAGGTGATCTCAGCAAAGAACAGCACGATTCCCACCGTGCAGAGGGCGATTCCCACAATGATGAACGCCAGTTTCATTGCTTGCCCTGGCGCGAATTCAGCTTGTGCTCGTAGGCCTCACCAGCCGCCACCATGTCCGCCTCCGTCACGAAGTCGACATATTTGAGGAGGGTAGGTCGCTTCCAATCGACCCCATTGCGGCAGACGACGTCGTCGTGCCAGTTGTCATTCATCGTCGCGTCGTAGTAACAGTCCCATGGGCTGCGCATCGCGTCGTCGATCTGTTCGTCCGAAGTCTCTGCCTCGTCGACAGGGTCGATCTCTGCCTGCTGGTTGCTGATGGAATCTGCTTCGCCGGAGACATAGTGTTTTGCGAGCAAGAACAGGTCACCGCCGCTCTGAATGTTGATCGCAACAGCGATGACCGCCACCACGCCGAGAAGCAGGCCTGCCTTCGCCAAGAGGGGCAGTTCACCGTCACTACTCAAGGGCTGCTCAGCTTTCAATCGTTACCCCCAGCATGAAGGCTCACAGGCCATGCAGCAACACCACGTTCGGGGCACGTATGGAGTACGTGGGCGCCGGGGACGCAGGTTGTGTTCCGTGCCGCGGAGACTCTTTGCGAAACCCATCGTTGCACTGACTGCGCACCAGGCTGCTGCATCGTGTAGTTGGCGGCAGACTTGAGTCATGCAGCAATCGCGTGCCTCGATCGTCAGCCTCGAGTTGCTACTCGATCCTCACGCGGAAGAGCGTATTCGAGCCGAATGGCGGGCCCTGGCCGACGCCGGTCTGTCCAGCCTCGCAGCGCACCGCTCGCCGAGCAACCGTCCGCACATCACACTCTTGGTTCGTCCGTCGCTGCCGCAGCTGACGCGCGAACAGCTCAGCGAAGTCAACCCGTTGCCGCTGGGCCTGACCATCGGCAATACGGTGCTATTCGGCACGGGGGAGCGACGGGTTCTCGCGCGCCCCATCGTTCTTACTGAAGAGCTGCAGCATTTTCATGCGACGCTTCACGCATTAGCGGGCGCGGGTGAGGACGCCGCGCACACGCGACCCGGAGAGTGGACACCGCACATCTCGTTGGCGCGTCGCATCAAAGTGGATGCGATTCCGCAGGCGCTCAGAATTCTCGACGTGGGGGAGAAAGCTGCATCACTCGTGCAAGCAACGAGCCTGAGACGATGGGACGCGGCATCTGCGACTCTCACCGACCTTCTTTGATGCTGCTAAGGTCAGCCAAGTTAACCTTACTTGACATAATATGCATTATCAGCGATCTAATATCACTGGGAAATGCCGCTGGTTGCGCAGCCGTGCGTTAAGCGAGCTTGTCGAATTCCGATTGTTGCAATGAGGTCAACGGCCGAGGTTTCGACGGGCTGAACCAGCGCGTGTCGTCAGGCGCCGACGTAAGTCGCCAGGTGCTGTCCGGTGAGCGTGGAACGATCTGCGATGAGCGCTGCGGGCGTTCCCTCGAAGACGATGTTGCCGCCGTCATGGCCGGCGCCGGGGCCGATGTCGATGATCCAGTCAGCGTGGGCCATCACGGCCTGGTGGTGTTCGACGACGATGACCGACTTGCCGGAGTCGACGAGGCGATCCAGCAAGCCGAGCAGTTGTTCGACATCCGCGAGATGAAGGCCCGTTGTGGGTTCGTCGAGCACGTAAACGTCACCCTTCTCCCCCATCTGCGTCGCCAACTTGAGTCTTTGTCGCTCTCCGCCGGAGAGCGTCGTGAGGGGCTGGCCGAGGCTGATGTAGCCGAGCCCGACGTCCGAGAGCCGGCTGAGGATCGTGTGCACGGCCGGGATGCGTGACTCCCCCGACTCAAAGAAGCCGAGTGCGTCGGCGACCGGCATAGCCAGTACTTCGCTGATGTCTTTTCCGCCGAGGTGATAGTCGAGAACCGAGGCGTCGAATCGCTTTCCGTCACAGACCTCGCAGACGCTCGAAACGCTGGCCATCATGCCGAGGTCGGTGAAGATGACACCCGCGCCGTTGCAGTTCGGGCAGGCTCCCTCAGAGTTTGAGCTGAACAGCGCCGGCTTCACGCCGTTGGCCTTGGCGAAAGCCTTGCGGATGGGCTCGAGCAGTCCGGTGTACGTTGCCGGATTGCTGCGGCGCGAGCCCTTGATGCCGCTCTGGTCGATCGACACGACGTCGTCGCGCTTCGAGACCGAACCGTGGATGAGCGAGCTTTTTCCCGAGCCGGCGACACCGGTGACGACAACCAGTACGCCAAGCGGGATGTCGACGTCGACACTCTTCAGGTTGTGCTCGTTCGCGCCGCGCACCTCGAGCTTTCCCGACGGCGTGCGCACGGCGTCCTTCACTGCCGCGCGGTCGTCGAGGTGGCGCCCGGTGAGGGTGTCACTCCCCCGCAGGCCTTCCACGGTTCCCTCGAACATGATCTCGCCACCGGCCGTTCCCGCTTTCGGACCGAGGTCGACGACGTGGTCGGCGATCGCAATGGCTTCGGGCTTGTGCTCGACGACGAGCACGGTGTTGCCCTTGTCGCGCAGTTGCAATAACAGGGCGTTCATCCGCTGGATGTCGTGCGGGTGCAGGCCGATCGTCGGCTCGTCGAAAACGTAGGTGACATCGGTCAGCGATGATCCGAGGTGGCGGATCATCTTCGTTCGCTGGGCCTCTCCCCCGGATAGGGTGCCCGCCGGGCGGTCCAGCGAGAGATAGCCGAGGCCGATCTCGCTGAACGAATCGAACAAGTGTTGGAGTGCCGCGAGCAGCGGGCGCACCGAGGGCTCGTCGAGACCGCGCACCCACTCGGCGAGGTCGCTGATCTGCATCGCGCACGCCTCGGCGATGTTGACGCCGCCGATGCGGGATGACCGCGCGCCCTCGTTGAGACGGGTCCCGTCGCAGTCGGGGCAGGTCGTAAAGGTGACGGCACGGTCGACAAAAGCGCGGATGTGCGGCTGCATGGCCTCACGATCCTTCGACAGCATCGACTTCTGCACCTTGGGCACGAGGCCCTCGTACGTCATGTTGATGTCGCCGACCTTGACCTTGACCGGCTCTTTATAGAGAAAGTCGTGGAGTTCTTTCTTCGTGTAGTCGTGAATCGGCTTGTCGCCGTCGAGAAAACCTGAGCCGGTGAAGATGCGCACACCCCACCCGTCGGCGGTGTAGCCGGGGATGGTCATCGCTCCCCCGTTGAGCGACTTCGAGTCGTCGTAGAGCTGGGTCAGGTCGATGTCGTTGATCGTGCCCATTCCCTCGCACCGCGGGCACATTCCCCCGGTGATGCTGAAGCTGCGGCGCTCTTTGCTCGTCACGCCACCCTTCTCGAGGGTGACCGCACCCGCGCCCGAGATCGACGCCACGTTGAAAGAGAACGCCTGGGGTGAACCGATGTGCGGCTCCCCCACCCGGCTGAACAGGATCCGCAGCAGCGCATTAGCATCCGTCGCCGTGCCCACGGTCGACCGGGAGTTCGCACCCATGCGTTCCTGGTCGACGATGATCGCCGTGGTGAGTCCCTCGAGTACATCGACATCGGGGCGAGCCAGCGACTGCATGAACCCCTGCAGGAACGCGCTGTAGGTCTCGTTGATCATCCGCTGCGACTCGGCGGCAATCGTTCCGAAGACCAGCGAGCTCTTACCCGACCCGGAGACGCCGGTGAATACGGTCAGCCGCCGCTTGGGAATGTCGACGCTGACGTCTTTCAGATTGTTCTCGCGGGCGCCCTGCACCCGGATGACGTCGTGCGTATCGGCGCGATGCACGTCGTCATCGAAAACGTCGGATCCTGGCGCGGTGGCTGTGCTCATCGAGTCCCTTGCTGGTCGGCTTTTGGCGCTTGTCGGCGGGCGGGCTGGTTCAAAAATAGCGTGTTCCCACCGACATCGGGCGGGCGCGAAGGTGAGGTCAGGCGACCTGGTTGAACCGGATGGTGTTGCCGGCCGGGTCGCGGAACGCGCAGTCCCGAACACCGTAAGGCTGGTCGGTCGGCTCCTGCACGACATCCGCACCGCTGGCCTGGATGTGCGCGAAGGTCTCGTCCACATCGTCGGTGGCGAGCACGAGGGTGCCGTAGGTGCCCTTCGCCATCATCTCGGTGATGGTGCGGCGCTCGTCGTCGGTGATTCCGGGATCGAGGGCGGGCGGCGTCAGCACGATGGCGGTGTCGGGCTGCGACGGCGAGCCGACGGTCAGCCAGCGCATGCCGCTGTAGCCGACATCGTTGCGCACCTCGAGACCGAGTGTGTCGCGGTAGAAGGCGAGTGAGGCATCGGGGTCGGTGTGGGGAAGAAAGCTCCACTGGATTGAAATGTTCATGGCGGTCAGCCTAGGCCGGTGCCAGAACGGATGCTTCTCGATTCCTGATCGGTCTCGTGACCTGTTTGGCGACACACGACGGCAGCTCGCCGTCCGCTTCCGACGCCTGCGCCCGGTAGATGCTCGGCGGCACCCCGACCAGCTCGGTGAAGCGCGTGCTGAAGCTGCCGAGCGAAGAGCAGCCGACAGCAAAGCAGACCTCGGTCACGCTGAGCTCCCCCATGCGCAGCAGCGACATCGCCCGTTCGATGCGGCGGGTCATGAGGTAGGAATACGGCGATTCGCCATAGGCCAAGCGGAACTGCCGGCTCAGGTGCCCTCCCGACATGCCGACACCATGCGCGAGGGCTTCGACATCGAGCGGCTGCGCGAACTCACGGTCCATCCGGTCGCGCACACGCCGAAGCAGCCTGAGGTCTCGCAGGCGCTGCTCGTCGGATGCCGTGCTCGTCACGCCGTCGATCATGCCATCTGGGTGCGGGGTGCGCCAGTGGGGGCTCTCCCCCAGTCCCTCCCCGCTCGCTGGTCGAGTAGCTCGACCGAGCTTGCGAGGCCGCGCGTATCGAGGCCCTTTCACGACCCGAAACCCGGGTGAATACCCTTCCACAGGCGCCGATACTCGAAGTTGTTCATACATACCCAGAGTGCCCCACGAATGTCGGTGGTTCTTGCCAAACTAGACCCATGGCAAACGACAACCGCACCCCATCTGAGGCACCATGCGTGCCGGGTGCTGCCCTGTCGAATGCCGAACTCGAGCAGGCTATCCGTGACAACGAGACCTCACGGCGAAAGATCGACTCCCGTGGGATTGAGCTCGCCCACGAGCTCGCCGTGCGCTCGCGCAGAGACCTCCCGAAGGACGAGAACCTCGCTCTGGTTACCGGGCACCGGAACGCGGTCGAGTTCCTCGAAGACGTCGCCCACATCTCCTCCGCGGAGGCCCGCCGGCGGATCGCACTCGGCAATAAGACGCAGCCGCGGCAGTTCATGGGGCAGGTGTTCGAACCCGAATACCCGAAGGTCGCCACGGCACTGAACGACGCCGAGATGCCTGCCGAATCCGCGCTGGCGATCATCCGCATGCTCGAGGCGTCCGCGAAGAACAAAGTCATGCCCGAGAAGATCGCAATCGCGGAAGAAGCACTCGTCGAAGACGCGATCAACGCCTGCTTCGATGCGTTGAAGGACCAGATCAATGTCTGGCACTCCTACCTCGACCCCGACGGGCTCGAGCCGAGGGAAGACCGCGCGTTCCGCAAACGCTCTCTCCGCTTCGGTCATGAAGTGAACGGGCTGACCGAGATCATCATCATGGCGCCCACTATCGACGTCGCCCGCATCAAGGCCGCTTTTGCGGAGGCCGACCAGCTGTCCACCAGGCCGCGGTTCCTCTCGAAAGAGGAGCAGGCGGAGCAGGATGCCGCACCGGAGATAGTGACCGGTCCGCACGGCGAGCAGTATGCGAAGTTCCGCGACCCACGCAGCCGGTCACAGCGCTGGTACGACCTGATGTTCGGGTACTTCTCCGTCGGGCTTCGCGCTTCCGATCTGGGTGAGTCGGGTGCCCGCAGCCTCGCGACCGTGAATGTGACGATTACGGCGAAGGATCTGGAAAACGGGGTGGGGGTTGGCTGGGTTGAAGGGCTCGGCGGCGGGATCTCGGTCGCTGAAGTGCTACGGATTATGGATTCCGACGGCGGCCACCCGGTGTTCTTCGGCAAAAACGGGGTAATCAAGGCTTACGGGGACCGACAACGCGGTTTCACGGAGAAACAACGCCGGGCAATCGTCGCCCGGGATGGCGCGTTCTGCAGTTGTGGGTGCGGCCTGCCCGCAGCCGCCTGCGAAATTCATCACATCATCCCGTGGGCGCGGGGTGGGTTGACTGAAGTCGATAACGGGATCCTGGTCTGTCGACCGTTCCATAGATGGTTGCCCGAGTCGGGGTTCGAGATAACGATGATCAACGGGAAACCACACCTGCTCGCGCCGCCACACGTCGATCCGTCGCAGACCTGGCGGCCGATGGGACACAACCGCGGGCAGATCAGCGACCAGCTCGACGGCATCGGGTTCTAAACGGGTCTCGATACGCGCGGCCTCGCAAGCTCGGTCGTGCTACTCGACCAGCGAGCAATTGCGCGGCGCTTGCTTCGATCTCGCGCTGCGCGCCTACTCGGGACATCGCCTTCGTCGTGTCGTGCTACTCGACCAGCGATGAACAGAAGTCGCCCGGCCGGTTCGACTATGTCGTTGGTCGAGTAGCTCGACCGAGCGCCAGCGAGGCCGCGCGTATCGAGACCCCGTTCGCAACGCAGCGCCGTGTCGAAGGGTCGAAGCAGAAGTCGGCCGCACCGACGCGATGCTCGAGCGCACGCATCTTCCGTCGCTGCCCGCTTTTCATCGGGGCCAGCGATGGATGTACGCACCGCGCGGGCTACACGTTGAGCAGCGGGCGCACCTCGGTGCCGAGAAAGTGGATGAAGGGCAGGAGGTCGGGTTCGTCCTTCGTCGGCTCGATGACGACTGTCGTCACACCGAGTTCAACGAGATGGTTGACCGATTCGGCGATCTGCGCTGCCGACCCGCCGATGCCGATCCCGTCGGTTGGACCATCCCTCCACCCCGCGACATCGGTGGTCACCCGGGCGGC
>Ga0247736_10000436_pt1 | contig 14133 bp, 11 predicted proteins | sample UWRJL193509B2_FD_180935 | JGI IMG/M metagenome (GOLD analysis project Ga0247736, IMG submission 180935) | Plant litter microbial communities from Arlington Agricultural Research Station in Wisconsin, United States - UWRJ-L193-509B-2 | ecosystem: Environmental > Terrestrial > Plant litter >...
CCGTGGCCTTCTGGGTGCACCCCTGGCAGGAATCGGTCGAGGACTCCACCCGCATCGAGCTGCCGGTGCACGACCGGCGAGTGGTGCGCAGCTCATCGGGTCACGAGGAGGAGCGCATCGTTGTGCTCATGCCGGTGACGCTCGTCGGCCGCACGATCGACGCGGAGCTCACGCTGACCAACCGCGACTCCATGGGATTCCGGATGCTGATCGGCCGCGAAGCGCTTCGCCAGGGCTTCGTGGTGGATCCCGCCGCATCCTTCCTCGGCGGGCGCGCGCCCCGCGAGGTGCGCATGGCCAACCGCGGTCGCTGAGCGTAGTCGCCGGGCCCACTCCCCCCAGAATCGCGCGTCCCCTGTACTTTGTTCCCAAATGCAGGAGGAAACCGCTTCCACCCTCGGCACCTGTCACGAGATTGCGAGGACTAGCGGAAAACGGTCCTGCACTTGGGAAAAGTCAGGCGGGTACGGGGCCGCGCTCGAGGGCTACTGCTCGTGCACGTCTCCCTCGCGGAGATCCGCGAGCAGGGTGAGGGCGCGAGCGATCTCCGTCGGGCCCTTGACCCGGTAGTTGGCGAGGGTAGAGCCGTCTCCGGCCTTCAGGCCGAGATCGTCGGCGCCGAGCGCGGCGAAGCCGTCCTCATCGGTGACGTCGTCGCCGGCGAAGAACACGGCAGAGGCGCGCGTGTATCCGCGCAGGTGCTCGATCGCCTCGCCCTTCGTCGTGGAGCGCACCGAGAACTCGAGCACGTTCTTGCCATTGCGCACGGTCAGGTCGTCGAGCTCTGCGGCCGCCTCACTGCGGGCGACGAGGTGCGCGACGCGCGAGTTGTGCTCGGTCGCGAGCCGGGTGTGCAGCGCGAATCCGGCGGGCTTCGGCTCGAGCCAGACCTGGTCGATCGAGTCGGCGACCTCGGAGAGCACCTCGTGCAGCAGGTCGACGCGCTTGAGCTCCGCCGTGTTCAGGGCCAGGTGATCGGCGGGATCGTCGAGGCGGATCTCGATGCCGTGCGATCCGATGAGCAGGGTGTGGTCGGGCAGTTGCGACACCTGCTCGAGACTCGAGAGTGATCGGCCGGAGACGAGCGCGACCCGCGTGCGCGGCATGTCGAGCAGGCGCAGCACGGCAGCACGGGCCTCCGGCAGGGCCCGGGCGCGCGCCGGTTCATCCACCTCCGGGGCGAGAGTGCCGTCGAAGTCGAGGGCGACGAGCAGGCGCGGCGTGCGGGCCAGTTCGCGCATCGCACCGATGAGCGGCTCGGGCAGGCGGGAGAACGGGGGCGGTGTGTCGACGTCGACCATCAGCGGGCTGCCCGGGGACGCTCGATGGTCCACTCGAGCTCGCCGAGCGGGCTGTCGTCGTACTCACCGTGCGAGGCACGCGCCTCGGCGAGGGTGGTGAGGAACGTGGACGACCAGCGGGCGACGTCGTACTCGAGCACACGCTTGCGGAGCGAGCGCATCCTCGTCGCCCTCTCCGGCTTCGGCATGGCGATCGCCTGCAGGATGCTCTCCTTGAGCCCGTCGATGTCGTGCGGGTTGATGCGCAGCGCGCGCTTGAGCTCGTCGGACGCCCCGGCGAACTCGCTGATGATCAGCACACCGTCGTTGTCGAATCGCGCGGCGCAGTACTCCTTGGCGACCAGGTTCATGCCGTCGCGCAGGGCGGTGACGAGCATCACGTCGGCGGCGAGGTAGAGCGCCACCATCTCGTCGCGCGGGTAGCCGTGGTGGTGATAGCTGATGGCGGTGTGGCTCATCGTGGCGAAGTCGCCGTTGATGCGGCCGACGGTCAGTTCGATCTCGTCGCGCAGGTCCATGTAGGCCTTCACGCGCTCGCGGCTCGGGCTCGCGACCTGCACGAGGGTGACATCCTCGACGCTCACGCGCCCCTCGGTCAGCAGTTCGCCGAACGCCTTGAGGCGGTGGCCGATGCCCTTGGTGTAGTCGAGGCGGTCGACGCCGAGCATGATCGTCTTCGGGTTGCCGAGCCCCTCACGGATCTCCTGCGCGCGGGCCTGGATGTGCGGCTGGCGCGCGAGCTCCTCGTAGCTGGAGGCGTCGATCGAGATGGGGAACGCCTTGGCGATCACCCGTCGGGTCGCGGAGCCGGGAGTGACGACCTCGATGACGGGATTACGCGTCACGTTGGTGGTGAGTCGACGCACGGCGCGCGAGAAGTTGGACGCATCCGCCACCCGCTGGAAGCCGATCACGTCGGCACCGAGCAGGCCCTCGATGATCTGCACCCGCCACGGCAGCTGCGAGTAGATGCCGTAGGGAGGGAACGGGATGTGGTTGAAGAAGCCGATGGTCAGGTCGGGGCGCTGTTCGCGCAGCATCTTCGGCACGAGCTGCAGCTGGTAGTCCTGCACCCAGACGGTGGCGCCCTGCGCGCTGATGGCGGCCGTGGCATCCGCGAACCGCTGGTTCACGGCGACGTAGGACTCCCACCACTCGCGGTGGAAGCTGGGGGCGGCGATCACGTCGTGGTACAGCGGCCAGAGCGTGTCGTTGCTGAAGCCCTCGTAGTAGTTGGCGATCTCCTCGACGGAGAGCGGCACGGGCACGATACGGATTCCCTCGTTGTCGAAGGGATCGAGAGCGACGTCGGGCTGGCCGGCCCAGCCGACCCACGCGCCGTCGCGCTCGCGCATCACCGGCTCCAGCGCGGTGACGAGGCCGCCGGGCGAGCGGGTCCAGCCGGGTGAGCCATCGGCGGAGGTGACCCGGTCGACGGGCAGGCGATTGGAGACGACAACGAAGTCGTAGTCGTTGCTGTCGTGCGTTCTGGAGGCAGTCATGGAGTTGCGTTATTTCGTCTCTGGTCTGCAGCACAGCCGGGTCGGGAAGCCGTGCCAACTTTACCAGCCGCTACCGAGCTAGCATTCCCCCATGGCGACTACTCGGCTCTACAGGAACGGCGTGCTCGCCCTCGAAGACTTTCCCGTTGCGGATATCTCCGATCACATCGCGGAGAAGGGCTGTGCCGTTTGGGCGGACTTCATCGCGCCGACCGAGGAGGACCTGCTCGCGATCGGCGAGGAGCTCGGCCTGCACGAGCTCGCCGTCGAGGACGCCGTGCACGAGCACCAGCGCCCCAAACTCGACCACTACGACTCGCACCTGTTCCTCGCCGCCTACTCGGTGAGCCTCGATTCGCACACCGGGGAGCTGCACAAGACCGAGGTCAAGGCCTTCATCACCCCCACGGCTCTGGTCACGGTGCACGACGGCACCTTCGACATCGCCGACGTGGTGCGGCGATGGGATGACGATCGCGACCTCGCGAAGAACGGAATCTCCTATCTTCTCTGGGGGCTCCTCGACTCGATCGTCGACGGCCACTTCGACACCGTGCAGCAGCTCGACGCCGAGATCGAGTCGCTCGAGGACGCGCTCTTCGACGAGCGCCCCCGCGATGGCGAGGTGCAGCGGCGCTCGTTCGAACTGCGCAAGAGCCTCGTGCAGCTGCGACGGGTCGTGCTGCCGATGCGCGAGGTGGTGAACACGATCCTGCGGCGCGACCTCGAGGTGATGTCCCCCGCGATGCAGCCCTACTTCCAGGACGTGTACGACCACGTGCTGCGCGCCACCGAATGGACCGAATCACTGCGCGACCTGGTCACCACCATCCTCGAGACGAACATCTCCATCCAGGGCAACCGCATGAACCTCATCATGAAGAAGGTGACCAGTTGGGCGGCGATCATCGCGGTCCCCACAGCGATCACGGGGTTCTTCGGGCAGAACCTGGACTTCCTCGGATTCGGCACGGGATGGGGCACCTGGCTGTCGCTCGGGCTCATCGCCGTGACGTCCAGCGCCCTCTATCTGTCCTTCAAGAAGCGCGACTGGCTCTGACCACTGACTGGGCGAAAGCTGAGTGAATCACCTAACTGGTCTGTCTAGCCCCCCGAGCGGGGGGTAACGTCTTTCTCGGCCGTCGCTTACCCAAGATGCCGGCCTTGATACCCGTTTCGTACGTCCCATCTCCGTGCGAATTACCGCGCCCGAACGCGCGCTTAGGAGATTTCCCCGTGAAGTTCAGTCGGGCTGCTTTGGCCAGCCTTTTTATAGCAACCCTCGCTACGGGAGCGCTCGCTTCCCCCGCGATCGCTCACACCCCGTCCGCTAGCGCGGACTGCGAGACACTCACCGTGCACCTCGTCTCGTACCAGACGACGAATGACGACCCCACCCCCAATGTCGTGACGGTGAGCGTCGACGGCACCGAGGTCGCGAACACCCGCTTCGGCGGCTCGTTCGATGCGAAGTACCCGCTCGGCGACAAGACCATCGAGCACAAGTGGATCGTCCAGATCGATGCGCTCGGCACCCAGTACGACCGCAACTTCTACGGAACGAGCACGGCGTGCACTCCCCCGCCCGTGCAGCTCACCGCAAGCGCCGCCGTGAATGTGAAGGCCGCCACCTGCGACACCGGTGAGCAGCTCGAGCTCGGCGCGATCGAGAACGCCACCTGGGGCGCACCGCTCTATACCGACGACAGGTACTCGGTCACCGCCACGGCCGCCGCGAACTCGACGTTCTCCGACGGCACGACGTCCGCGCTGTTCGAGGGCACCCTCGCTCCGAAGCTCTCGGCAACGGATCCCGCCTGCGTGAAGCCACCGGTGGTCACTGTTCCGATCAAGCCGGCAGACGTCGTGACGTCATCCTTTGTTGATGCCGTCGACTGCTCGACCACTACCGTCACCCGTACCACCACCACCGTCACCACCGGAACCGTGCTGAACGCGGCCGGCGACGCCTGGGTGCCGACCCAGCCGGTGAGCGTCGTCACGACCTCGACCACACCCGCGACCAAGGTTCAGTGCCCCGACGTCGTGACCACACCGGTCGACCCTCCCGCAACTCCCGGCACGCCGGTGAACACGCCGGTCGTTCCGACCGACACCGGGGTGACCGACGGACTCGTCACGACGGGTGTCGACCTTGAGGCCGGACTGATCGCCGCCGGCGCCCTGCTGGCCGCCGGGATCGCGCTGCTCGTACTGCGCGCTCGTCGCCGGGTCACCGTCTGACCGCAGAACATGAGGGGGGTCAACCCCAAAAGATGAGGGGGGTGGGTTCTACCCACCCCTCCTTCACATATCAAGCAGTTGAGAGACTTTTAGGTCTGTCTTGACGAGTCCCCCGAATAGGGGATATGTTCATCTCGCTTGCCGTCGCATTACCCCCAAAACCCCCTCCGGCAGGTACCCGATCGAGAGCCTCCCCCGGGCTCTCCATCACCACGTAGTCCCCCGGCTGCGTGATTGCTCGCGCCAGAAAACGGCGCTTACCCCCGGAGCACACCCACGTGAAGACCCGTCCCCTGATGGCGGCTGCCCTAACAGCCGTCATCGCCCTCAGCCTGACCCTGCTCGCCTCCCCCACCGCCGCAATCGCCCACACTCCCCACGTCGGCGCGAACTGCTCGACGCTCTCGATCACCCTCGAGAGCTACTCCACCAGTCGCGACAAGCCCGCCTCGAACACGGTCACGGTCACGATCGACAACACGGTCGTCGCGACCGAGTCGTTCGGCAGGTCGTTCAGCCGCACCTACACCTTCGCCAACCAGACTGCCGCCCACACCTGGCAGGTGGCGATCGACGCGATCGACCGGGGCTGGGATCGCACCTTCACCGGCACCAGCACGCCCTGCACGCCACCTCCGCCGCCACCCGCGGTTCGGGATGCCTCGGCCGCAGTCACCACGACGCCCTCGGGCTGCAACGTCCCGAGCACGCTCGTGCTCGGCGCGATCAGCAACGCGACCTGGGGGCGCCCCACGGCGACCACCGGTCCCGCCAGCTATTCGGTGACGGCCACGGCCTCGAAGAACCACCTCTTCGCGGACGGCAGGGCGACCCTCGAGCTGACCGGCACCCTCGCCGGACCCCTCGATCCGAAGAAGGCGCCGTGCGTGGTGACACCACCGACACCGCCCACTCCCCCGACACCGCCCACTCCGCCGACTCCTCCCACGCCGCCCACACCGCCGACGCGACCGCTCTCGACCTCCGTCTCCGTGCCCACCACCACGGTGAGCTGCTCGACCTCGACGGTCACCGTGCGCACCGAGACGACCACAACCGACTGGGAGCTCAATACGGCCGGAACGCAGTGGGTGAAGGCGAAGCCGATCACGATCGTCACCGTCACCACCCGCGCGGCGAACGTGCGCGAGTGCCCGACCCTCAATACCCCCGTGGGCGGAGGTGGCGGCGGAGACTCGGCATCCGCTGCCCTCGTGCGCACGGGCTTCGATCCGACGCTGCCGTTGCTAGGTGCGGCACTGCTTATGGTTCTCGGCCTTGGGGCCGGAATCTGGGCGAGGCGTCGAGTGCAGCCGTAACACCCAACGGCTGCACCCAGCAGCGGCCGGCCCTTCGCGCGTGGTGATCTCCGCGGGAGGGGCCGGCCGTCTTTGCTCTACGAGACGATTGCAGGACGAGACGACTGCAGCATGTGACGACTAGGCCGTGATCGGGACCAGTCCGAGCGACACGGCACGACGGGAGCGACGCATCGCGAACAGCGAGAGCGCAACCGAGGCCGCACCGAATGCGAGCAGCGCGACCGCGGCGAGCACAACACTGGCACCGTCACCACCCGAGATGATTCCCTGCATCCCGGACACACCGTAGGTGAGCGGAAGGAACGGGCTGATCAGCTGGAACGGCTTGGCGAGCAGCTCGATCGGATAGAGACTGCCGGTCGAGGTGACCTGGATCGCGAGCAGGAACAGCGAGATCACCAGTCCCGCGCGGCCGAACCCGATGGTGAGCAGGTAGTGGAAGGCGGTGAAGGCGAGCGCCATCAGCAACGAGAAGCCGAGCGTGGCGGGAAGCATGGTCCAGCTCACATCGAGGCTCACGTGCAGCAGCACCACGAGCAGCAGAGCCTGCGCGACTGTCACGATCCCCGCGCGGGAGAGCGAGGCGAAGACGAGTCGGCCGTTGTCGGCGGTCGAGGCCAGCAGTCGGTTCGTGGTCGGACGCAGCACGAGGAACACGGCGAGAGCACCGATCCAGAGCCCGAGCGGCACGAAGAAGGTGGCGATGCCCTGGCCCACCTCGGTGACCGCGTTGTCGGTGGTGACGGTGAGCGTCACCGGATCTGCCGCGACCTCGGCAGCAGCCTTCGAGGTCGCCTCGTCGAAGACGGGCACCTTTTCTGCACCGTCGGCGAGCCCGGTGGAGAGCTGGTCGGCACCGTCGGCGATGGACGAGACACCGGTCGCGAGACCGGACACCCCGGAGCGGAGCGCCGACGAACCGGCGCTCAGCTGGCTGGCACCCGACGCCGTCTGCGCGATACCGCTGGAGAGGGCGGGCAGTCCCGCGGCGCCCGCGGCGAGGGCCGGTCCCCCGGCGGCGGCCCGGTTGAGCTGGCCGGAGAGGTAGGCGAGGGTGCCCAGCGCCACCTGGTCGTTCGGATTGGCCTGCAGGGCCGTGACCTGGGCCGCTATCGCGGGGGCCAGCCCCGAGACGCCGTCCGTGAAGGACTTGACCCCGGCGGAGAGCCTCGGCAGGTTCGACGTCTTCGAGGCCAGTGTGCCCAGCCCGCCCGCGAGGGAGTCCACCCCTCCGGTGTACTTGTCGACACCGGTCGAGAGTTCCGATGCGCCGGAGGCGGCCGAGCCCGCGCCGTCCGCGAGGTCGCCCGCGCCATCCGCCGCCGTCTGCAGCGCCGTGCCGACATCGTTCAGGCCGGTGTAGAGACCGGAGATGTAGGTCTCGGTGATCACGTTGCCGAAGGCGGCCACGAGCCCGGTGCCCACCGCTTGGGCGACCGAGCCGCCCAGGTAGGTGTGCGCGTCGTCGGTGCGGATGGAGATGTCGGCCTTGACCGGGTCATCGCCCGAGATGGAGAGGATCGACTTCGAGAAATCGGAGGGCACGGTGAGGATCGCGTAGACCTCGCCGTTGGCGAGCGCCTCCTCGGCGTCCTCCTTGTTGGTGATGCGCCAGTCGAAGCCTTCCGCGTCGCTCGCGGTGAGCTCGGTCACGAGCTGGCGTCCGGCGAACACATTCTGCTCGGTGCCGTCGGCCTGGGTCTGGGTGATGAGGGAGTCCTCGTTGACGATCGCCGCGGGAATGTTCTCGAGGGCGTCATCCGAACCGGAGAGCGCGCCGACGAACAGTCCGGCGAAGGCGAGCGGCACGAGCACTACCGCGCCGAGGGCACCCCAGCGCAGCCACTGCCTGCGTCGGGCCGAGGGGTTCGAGGTGAGGGAGAGCTGGCTCATCGGACATCGCCTTTCGCGAGGGCTTCGGATTCGAGGGCGAGGTGTCTCGCCGGGGCCTCGATCGAGGCGGGGTGATAGAGGTCGAGAACGAGCACCTCGCGGCGGGCCGACGAGGTGTCGAGAGCGCGGGCCGGCACCGGGGTACCGATCACGAGGGTGGCGCCGGCAGGGGCCAGCAGGTCGATCGCGGTGATGAAGGCACGCTCGTCCTCGGTGGAGGAGAAGGCGTCGAGCTGGTCGAGCATGACCACCGGCGTCCGCTCGGTGAGCGCCAACGCCGCCAGCGTGATCGCGCGCTCCAGCTGCGGGAGTTCGAGCAGCGTGCTGTCGGCGCCGATGCGCGAGCCCGAGGCATCCGTCACCTGCTGCGTCGCCGCGTTGATGCGCTCGAGCCAGCGACCGGCTCCTCGTCCCGTCGAGAACATGCGATACCAGGGCTGCGTGAGTTCGAGCCGCTCGTTCAGCAGCTCGCCGACCGTGACGGTCGCCTCGGTGCGCTCGGTACCGCCGAGGTCGGCGAGGGCGACGAGTGACGCGACCTTCGACGATTCAGAGGGCACGGGATGCCCCGCTACCTGGGCCAGCCCGGACAGCGGGGCGAGACGCCCACCGAGGGTCGCCGCGAGAAGCCGACGCTCGCCGGGGTCGCCCGAGACCACCACGAGGGCACCCGCGGGCACGCCGAAGCTGAGCGGCCCGAGCGGGTTCTCCCGAGCACCGACCATCAGGCTGTGGGCGCTGATCACCGAGTCGCCCTGGCTGCGCGCCCACTCGACGGCGTCGCGGTGCTCACGCAGCAGCTCGCCCTCGACGTCGACATTCGGCAGCAGCTTCGAGAGCCAGCGCGGCATCCACCACGCGGCCTTGCCGAGCAGTGTCATGATCGCCGGCACGAGCGTCATCCGCACCAGGAAGGCGTCGACGGCGATGCCGACCGCGAGGCCGAGAGCGATCGGCTTGATCGCTCCCGAGCCCTCGGGCACGAAGGCGAAGAAGACGAAGAACATGATCAGCGCGGCGGCCGTCACGACGCGCGCACCGTTGGCAAAGCCGTGCGCCACGGCGTACCGCGCGTCGCCCGTCTTCACGAACTCCTCGCGCATGCCGGAGACGAGGAACAGCTCGTAGTCCATGGCGAGGCCGAACAGCACGGCCATCAGCAGGATCGGCAGGAAGCTGAGGATCGGGCCGGGCACGTCGATGTGCAGCAGGTCCGCGAACCAGCCCCACTGGAAGATCGCGACCACCACACCGAACGAGGCACCCACCGAGAGCAGGAAACCGAGGGCCGCCTTGATCGGCACCAGCACGGAGCGGAACACCATCATCAGCAGGAGGATCGACAGGCCGACGACGATCGAGCCGAACGGGACCAGCGCGGCACTCAGCCGGTTGGAGATGTCGATGCCGACGGCCGTCGCACCGGTGACCGCGATCGGGGTGTCGTAGCGGTCCTCGATCTCGGGAGCCAGGTCGCGGATCTCCTGCACGAGCGCCTTCGTCTCCTCGGAGTTCGGGGCGCCCTCCGGGGTCACCTGGATGATCGCGGTGTCGAGGCCCTCGTCGGGAAGGCCGCCGCTCACGAACGCCACACCGTCGAGCTCGCGCAGGTCGTCGCCGATCGCGTCGAGGTCGTCGAGGATGTCCGTGGTCTGGGTGATGTCGACGGAGACGATGAGCGGGCCGTTGAAGCCGGCGCCGAAGCCCTCGGCGATGAGGTCGTAGGCCTCCCGCTGGGTGGATTCGGCGGGTTCCGATCCGTTGTCGGGGAGGCTGAGCTGCAGGCTGAACGCGGGGATGGCGACCACGGCGAGAAGCGCGATCACGCCGATCGTGGCGAGCACGGGCACCTTCATGACGCCCTTGACCCAGCGCATGCCCATCGTGGTGGTGCCGGAGTCGCCATCGTGCGCGACGGCCCGCCTGAACGCGCGACTGCCGGGCTTCGGCGCGAGGCGTCCCTTGGCCAGTCCGAGCAGCGCCGGAAGCAGGGTCGTAGCGATGCAGATCGCGACCAGCACGGCGAACGCGGCACCGACACCCATGGTGCTGAGGAAGGGGATGCCGACCACGAGCAGTCCGAGCAGCGCGATGATCACGGTGACGCCGGCGAAGACCACGGCGCTTCCGGCCGTTCCGACGGCCATGGCGGCGGACTCCTCAGGATCCTCGCCGCGGGCCAGCTGGGTTCGATGCCTCGACAGGATGAAGAGCGCGTAGTCGATGCCGACGGCGAGACCAATCATCAGGGCGAGGAGCGGGGCGGTGCTCGACACCGTGGTGAAGGCCGACACCGCGGCGATGGCCCCGAAGCTGATGCCGACCCCGATGAGGGCGGAGAGCAGGGGCATCCCGGCCGATACCAACGACCCGAAGGTGATGAACAGCACAACGCCCGCGAAGACGACGCCGAAGACCTCGATGATCGTGATGCCGAAGGTGTTGTCCTGGAAGACCTGGCCGCCGAAGGCGACCTCCATGCCCGCGTCTTCGGTGATCGAGGCGGTGGCCTGCACGTCCTCGAGCATCTGGTCGGTGACGTCGGTGGACGCGCCGTCGAACTGCACGCGGATGAAGCTCATGCTCTCGTCATCGGAGATCGCCTTGCCGGCGTATTCGCTGAACGGGCTGACGACCGCCTCGACGCCGTCGACCTTCTCGAGCGCGTCGACCTGGTCCTCGATCGCGTCCTCGTAGTCGTTGACGGATTCGCCCTCGGGCGCGACGGTCACGACCTGAACGGCGCTGCCGGCCACCGCGGGGAAGACGGCGCTCAGCTTGTCGAGCGCGTCCTGGGATTCGGTGCCGGGGATCGCGAACGACTCCTGGGTGGAGCCGCCGAGGGCGACCGAGCCGCCGAGGATGCCGACGAGCACCACGAACCAGACGGCGATGACCGTCCAGGCCCGCCGGTACGAGAATCGGCCCAGGCGGTAGAGAAGGGTGGCCACGGGTTACTCCTGAAGGGGAAGAGGACGGACGGGAACGGGTGCGAGCAGCTCGGTGAGGATGGTGATGAGAGCAGCTCTGATCTCGTCGTCCGGAATCTCGGCCTTGTGTTCCGCGCCCGGCTGCGAGCCGAGGATGTAGGCGGAACCACCGAGGGCAATACCAAAACGCAACCGTGCTTCCACGGTCGGGGCGGCGCGGAAGAAGTAGTCGGCGAGGCGCTCGACCAGGGCATTCGCGCGGTCGATGACGGGAACATCGACGAGGGAGGGTCCCTGCGAGAGGAACGTGTTGATCTCGAGGCGATGGCGCAGCAGGAAGTCCACGAAGTCGGTCACGAACGCCTTGCGGCGGTCGTCGGTGAGCTCGCTGTCCGAGATGGAGTCGAGGATCTGCTCCATGAGGTCGATCGCGGGCCCGACGGCGGCCTCGAGCAGCGCCTCCTTCGAGGCGAAGTGGTACAGCACACTCGACTTCGACATGCCGGCGATCTCGGCAACACGCTGCAGCGAGGTTCCCGCGTAGCCCGCGCGCGCGAATTCGGCGAGCGCGATGAGGCGCAGTTCTTCGTGGCTGGTCGACATGGAACCGATGTTAGCTGACCGATCGGTCAGTTCCTGTCCGATCGGTCAGTTTCCCAGAAAACTTTGTGTTAGGGATGCACGAACGCGAGTGCCACGGTCGCGGCGGCCACGGTCACGGGCGCCACGACCAGGCCGAGCACTGCGTACCGCCGCCACGAGATCTCCACGCCCAGCGCCTTGAGGCGCTCGTGCCAGAGCAGGGTCGCGAGCGACGCCCACGGCGTGATCAGCGGCCCGACATTCACTCCGATGAGCAGCGCGGCAATGCGCACCGGGGACCCCGCGACCGGTTCGAGCGCGAGGTACGCCGGCAGGTTGTTCACCAGGTTCGCACCGACGAGACCGGTGCCCGCGAGGCGCAGCAGCTCGACCGGCCCCTCGCCATCACCCGAGATCGCGGCGAGCACCGTCGCCAGCCCGAGCGCGTGGCCCGCCTCGACCACGAGGAAGAGTCCCGCGGCGAGCAGCACCAGCTGCCACGGCAGCAGCGAGAACCGAAGCATGCTCGGGCGTCGCACGAGGAAGAAGCCGGCCAGCACGAGCGCCGCGGCCACGGCGGGCAGCCACACCGGGAGCCCCGACACGAGCAGGGGGATCACGAGAGAGACGGTCACCCCGCTCGCCCAGAGCAGCACGCGGTCTTCGCGCACCTCCTTTTCCGCGAGTTCGTAGCGCACCAGCAGGTCACGCCTATAGATGAGGAACAACGCGAGCGCCGGAACTCCCACGGCGATCACGGCGGGGACGGCCATGAGGGCGGCGAATCCCGCGGGGCCGAGCCCGTTCAATTCGTGCTCGGCGAGCAGGTTCGTGAGATTCGAGACCGGCAGCAAGAGGGACGCGGTGTTCGCCATCCACACGCTGGTCAAGGCGAAGGGAAGCGGACTCAGCCCGACGTGCCGGGCGAGCAGCACCACCACCGGCGTGAGCAGCACCGCGGTCGTATCGAGAGAGAGGAACACCGTGCTGAGCACGGAGAGAGCGAGCACGAGTAACCAGAGCAGCCAGCCGCGACCGCGCCCCCAGCTCGCTGTTCGCTCGGCGATGAGCCCGAACAGCCCGGCCTCGGCGGCGAGCTCGGTGACTACCGTGATCGCCACGACGAACAGCAGGATCGGCCAGACGCGGTTCGCGACCTCGAGCGCTTCGGCAACGGGAAGGATGCCGGTCGCGACGGCAACGAGACCGACCACAAGGAGGATGCCTCCGAGAATTGCTGAGCGCACGGCATCCTCTCTTCGACGTTCAGATTAGGCCCTCTCGCGGCTGACTGCGGCCTGAACGCGACCTGTGAACAATTCGAGCGACGGGATGCCACGCACTAGCGTTAAACAGTTGGCCCGGCCCCAGTGCCGTGCCCGATACATCGGCAACATCGTGGAGGCGACATGCGCAGGTTCATTTTCAGCGGTACGGTACTCAGCGCACTCTTCGGTGGCCTGAGCACCGTGCAGGCATCCCGCAAGGGCCCGCGTGACTGGCGACTCGCCCTCATGTGGATCAGTTGGGGCCTCACCGTGGCAATCGCCGTCGGAACTGTCATCAAGGACAGTGAGAACGCCCCGCTCGACGAATTGGAGTAACAATGAATGACTTCGGATACTACGGCGGCGGACACATCGCGCAGTTCATCGGGATGGCCGTGTGGGGTCTGGTCATGCTTGTGCTCCTGGTCGTCGGACTCGGCCTCGCTTTCCTGCTCGCGCGCTTCCTGCTCGTCGCGACCAAGGCTGCCCAGCACTACCTCGACAAGAACGGCGTCGTGAGTTCGAAGCCCGCGAAGCCGGCGCCGACCGGCCTGTACAGCCCCGGTCGCCCGGCGGAGGAGCCCGCGTCGAGCGTGGTCCCGCCGACGCCGGCGCCTTCAACGACAGCCTCGTCGAGCACCGCCTCGTCGAGCACTCCTACCGAGGTCCTGCCGCCGAAGGCGGCGGCCCCCAAGGCCGCGACGCCCACCACCGGCGCGCCCAAGCCGGCCACCACGCGCAAGACGCCCACGGCGACGACACCGATCACTCCGGTCGAGCCGCCGACCACCGCGTCGACCAAGCCGGTCAGCAAACCGCGCACCCCGAAGACCCCGCCGCCCGCGGTCTAGGTCTCACCCTTCACAGGACGCCGTCCCGACTCCGGTCGGGGCGGCGTTTCTGCAAGGTAGAGCCCGCGCTAACTCGCCGCCACGACGTCGAAATGAAACCGCGCGTTGAGTTCGCGCCACTCGGCCAGGGCCTCCGGGTAGAGGAACACGTCGGCCATTCCCGTCACCGGCGTCAGTGAGGTATAGACCTTGGTGAACCCGCCATGCTCGGCCATAAACGTTCCGTCCACGCCGGCGTCC